>Ga0081540_1001863_pt1 | contig 17654 bp, 9 predicted proteins | sample TabmetS2T1R1_FD_71024 | JGI IMG/M metagenome (GOLD analysis project Ga0081540, IMG submission 71024) | Tabebuia heterophylla rhizosphere microbial communities from the University of Puerto Rico - S2T1R1 | ecosystem: Host-associated > Plants > Roots > Rhizosphere ... | reverse complement strand
CCGCGGTCTCCTCGAGAGAGAGGCCCAGCACGTCCTTCAACGCCAGAGCGCTGCGCTGAACCGGCGGCAGCGCCGCGAAGACGATCAACGCCGCCCCCACGCGCTCCTCGTCGGGGCCGTGGTCTTCGCTTTCAGCAGAGCCAGTCATGTCGGCGACCACCTCCATGTCCGCGGCCGACTCGACGTTCCGGTGCTCGTAGCGCCGGAGAAAATCCATCGCGGTGTTGTACGCAATGCGAAACAGCCAGGGGCGAAGGGGCGGCGGCGATTCCATCTCGGCCAGCGCGTAGTAGGCCTTGGCGAGGGTCTCCTGCACCACGTCCTCGCCGTCGAACACCGAGCCGGTCATGCGGGCGGCGTAGCGGTGCAGCTCGGGACGCACCTCGGCCACGAGCTCCATGAAGCGCTCGCGCGCCTCGGTCATCGTGGCCAGGAGGTCCGTCATGGGAGCGGCTCGATGCCGGCGCCGGTCACCGCGATGGCGTTGACACTGGCCGGGACGCCTCCCTCGAGCGCGGTCCGGATCGCGGCCGCGACCTTGTCGACGTCGAGGGGCACGTCCCAGCGCTTCATGTATGCCTCCGCGGTGGTGCCGCTCATCGCACCGTAGGTTGCCGCAGCGCGGGTACCGATCGTCGTACCCTCGATGAGCTGCTTCGGCAACACCGCGAGCACGCGGATGCCGAGCTTCTTCGCATCGGAGACCTTCTGAGCGTAGGTGGCGAGGAACCACTGCATGCGCTTGGCTCCGGCGTAGCCACCGGAGGCCGGCGAGCCGCTGATGGCCGCGCCACTCGAGACGAGGACGACCGTCGAGCCCGGGCGGAGCGGAACGCCGAGCGCCTGCTGGACGAAGAAGAACGACCCCTTGAGATCCGCGTTCCAGTTTGCCGAGAACGACTCCCAGTCGAGCGCGTCCACGCCGCCCATGGGCGGCATGATGCCAGCGGCGAACACGAGGAGGTCGGGTCGGATCTCACGCACGACACGCTCGGCGAGCGCGGGGTCTGCCGCGTCGCCAGGGAGCGTCGCGAGCCCGTCACCCACTTCCGCCTCGAGGGCGCGCAGCCTGTCCGCGCCGCGCGCGATCGCGGTCACTCTGGCCCCCTGGGAGACCAGCGCCCTCACCGTCGCCTTGCCGACGCCGGAGCTGCCTCCGATGACCACCGCCGTCTTGCCTCGGAGCGAGCTCATTTCACGACGCTCCCGGTGCTGAACGCGGCGAACTGCCGCTCGAGCGCCTTGATCACCCCGCTGCGCCAGCTCTCGGCCACGGATTCGGACATGCGGTCGGGGAAGATGTCCTCGTCCCCTCTCTCCACGCCGTCCAGGATGCCCTTCGCGACGGACTCCGGAGAGCTCTTGGGGATGTCGAGGTTCCGGGTCATGTCCGTGTCCACGGGACCGGTCAGGACGGCATGAACGCTCACGCCGCGTCCAGCCAGGTGGGCACGCAACGACTGGGTCAGGGAAAACGCGGCGGCCTTCGAGATGGAGTACAGCGGGCTGAACGGCACCGGCGTCAGGGCTGCCATCGAGAGATGATTGACGACAGCTCCGCGGGAACGGGTCAGCAGCGGCACGAGTGCCAGGGTCACGTTGTAGGGGCCGAAGAGGTTGATCGCCAGGAGCCGGTCGAGCGTGGCCCGATCGCCGATGTCGGTGGGGGCATCGAGACCGGCGTTGTTGATGAGCACGTCGAGAGATTCGACCTTCTCAGCGGCTGCCTGGATCTGCGCGGCATCGGTCACGTCCAGGGTCAACGGCGTGACGCGCCTGTCCGGGTGAGCCAGTGGCTGGCGGGTGCCGGCGTAGACCCGCTTCGCACCTCTCTTCAGGGCTTCATCGACCAGCGCACGCCCGATTCCCCGATTGGCGCCGGTCACCAGAACTGTCTTGTCCGTGATCTTCATCGTCATCTCCTCGCCGGGACGACGATCGAGCGACGCAGGAAGTTGCGGGCTGCCCCGGGGCGAGGTCGATTTCCGCGAACCCCCTGCAGACGGTCAGCTTTTCCCCCGCGATCACCGCCCGGCGTGGGGCCGGCTCCCGGTCCCGAACATGGGACCGTCGCGTGCCGGAACCGGGCAGGCGGCGGCGTTCACGGAGAGGCCGGGCCGGGCGAAAGGCCCTTGCCGTGCAGCGAGACGTCGTCAGGTAAGTCTGGCACGGCGTCTGCTTTACAGAGGGAGACGATTCGAGGGCCCCATGGCACCTGACGGGAAGCCGCGCCTCGAGGTTCTCCGGGCGCTCTGGCGAGACATCCGGTTCGCCCGGCGCTCGCTCATGCGCGCCAGGGGTCTGTCGTTCACCGTCGTGGTGACGCTCGCGCTCGGCATCGGTGCCAACGCCGCGATCTTCAGCGTCGTCCGCGAGGTGCTTCTTCGTCCTCTCGTCAATCGCGACGAAGATCGCCTGATTTACGTCCGCCAGAGTGCACCGGGCCTCGGCGCCGAGAACCTGACGCTGTCGATGCCGGAGATCCGCGACTTCCAGTCGCGGGCGACCACGATCCGCGCCTTCGGTGACTTTTCCACCACGGGCTTCACGCTGAACGGCATGGGCGAGCCACGCACGGTGAATGCGGGCGTCGTCAACGGCACCTACTTCGAGGTGATGGGCCTGCGACCCGTGCTTGGCCGCCTCCTGGATGCATCGGACGACGGGCCCAAGGCGGCAGGCGCCGTGGTCCTGACCCACCGGTTCTGGAGCACCACGCTCAATCGCGATCCGGCAGTCGTCGGCAAGACCATCCGGCTCGATACGCGCATCGCGACGGTGGTCGGCGTCCTCGAGCCGTCGCTCCCCTATCCAGCCGAGACCGAGATCATCGCGAACATGGTGACCAGCCCCCATCACCTCGGGGCGACGATGGTACACGAGCGCACTCACCGCATGACCGACCTCTTCGGACGCCTTGCGCCGGGCGCCACCCTGGAAGCGGCACGCGCGGAGCTGACCGTCGTGCACGCCGCGATGATGCGCGAGCACCCGGAGGCATATCCGGCGAGCGCGAACATCCAGCTGAAGGTCACGCGGCTGCGCGATCAGCTCGCTGCACCCGCGCGGACGGTCTTGCTCGTGCTGCTCGCGACCGCGGGTGTCGTGTTCATCATTGCCTCCTCCAATGTCGCGAACCTCATCCTGGCGCGCTCGGCGCGACGCCAGAATGAGCTGGCGGTGCGCGCCGCCCTGGGTGCCAGCGCCGGTGTGCTGCGCCGGACGCTGCTCGCCGAGAGCCTGCTGCTCTGTGGAGCCGGGGCCGTGCTTGGCGTGCTGCTCGCCAATCCTCTCGTGTCCGTGGTGGGTCGCTATGCCGCGCGCTTCTCCGTGCGTGCGCTCGACGCCAGGCCGGATGCCAGCCTGCTGTGGGTCGGCGCCGGGCTGGCCATGATCGCGGCCGTGGTGCTCGCCTACGTCCCGAGACTGCCGTCGATGCGAGCGCAGAGCGGAATCGCCCTCACCAGCAGCGGTGTGGGGCTCACTCCGGGCACCAAGCGGCGCCTGAAGGCGTTCGCCATCGCCCAGATTGCCCTCTCGTTCGTGCTTCTGGCTGGCGCCGGCATGCTTCTCACCTCGCTCACCGCCCTGCAGACGGCCAGGACGAGCTTCAACCTGCATCAGGTCCTGGCGGTCAACGTCCGGACCCCTTCCCCTTCCTCGGTGCGTGGTACCCCGGCGGCGGCGCAGGTGATCGACTTCGTCCAGCAGGTGACCCGCCGCATCGAGCAGCTTCCCGGCGTGGCGCACGTCGCGATGGGGAGCGTCGTGCCCTGGCGCGACGCGGGCCGCCTGGGCCCTGGCAATCCGTTCACCGTCGAGGGCTACGCGCGCGCCCCGGGCGAAGCGGATCCCTTTGCCAAGTTCAGGAACGTCTCGCCCGGCTTCTTCGCGGCGCTCGGCGTCCCGCTGCTGAGTGGTCGTGACTTCACCGACGACGACCGGGACGGACAGGAGCTCGTGGTCATCGTGAGCCAGAGTCTCGCGCAGCGGATGTTCCCCAACGGGGATGCGGTGAACCGGCAGTTCTGGTGGACCGATCCCGTCCTCGGTGGAGGACGCAAGGAAGCTCGTCGCATCGTCGGTGTGGTTGCGGATGTGGACGACGAGAATGTCGTGCCCGGGCCGGTGCTGATGGTCTACCACCCCTTCCGGCAGCTACCCTTTGCCGGCCGCCTGTTCGTGCACACGGCTGGCGACCCTTACGCGCTGGTGACGCCGGTGACCAAGATCATCCGCGAGCTCTCGGTGGACCAGCCCGTGGAGCGTGCCGCGACGCTCGCCGACGTTCGCGCAGAGGTGCTGGCGCCGGAGAGGTTGAACACGTTCGTGTTCTCGGGATTCGCCGCCGTCGCCCTGCTCATCGCGGTCGTGGGTGTGGCGGGCGTGCTGGCGTTCTCGGTGAGCGCGTCCACCCACGAGTTCGGTGTGCGGCTCGCCATCGGCTCGACTCCGCGTCAGCTGCTCGCACACGTCCTGGGCGAGGGCGTGCTCCTCGTGGCGATCGGCATCGTCGCCGGCCTGCTGGGCGGTTACGCGGTTGGCCGCGTGGCCGAGACCTATGTCGAGAACCTGCGGCTGCCCAGCGTCCTGCCCGTGCTGGGTGCCGCGGTGGTCCTCGGCGCCGCCGCGGTGGTGGCCTCGCTCGTGCCCGCGGCCCGGGCGGCGCGCGTGGACGTGCTTCAGGCGCTCCAGGCGGAGTAGGACCACCGACGCAAGGACTCCTCGCGTCGCCTCGGCCGCGATTCGCGAACCGAAAGGAGGCGCCGGGGCTTTGCTCAGGGCGGACAGGAGCCGGCGAACAGGTGCTGCTGGGCGAAGGATGACGGGGTGGCGTTCTTGAACGAACGTGTCAATTCGAAGGCGATCGGATCGGCCTCAGCGATCGTAAGCGTCTCGTTACCCCCGCCGAGCAGGTTGCTCGCTTCGACCAGGAACTCACGTACCTTCATCCCATTGAGGCCTGACTGCGCCGGGAAGTTGCAGAGCAACACATCGCCAAAGGGCTGTCCCGCGGACCCACTCAAGATATCTGTATCGGAGAAATCGACCTGGAGCTTCAATGCGAGCACGTTCCCACCATACTGGCCCGACGGCGATGACGTCGGGTTGATGAGATCCGCAGTCAGCGCACCGGGTGGACCGGCGGCCGGCAAATAATTGAGCACGGAAGCCGCATCTGAGAACCGCATCGAAAACTTTCCCGGGCCGGGGATGCCGATCTCGAGCGCGCTGCCATAGAACGTAACGAAGAAGCTGGTGACAAGTGTGCTCGCGGACCAGTCCTCCTGGTCAAGCGTACCGAAATCCCTGCCCCACACGCAGTCCGGCTGGCTAGCCGTGCAGAGTGGGCAGGCGCCGGTAAACACGTGCTGCTGGGCGAACTTCGTGGGAACGCCGTCCACGAACGAGAGCGTCAACGGGAACAGGATCTGATCGAGCGTATCGATCAAGAGGAATCGATTGGGAGTGGTCCCGCCACCACCGCCAAGCAGATTGTTCACCTGTGCCAGGAACTGGCGCACGGTTCTCCCGTTCAGGTCCGGCAGCGCCCGGAAGTTGCAAAGCAACAGATCGCCAAACCGCAGCCCCGACGTTCCAACCAGCTTGCCCGCATCGGATAGGTCGACGTCGAGCTGAAGAGCAACCACGTCGCCGCCGAATTGTCCCGATATCGTCGACCCCGACGGATCGATGAGATCAGCAGCGAGAGGGCCAGGCGGGCCTACCGCAGGCAAATAATCGAATACTGCGAATGCATCAAAGAACCGTATCGAGAACCCCGCGGTGCCCGGGATTCCGACCTCGAGCGGAAGGACATAGATGTTGTCAAAGTTCAGGATCAGCAGGCCGGCCGCAGCCGAGCCGGGAAACCCCCACAGGTTTTCGCCGTAAGCGATCACGTCCCCCGACTTCCACCCGCAGCCTAGAGCGCCCGGGGGACAGGGGCAGCGGCCAGCGAACACGTGCTGCTGGGCGAAGGTCGATGGAGCGCCGCCGACGAAGGCCCGGGTCAGCTCAAAGGTGATCGGATCGAGGTCGTCGATCGAGCCGGGCCCGCTGCCACCTCCGAGCACGGTGTTCACATGACCCAAGAACTGCCGCACGTTCATGTCGTTGAGCTCTGGGAGGGCCGCGAAGTTGCAGAGGCGAAGATCACCGAACCGAAGGCCCGAGCTTCCGGACAGCGCGTCGGCATCTGAGAGATCGACGTCGATCTGCAGCGCGAGCACGTTGCCGGCGAACTGCCCCGACGACGAAGAAGTCGGATCGATCAGGTCCGCAGTGAGTGGGCCCGGTGGACCACCGGCAGGGAGGAACTCGAATACGGCCAACGCGCTGGTGAATCGGATCGAGGACCCCGCCTCGCCAGCGATGCCGATCTCGAGCGAGACCGGGTACAGGTTGACGAAGTTCGCTACCAGCACAGGTCCCGCTGTCGACGTCGGGTCGCCCCAGGCATCCTGGGCGTGGGCGATCACGTCGCCTTTTTGCCAGCCGCAACCCGGCGCGCCCGGAGCGCACGGATGAGGACTGATGGCCTGCGTGTCGCACGAGGCGAGGTCCAGTCCCGGGATGGTGAAGGTGTGTCCGCCGAAGCTGACCTGCTGCGGCGGGCTCCGCAGGTGCGCGCAGTTGGTCACAGATCCGCCGCTCTCCCCGCCATTGAAGTTCCCGGTGACGCTGCCCGTCGTCGTGCCGATCTCGAACTGAGGGCCTGTGAAGGTCACCGTGCCGGTCGTTGTGATGTCGGTGAGGGTGTCGGTGAGTCTCGGGGTCGAAGTGGCGGTTTGCGCCGGGACGGTGAGGCCGAGGCGCGTCGGGACGGTGCGGACACGTGCTTCATCGGCATCGATGACACCGTTGCCGTTGATGTCGAGGTTCGGCTTGCTCCCACCGGTCGAAGCGTTGCCGAACGACACCAGCACCTCCACACGCGTCGACGTGCCGGGTGCCAGCTGAAGCACGTTGTTGTCGAAGGTCGCGGTGAAGAGAAGCTCGCGCAGGGCGCCGGGCGCGATGGTGACCTGGGGAAAGAGCGCGAACATGGAGTTCGTGCTGACGTCCATGAAGGACAGGTCGCCCGAGGCGGCATTCTCGGTGAAGGCGCTCTGGTTCTCCGAGCTGGCAGAGTCCACGACCTTGGCCGTCGTGGCGTGGTCGTCCTCGGTGGCGTCGGCGATGTCCGACGATCTGGTGACCCAGGCTCCGCCCGTCCTCGTCTGCAAGTTGACGACGATGTTCCCGATGGTTGCCGGGCCGGTGCCGATGTTCCTCACCGTCATCGAGCCGTGGACGATGAGCTGGTTCGCCACCGTCGTGCCCTGCGCCGCGGTGACCGTCCAGGTCACGGTCGAGGTCGACGAGTCGATGGATCCGTGCTTCGCGAGGGTCCAGCTCGTCGCGCTGCTCAGCGTCATGTGGGCGCTTGACTCTTCGAGCTTGACGACCGCGGACCCGCCGAGCGCCTGTTGCGTCGAGCGATCTCGCGCGTCCTCACCGGAACCGCAAGCGAAGAGGAAACAGAGACCGGCGCACCGAAGGGCCCCGACGAACTGACGATGCATGGCGCTCCCCCATCCAACGGCCCGGCTGGGCTCATGGGCATCAACGAGGTCTTTGCTCACCGCGCTTGGTGTCGACCTGGACGCCCGCTCCTCTCGGCGGGCGTGAAGCTCCTGTCGTGACGGAGCCCCGGAGCGGATCACGCAAAGGATCGTCCTTAGCGGACACGTCGCCGCCAGGGGCGCTCTCGGCTGCGGGACTCGATCGCGCGGTGGCCAGGTCGTGGTCCGCTGCCGCGCCGCCTGCGGGAAACTCTCCTGGGTCAGCACGCGTCAGACCGGATGAGGCCTGGATCGCGCGGACGCTCGGGCCCGGGTCGTTCTCGACCACGCTCAGCGCGTGCGAGCTCGCTGCCGAGTTTCACTGCAGGCCTGCCCGACCCACGCCGCCCGTCTGCACTGCCAGTTCTGCCGAGCGGCCGGGCAGTGGCTCGCCGGACCGAGGAGATGACACGTGGCGAAGTACGCGCCGTCGTCGCGTGGTCCAATAGAGTAGCGACAGCAGCGGCGAGGGGCGGATGGCGAGCATCGACCAGAAGTCGTGGCCGGCGTTGAGCGAGCTCCTCGACCAGCTGCTCGAGCTTCCCGCAGCGGAGCGCTCGCGCCGACTGACGGACCTACGCGCCCAGGGCAACTCTGCGCTGGCCGAGCACGCGGAGCGTCTCCTCGCCCGCGGGGCCGAGATCGAGAACGACCGCTTTCTGCGAGAGCTGCCCGGGCGAGTTCTCCCATCAGAGCGCTTGAGCGGCACCACCGTCGGTCCATACACGCTCGACAGTCCTCTCGGGCAGGGCGGGATGGGCAGCGTCTGGCTGGCGTACCGCAGCGATGGGCGCTTCGAGGGTCGGGTGGCCATCAAGTTCCTCCAGCTCGCGCTGGCGGGCACGTCGGGGACCGTCCGATTCCAGCGCGAGGGGAGCGCCCTCGCCCGACTCACTCACCCCAACGTCGCGCGCCTGCTCGATGCCGGGGTGATCGGCTCGGGAGAGCCGTACCTCGTGCTGGAGTACGTCGAGGGTGAGCCAATCGATCACTGGTGTGACCGGCGCAGCTCGACGGTCCGCGCGCGGGTCCGGCTGTTCCTGGAGGCCGCCGCGGCAGTCGCGCATGCGCACCGACACTTCCTGCTGCACCGAGATCTCAAGCCGTCGAACATCCTGGTCACCGAGCAGGGCATGGTGAAGCTGCTGGATTTCGGGATCGCCAAGCTGCTCGACGAGGGCGGTGAACCCGGGGCGGTCTCGCCGGTGACACAGCTCGGGGAGCAGCCCCTGACTCCCGCGTTCGCCTCTCCGGAGCAGATCGAGGGCGGAGACGTCGGGGTTCCCAGCGATGTCTACGCACTGGGCGTACTCCTCTACCTGCTTCTCTGCGGGAGACACCCGACCTCGGAGGAGCAGGCCACGGCGATGGAGCAGATGCGCGCAGTCGTCGAGCGCGAACCCATGCGCCCCTCGCTGGCCGTCGCCCCCACCCGCCGGGAGCCGCGTACGCTCGAGATCGCTGCTGCCCGGGGGACCACGCCGGACCGCCTGGCGCGGGAGCTCCGGGGTGACCTGGACACCATCGTCCTGAAGGCCCTCAAGAAGTCCGCCGCCGAGCGATATCCGACGGTGGAGGCCATGGCCGAGGACCTGCGCCGCTACCTCTCGGATCAGCCGATCTCGGCTCGACCCGACTCGCTCGGGTACCGACTCCGGAAGTCGCTCCGCCGGCACCGGCTGGGAGCGGCAGCCGCGGGTCTCGCCGCTGCGGGCCTGCTCGCGGGAGCGGCGATCGCCGTCTCCCAGGCCCGGGTGGCCAGGGCGGAGCGGGACCGGGCTGTTCGAGCGCTGGACCGCAACCAGGCCTCGCTCACCTTCGTGGAGACGATGCTCACCGAGGGCGCCCGCGCGGACGAGAAGATCACGCTTCCCGAGCTCCTGTCCCGGAGTGAGCGGCTGGCGCTGACGGAGCTGGGCGTCGATCGCGATCAGCGGGCGCAGGTCCTCCTGATGTTGGGGGCCTACTTCGATAGCCTCGGCAATCCGTCGCGGTCGGAGGAGCTCTTCCGACAGGCCGAGGCGTTCTCCGGGAACAGCCAGGACGTCGAGCTCCGGGGAGAGATCGTCTGCGGGCTCGCGAAGATCACCGGGTTCGGTCCAGGAATGGAGGAGGCGCGCCGGACGCTCGCGGCCTGGGCGTCGAGGCGAGACATCTCCCCCGAGCTGGCGGCGCTCTGTCATCAATACCTCGCGCACATCGAGCTCTTCGCCCGGAACGATCCGGGGAGCGGGCTCGAGCACCTCCTCGCCGCGCAGACCCTGATCCGCGGGTCCAGGCAGGCGAGGGTCGATTTCCGGGCCGGGCTGCTCGGGGACCTCGGCTGGGCCTATGCGCTCACGGCGCGAAACGACGACGCCGAGGAGCAGTACGCGGCCTCCCTCGACCTGTACCGGAAATTCGGGCGGGAGGAGAGCGCGGGAGCGATGGCCGTGACCAACAACTGGGGCCTCGAGCGGCTGAGCGCCGGCGATATCCAGGGTGCCCTGCCGCTCTTCGAGCGAGGCCTGGAGACGGCTCGCCGACGCGGAGTGCCGCCGCCATATCTGGTGTCGAACCGGGCCGCCGTGCTGCTCCACCTCGCGCGCTACGACGAGGCCCTCTCCGAGACCGAAGTTCTCGAACGCGTCGCGGGCGAGGGAGGCTCGGTCCCCTTCCAGATCAGCGCACGGGTCCTGCGGGCGAACGTGCTCCGCGAGCGTGGCGCGCTCGACCGGGCGGAGTCGGTCCTTCAAGAGTCGGCGGCGCTGGTGAAGACGGTCCCTCCGGACACTTTCTCGGTGCTCGCGTACCAGCTCGCGGTCGCGGATCTCGCGCTGGATCGGCAGAGGCTGCCCGAGGCGAGGGCGGCGATCGAGCCGCTGCTCGCGAGACTCGAGGCCCGTCACCTCCCGCAGCGGATCCTCGCCTATGCGCTCCGGACTCACGCGGAGATCGAAGCGCTCGAAGGACGCCTCGAGCCGGCACGGACCGATGCGCGGCGCGCCCTCGAGATGACCCAGCAGATGCAGGGAAGCAAGGCCGGGTCCTTCCACACCGGCATGAGCTGGTTGACACTCGCCCGGATCGAGAGGACGGGTGGCGACCTCGACACCGCCCGGCGCTCGGCGACGCACGCATTGGAGCAGCTGGAGCCGATGGTCGGTTCCCGGCATCCACGCGTGGAGGAGGCCCATGCGCTGGCCTCGCGCTAGGGGCTCGGCCCCGAGGGTCTGGTAATCTCGTGCATGCCGTGGGGGAGATCACCGAACTGCTCCGGCGTGCACGGACCGGAGATCAGGGAGCCCGCGAGCTCCTCTTCGAGCAACTTTACGAGCCGCTGCGGCGCCTCGCCCATGCCCGGCTGAGCCGGGGCTCGCGCAGCGCGCTCCTCGACACCACGGGACTGGTGCACGAGTGCTTCCTGAAGCTGGAGCACGCCGGCGCACTCGAGGTTCGCGACCGGGCCCACCTGCTCGCGTATGCAGCCAGCGCGATGCGCTCGGTGGTGGTGAGCCTGGCGCGGACTCACTCGGCCGAACGCCACGGCGGGAACGCGATCCAGGTTCCGCTCGAGGAGACCATCGCGGCCAAGGACGCGGGCACCCTCGAGATCCTCCAGGTCCACGAGGCGCTGGACAGGCTGGAGCGGGTGGAACCACGCCTGGTGCGGGTGGTGGAGATGCGCTACTTCGCGGGAATGACCGAGGAGGAGAGCGGGGTCGCGCTGGACCTGCACCCAAGGACCGTCCGTCGCGACTGGGAGAAGGCGCGACTGCTGCTGGCCGAGATGCTCCAGGCCTGAGCGGCTGTCCCCTCAGGGCCGCTTTCCGCGTGATCGCGGAAAGGGTCGGCCCGGTCGCGAGCATGCGTCTTGGTGCCTGGCTGGGGGAGGTCTCGGGCCGTGTCGGACGTCATGCCTCGCTGTGGGCTTTTCCTTGTCGTGGTTGTCGTGTCGGCGTGCGGTGGCTTGGGCTCCGAGCCACAGCAAACGGAGCGCACCGAAGCCGAAGTCTCCGCGAGCGCGCGCAAGGGGCAGAGCTCGAAGATGGTCCCGAACCGCTTCGGCCTGTCACTGACCCTCATGGGCAACGGCGAAGCGCTCGAGCAATCCGATCATCCCTTCTTCCAGTCGCTCGGGATCAACGGGCGGTCCTGCAGCACCTGCCACGAGCCCGAGGGTGGGATGACGATCACCCCGGAGCGGATCCAGGCTCGCTTTCAGCGGACGGAGGGCACGGATCCGCTGTTCCGCCTCGTGGACGGGTCCAACTCACCCCTGGCGGACGTGTCCACGGTCGAGGCCAGACGGCAGGCTTACAGCTTGCTGCTCGAGCGCGGTCTCATCCGTGTGGGCATCGGCGTCCCGGCCGGCGCCGAGTTCGAGCTGCTCTCGGTGGATGATCCGTACAGGTTTGCCAGCGCCACGGAGCTTTCGCTCTTCCGGCGGCCGCTGTCGTCCACGAATCTTCGTTTCCTCAGCACGGTGATGTGGGACGGCCGGGAGACCACCCGTGACCCCACCTCCCCGACGGGGTTCGCTTCGTTGCACTTCGACCTCTCCCGCCAGTCGAACGACGCCACCAGAATACACGCCGAGTCTCCGGTGGACCTGACGAAGGAGCAGCGGGACCTCATCGTCGAGTTCGAGATGCAGGTCCACACCGCGCAGATCATCCATCTCGAGGCCGGCCATCTCGCCGTCAGCGGCGCGCAGGGAGGCCCAACGCCGCTCCTGACCCAGGAGTTCTATTTCGGCATCAACGACCCGCTGGGAGGAGATCCGACCGGTCGGACCTTCGATCCCACGGTGATGACGATCTTCGACGCCTGGGAGGGCAGCCCCGCGGGCGCCCGAGCGGCGATCGCCCGGGGCCAGGAGCTCTTCAATCACAAGCCGATCTCCATCGTCGGAGTCTCGGGGCTGAACGATGATCTGGGGGTGGCGGTGATCCCCGGCACGTGCACGACCTGCCACGACACTCCGAACGCCGGGAACCACTCGGTCCCGGCGCCACTGAGGATCGGCACCGACGATCCCGAGCCGCTGGGCGGACTGAGGGCGGCGGGGCTCCCGGTCTACACCCTGCGCCACCGCGTGACCGGCGAGATCAAGCGGACGACGGATCCCGGGCGAGCGCTGGTTTCCGGCAAGTGGAAGGACGTCGGGCGCTTCAAGGGTCCGACGCTGCGCGGGCTCGCGGCGCGGGCGCCCTACTTCCACAACGGCTCGGCCGCGCGGATCGAGGACGTCATCGAGTTCTACGACCAGCGCTTCGAGATTGGCCTCACCCCGCAGGAGAAGTCGGACCTGCTGCACTTCCTCGCCGCGCTCTAGGTCTTTCGAGGGCGCGCCGCTTCCTCTCCCGCAGTGTGGGCGCCGCCGGCTCCGTGAGCCGAAGGGGCGGCGCTGTCCCGGGCAAACCATCGCTCGGGGCAGCCTCGCTATTGCGTCTTCGTTGTCGCCCCGCCGTGGGCTTCTCAGGGGCGGGAGGAACGATTCGCCTCGGATCCAGACGCTGGCCGCGGGGCGTTCACCGGTCCCAGATGACGGTCGTACCAGTCGACGGTTTCCCTGATCAGCTGGTCCCGGGGGACGAAATGCCCGGCTTCATAGATGATCTGCCGCTTCAGGCCGAGCGGTGTTCCGAGTCCCCGGAACATGGTCTCGAATGACTCGACGCCGAAGGTCGGATCGTAGCGACCGTTGAGCATGAGCGTGGGGAGCTTCACCCGTGGAAGGAAGTTGAACGGGTCCGCTTCCGGCAGCGACCGCTCTGGTCGCAGCCCAGCCACGTGAAGTACCGAGACCCTGAGACGTGGCTCCACGGCCGGGATCAGCCCACCGAGGTGACCGCCCCAGCTGAATCCGAAGTAGCCCAGACGCTTCCGGTCGATGTCCTCGCGGGTCTCGAGGTAGTCGATGCTCCGGCGCAGATCCTGAGCCCAATGGATCACCGCGTCTCGGTAAGCCACCGTCTTCTCGGGCGGCCAATCTTTTGCTTCACGCTCCCTTCTCCGCTCGTACGTTCCCCGGTAGACGGGGAGGATCAACGCCCGGCCGCTTCGAAGGATGAAGTCCGGGAAGCGATGGTCGTCGTCGACAGAGTTCAGCTCGACCGCCGCGGAGCCTGGAAAGTAAACGATCGTCTGGTACGGAGGCGGTGAGCCCCGAGGAAAGAAGAGGTATGCGACCACGCGTGCACCCGGATAGGCGGCATCGAAGGTGATGCGCTCTCGGACCCAGTCGGTTCCTGTCTCCCTGGCCTCGATGACCTCGTGGAGGGGTCGCGGGTCGTAGTCGTACATGCGCCCGTAGATGTCGAATTCCGCGTCCGCCGCCGGCCTTTCCTTCGAGTAATCGCGAACGGTCCTGACCACCGGCTGCCGGGCTCGCTCGAGATTCGGGTCCGTCGTGAGATGGGTCACGAGGCGAAGGCCGTTGGTAGGAGACCGATCCCAGGGGGACTGGACGAACCTGTCGTTCAGGAAGGTGTAGGACGGCTCGTCCCACCCGCCCCCGGCGATGACGCGGCCCACCAGGTCTCCGGCCCCTTCGTTGAAGCACCACTCCCGGACGTTGCCCGCCATGTCCAGGGCTCCCGAGACGCTGAGGCCCTGAGACTGCCCGACCGGCGACGACCCCTTCCCGGCGAAGTTGCTCGCCGGGATGATTCGCCCCGCGACGTGGACTCCCGCGGCTCTCCTCCAGTGGAAGACCGTGGGCAGGTCCCGTCCCTCGAAGGCCGCGAACGCCGCGGCCTCGTACCAGCTCAACCCTCCCACTGGATGGTCGTCCTGGCCGGACGGGTAGTTGCTCAGTTCCCACGAGCTTGGTCCAGGGCGGTCAGTCCGATCGCTGAACAGCGCGACCGCCTGTTCCCAGGTCATGGTGCGCCCGTTCCTGACGAAGGGATGGCGCCAGAACTGGCGCCGCTGGTACCCCCCCGCATCGACGAAGGCCTTGTAGCGGCGGTTCGTCACCTCGTACTTGTCGATCAGGAAATCTCCGAGCTGGAGGGCGTCGCCGGGTGTCCCCGGCCCGAAGTGGCCCCCCGGGACGTGGAGCAGGTCGTCCCCGTGAGCGTCCCGGCGATCCAGCGGGATCGGTTCGTCGAACGTCCGGGGGCTCGCGGCGATCTCGGCCGTCGTGTGCCCCTCGAGCTCCAGGCGCACTTGAAACCAATCGAGCGGGAACGGAATGGTGAAGGGCGTCGTGCCGAGCAGATGCCAGACCGGGTCGGTGCCCCGGTAGTCGCGGAAGGAGACCCTGGCGCCGGAGGGTTCGGACCGGATCGTCGCCTCCTTGGCAAAGGAGCGCCACACACGCTTCAGGGCGGGGTTCCCCGGGAGGTTGGCGTCCGCCTTCATCGCGAGGAGCTGCGCTGGGACGAGCTGGTCGGAATCCACGAGGCGGTGAAGTTCCGGGATGACCTCTGACTGGACCCAGCGCTCGTCGTGTCGCGGTCCGAAGAGGCCAAGTCGCCACGCCACGCCAGCCGAGGCGATTGCGAGGATGACGACAATCGCAGCGGCAGGGGCGAGAAGCCGGTGGCGCCGGCTTGCCCCGTGCTGGTCCAGAGAGCGAACGAGGTCTCCTGCCGTCGGGAACCGCCGGGCGGGATCCTGCTCCAGGCATTTCAGGATGGCTCGGTTCCACGCTCCCTCGAGTCGGGGAAGGAGGTCCCGCGGCGCGGTGGGTCGCTCGTTGACCCGCCGGACCGCGCACTCCAGCGGTGTTGCTCCGGGGAAGGGAGTCTTCCCGGTGAGCGCCTCGTAGAGCACCACGCCGAGCGCGTAGATGTCCGCGCGAGGGCCGACCTCGCCACCGGTCACCTGCTCTGGGGCCATGTACTCCGGCGTCCCGAGCAGGCCGACGCCGGTGACCTTCTCCGCCGCTCCCGGCTCGGCCCACAGCGAGCGCGCGATTCCGAAGTCGGTGACGACGGCCCGTCGCTCCCCGGACCGGGTGCCGGCACCCCCTCGGGCCACGAGCATCACATTGCTGGTCTTGAAGTCCCGGTGGACGACACCCTCGACATGGGCCGCGTCGAGCGCCGCACTGACCTGCCGGAGGATGGGCAAGAGCTCGGCGGTTCCAATCGGTCCGCCAGCACGGAGGCGCTCGGTGAGGGTCTCCCCGTCCAGGAACTCCATGGTGAGGAAATGGAGAGGCTCTCCGGCCGGACTCTGCGTCGAGTAGAGCTCGTAGATGCGGCAGACGTTGGGGTGGCTGATCCGGCGAGCGAGGAGCACCTCTCGATGGAATCGGTCGAGCGAGCTCGGGTCCTCGGCGAAGCTAGGAAGGATGGTCTTGAGCGCGACGCGGGTGTGGAGGACGAGATCCTGCGCCTCGTACACCTCGCCCATTCCTCCGCGGGCGACGAAGCGCACGATGGTGAAGCGACCTGCGATGACCTCCCCGGGTTGGAGGCGCGCGGCAGTGCCCGAGGACCGCTCGTCGAGCGCCTCGGTCACGCCAGCGAGGCCAAGGGTCGGGTCGTTCGACGGATGCGGGACGGTGGGAGCGACCTCGGTCGGCGCCTCGACTGGACCGCTGCCCGCTCCGATCCGGGGGTCCTGGCTCAAAGACACTCTCCCCTGCGGCCATCCGCATGAGTCGCCAGCGACGGATGATAGCGCTCCCCGTCTGGGCTGGGTGGAGGTCAAACCCCGTCCCTCCGAGCTGCCCCCCGGATTTCCCTGAGTTCACGGCAACCCAAACACGCCACCATTCAGGGCCGCCCGAGTTGTGATGGCTGGCAGGATGCCGCGAATGACCCAGCCGACCGCGCCCGGCCGATCGCGCGAGAGCGTGACCACCGTGTTGGTGGCGCTCGCGGCGAATCTCGGGATCGCCCTCGCCAAGCTGGCGGCTGCCCTGATCACCGGGTCGAGCGCGATGCTCGCCGAGTCGTTCCATGCCATGGCAGACACGGGGAACGAGGTGCTCCTGCTGGTGGCGCAGCGGCGGAGCGAGCTGCCGCCGGACGAGAGGCACCCGCTCGGGCACGGACGCGCCGCATACTTCTGGGCGCTGATCTCCGCCCTGGGGGTGTTCGTCGCGGGGGCACTCCTCTCGGCTCGGCAGGGTGTGCACGAGCTGCTGGATCCGGGCGAGTCGACGGCGTACGGCGTCGCCTACCTGGTCCTGGCGATCTCGCTGGTGCTGGAGAGCACCTCGCTCTGGCGGGCGTACCGCCAGCTCCGGGCAGAGGCTGCGGAGTTCGGGCGTGGATTCACCGAGCACGTCCGGGTCACCTCGGATCCCATCGCCCGGGCGGTGCTCGCCGAGGATTCGGCCGCGGTCGCCGGCAATCTCATCGCCGGGGCCGGGATCGGTCTGCGGCAGCTCACGGGTTCCCATGTTCCGGACGCAGTGGCCGCCCTGCTGATCGGGCTCATCCTGGGCTGGGTGGCGCTGGAGCTCGCGCGGACGAACGGCGACTTCCTGATCGGCCGTCGGGCCCCGGCGAACATCGAATCCGACATCCGGCGAGTCATCTCGCGTCTCCACGGGGTCACCGGGATCTCCGAGCTGCTCGTGACCTTCCTCGGACCGCGACAGGTGCGGGTCCTGGCCCGGGTGGACATCGAGGACTCACTCGGGGGCGCGGCCGTGAAGTCGCTGGTCCGCGAGATCGAGGACGCGCTGTGCCGGAGCTCGCCGTACATCGTCCGGGTCGATGTCGTGCCGGACGGCCGGACGCGTCCGAGGTCAGAGGGAGGTCCCGCGGAGAAGACTGCATAGAGTCCAGAGCCACCCCCCCGGTTTCGACGCGTCGCAGAAGCTCGAGACTTCCGGCCCCTCCCCGGACGGGGCGGTGGTAGCCTCCCCCCGGATTCCGAGGGGGGAACCGATGGGACGACGCTCGGTCGGAACCTGGCTGATGGGATGGCTCCTGCTCGCCGGCTGCGGGTCGAGTCCTCCAGATGGCCAGGAGCTCGCGGAGGACCACGCCGCGGACTTCGCGGGAGTCTGGTACGGCTCCGGGGCCTGGACGGACCACTTCCACGACGGAAGCAACCCCCACAACAGCTCGAACTTCTCCGCGCCCGTCGTCGCCA
>Ga0081540_1001862_pt1 | contig 17655 bp, 13 predicted proteins | sample TabmetS2T1R1_FD_71024 | JGI IMG/M metagenome (GOLD analysis project Ga0081540, IMG submission 71024) | Tabebuia heterophylla rhizosphere microbial communities from the University of Puerto Rico - S2T1R1 | ecosystem: Host-associated > Plants > Roots > Rhizosphere ... | reverse complement strand
CCAACCCCAATCCGAACGGGTACATCAACCCGATACTCGAATGGGACACTAACAACCCGATCGACGGGATTGCCTGGAGCGCGAACGGTTTCGGTGCGGACAACAATCTGTTTGGTGCTGTCTATGGCATTCTCGATACCGGCCCGGAGAGTCTCGTCCCCACCTGGCCGGTCGTGCTCCGCGTCGAATTCCTCGAGCCAACCGGGATAAAATGGTCGCAGTTCGCTCACAATATCGAGCCCGGACCGAATGCCTACCAGAAGCCGGAGAATCGCGGCGGCCTGGAGCGGCCCAATAAGGTGGTGTTCAGCAATGATGGCCGCACCATGTATGTCGTGGATTACGGCGAGGTCTATACCGACTTCCAGATGACGCCGCAGTTTTATACGGTGCCGAAATCTGGTGTGATTTGGGCCATCAGCTATGAGGGCCCGGTCACCCGGTAATTGGCGACGCCTCGCCGCCCCCCTGCTGCCGGAAAGCGGGGCGCGAAGCACTCGGGAGGGTGAACGTGCAGAAGGTCCCGGCAAGCCGGGACCTTCTCTCATGGAGTTCTGCAGTGAAAGCTGCGCCAGTCGATCATTGTTGGCGAGAAACTTGGCGGCTGACTTTCTGGGCCGGTGATAGCGGGCGAAAGTTGGCGGCGCTCAACAGCGTGTTCCAGCGCCGCTGCGGAAGCGCGTAAACTGCCGTCGAAGCAGCGGAAAGGACCCGCAACAAGTCGTTGGCGAGACTGGGGCTGAAATGACTCGGGAATCGAAGCCATGACTGTTCATAGAGATTGCGCGCTCAAATGGAACGTTGCGCGGTCGGTACGGTCCTGGTCGCAGCATATGGGTATTAGCATTGGGTCAAAGCGCCGCATAACACGGGGCTGGGATAGCTGTTGAAGCGCGTACACAATGACCGAAACCGCCCTGAACGTCGTGTCTTTCTTATTTCTCGGCTTCTTCCTCGGGATGAGGCACGCGACCGACGCCGACCACGTGGTCGCTATTGCGACGATCGTCAGCCGCGAGCGCAGCGTGATGGGGTCGGCGCTGATCGGCGCCGCTTGGGGCGTGGGGCATACCATCACAGTCATGGCGGTCGGTGCGGCGATCATCGTGTTCGGGGTCGTCATCCCGCCGCAGCTCGGTCTGTCGATGGAATTTGCGGTCGGCATCATGCTGATCCTGCTGGGCGTTCTCACGTTGACAGGGATGGGGCCCGCGGTCGGCACAGCCCACGTCCATGCAGGTGTCCACGGCGGACATGCGCTCGACCTTCATGACCACCTGCATGCGCATGGCGATTACGTGCACCGGCACACGCACGGTCACCAGCCCGGTGCGCACGGGCACGCCGAGGAGTACACACCGCTGGCGTGGCTCGACCGGTCCTGGCTCGGGCGGATTGCGCTCTATGAGTGGCTGCGCCCCTTCGCCGTCGGCCTTGTGCACGGCCTGGCAGGATCGGCCGCAGTCGCCCTGATGGTCCTGTCCATCATCCGCGAGCCAGCCGCTGCGCTTGGCTATCTGTTGCTGTTCGGGCTCGGCACTATCCTCGGAATGATGCTGATCACGCTGATGCTGTCGGCGCCGTTTGTGTTCACGGCGGTCAATCTGCCCAAATTCAATTGGCGACTCCGCGTGGCGTCGGGCCTGGTTAGCTTCGTCTTCGGGCTGATTCTGGTCTATGGCATCGGCTTTGCCGAGGGAGGCCTGTTCTCCGACGCGCCGACCTGGGAACCTCATTGACCGCCGGCATGCGGTTCGCGAGCAATGGCAACTGTTTCACCGCCGCGTCGGTTGACCGCCGCGGAAACTGAGGGATAGAGTGTCGGAACTACAAGTGGAGGATGCGCCATTCAGACGATCGGCATGGCCGGTGGGCGATCCTTGTTGCTGGCCAGCATCGTTGTGGTGCTCGCCGCAATCGTGGGGGTCGCGTGGCTGAACGAAATCCGGCCGCGGTCGGTGGCGCAGCCAGCGGCGCAAACTGTCAACGCGCGGGCCGAGAAAACCAAGTTGCCGGCATTGACGGCGGACGAGGAACGCTTCGCGACAACCTTGTGGGCGGTCCACCGTGAGGCGACCCGTTCGGCGGTAGCGTTGAGTTTTGCCGGCATCATCTATCAGGTCGAGGATCGGGACGCACGGGCGCTCGCACGAAAGATCGAGCCGTTGGCGAAATTCTTTCATGATGCCGAAATGCAGGTACGCGCCATGGGTGCGCCACCCTCGCTCTCAAGGACACAAGCGGAGTACGTCGACGCGATGGCGCTCTACGCCAGCGCCGCGGCCGAGATGCTGAAATTCACCGAGGATGGCGACTCGCAGCGACTCCAAGTTGCACACGGGTTGGATATGAAAGCCTCGGAACACATGCTGCGCGTTGGCGAAGTGCTTTGGCCGGGACAATACAAGCCGCACTAGCGGGCAATTGAAGGGAAGCGACAGGCGAATCCGATCTCGATCAGAAAAACTCAATCTAGCTGTAACGGAGGAACGCAATGAGAAAACGTGCATCAAGAATCCGTTCGTTTGCGTTGACCGCGGGGATCGCGGCGCTCGCAGGCCTATTCGGCTCGGCGGCGCAGGCCCAGCAACCGGTCTGCTCAGTCTGGCTGATCGAGAGCAGTCGCTTCATGAATGTGCCGTTCGGAGCCTTCATGCCGGATCGGACTTTCGTGCCCGGCAGCACCAAGCCTGAGAGCAACATTGCGAGCGTCGATCTGCCGGTGAACGTTGGCGTGATCAAGTGCGGAACTGAGTTGATCCTCTACGATACCGGTTGGAAGCAGCAGGATTATCTGAAGATGACCGGGTCCGCCCACTGGGCTCCGATAGCGGACCAGCTGAAGGCTCTGGGCTTCAATGCTGCCGACGTCACCAAGGTGGTGATCGGCCACGCCCACTGGGACCACGCCGGCCAATTGTCTGATCTGCCCAATGCGGTGCTCTACGTCCAGCGCGAGGAACTCAAGGCGATTGAGTGGGCGCTCAACTATCCGGAGCCGCACATCCGGGCGATCAACTCCGATCCCGGTGGCTGCAATCGTACGCCGGCTTGCGGCTACATGCCGCTCACCATGGAGGAGGTCTACGGCAAGGTCCTGAAGGGCAAGGCGGTGGTCGTCGACGGCGAGGCGGAGATCCTGCCGGGCGTGCGGATTCATCCAGCGTTTCGCGCTCATACAGCCGGATCGCAGCTGCTGGAGGTGCCGACCAGCATCGGCAAGCTGGTGTTTGGCTCGGACGCGTTCTCGTCGTACGAGGGCATCCGCGATTGGATGACGGCGAACGTGCAGCAGACCGATACGGTCCAGCAGTTTCTCGCCTATGAGAAGTGCTACAAGATCACCGGCGGCTACAATAATTGCGTCGCCGCCCACGAACCGCTGAGCTACACGGACAAATATCCGCTGACGAAGAATTCCTGGGTGGCGCTGAACGGCGGACGCATGGCCGAAATCGCGCTGGCGCCGGGTGAAAAATCGCGCAAGCCATGAGAAAGTGTTTTCGAGGTGGGACCAGTCTTCCCACCTCGACCACTCAATCTCGGGAAGAGTAAAGGACAGATCGCCGTGCGTTGGCTGACCTTTTGGCTCGCCTGCGTGGTGTCCCTTTTGGCCGGCAGCGCGTCGGCGCATGACGCGAGCAGCTATGGCGGCGTGTTTCGCTCCCGCGATCTCGGCGCCGCCTGGCTGAATGCCGATGTTGGCCTGTTTCTCAATGCGGCGCTTGTTATCGCAGTCGATCCACGCGATTCGTCCCACCTGTTGGTCGGCACCGACCTCGGAATCCTGAGTTCGCACAATGGGGGGCGAAGCTGGGTACCGGAAGCGCGCGATCTCATCATCGGCGCGGTATTTGCGCTTGTCTTCTCGCCGGACGGCGAGTTGGCCGTGTGTGCGGCAGCAAACGGTGTGTTTCGTCGCGACCGCGACGGTTGGCTGCGCGCCAAGGCCCCGGACTCCGCGGTCCCGGCACGAGCGCTGGTCGGCGGGCGAAACGATCGTTTCTATCTGCTCGGTCGAAGCCGGTTATTCTCAAGCGAGGACGGTGGCCGCACCTATGCGGTCGTGCCCGGGCTCCCGCAGACGAGCGAGATGACGGCGCTGGCGGGGATTGCCGGTCCCGCCGACGCTCTGGCGGCGGTGATCGATGGCCGGGCGATGATAAGTCACGATGGGGCGCGCACCTGGTCCGACGCCGGTTTTGGCGATGCAGATGCGCCGGTCGACACGATCGCGACCGATGCGACGCGGCCAGAACGCATCTGGGCGGCGGCGCACGGCAGGATCGCGGTCAGCGACGATCTCGGCTCGAGTTGGCATTCCGTCGGACGTTCGCTGCCTGAGCCGAAAGCCAGAGTGCGCGGTATCGCGGCGAGCGCAGACGCGATGACCCTGGTGGTTTCCTCCGATCGCGGAATCCATCGCAGCGAGGACGGTGGGGAAACGTGGGCGCAAAAAGAAGACAACCTTCCGATTCATATCGAAGCCGGCCCTCTTGCCCGCGATCCGAAAGATGCGAGTGTCATCTACGCTGTCTTTTCGCTGATGCCCTATGCGGAAGTCTGGCGCATGGCGGTCGACGGCGGCAACCTGTTGGCGCGCATCGAACCGATCAGCCTTGCCGGGGCGCTCTCGTTTTGTGTGCTGGTGCTGATATGCGGAGGTCTTGCGGCGCGTCATCTGTCACGCAGACGCGCGGCCGCCAATTCGCCGCGTTGATCTGCGTGTGGCGCCGGCGCCGCCAACCCGCATACCCGGCTTCAGGAGCCGTATCAGAGTCGTGGAGTGACCAGTGTTCTTGTCGATTTCGAAGTTGGTACGGAGCGCGCCGCGAAGGTTCGCGGACTTTGGAATCGGGGCGCTAGCCGCGATGTTTTGCATTGCGGTTCTGGCCGGAGGCGCGCTTCTGCTCATGCGCTCGGTCCCGGAGGAAAAGTTCATCGAGTACCGCATGGGCGAGCCGCAGGATGCGCCAATCGCGATTGCTGCAGGCACTGACGGAAGCGTCTGGTTCACCATCGACCATGCCGATGCGATCGGTCGCGTGCGCAACGGCCGCATCGAGCGGCTGCCCACGTCGAACCGCAACATCGAGCCGCTCGGGCTCGCGGTCGCGGCTGATGGCAGCGCCTGGTACACGGACCTCGCCGCGCGCGCCATTACGCGCGTGAGCAGTGCCGGGGAGGTCGAACGATTTGTGCTCGATACTCCGATCACTCGCCTCGGACGGCTGACGATCGCGCCCGATGGGGCCGCCTGGTTTGCCGACCAGACCGGCTATGGCGTGACCCGGCTGAAAGACGGAGTTTTTACCCGCCATCAGATCGAGTCCGCGAGGGGCGGACCCTATGGGATCGCAGTGACGGCCGATGGCGCCGTATGGGCAACGCTGCAGAACGGCAACCAGCTGCTCCGTGTCGCCGCCGATGATGGGACCGGCAAGACATTCGACCTGCCGCGCGGTGGCGCCGTGCCGACTGACGTCGCGGCTGGCTCCGACGGTTCGGTGTGGTTCCTGCAGTTCCGCGGCAATCGAATCGGGCGTTTCAAGGATGGACAATTCTCGGACGTCGAAGTAGGTCAAGAAAATGCCGGTCTCAGCGGCATTGCCGTAGGTCTCGACAATGACATTTGGTTTGGCATGATGCGCCGCGCGAGCCTCGGGCGATTGCGCAATGGCCGCATCGCGGTCTTTCCGCTTCCCCGTGACAATGCCCGGCCATTCAGTGTCGCTGTCGATCGTGACGGCAATGTCTGGTACGCCGACATCAGCGGGTTTGTGGGCATGCTGCCCGCCAAACACGCGGGCGCGCGTTAAGCGCGGAGCACACAAAGGGAAAGGTTTAGGACGCTGGTAACGCTGCCAGCTCGGACACCGCCCGAATGGTCAGCACCACGCCCATGCCGATGATGAGCAGGCTGGTGGCGATCTGCAGGCGGACCATCCAGATGCTGTCCAGCCAGTCGAGCACCTTTTCGCCGACCTTCGCGGCGACAATACCGACCACCACCAACGTCGCTGCGAAGCCGAGACTGAATACAAGGACGGTGATCAGGCCGAGCATGACTTTTCCGCTCGACAAGGCGCCGAGCAACAGCGCCAGCGCGGCGGGATCTGGAAGCAGGCCACCTGCAACGCCCAGCGCCAGCAGCACCGGCAACTTCGGCCGGTTCTCGGCCACGACGTCTAGCCGGTGGGCATGAACTTTGCCAAATCCGTGGCTGTGCCAGACCACATGCTCGTGGTCTCCATGATCATGAGCGTGAGAATGGTCATGGCTGTGCGAGTGGTCGTGGCGAGCATGGTCGTGACCGTGATTCCGCGCGTGCTCATCCGCCCGACTCGCCCCGTCGCCCCGGTTCCCGGCTTCGCCCATAGCGAGCGCGACAAGATCACGCTGCGCCCACAGCATCCATAGGCCGAGCGCGATCACCAGGATGCCGACCACGACCGCCAGATAGGCTTCGATGCGCTGCGGCCGCAGCCAGGTCGAGCCGAGCGAGGCGAGCACGCCGACCAGCACGATACCGCTGACGTGGGACAACGTGACGAAAATTCCAAGGATCACTGCATCGATCGGCTTGCCACGCGCGCCAACGATGTAGGCAGCCGCGATCGTCTTGCCGTGACCCGGTGTCGCCGCATGCGCGGCGCCCGCCCAGAAGCTCGACGCGATGAAGAACAGGAGCTCTTGCATTTAGGCAACTGTCAGTTGGCCGGCCACTGCCGAGGAATTTGCCACTTTAGCTCGGACAGGAATCTTCTCAAGGCCGCCGATCGTCACTTGCACTTTTTCAACGACCCGCTTCGGTCACGGCGTTCTAGCTTGCCGATCGCGGCAAGTTATCCTTCCGCGTCGGGTCAACTGTCCGCTCTCCACAAACAGACAATGGGCTCATTGCGAATTGCGCTTGGTGTTTTCATGTCCGGCGATATCCGCGAAGCCCGCAGATTGCTCGCGGAGGAGGGCGGTCGTGCGTAACGCAGAACTCGCCGCTATCGAATGGCATCCTTGTGGTCCCGAGTGGACTTGCCAGCCGGCGGACCCAATGTCCGGGGTGCTTGAGCGGACCTGCTCCGACCGCACGGTCATAGCTGCCAATGCCCTGGCTGTGTGAAAACGCACCCGGAACGGACCTCTTTCCATGCATCGGCGGTGAGGGAGCCTTCTCCTGGTTCGATGTGATGATGCACTCCGTACTAAGCTGCGGATCACCCTAATCCGCGAAATTACGGTTCGACGGGAATTGGAGAAGCGGTCTGGGAAGGCCTAACTAATGGTAGTCGATTGGAAGTTAGCCAGGCTAGAAAACGAAGAAATTTGTCTTGAGGTTCATTTTTCGTGAGCTATTTGCTTTGCTGAAATGATATTTAGCGCTCGACCTTGTTCCCGGCGCCGTCTTAAGCGATCGATTAGAAGATAGATCACCGGCGTCGTATAGAGCGTCAGGATCTGTGACACGAACAGGCCGCCGATGATGGTGATGCCGAGCGGCCGGCGCAGCTCGGTGCCGGGGCCGGTGGCGATGAGCAGCGGAATGCCGGCGAAAAGCGCCGCCATCGTCGTCATCAGGATGGGGCGGAAGCGGGCACGGCAGGCCTCGAAGATCGCGTCCGCCGACGAGAGGCCGCGGTTGCGCTCGGCGTCGAGCGCGAAGTCGACCATCATGATGCCGTTCTTCTGGACGATGCCGATCAGAAGGATGATACCGACGAAAGCGATCACGGTGAGCGGCGTATCGGTCAATTGCAGCGCCAACAGCGCGCCCAGCCCCGCCGACGGCAAGGTCGAGATGATCGTGATCGGATGCGCCAGACTCTCATAGAGCACACCGAGCACGATATATATCGCCACCAGCGCACCCAGGATCAGAAGCGGCTGCCGCCCGCTGGTCTTGTTGAAGTCGCCGGCGTTGCCGTCGAAGCTGCCGCGGATGCCCTCCGGCATGTGCAACTCCTCGACGGCGCGCTGGATGTTCGAGATCGCCGCCTCGAGTTGCACGTTGGGAAGGAGGTTGAAAGACACCGTGGCCGAAGGAATCGACTGGGTGTGATTGATCGCAAGCGAAGCCAGGCCGCGGTCATAGCGCACGACAGCCGAAAGCGGCACCTGGGCATCGTTGGCGCCGGCCACGAAGATGCGATCCAGATCGGAAGCATCGCTCTGGAACTTCGGATCGATCTCCAGCACGATCATGTACTGGTTGCGCTGGGTATAGATGATCGAAATCTGCCGCTGCGCGAAGGCGTTGTTCAAGGCGTTATCGATGTCCTTGACGCGGACGCCGAGCGTCGCGGCCGCGTTGCGGTCGATCGTCAGTGTGAGCTGCAGGCCGGCGGCCTCTCGATCGGTAGAAATGTCGGTGATGCCCTCGACACTCTCCATGCGCTTGGCGATGATGGGGGCCCATTTCTTGAGCAGATCGACGTCCGCGCTCAAAACCGTGTACTGATAATCCGAGGAACTGCTTTGACGCCCGCCGGCACGGATATCCTGGATGGCAAACATATAGAGCCGTACGCCCGGCATCGTCTCCAGCTTTTTGCGCAGCCGGTCGATCACGGCTTGCGTGCTTTGTCCTGATCTCTCCTGCGGCGGCTTGAGGCTGATGAAGAACATGCCGCGGTTCGCCGTCATGCTGCCGAGGAACGATCCGACGCCAGCGACGGCCGGGTCGGATTCGACGGCATCCTCGAGCTGCTGCTGAAATCTCGTCATCGACTGGAACGAGGTGTCGGACGAGCTTTGCGAGACGCCGTAGATGAGGCCGCTGTCGTCGATCGGAAAGTAGCCCTTCGGTATCTTGATATAGAGCACGACCGTTAGCGCGATGGTGGCAAAGAACACGATCAGGGTCAGGAACGGAAAACCAAGCACCGCGCGCAGCGTCCAGGCGTAGAAGGCAACGATGCGTGACAGCGAGCCCTCGACCAGGCGGTCCAGCCTGGTCGCACGATCCGACGTCGCCTCCTTGATGTAATGCGCGCAGATCATCGGCGTGATCGTAAGCGAGACCACGGTCGACACGAGGATGGCGAAGGTCAGCGTCAGCGAGAACTCGCGTAGCATCCGGCCAACGATCCCGTCCATGAAGAGCAGGGGCGTAAATGCCGCAATCAAGGACAGGCTGATCGAAAGTACGGTAAAGCCGATCTGCTTGGCGCCTTCGAGCGCCGCCGGATACGGCGCCATGCCCCGTTCGAGGTTGCGGTACATGTTCTCGATCATGACCACGGCATCGTCGACCACGAAGCCGACCGAGATCGCGAGCGCCATCAGCGACAGATTGTCGATCGAGAAGCCGGCGAGCCACATTCCGACGCAGGTGCCGGCCAGCGCCAGCGGCACCGAGACGCCGGCCGCAATCGTCGGCGTCACCCGTCGCAGGAAGACGAACACCACCGCCATCACCAGGAAAACGGCCGCGAGCAGCGTGAACTGCATGTCGAGCACGCTGGCGCGGATGGTGCCGGTGCGATCGACCAGGGTCGAGATCTCGAGGCTGGCAGGCAACCATCGTTTCAGCTCCGGCAGCAGGGCTTTGACGCGGTCGACGGTGTCGATCACGTTGGCATCGCCCTGCTTGGTGATCTGGATAAGCACCGCGGGCTGTTTATTGAACCAGGCGATCGAGCGGTAGTTGCGGACGGAATCCTCGACCTCGGCAACATCGGCGAGGCGAACGAAATTGCCAGCCGAGCTCTTGATGATGATATCGCGAAACTCGGCTGCCGTTCGCATCTGCTTGTTGATCGAGATCGTCTCGCTCTGGCGACCGCCGTTGAAGATTCCGACAGGTCCCAGCGGATTGGCATTGATGATCGCCATCCGCACGTCATCGGTTGAGATCCCCGCATTCGACAGCGCCACCGGATTGAACGCGATCCGCACCGCCGGCTGATCGGTGCCCCAAACCGTGACCTCGCCGACGCCGGGCACCTGCGCGATGCGCTGCGCGATCACAGTGTCGGCGACGTCGTACATCGCGCTTGCGGCAAGCGTCTTCGACGTCAGTGCCAGCACGAACACCGGCGTCGCCGAGGGATTGGCTTTGCGGAAGCGCGGCAGCGACGGCAGGTCGGTCGGCAGATCGGCCAGCGAGGCGGTGATCGCCGCCTGCACATCGCGCGCCGCGCGGTCGACGTTGCGGCCGATCGCAAACTGCAGCTGGATGCTGGTGGAGCCGAGTAAGCTGATCGAGGTGATCTGCTCAATCCCTGCGATCTGGCCGAGCCGCCGCTCCAGCGGCGCAGCCACCGTCGCCGCCATCACGGCCGGATCCGCGCCCGGGCGGTAGGCGAACACCCGGATCATCGGGAAGTCGACGTTGGGCACCGCCGAGACCGGCAGGAACGCATAGGCGACCATGCCGGCCAGAAAGAGCCCGACCGCCAGCAGCGTGGTGCCGACCGGCCGGCGGATGAAGGGCTCTGAAATCGAGGCCATGCTCAATCCCGTCGAACGTGGTGTTCATAGTGGGGCGCGGCCGCCTGGCCTGGCGGTTCGACTATGCAGCCTCCCCCTCCCCCGAAAAATCCGCGCATCAAATCGTCGGCCCGAACCGGGCGGTTTAAGCCGCTATTTACCAGACGGCGCGGCCCTGAATAAGCCCTTCCGCGAATATGCTATTGCGGCCAAGATCGGCTGTACGCCGCAGACGCTGCGTGACTGGGTCAGGAAGGCCGAAGTCGATAGCGGGCAACGGGTTGTTGGTCGTCTTGCCTGTCATGGCTCCATCCTCTCATGAGTTGGAGCGCTGACTTATGCGCGAACCCCCCGAATATAAGAGCGCGGTTATTAAGTTATGACAGATGGTTGCGGGACGGGGCCGGGTTCGCCGGCCCCGCCTAGCTCAAATCGCGAGCTGATCGCCGATCGGCAAGCGACGGATACGCTTGCCGGCGGCCGCGAAGATCGCGTTACAGAGCGCCGGCGCGAAGGGCGGGACGCCGGGCTCGCCGACACCGCTCGCGGGAACGTCGATTCCGTGTTCGACGATGTGCACCCGGGTCTCGGTCGGCGATTCGTCAATCCGGGCGAGCTGGAAGTCGTCGAAGTTGCTCTGTTCGACCCTGCCGTTCTTGTAGGTAATCTGGCCGTACTTGGCGAGGGTCAAGCCCATCACCGCCGCGCCCTCGATCTGCGAGCGGATCCGATCCGGATTGACTGCGTAACCGCAATCAATCGCTGTGTCGATCCTGGGGATGGAGAAACGGCCCTTCTCGTCCACCGCCACCTCCACAACCGTCGCAACATAGCTCACGAAGCTGCGGTGGGCGGCTATTCCCAGTCCCCGGCCCTTCGGCATCTGACGACCCCACCCGGAGCGCTCCGCCGCAACGTCGACGACGTGCCGCAGGCGTCCGGTATCGATTGGATAGGACCCGACCGGCTCGCCGTTGTTCCAGTATGGCGTCGTGACCTGTTTGCTCAGATCAATGACGCGCGCTGGACCGATCAGCTCCAGCAAGAATTCCTTGGGATCACGTCCCAGTTCGTGGGCAATTTCCGCAATCAGGGACTGGGTGCTGAACGCATGCGCAATGTTGTTCACGGACCGGAACCAGCCAATCCTGGTGCGCGCCTCCGCTTCTCCCGATTCGACGCGAAGGTTGGCGATGTCGAATGGCGCATCGACCAATCCGAGCCCGAGCTCGATGAAGAAGGGGTGCTTAGGGTCAGGCGCGAAGGTTGACAGGATGCTCGGCGCGGAGCTGCGGTGGCGCCAGGCCACTACCTTGTTGCCGGCGTCGAGGCCAACCTCGAACCGATCCGCCGTTACGGTGTGGTAGTAGCCGTGCCGAATGTCATCCTCGCGGGTCCACACCACCTTTACCGGGCTTGGTTGCACCTCCTTGGCGAGGAGGGCCGCTTCGATAGCATAGTCGCATTTCGACTTGCGGCCGAAGCCGCCGCCCAAGAGGGTATTGTGCACCGTCACGTCAGCGGTATCCATGCCCATGCGTTTGGCGATATCCTCGCGGGCCGCGCCGGGACTTTGCAGCGACGACCAAACTTCGAGCTTGCCGTTCGTGAGCTGCGCGGTCGCGGCGGGAGGCTCCATGGCGGCGTGCGCGAGATGCGGCACATAATACTCGCGGGTGATCACCTTGGACGCAGAGCCGAGCGCCTTGTCGGTGTCGCCGGCGTTGCGCTCGACCTTGCCGGGGCTCTTGTTGGCCTCTTCCAGATATGTCTTGTAGGCGCTGGAGTCGTAGGATTTGTTGGGCCCGTCGTCCCAAACGATTTTCAGGGCGTCGCGCCCCTTGAGCGCCGCATAGGTGTTGTTGGCGATCACCGCCACGCCGGCTAAGGGATCGAACTTCGCCGGTGCGGGCGTCGGGTCGATTTTCACGACTTTTTCGACGCCCGGGACTTTGAGCGCTGCACCAGCGTCGTAGGACACGATGGTGCCACCGACCACCGGCGAGCGAGCGATGACGGCAAACTTCAGGCCCGGCCGCATCACGTCCTGCCCATAGATGGCGCGTCCGGTGGTGATGTCGAACAGGTCGACCACCGCCACATTGCCCTTGCCGATGTAGCGGAACGCGCTCGGATCCTTGAGCCGGATTTGGTCGGCCGTCGGGACCGGCAGCGCCGCAGCCTCGGCGGCGACGTCGCCATAGCCGAGTTTGCGGCCGGTCGGTTTGTGGACCAGCTCGTTTTGGACGGCCTGCACTTCGTTGACATCGACGTTCCAACGTTTGGCGGCGGCTTGCTCCAGCATCCGCCTGGCGGTGGCACCGCACTGGCGAAGCGGTTGAAGCCAGTGGCGCACGCTGCGCGAGCCGTCAGTGTCCTGGTTGCCGTATTTCTTCTCGTCTCCCTCGCCCTGTACGATCCGCACACGGTCGAAGTTCGCCTCAAGCTCGTCAGCGATGATCATTGGCAGGGTGGTGCGCGCAGCGCCCGTTCCCATCTCCGCGCGAGCCGCCACGATGGTCACGGTGCCATCCTTGGCGATCGAGAGGAATATCTGCGGGTCGGTGCGCACGCCGTTCGGCATTTCCCCGGCGCCGGTCGGATAAGCGAGCGCCGGCCGCAAGCCAGGGATCTGAGCCGCGAGCACAAGACCGCCGGCTGTCGCGATGCCCTTCAATATGTCGCGCCGGCTGACGTTTTGGATGATGGGGCTGTTAAAGCGATGATGATGGGTCATGTCACGCCCCCTTCGAGGCGGCGCGAACCGCCGCGTGAATACGCTGATAGCAGCCGCAGCGGCACAGATTGCCGGCCATGGCGGCATCGATTTCGGCGTCGGTGGGCGCTGGGGTTTTGGCAAGCAGGGCCGCGGCGTTCATTATCTGACCGGTCTGGCAATAGCCGCATTGCGGCACGCCGAGATTGCGCCACGCCACCTGAACCGGGTGACGACCATTGGCATCAAGTGCTTCGATCGTGACCACTTTTTTGCCGGCCACGTCCGACATCTGTATTGCGCAGGCACGGACCGCCTCTCCGTTGACGTGCACCGTACAGGCGCCGCACAGTGCGACACCGCAACCGAATTTGGTCCCGGTGAGACCAAGTTCATCGCGCAAGTACCACAAGAGCGGCATTGACGGATCGCCGTCGAATCGTCGCTCTTGTCCGTTCACCTGGACGCTCGCCATGAGTGTTTCCTCCGATAAGAATGCTCAGAGCTAAAAACTTTGTTTGCTATCGTAACGCCGCGCGCGCAAAGCCTCAACGCCCAATAATCTGACAGCGTTTCTGACCTTATCCGCTCGCGCGTAACACGATGTTGCGGCGAGTCTGAGATTTCTTGTCGACGGCAACATGGTTGGCCGCTGGTTCCGTTAATCTGTTGCTCGCTCTCTGAACAATGCGACTGCAAGATCGCCGTTCTTAAATTTGGTGTTTGGAGATCGCGTGTGCCAACACTATCATGAGTGGCGAAAAGCTGTCTGTATCCTCGAAACGGCAGGGCAGCAGTGTCGTCTTGATCTGGAGAATGACTGGCTGGCATTCGTCCGGACAGCTCTGCAATCCGTAGTTCAAGCTGATTCGCGTTACGGGACTGAACTCTCCACAAGAGGAAGACAGCACACAGGACCTGGAAAATGTAACAGCAAGTTGCATCTTGGTAAGTAGGGAGGAGCGATGCCATGAAACGGAAGTCGACGAACGTCTTTCAATGGACGCGGCCCATAGGGGCGAGACTGGTCGAGGCATGTTTTGCGACATTGATAGTTATCGGAATGGCCGGCGTCACTCTTGCAGGGGAATACACGCCGGTCACCGATGCCCGCCTGACCAATCCGGAGCCCAGTAACTGGCTCATGATCCGCGGCAACTACAAAGGCTGGGGTTACAGTGCGCTCGACCAGATCAACGTCAACAATGTGAAGTCGCTCGTGCCGGTCTGGACATTCTCGACCGGCGTGGACTCCGGTCACGAGGCACCGCCCATTGTCAATAACGGCGTCATGTTCGTCGCGACCCCCTACAGCCAGGTGATCGCTTTGGATGCGGTCAGCGGCAACTTGCTTTGGCGCTATAAGCGCAAAATCCCCGACGGATTCAGCGCGCTCCACAATACCAGCCGCGGGATAGCACTGTACGGCGACAAGGTATTCTTCCCGGCTCTCGACGCCGTTTTGGTCGCTCTTGATGCCAAGACCGGAAAGGTTGCTTGGGAGGCCAAGGTCGAGGACTGGCAGACCGGCTACTACATGACCATGGCGCCCTTGGTGGTGAAGGGCAAGGTACTTGTCGGCGTCGCCGGTGGCGAGTTCGGAGTTCGCGGCTTCGTTCAAGCGTTCGATGCCGAGAGCGGCAAGGTGGCCTGGAAGACCTACAGCATTCCGGCACCCGGTGAACCCGGCAGCGAAACATGGCAGAAGCCTGACACCTGGAAGACCGGCGGCGCCTCTACATGGATGACCGGCAACTACGATCCCGAAACCAACACGGTCTATTGGGGGACCGGCAACGCTTCGCCGTGGTTCGGCGATCAGCGTCCTGGGGACAATCTGTACTCTTCCTCAACCATTGCGCTCGACGGCGACACTGGCAAGATCAAAGGCCATTTCCAGTACCACCCAAACGATTCCTGGGATTGGGACGAAATGAACGCACCCTTGCTGGTCGACTTCCAGCGCGATGGGACCACCACCAAAGGTCTGCTTAAGACGGCCCGTAACGGATATCTGTACTGGCTGAAGCGCAATGCGGACGGTGGGATTTCTTACATCAACGCCGTGCCATACGTGCCGCAAAATGTCTTCAAGAGTATCGACCCCAAGACTGGCCGGCCTGACGTCGATCTTGCGCACAAGCCGGCTACCGGCAAGGCGGCCCAATTCTGTCCGGGACTGTGGGGCGGCAAGGACTGGCCATACGACAGCTACAATCCGAAGACGGGGATGGTTTACATCCCTTCCAATGAGAACCATTGCAACACCTTGGAAGGCAAAGTCGAGGAGCGCGTTCCGGGTCAGTGGTGGACCGGTGTTGCCATTCCGGACCTCCACTTCTCAGTAGACACCAAGGCAAGTTTCTATGGTCAACTGCAAGCCTACGACGTCAATACCGGCAAGCGAGCCTGGCGGAACCTCTATTCAGGCTCGATGATGTGGGGCTCGATACTGTCTACCGGTGGCGGTCTCCTCTTCACCGGCGGAACGAACGACCGCGAATTCCGAGCCTACGATGCTGCGACCGGCGAGCAGCTTTGGCGATTCAAGACCAACTCGGGCATCATCGCCCCACCGTCAACCTATGAGATCAATGGCGTCCAATATGTCGCGGTGGTCTCCGGCTACGGCGTGGACGCTGCTTACCAACAAGGGCTGATGAGCGAGTTGGTTGGATGGGAAAAGGATGTGCCGCAAGGCGGCGTTGTCTGGGTGTTTGCCGTGTCCAAGTGACCGCGTACTGCCTGGGGACCGGCCGGCTGCAGCAGCGGCCGGTTTCTCAGGCGTGTCGGTCGGGTCCCTTGCGCGGCCTCTCGTACTAGCAGCACTCCTTCTAATCGCCGAATGGCTGTCTGGGATTTTCGAATGAGAGAACGGTCCAACAAGTTGCTGACGCGCCTGGTTGCTCTCGCGGCGGTCACCCTGCTTTTGACCTGGCTGGCGGCCCTCGGCGGTGGTGGGGCGGCCGCGGATGACCCGGCCTATGTGGTAGAGGTGGCTGACATCACCGCCAAGGTCGGGGAGCCGGCCGTGCTCCACGCGACGTTGCGGCTTCGCAACGGCTATCGCGTTCACAAGACCTACAATAACCGTGTGATGCAGCTTTCCTCTTGGGACGATGGCGTGACCTTCGATCGTCGCGTGGTCCCAGCCACCATCCGAGATGAGGGGCTTGACTTCGCGATCGGCTTGCGGGCGACCAAGCCCGGCCGGCATCCGATTAACGGATATTTCCGCGTTGGGTATTTAGGCGCCGATGAGTTCGCCTTGGTGTCGCTACGCCTGATCGCTGCCGTCGAGGCCATCGAATAGCGGCAACCTCGAGAGTGTCCGGCGCGCCGGTCTGCTGCAGGAGACTGAGCACACGAAGCCTTTGTGAACGAAAGGAACGCTGAGATGCCTGTTGATCGCTTGCTGCACACCGCGTGTTATCGGCGCCGGGCTTTTCTGGGATTGGCTCTTACGGGGGCGCTCGGTCTTGCCGCGCGTGCAGCCGATGATGCCGCCGCGCTGCCTCCCTCGCCGGACGATCACTTCGTGTTTCTGTCTGGACCGAAAAAGCAACAGGTGGTTCTGGTCGAGGATCTTGCGCTCGGTGGCCCTCAGATACAGGCTTTTCCGGCCGCGCCAGACGGCACTGTAAGAAACGCTTCTCGTCTCAACTTGGTTGTGCTTGCCCGTTTTGACCCGGCGGCGCTGACAGATGAGACCCGAGCGCACGCCGCCGACGGCGTCGTCGCTTATTCGGCGATCTGCACGCATCAGGGCTGTCCCGTGAATATGTGGTCGAAGGATCGCAAGGGGTTCGTATGCTCGTGCCACGGTTCCGTCTTCGACCCATTCAATGGTGGCGAAGTGATCGTCGGCCCCGCCCCACGATCGCTGCCTGCACTTGCCCTGAAGGTCAAAGATGGTGTCATCGTCGTTGCCGCGACGTTTTCCGGACGCGTCGGCGTCACGCCCGCCTAATTGGCGCGGCGCGTCTTCAAAGGCTCTTGGAGCGAATGACCTCCGACTATGCGCCCCTCCATCACCCGAGTGTTGCGGCTCCGCCAGAGCAGCGGCTTCCTCCAGCGAGCGGAATGGTGTGAACGCTCGATTGTTTCTATACTGAGCTGGGCGTTATTTGCTGGACCTAGACTAGCTCAAACTTGCTTATGATGGATTGGAACGAGAGCTTAATTCTTTCAAGTAGTTAGAGGTCAGCGTGTGCACGATGTGTGCACCTAGAGATCGAAGATAATCGCAAGAAAGCCGACGTGAGCAGCTTCGAGCGGGGCGCCCTTGCACATCCGGCGACACGCTTGGACTGCCGATAGCGATCTCGTCCGGCAATGCGCGCGTGACGAAGGAACAACCGCTATTCGCGCAAGCTAACATCGCCGACCTTCAGAGGCCCCGCTCGGATTCTGGAAGGTTGTCGAACTTCCGGATTCGCCTTGGTGTAATCGAAATTCTCCGTTGCACGATCTCCGGCGACGAAGGCGGGCCTGCACCGGCCCGGAGGAGA
>Ga0081540_1001861_pt1 | contig 17661 bp, 18 predicted proteins | sample TabmetS2T1R1_FD_71024 | JGI IMG/M metagenome (GOLD analysis project Ga0081540, IMG submission 71024) | Tabebuia heterophylla rhizosphere microbial communities from the University of Puerto Rico - S2T1R1 | ecosystem: Host-associated > Plants > Roots > Rhizosphere ... | reverse complement strand
TCTTGCCGGGCACCGTGGGCTCGCGCGAAGCAAGGTCTGCCTTGAGCCGTTCATTCTCGGCCTGCAGCCGGACAATGTCGGATTGCAGACGGCCGATTTCCGTGTCCATCGCCGCGCGCTCGTCGGGCACGGCATAGCAGGCCCAGCCGGCGCTCGTATTGTTGCAGGTCGAAACCGCGCCGGTGCGGGTGTCGAGACGGAGCACGCCATCGCCCGCCGGCGACAGCGCGTAGCGGCCGTTCTCGGTTTCCGGCATCGGGCCCGCAAGCGCCTGACCGGCGCCGGCGAGACAGACGGCCAGCACGGTCAGTCCAAAGAATTTCGAGGATGATTTCGCTGTGCTCATGGGCTTGCTCCCGCCTCAGGACGGTACCGGTTTCCTCGACCGGCGGGGCGCTTTCAAGGCGCCCCTAAGCCACTGAGCTATAGGGCGCGCGGCCGGACTTCAACGCGTCTCCGAGCAGTTCGATGCGGTCCTGCCCCCAGAACACTTCACCATCCAGCACGTAGACCGGCGAGCCGAACACGTCGGCCGACAGCGCGTCCTGCCGGTTCTGCTCGTAGGCTGCGCTGATTTCTTCCGAGCTGGAGCGCTCCACCAATTGCTTGCCCGGCAGTCCCACCTCATCGGCCAGTTTCGCAATCGTCGCGGGATCGGCGAGATTGAGCTGATCTTCCCAGACTGCGGCATAAGCGCGCCGCAGATACGGATCGGGATCGCGGCCGATCTCGAGCGCCGCGATCACGACGCCATCGGCCAGGCGTGCATTGAACGGCCAGTTGGCCGGCTGCAGGTGAAATTTCAGGCCGCGCTTGTCGCGCCAGCGCTGCAGTTCGACCATCCGGTAGCGCTGCCGCACCGGGTGGCGCTTCATCAAGGGCAGGCCGCCGGTTTCCGAGAACAGATCGACCAGCACCACCGGCTTGTGATTAACCTTGAGATCGTAAGTACTTACCAGGTCCCGAAAGGGCTGATGCCCGATATAGGCCCATGGCGATTGAATCGAGAAATAGTAATCGACCTGGCGCGACATGCGGGCTCCCGGGAACGGGGATTTTCACTTCGCTACGGACATCCCAACAGACCGTCCAAACCGGCGCAAGATCGATCCGTGTGGCAATACTGCTGCACTGCGATCTCGGGTCCACAGGGCGACCGGTGGAATTCAAATAACTCAAGAAAAATCAAGGAAGTAGCTGGTTGCGGCGCAATCTTGACTTGATTAGACGCGGTAAGTATGGTCCGCGCGGCTTTCAAGGGTGACGGGCGTAATTTCCATCAACCGTTGGCATCGTTTAATGTCTTGGGCATGGCCGAAGACAAGAACGACAACGCAAGTGGCAATCGCGATCAGCCGTCTTCCGACGAAGCTGCGCTTTCCGCAAGGCTCGGAAGTCTCGATCACCGGTTGTCCGAAATTCGTGACAGCCGCAAAATCAGGACTGATCAACCCGGAACTGAAAGCGGAGATACGGCTGCCAGAACATCTGCGATGGCGCTGGGTTTCCGGCTTTCCTCGGAATTGGTCGCGGGCGTTGTCGTCGGAGCGGCGATTGGCTGGGGGTTCGACCGTTTATTGTCGACGTCGCCGTTCGGTTTCATCGTGTTTCTTCTGCTCGGCTTCGTCGCCGGCGTGGTCAACGTGGTGAGAACTGCAGGCGCAGGTCCAGGCAGGCGCTGAGCGTCGACGGGAAGTCACGACATTTGAAATTCGATTGCCGGCCAGGCCGGTGGATAAAGAGCCGCGCGGATGAAAATCGACCCGATCCACCAGTTCAATATCGAACCCCTCTTCACGATCGGCCATATCGGCAACCACACGATCGCCTTCACCAACTCGTCGCTCTACATGTTCATCGCCGTGGCAGTTATCTCGCTGCTGATGATCGGCGGCATGGCAAGAGGGCAACTGGTTCCCGGACGGCTGCAGTCGATCGCCGAAATCTCTTACGAATTCGTCGCGAGCACGATCCGCAGCACCGCCGGCTCGGAAGGCATGAAGTTCTTCCCGCTGATCTTTTCGCTGTTCATGTTCATCTGCGTCTCGAACCTGATCGGCATCATCCCCTACACATTCACGGTTTCGAGCCACATCATCGTCACCGTGGCGCTGGCGCTGCTGGTCTTCTTCACGGTTCTGATCTACGGCATCTACAAGAACGGCCTCAAGTTCTTCAAGATTTTCGTGCCAACCGGCGTGCCGATGTACATCCTGCCGCTGGTCATGTTCATCGAAATCCTCTCCTTCTTCCTGCGGCCGGTCTCGCACAGCGTCCGTCTGTTCGCCAACATGCTGGCCGGTCACATCGCGCTGAAGGTGTTCGCGGGCTTCGTCGCCATGCTCGGCGTTGCGCTCGGCGCGCTCGGCTGGGCCGGCGGCATGCTGCCGCTGGCGCTCACCGTGGCGCTGACCGCGCTCGAACTGCTGGTCGCATTCCTGCAGGCCTACGTGTTCGCGATCCTGACCTGCATCTATCTCAACGACGCCATTCATCCGGGACACTAAGCGGTCCGGGGAATTTCCACCCACACTTTGTCTTATCCTCAAGGAGCTCTAGAAATGGAACCGGCAGCAGCTAAACTTATCGGCGCGGGCATCGCATGCATCGGCATGGGCGGCGCGGGCGTCGGCGTGGGCATCATCTTCGGCAACTACCTCGCCGCGGCGGTGCGCAATCCTTCGGCTGCTCAGGGCCAGTTCGGCAACCTGATCTTCGGCTTCGCCGTGACCGAAGCGCTGGGCATCTTCTCGCTGCTGATCGCGCTGCTGCTGCTGTTCGTTCCGCTCTGAGCTGAACCCAATCGCGCCGCCCCATCCGGGCGGCGCGCTGACAGCAAGAGGAGAACCCCGTGGCTGAGAAAAGTCATGGTACCCCGGTCAAGGGCACCGGCGCCCACACCGAAGCCGACGGCGGCCATGGCGGAGGATTTCCTCCGTTCGAGTCGAGCACGTTTGCTTCGCAGCTGGTGTCACTGGTTATCGCGTTTGTCGCGCTCTATTTGATCGTGTCGCGCATCGCGCTGCCGCGCGTCGAAAGCGTGATCGACGCACGTCAGAACGCGATCGAGGGCGATCTGGCGCAGGCGCAGAACCTGAAGGACGAGTCCGACGCTGCGCTGAAGGCGTATGAAACGGAACTCGCTTCGGCGCGCTCCCGCGCGCAGGCGATCGGCAACGAGACCCGCGAGAAGCTGAGCGCGGCATCGGAAGCCGAGCGCAAGAAGCTGGAAGACCAGCTCACCGCAAAGCTTGCCGCCGCCGAGAAGCAGATCGCGGCGACTCGCGAGACCGCGATGAGCAATGTCCGCGGCATCGCCGCGGATGCGGCCGGCGCGATCGTGCAACGCCTCACCGGCGTGCTGCCCGACGGCAAAACCGTCAGCAGCGCCGTCGATGCCACGTTGAAGGGATAGAGGGATGTTCACCCAACCGGAAACCTGGGTCGCGATCGCCTTCGTCATCCTGATGGTGCTGTTTGCCTATCTCGGCATCCACAAGACGGTGCTGACGGCGCTCGATCATCGCGCCCAGCGCATCAAGGCCGAACTTGACGACGCCAAGCGTCTCAAGGAGGAGGCTGCCAAGCTGCTCGGCGAGTACCAGACCCGCCGCGCCAGCGCCGAGCGCGAGGCCGAGGAGATCGTCGCCAACGCCAAGGCGGAAGCCGAGCGCATCGCGACCGAAGCCAAGGCCAAGATGGAAGACTTCGTCGCCCGCCGCACCAAGACCGCCGAGAGCAAGATCGCCCTCGCCGAGGCCCAGGCGCTGGCCGACGTCCGTGCCGCCGCCGCCAACGCCGCGGTCGAAGCCGCCTCCACCATCCTGTCGCAGTCGGTCAAGGGTTCGGTCGCCGACGATTTGCTCGCCAAGGGCATTTCCGAGGTTCGCGCCAAGCTGAACTGAGCGGCTTCCACCCAAATAATCAAAGCCGGCGCGATCGCGCCGGCTTTTTTATTGCTCTTCCTTTACTTCTTCTTTTTCGGTGCCGGGCGCTCGGGCTTCAGGGCCTGCGGGTCGAAACCGATATAGAAAATGTAGCTGTCGCCGGCGGCGCCGGGAGGCGCCGGATAGGTGAGATCGTCGGCGATCAGCGTGAACGGCTCGCTGCCGGTTTCGGTCATGTTGACCGTGGTCTGGTAGGCCTTGGTGGCGATGGTCTTTTCCGAGACACCGCCATGCACCACGGCGACGCGGATCGGGACCTGGACCGAGGACGGCGCGCCGGCGGGACCGGCGATGACGCGGCCCTGAATGCCGATCCGCGCCGTGATCACGCCGCCATTGACGCTGCATTCGCGGGCCATCTTGCTGATCGTCGCCTGAAACCGCAGGTCGTTGCCGACCGGCTGCTTGCCGGGCGCCGCAACGGCGTAAGTCGCCGCCCCGGCCCTCACCGTTACCGGCGGACAGGTCAGATCGCCGGTGTCCTGGGGCACTGCCGGCGCGTTGGCGGCCGGCTCCTCGTCCGACTTGCCCCCGAACAGGCTCTTGAAGCGGTCGGTCAGCGATTGCGCCGATGCCGGCGCCGCCGCGACGCAGGCCAGAGCGCCTGCCATCGCCGCCGCGGCCATCACCTTGGCCAAACGATTGTCACCCATGCGACGTCCCTGAAATCCCATCGTCCCACGCATTGTTCCGGCGGCGTTATAGCAGCCCAATGGCGGCGAACCCAAGGCACCTAAAGGACTTAGGAACCGGCGGGAGAAATCACGGTTCAGCCGCGGAAATCCTCGTGCAGTAGACCGAACAGCAAATGGTCCTGCCAGACGCCGTTGATGCAGAGATAGCGCCGCGCCAGCCCCTCCCGGGTGAAGCCGCATTTCTCCAGCACCCGGATCGACGGCGAATTGGAGGGAATGCAGGCTGCCTCGATGCGGTGCAGATTGAGTTCGCCGAACAGCGTCGGCAGCAGCACCCGCAGCGCCGCGGTCATGTAGCCGCGGCCGGCATGCGGCGCGCCGACCCAGTAGCCGATGGTGCCGGCCTGCACGATGCCGCGGCGGACATTGGCGAGCGTGATGCCGCCGATCATGGCGCCGTCGGCCTCGCGGAAGATGATGAACGGATAGGAGCGGTCAGCGGCGATATCCTCGGCGTAGCGGCGCAGCCTTCGGCGGAAACCGGCGCGGGTCAGGTCGTCCGACGGCCAGATCGGCTCCCACGGCGTGAGATAGGCCCGGCTTCGTTCGCGCAATTGCGCCCATTGCACGAAGTCCGCCATCTGGGGCGCGCGCAGCAACAGACCGTATCCGCGCGGCATGAGCGCGGCAGGTCCGCTGGATGGCAAACGAAACAGGGCCATGCCCTCTACCCTCTGACTATCGGAGCATGATCCTTACGGAAAACCGGAGCCCACTTTTCCGGGATCATGCTCTAATGTAGCAGCGTCTTCGCCTTTGACCTCGTCAATCCTTCCGCAAAAGACACCGCCGTGTCCAGACCCCTGCCGCTGCCAAGCGCGACAACCGCCGGCCGGCTGCGGGACAACAGCGCATGGGCGGCATTGCGGGTCGATTCGACGCTGACCGCATCGATCCTGGCGACCAGCTCTTCCACCGTCAGCGGCCGTCCATAGGCCAGCACGTGCCGCGCCAGTTGTTCGGCCCGGGACGAGCAGCTTTCCAGCGCCATCAAGAGCCCCGCCTTCATCTGCGCCTTGGCGCGGGCGATCTCGGCTTCGGTGAGGGTTTCGACGGCGTCGTTGATGACGTCGACGATGACCTCCATCATTTCAGGCGCGTCGCCGGGATCGGTGCCGGTGTAGAGGCCGAAAAAGCCGGTGTCGGCATAGGGTGCGTGGAAGGTGTAGATCGAGTAGCACAGGCCGCGCTTTTCCCGCACTTCCTGGAACAGCCGCGACGACATGCCCCCGCCGAGCGTGTTGGTGAACACCTGCAGCGAGAACAGCGACAGGTCGGTTTGCGGCACGCCTTCGAGCGCCAGCGTCAGATGCGCCTGTTCGAGATCGCGGTGCACCACGCGCGAGCCGCCGTTGCCGAACATCGCTGCTTGCGGCTTCGGTGCGGGGGCAGCGTCGAAGCTGGCGAATTTTTGCGCCGCCTCCTCCACCACGCGCTTGTGGTCGACGGCGCCGGCGGCGGCCACCACCATGTCGGGCCCGCGGTAGTGCGTCGAGAGATAGCCGCGCAGCATGTCGCGGTTGAAATTCTTCAGCGTCTTGGCGGTGCCGAGCAGCGAACGGCCCATCGGCTGGTCCGGAAAACAGAGCTCGTTGAGGTGCTCGAACACGACGTCATCGGGCGTATCCTGCGCGGCGCCGATTTCCTGCACGATGACGCTCTTCTCGCGCTCGAGCTCGTCAGGCACGAAGGACGGATTGGCCAGGATGTCGGAGAGCACGTCAAGCGCGAGCGGCACGTCGGCCTTCATCACCCGCGCATAATAGGCGGTCGTCTCGGTCGAGGTCCCGGCATTCAGGTCGCCGCCGACGGCCTCGATTTCCTCGACGATTTCGCGCGAGGAGCGGCGCGTCGTGCCCTTGAAGGCCATGTGTTCGAGGAGATGCGAGATGCCGTGCTCGTTGGGCTTTTCGTCGCGGCCGCCGACGCCGGCCCAGACGCCGAGCGCCGCCGTTTCCAGATGCGGCATGGTATCGGTGACGACAGTCAGGCCGGACGGCAGCTTGGTTACGTCAACGCTCATCCGGCAACTCCCTGCTTCGCGGCACGGCTGACCGAGCGCACGAAACGCTCCACTTCGGCTGAATCGTTTTTCATCACCGTGATGTGTTCCGATTTGGTCATGAGGCCGTCGAGCCAGGCCGGCAGTTGCGGACGCACGCCGCAGGCGGCCTCCACCGCATCGGGGAATTTGGCCGGATGCGCGGTCGACAGCACGATGTTGGGGATCTTCGAATCCGAGGTATCGCGATCGGCCACCGCCAGCGCCACCGCGGTGTGGGGATCGACGAGGTCGCCGGCCTCGCGCCAGGCGGCGCGGATCGCAGCCGACGTCTCGGTCTCGTCGGCGCGGCCGGCATCGAATTCCTCGCGGATCGCGGCCAGCATGGCATCCGGCAGCACGAAGCGGCCGGATTGCTTCAGCGAGCCCATCAGCCGCCGAACGCTGTCGGCGTCGCGGCGGCCCGCCTCGAACAGCAGCCGCTCGAAATTCGAGGAGACCTGGATATCCATCGAGGGCGAGGCCGAGGCGTGCACTTCCTTCACCTCGTAGATGCCGGTCTTGAGCGTGCGCGGCAGGATGTCGTTGACGTTGGAGGCGATGCGCAGCCAGCGCACCGGCAGGCCCATTTTCTTGGCGACGTAGCCTGCAAAGATGTCGCCGAAATTGCCCGTCGGCACGGTGAAATCCACCATGCGCGCGGGCGCGCCGAGGGCGACGGCGGAAGTGAAATAATACACCACCTGCGCCACGATCCGCGCCCAGTTGATCGAGTTGACGCCGGACAGCGAAACCGCGTCGCGAAAGCCGTGATGATTGAACATCGCCTTCACGAGCGCCTGGCAATCGTCGAACGTGCCTTCGATCGCGATCGCATGCACGTTGGAGGCGCCCGTCGTCGTCATCATCCGCCGCTGCACGTCGGAGATGCGCCCGTTCGGAAACAGCACGACCAGATCGACATTGTCGAGACCGGCAAAGGCATCGACCGCGGCGCCGCCGGTATCGCCCGAGGTGGCGACGACGATGGTGGTGCGCTGACCGCGCTGCGCCAGCACGTGATCCATCAGCCGCGAGATCAACTGCATCGCGACGTCCTTGAACGCCAGCGTCGGGCCGTGAAACAGCTCCAGCAGGAATTGATTGGGTCCGATCTGATCGAGCGGCACGACGGCCGGATGGCGGAACGTCGCGTAGGCCTCATTCGCCATGCGGCCGAGGTCGGCGTCGGAAATCTCGCCCGCCGCAAACGGCTTGATGACGTCGACCGCGACTTCCCAGTAGGGTCGGCCGAAGAAGGAGGCGATGGTCGCCTGCGAGAGCTCCGGCCAGACCTCGGGCACGTAGAGGCCGCCGTCGCGGGCAAGCCCGGTCAGCATCACATCGCAGAAACCCAGGACGGGGGCTTCCCCCCGTGTCGAAATATAGCGCGTCAAACCACCCTCCAAAGGCGCCAGCCCTATGCCAAGCCTTTGTTCTTGATCATGAATTAGATTTCGCCAAGCGCGAAGCGAAGGGGCACCATAAAGCGTTTTTGCGCGAAGGGGAAATGGGGAAGGGGTGAAAAGGAAGGACGTAGCTACCGCAAAATGCGCAATTGTCCGTATACCAAGGCCTCATACCGTGAGGCCGAGGCTAGTCCGCTTCCAGTACGCCGCGGCCCATCGGCGTCATTGCGAGCGCAGCGAAGCAATCCATAGCGCCGCAAGGGGAGAGGTGGATTGCTTCGCTGCGCTCGCAATGACGGGAAATAGTTTCCCCTCACCCGTATCGAAGGGCCTCCACCGGATCGAGCCGCGCGGCGCGCCACGATGGATAGAGCGTTGCGAGGAATGACAGCGTCAGCGCCATCGCCACGACGGCGGCGGTCTCGCCGAAATCGATCTCCGCCGGCAGCTTCGACAGGAAATAGAGCTTTGGCGGAAACAGTTCGGTATTGGTGAGCCAGGACAGGAATTGCCTGATCGCTTCGATATTCAGGCAGACCAGCATGCCGACGAACAGCCCAGCCATGGTGCCGAGCACGCCTATCGCGGCGCCTGCGATCAGGAACACCCGCATGATCGCCCCTCGCGAGGCGCCGATCGTGCGCAGGATCGCGATGTCGCTGCCCTTGTCCTTTACGAGCATGATCAGGCCCGACACGATATTCAGCGCGGCGACCAGCACGATCAAGGTCAGGATCAGAAACATCACATTGCGCTCGACCTGGAGTGCCGCGAAGAACGCCGAGGTGCGCCGCCGCCAGTCGACCAGAAATACCGGGCGCGCAGCAGCGTCGGCCACCGGCCTTCGAAAGCTGTCGACCTTGTCCGGACTGCCGGCGAGGAAAACCTCGATGGCGCTCACGTCATCGGCGCGGTTGAAATAGGCCTGCGCCTCGGCGAGCGGCTGAAATACCATCACGGAATCATATTCCGACATATCGATGCTGAACACCGCCGCAACCTTGTACGGCTTGATACGCGCCGCCGCGCCTTTCGACCTCATCGTGCCGTCGGGCGCAACCAGCGTGATGTTGTCGCCGGCCCGCACCGACAATTGCTCGGCAAGCCGGCGGCCGATGGCGACCCCTCGCCCCTGGTCAAATCCATCGAGCGACCCTTGCTGGACATTGCCGGCGATCGCGCCAAGCTTGTTGAGGTCATCGGAGCGAATGCCGCGAACGAGTACACCGGTGGCATTCTGCGCCGACGATGCCAGGGCCGGACCGTCAACCACTGGTGCGGCGAGCCGCACGTCCGGAACCTGACTGATGCGCTCGGCCACGTCCTTCCAGTCCGTCAGCGGCGATTCCAGCGGTTGCACCAGAAGGTGGCCGTTCAGGCCAACGATCTTGTCCACCAGCTCCTTGCGGAAGCCGTTCATGACGGCCATCACGATGATCAGCGTCGCAACGCCGAGCATGATGCCGAGGAAGGAAAAGCCGGCGATAACGGAGATGAAGCCTTCCTTGCGACGCGCCCGCAGGTACCGCCCGGACAGTAGCCATTCGAATGCCGAGAACGGCAGGGGACGCGGTGGGTTTTCCATCGTCCCTTCATAGCGTGTTTTCGGGACGATTTCGTGGACCCGCTTCGAAGAATGGATCTTCGTCCACCGCCATATTCCCGCCATGCCACAGCCTTGGCCAGAACCTTGGGCGCCGCGGACAGACGGGGTGCAAAAGAAGCGACAGAGCGCACGCCACGGGCGCTACATCATGTCTCGTTCAGGATATGAACCTGCCATCAAGTCCGGTACTGCTCGTCGCTGACCTTCTCCATCCAGTCGACGGTCTTGCCATTGAGCCGCTCCTGGATCGCGATGTGCGTCATGGCCGTCGTCGGCGTCGCGCCGTGCCAGTGCTTTTCGCCTGGCGGAAACCAGATGACGTCGCCCGGGTGAATTTCCTCGACCTTCCCGCCCCAAACCTGTGCCCAGCCGCGGCCGGAGGTAACGATCAGGGTCTGCCCCAGGGGATGGGTGTGCCATGCCGTCCGCGCGCCGGGCTCGAAGGTGACGCTGGCGCCGGCGACACGCGCGGGATCAGCCGCCTGAAACAGCGGATCGACGCGCACGCTGCCGGTGAAATATTCCGCGGGTCCCTTGCCCGAAGCTTGCGAACCGCTTCGCTTGATTTCCATCATTGCGTTCCTTGGCTTGGCCGGGACAGAAGGCGTGGTTGCTGCAGCCAACACCGCGAGGCCGGTGCCGGCGAGCAGGCGTCTTCGCGTGATCATGGTGCTTCCCCCGCAAGCGATTGCGCTTAGCCCACGTCCGGCATTTGCTCCAAAAGCTTGTCGAGCGTGATCGGATAATCGCGGACGCGCACGCCGGTCGCGTTATAGACCGCGTTGGCGACCGCCGCCGCGACGCCGCAGATGCCGAGCTCGGCGACGCCCTTGGCCTTCATCGGCGACGACATCGGATCGGTTTCGTCGAGGAAGATCATGTCCTGGTGCGGGATGTCGGCGTGAACAGGCACCTCGTAGCCGGCGAGGTCATGGTTGACGAAGAAGCCGGCGCGCTTGTCGACCACGAGCTCTTCCATCAGCGCCGCGCCGACGCCCATGGTCATCGCGCCGATCACCTGGCTGCGCGCGGTCTTCGGATTGAGGATGCGGCCGGCGGCACACACGGCAAGCATGCGGCGGACGCGGATTTCGGCGGTCGCGGCATCGACGCCGACTTCGACGAAGTGCGCGCCGAAGGTCGATTGCTGGTACTTCTTGGCGAGATCGCCGTACTCGATCTCGTCTTCGGCCGTGATGCCACCATCGGCCGCGGCCTGCGCCAGTGGCACGCGGCGATTGCCCGCGCGCACTTCGCCATCGGCGAACTCCGCCTCCGCGGAGTTGAAGCCGAGCTTCTGCGCGATCGCCTCGCGCAGCTTGACGCAGGCGGCATAAACCCCCGCGGTGGAATTGTTGCCACCCCATTGCCCGCCGGAACCGGCCGATACCGGGAAGGCCGAGTCGCCGAGACGCACCTTCACCTTCTCGAGCGGCACGCCCATCATCTCGGCCGCAGTTTGCGCGATGATGGTGTAGCTGCCGGTGCCGATGTCGGTCATGTCGGTTTCGACGGTCACCACGCCGTTGTCGTCGAGCCGCACCCGCGCGGCCGACTTCGTCAGCAGATTGTTGCGGAACGCGGCGGCTGCGCCGATGCCGACCAGCCAGCGGCCGTCGCGGACCCTGCCCGGCCGCGGGTTGCGCCTGCTCCAGCCGAAGCGCTCCGCGCCGGTGCGCAGGCACTCGGCGAGCTGACGCTGCGAGAATGGACGCTCCGGCTTCTCCGGATCGACCTGGGTATCGTTGAGGATGCGAAACTCGACCGGATCGATCCCGAGCTTCTCGGCCATTTCGTCGACGGCGATTTCCAGCGCCATCATGCCCGTGGCCTCGCCGGGCGCGCGCATCGCGTTGCCTTCGGCCAGATCGAGCGTCGCAAGCCGCGTGGCGGTCATGCGGTGTGCGCCGGCATACAGCAGCCTCGTTTGGGCGACCGCGCCGTCGGCCTTTCCACCCGGCAGATCACCCGACCAGCTTTCATGACCGATCGCCGTGATCTTGCCGTCCCTCGTCGCCCCGATGCGGATGCGCTGGATCGTGGCCGGTCGGTGCGTGGTGTTGTTGAACATCAGGGGACGCTGCAGCGCCACCTTCACCGGCCGTTTCGCCGCGCGGGCGCCGAGGGCGGCCAGCACCGCGTCGGCGCGCGGGAACAGCTTGCCGCCGAAACCACCGCCGACGAACGGCGAATCGAGGCGGACGTCCTCCGCGCGCATGCCGAGGATCTTGGCCATCTCGGCCTTATTCCAGGCGATCATCTGGTTGGAGGTCCATAGCGTGAGCTTGTCGCCCTCCCATGCAGCGATCGACGCATGCGGCTCCATCATGGCATGCGCTTCATCGGGCGTTGAGTAGCGTGCGTCGAGCCGGATCGGCGCCGCCGCAAACGCAGCGGCGAAGTCGCCGACCGCGGTATCGCCGGGACCGCCGGTGATGGGATTTGGCTTCGCCGTGTCCAGCAACGAGGCAAGATCGAACGCACCTTGCGCAGGGGCGTAATCGACGCGGATGAGCTGTGCCGCGGCACGCGCCTGTTCAAACGTTTCCGCGACGACGACGGCGATGGCCTGGTGATAATGCTGGATCTCGGGACCGCCGAGCAGTTTTGCCGTGTTGAGCCTGCCCTTGTCGAGCTTGCCGGCGTTGTCGGCCGTGACGATGGCGAGCACGCCGGGCGCGGCCTTGGCGGCACCGAGGTCGATGCCTTTGATCCGTCCCTTGGCGATCGCGGAGCCGACGACATAGCCGTAGGCCTGGTTCGCCACCACGTCGTGGCGCTCATAGGCATAGGGCGCGGTGCCGGTGGTCTTGAGCGGACCGTCGATCCGGCTGATGGGTTTGCCGACAATCTTCAACGTGTCGATCGGATTGGTCGTTGCGGGGGTTTCGAACTTCATGATGTCAGCCCTTCGCTTCGGCCAGCACCGCGCCGAGCGTGCGCTCGACCAGCGGCAGCTTGAATGCGTTCTCGCGCGTCGGCTTGGCGCCGGACAGCAATTGCGCCGCGACCGCCTTGGCGCCGCGCGGCATCTGCGCGTCGGCCGACTCGACACGCCATGGCTTGTGCGCGACGCCGCCGAGCGCCACGCGTCCGGTGCCGTCGCCCTGCACGATGGCGGCGACCGAGACCAGCGCGAAGGCATATGAGGCACGGTCACGCACCTTGCGATATATGTGCGCGCCCCCGACGGGCTTTGGCAGCGTTACTGCCGTGATCAACTCGCCTCGCGAAAGCGCCGTCTCGATATGTGGCGTGTTGCCCGGCAGATGATGGAATTCGGCGATCGGGATCGTCCGCGTCGCACCGTCCGGGCGCACGGTTTCCACCGTTGCGTCGAGCACGCGCATCGCCACCGCCATGTCGCTCGGATGGGTGGCGATGCAGGCTTCGCTTGCGCCCATCACGGCATGCTGGCGGCTGAACCCGCCGATCGCTGCGCAGCCGCTGCCGGGGCGACGCTTGTTGCAGGGCTGGTTGGTATCATAAAAATACGGACAGCGCGTTCGCTGCAGCAGATTGCCGGCGGTTGTCGCCTTGTTGCGCAACTGGCCGGATGCGCCGGCCATCAGCGCACGCGACAGCACGCCGTAGTCGCGCCGCACGCTTCTATCCGCAGCCAGATCGGTGTTGCGCACCAGCGCGCCGATCCGCAAGCCCCCGTCGGGCGTCGGTTCTATCTTGTCGAACGCGAGGCCGTTGACGTCGATCAGATGCTCCGGTGTCTCGATCTCCAGCTTCATCAGGTCGAGCAGGTTGGTGCCACCGGCAATGAATTTGGCGTTCGGCCTGCGCATGGCGGAGGCTGCCGCCTCCGCCGCGTTGCGGGCGCGCTCGTAGCTGAATGATCTCATGCCTGTCTCCCGGCAACTTCGGTGATCGCCTCGGCGATGTTGGAATAGGCGCCGCAACGGCAGATATTGCCGCTCATGCGCTCGCGGAGCTCGGCATTGCTCAGTTGCGCCGGCGCGTTCAGGTCGGCGCTGACGTGGCTCGGAATGCCGGCCTTGATCTCGTCCAGCACGGCGACCGCCGAGCAGATCTGCCCGGGCGTGCAATAGCCGCATTGATAGCCGTCGTGCTTGACGAATGCGGCCTGCATCGGGTGCAGGTTTTCCGGCGTGCCCAGCCCCTCGATCGTCCTGATGCTGTCGCCCTCGTGCATGACGGCCAATGTCAGGCACGAGTTGATACGCCGCCCGGCAACGATGACCGTACAGGCGCCGCACTGACCGTGATCGCAGCCTTTCTTGGTGCCGGTGAGATGCAGATGCTCGCGCAGCGCATCGAGCAGCGTCGTCCGCGTATCGAGCGCGAGTTCGCGCGTCATGCCATTCACGTTGAAGGAAACCTTCGACATCGAGACGGGTTGGGCCGCGGCAGCCTGCGCAGGAACCGACGGTGTTTGCGCATCGGCCATCCGGGGCGCCGCGCCAAAAGCCACCGATGCGGCGGTTCCCAGTAATACTTTCCGGCGCGAAAGTTCGAAGTCGCTCGGACCTTGCATGTCGTGTTCCCATTCTGCTGTCATTCGGATGACCGGCGCGACTTGTCGCTGTCCCGCATCAAGCATCCTGTAACTGCGCCGCGTTTCGGCTGTTCCTGCCCCGCATTCACGTTTCAAAGAGCGGCGCGGGCCGACGGCATCTGCCGGCCGCAACAAGCTAACGGCTGCACCATGCTTCGATTAGGTGGTATAATCAGCTTGCACTTATGAAATGGATTCATGAATGGCGCGCCAGAGCATCAACGACCTCCTCGCCTTCCTGGTGGTCGCGCGGGAGCGAAGCTTCACGCGGGCGGCGGCGCAGCTCGACGTTTCACAGTCCGCGCTCAGCCATACGATCCGCGCCCTGGAGGAGCGGCTCGGCCTGCGGCTACTGACCCGCACCACCCGCAGCGTCGCGCCGACGGAGGCAGGCGAGCGCCTGCTACGCACGGTGGCGCCGAAGCTGGAGGAGATCGACGCCGAGCTTTCCGCGCTGACCGAACTCCGCGACAAGCCGGCCGGCACCATCCGCATCACCGCGGCCGAACACTCGGCCACAACGATCCTGTGGCCGGCGCTGGCAAAACTGCTGCCGCGCTATCCCGACATCAAGGTCGAGGTGAACATCGACTACGGTTTCACCGACATCGTAGCGGAGCGCTACGACGCCGGCGTTCGTCTCGGCGAGCAGGTGGCCAAGGACATGATCGCGGTGCGCATCGGGCCGGATTTCCGCATGGCGGTGGTCGGCGCGCCCGCGTATTTCGCTGTTCACCCCAAGCCCGCAAGGCCGCAGGACCTCGTGGCTCATAGCTGCATCAATATCCGACTGCCGACCTATGGCGGAATCTACGCCTGGGAGTTCGAGAAGCGCGGACGCGCGCTAAGGGTCCGTGTCGACGGTCAGTTGGTGTTCAACAACATGGCGCTGCGGATGAATGCGGTGCTGGCCGGGCTCGGCCTCGCCTATCTGCCGGAAGACCAGGTGCAGGCTCACCTCGCCGACGGCCGACTGATCCGGGTGCTGACCGACTGGTGCGCGCCGTTTCCAGGCTACCATCTCTATTACCCGAGCCGCCGCCAGGTGACGCCGGCCTTTGCCGTGCTGGTTGCAGCGCTGCGCTACCGGGGCTGATGCGCACCAAATAAAAAGGGCCGCAAGCGGTGCTGCGGCCCTCTCTCCTGGAAGGGTCTGTCGTTAGTTCGTGGTGCAGACCTTCATGGTTTTCATGCCGGTTTCGGCCTCGGTCTTGGTCTTGAACGTGCCGTTGTCGACGATCGTCGTTGTCGTCGTGGTCGGCTTGGAATCAACCACCGTGCATTTCTTGGTGGTGGCGTCGCGCACCACGTAAAACTCGGCGGCGACTGCGGTTTGAGCCACCGCCGACGCGGCAAAGACCAGGATTCCGATCATCAGAAATTTCTTCAAGGCGTCCTTCTCCGGATTTCCTATTGATGCAACCGGCAACTCCCGAAGAAATCGATGTTCCTCTTTTTCCCGACTTCAATTCCGTTGCCGGCCGCGCGCGCCTAATCCGTCGAGGAGCCCTCCAGGCTCTTGAGGTATTTGAGGCCCTCGACCGCCAGAAACTCCGTCTCGTTGTTGCCGGCCTCCCAGCGTTTCCGGATGAAGCGCTCCAGCGATGTACGGAGCGCGTCGTTCTCGTCGAGGCCGCTGTTGATCATGAGGTAGACACTCCACGCCCGGGCGCAGGCGGTCTCGACGATGTCCGGGTCAGCCATTCAGGTCTCCAGCAGGTCGGCCATGAAGCAGATTGCCGCTTTTTCCCAAGTTACTCCATGAGAACGCAAGCCCGTATTGCTGCCCATAGCACTTTCGTCGGGGCCATTGCGGTGATTTCCGTTGACCGCCGAATCCTGAGGGTCGAGAGAGCGGCGGCGGGGCACGCCGCACGCCGTTCCGCAAGCACCGCGCGTAAACCGGTTGGCAGGGGCCGGGCGAAGACGCCGCGCAGTATCGCCCACCCCGTCCCCCGCTCCGAGCCGGACGGATTCCGCATCGCGAGGTCTGGCGCCCGGCGATTTGCCGGCGTCGACCGGCGGGAATAAGCGGCAACCGGCGATCGAGTCTTCGTCTCCGTGATTTTAGTTACAGCGCGAGGGAACAAACCCATCTCTCGGGAACTTGAGCCTCATCGCGATCACGCGATGGGGAGAAGAACCGATGAGACGTTTCGTTCTGATTGCTGCTGCGCTGCTTGCTTCGCTGGCCATGACCGCCTCCGCTTCCGCCAGGCTGGGCATGGCCCCGATGGCCGCGCCGGATGGCGGGGTGATCGAGGTCAAGCATGGGCGCGGTCACGGTCACGGAGGTTGGCACCGCGGACGCGGTCACCATTACGGATGGCACAGAGGCCGCGGTCACCACAAATGGCGTCATCATCGCCGCTGGTGAGGCTTTTCGCTGTATTCGCGTTCGTCATTCCCATTGCCCGGACGACACGCGAATGGCAGCGACGCGAACGGTCGCGCCGTCGAGGCGCGGCCGGTTCGGTGATTCAGCGGAGGATTCAGCCGAGCCCCATCTCCACGGCAATCCGGATCAGGTCCGAATGATTCTTGGCGCCGAGCTTTTGCTTGAGCAGCGAGGTGGTATTGGCCACCGTCTTGTAGGAAATCTCCAGCGCGTCTGCGACTTCGACGATCTTGTCGCCGCGGCCGAGCAGCCGCAGGATTTCCAACTCGCGCACCGTCATCTGTGACGCCGGATTGGCCTTGATCGAAGCGCCCGAGAAGGTCACCGCCTCCGCCAGTTGCGGTGAAATGAAATTATCGCCCGCGGCCACCTTGCGCACGGCCTTCACCAGCATCCGCGGATCGTCGCCTTTCGACACATAGCCTTGCGCGCCCATCTCGATGGCGCGGACCACGAAAGCCGGATCGTCATTCATGCTGAACATGATGATCCTGGCATCCGGATCATCCTTCCGGATTCGGCGCATCAGCTCGAATCCGGACACATCGGGAAGCTTGATATCGATGATCGTGACGTCGGGCTTCCTGGACATGTAGGCGCGGTGGCCGGACTTGGCGTCGCTGGCCTCTTCGATCTTCACCGAATTGTCTGACGCAAACAGCGACCGGCACCCCGACAGCACCACCGGGTGGTCGTCGACGATCAGGACCCTTGTTGCCGATCTGGTAGAATTTTGCATCATTTATCCCCTTCCGGAATAAATAAGCGGTTGGCGCTATTTGAAAAGAGAAATCTTGAGTTGCGGGGAACTATAGTAACCGAAATGTGGGAAAGACTTTCTCTGCGAACGCGGCTCTTGCTGCCGCTCGGCGTGATGTTCGCGGCAGCCCTGCTGGCCGGGGCGGTCTCGCTTCGGTTCTTTGCTACGGCGCAACTTGTGGAAGAAATCGAACCGGCCGCTCGCTCGGCCAGGGTGGTTGCAGCCGCGCTCAACAGCGCACTGCAGACGTCCGCCAATCCGCAGGCCACGCTCGATG
>Ga0081540_1001860_pt1 | contig 17663 bp, 15 predicted proteins | sample TabmetS2T1R1_FD_71024 | JGI IMG/M metagenome (GOLD analysis project Ga0081540, IMG submission 71024) | Tabebuia heterophylla rhizosphere microbial communities from the University of Puerto Rico - S2T1R1 | ecosystem: Host-associated > Plants > Roots > Rhizosphere ... | reverse complement strand
GGCGCCTACGCGGCCTGGCGCATGCTCCTTGTCGCCCTGGCAGACCGACGGTTCGCCATCGGCGCTGCAATATTGCTGGGCGTTAGTTTGGATGTGACGGCGTTCGTGCCGGCTGAGCAACGGCCCCTCGCGACAGGATTTGCGCGTGATCTGGTACGACACGCCGCCGCAGTGGAGCGGGACTGGCACATGTCGGCCGCCGGCGCCGGCCCGCTTCCAGCCGCGCTTGCGGCGCCTGCGCCGCCCCCCAGCAATCTCGCTGGTCTGAAACAACGTGATGTATATCTCGTCTATATCGAATCCTACGGGACGACAGTCTTCGACACCCCGGAATTTCGCGAGGCAATGAAGGTTCCGCTGACGCGGTTCGAGACCGTGCTGCGGGATGCGGGCTACTCGATCGCGTCGAACAGGCTCGTCTCATCGACCTATGGCGGCAGCTCCTGGCTTGCCCATGGGACGCTCGCAAGCGGCGTGCGCCTCGACGATCCCGGCCTATATGCGCAACTGCTGGGGTCGGGCCGCAAGCTCCTGCCCGGATATTTCAAGGATGCCGGCTGGCGCGCGCTGGACATAATGCCCGGCATCAAGACTCCTGATCCCCAGGCTGCAGCCTGGGGCTTCGACCGCGAAGTCTACGCGGCTGAGCTCGGCTATCACGGCCCGCCCTTCGGGTGGTTTGTGATACCAGATCAGTTCACGCTCGCCCGAGCCGCTGCGATTCGCGCCTCTCTTGGGTCCGAGGCGCCGGTCTTTACCCAGATCGTCCTCGTGTCGAGCCATATTCCGTTTTCTCCGGTGCCCCCTTATCTGCCCGATTGGGCAGATTGCGGCGCCTTCGCGACAGTGCCTGCCGCGGCATGGAGCGAAATCACTCGGCCGCCCGACTGGACGGCGCTCGCCCCCGATTACCTCAAGAGCCTCAACTATGATTTTACCGTGCTGGGCGACTGGCTCGTCGAGCACGTACAGGGTGGAGCGCTCGTCATTTTGCTCGGCGACCACCAGCCGCCGGCGGTCGTCGGGGGCGAGTCGAGGCAATGGACCGTGCCGATCCATGTGCTGTCACGCGACCGGGAGCTGGTCGCGCCGTTTATTGCGGCGGGTTACGTTGAGGGGATTGTCCCGACGCAGGCGCCGCCGCACCAGGGCATGGAGAAGTTCCTATCCGGGTTTCTTGCCGCTTTTAACCGTTCCGGCTAGTCGCTGCGCTGCCTAGTCGCGCGGTTCGAACCACAGCGTACAGCCGTAGTCGATGGTTATCTCCTCGCCGGGCTCTATCGGCGAGGTCGCGATCAGATCGAGGGTCTGTCGGGCGTAGTTGCGATCGACACGCGCGCATGGCGGGTTCGAGTGGTTGCACAGGGTAAGCAAACCCAGTCCCAACGCACCGCGGCCATCGCCGTCGGGGTCGCCGTCCCAATGAAAGTAGTAGTCGAAAATAACAGTCCGATCGAGCGCGGCACATTGGGTCGACGGCAGGATGATGACAGGCGCCGCCTCGATCAAGGTTCTCGCGGGTATCGCCTCCCGGGCGAACACCCCGCGACCGCGTCCAGGGTTTGTTCGGATTTCTACGAGGTGATTGGATACCGGCAGGATGCGGCTGAGAGCCGCCGCATCGGGCACTCTCGCGGAGACCTTACAGCGACTTCGCAGGCTCGCGCGTGTGCTCGACAACTGGAGCGGCGGCAGCCGTTGCAGCGGCGGTCGCCGAACCCGGAGGCGGCACCTGAGCGGGTGCGGCCGCCGCTTCGGGCTCGTCCTCCTCCTTCATCCCGGCCTTGAACGCCTTGATGCCCTTGGCGAAATCGCCCATAACCCGGGGCAGCTTCCCGGCCCCGAACAGAATGAGGATAATGGCCAAGACCACGATCCAGTGCATCAAGCTGAAGGAACCCATCGCAACGACCTCGAAACGGTGCCGGAAGATTAGTTTATCAAGCTCTTCCGGCCGATTGCTAGTCCATCGCGGCGCGGTCGCCGCTTTGTCTACGAATTCGTGTCGTCGACCCGAAAGTCAACCCCGAAACGCTGCGAGGGAGTGCAGATGAACGATTTCCCGGCCGCCTACCCTATCCCCTGGACACTCGCCACCGCGCGCGAACAGGGGCCCGAGGCGGCCGCTCTAGCCATAGCGGCAGACTATGCGATGAAGCATGAGACGCCGTGGAGCCGCAACCTGGCCGAGATGGTTGCAGGCGATTTCGCCGAGCGCCCGCCATGGAACGAGACGCTGGGGCCGGTGCGCCCGCGCGGCGGACCGAATGGGCTCATCTTGCGGGGCGGTCAGATTGTTGCCGAATGGGGCGAGACGACGCGGGTCGACATGACCTTCAGTGTTGCCAAGAGCTATCTCTCGATCCTTGCCGGGCTCGCCTGGGACCGCGGGCTGATCGGCAATCCCCACGACAAGGTGCGTCTCACGATCGATGACGGCGGCTTCGACCCGCCCCACAATGACGCCATCACCTGGCATCACCTGCTACAGCAGACCTCGGAATGGGAGGGCGTGCTGTGGGACAAGCCCGATCTGATCGACCGCAATCGCGTCGTCGCTGGCCGATCGAGCGTGGCAGCAAAGGGCAGTCACCGCGATCTTCGAGACCCGGGGACGTTCTGGGAATACAACGACGTACGCGTGAACCGGCTGGGGCTTGCGTTGCTGCGGGTGTGGCGGCGGCCGCTGCCTGACGTATTCCGCGAGCTCGTGATGGAGCCGATCGGCGCTTCACCCGACTGGCAATGGCATGGTTACCGCAATTCCTATGTCGAGCTCGGCGGCCGACAGGTGCAGTCGGTCTCCGGGGGCGGCCATTGGGGTGGCGGCGTCTTCATCAGCGCGCGCGATCAAGTGCGGATCGGCCTGATGCTGTTGCGCCGCGGAATGTGGGGCAGCCGCCGCGTGCTGTCGGAAGCCTGGATCGAACGAATGCTCGAGCCTTGCCCGCTCTTTCGCAATTACGGCTATCTGTGGTGGCTCAACACCGATCGCGCGCTTTATCCGAGCGCCTCGGCCCGCAGCTACTGCGCCCGCGGCGCCGGCGGCAACCTGACCTGGATCGACCCCGACAACGACCTCGTCGCCGTGCTGCGCTGGACCGATCCCGCCGCAATGGACGGGTTCATGGGGCTGACCATGGCCGCGCTCGGAGGACGACCATGCTGACGCTATATTTCTCACCCGGGTCGAGCTCGATGGCGGTTCACATTGCGCTGCACGAAATCGGCGTCGATTTCGAGCGTCGCTTGGTCTCGCTGGCCAAGCGCGAGCAGTTCGCGCCCGATTACCTTGCCGTCAATCCCGAAGCGAAGGTGCCCACTCTGATGATCGACGGCCGCCCGCTGACCGAAGTAGCGGCCGTCCTCTATTACCTGGCAAAGCGCTTCCCCGCGGCCGGCTTGTGGCCGGACAGTGGTGTCGAGGCGGAGGCGCGGGTGCTGTCCTGGATGTCGTTCATCGCCTCGACGGTCCATCCGGCCCGCCGCATCGGTGTCGAACGCTGGCGGGAGGTGTTCGGCATCGCCGAGCGGCGGCTGGGGGGACGGCAATGGGCGGTCGAGCGCTATTCGATCGCCGATATCCATCTCTTTCGCCTCTATTGGCGCTTTGTCGACTCGCTGAAGCCCGCTCCCGGAGACTTCCCCGGCCTCACGGCTCATTACGAGCGCATGATGATGCGCCCGGCAGTCAAGCAGACGCTCGAGATCGAGAGCGCTATAGGCTTCGCGCTCCCGCAATAGGCGGTCTGATCAATAGCGCTTCCTGTTGACGGCAAGCCGGAGCGCCTGACAAAACGAGAGCTGCCATCGCGGCAGTTCGCCAGCTCTAAGGAGAAGGGTCGATGAAACAGGGCCATCGCTTTGTCGATTGCGACATGCACATCATGGAGCCGACCGATCTGTTCGACAGATATCTCGATCCCGCCTTCAAATCCCGCATCACCTCGGCGACGCGGCCGACCGACGGAGGGGCCACGGGGATGCGCCGGCGGCCGCTGTGGTTCTTCGATGGCACTCCGACCAGCAACGACGGCAACATCTCGCAATACAACCGGACCCGCGGCCCGCTGGTCTCCGGGCGCGCCAACAAGAATGTCATGTTCGCGGTCGAGCGCGGTTATGACGCCGAGGCGCAGGTGATGGGGATGGAGATGGAGGGCATCGATATCGCGGTGCTGTTCCCGACTGCCGGGTTGTCGTTTCTCGCGCGGGACAATATGGACCCGCAATTCTCGGCGGCGATCTGCCGCGCGTACAATGATTGGCTGCACGATTTCATCCAGCACAGTCCTGATCAGCTGAAGATGGCGGCGATGCTGCCGGTTCACGACGTCAACCTTGCCTGCCAGGAACTGCAACGCTGCGCCACGGAATATGGCGCGGTCGGGGCCTTCGTCCGGCCCAATTACGTCAACGGCCGTTATTGGCATTCGACCTACTGGGACCCGCTCTACGGCCTATTGCAGGATCTCAACATCCCGCTCTGCTTTCACGAGGGGACGGGATCCTACTACTCGACAATCGAGCCGCGGTTCGGCGAGAACCGTTTCATGCGCCACGTCGCGAGCCACTCCACCGAGATGCAGCTCGCGCTGATCGCGCTGATGCTCGGCGGCATTTTTGAATTCTACCCGCGACTGCGGGTCGCCTTCCTCGAGGCGCAGAGCTGGTGGGTGCCCGGCCTCTTGGGGCGGATCGAGTGGGACCTTCGGCAGCACCACGACGCCGACGCTCCCTATCTGAAGCTGTCGCCTTTTGAATATTGGCAACGCAATTGCTTTTCCGCGATCGAGAGCGGCGAGCGCGAAGTCGGGGCAACGGTCGAGCTGCTGGGTGGAGCCGACAACATCTGCGTGTCGAGCGACTTCCCGCATTTCGATTCGAGCTTCCCCGATGTGTCGACGCGGGTGCTGACCAACCCCAGCATCACCCCTGAGATCGGCAGCAAGATCCTCAGCGGCGGCGCTCGCCTTTACGGCTTCACGGATGGCGATTTTGACCGGGCGGCGGCAGCTGCGAGGCGGCGCGACAATGTCACCGCGGGGCGGGCCTAGCCGCTGTAGCCGCCGCTCGGCAGTGGGCGCGCATATTCGGCCGGCAGTTCGCCGGACGGATCCGTTCTCCCCTCCAACGGGTTGACGGCAAAACGGCATCAGGGAGGGACAGAAAGCAGCAGCCTTGCCGATACGGCGTAAGCCGCCGTCCTATCTTGTCAATCGCCTGAATTCGGCCGAGGTCGGCTCTGCAACTTGACGGTGCCTTCCCGCCTCGGGACCGCCAATCTTAAGAGCGGCGGCTTTGGCCTATCGCCACCGCGCCGCGCGATCGGGCGTTTCTCCGACAATCTCGCTACCGAATGGTGGTTGGAATTTCGTTGCTACGACGCCGCAATGTGACAAAACTCACGCTTACGGATTCTACGAATCCGGGAAATGGCAGGTTACCCGTTAACCTAGAGGATGTTGGTAATGAAAACATCGAAATTGGAGGAAGTTGGGCCGATCCAACCCGAAGCGGCCGGGCAAATTGGCAACAGCGCACTTCCCGGCAGCGAGGCGGTGGGTGTCGACAAGATCCGCGATCTGCTGTTCGGCAATCAAATGCAGGATTACGATCGCCGCTTTTCTATGCTCGAGGAGCGGTTTCTCCAGCGCTTCCGGGAAATCGAATCTGAGTCAGCGCGAAATCTCGGCTCCTTCGAATCGAGCGCAAAGAAGCAGATGGAGTCGCTCGCAGCTCAGCTCCGCGAAGAAAAAGACCTGCGCACCGATGCCGACAAGGAGATCGAGCGGACCCAGCGCGAGCACAGCGACACGGTTGAAAAGCGTCTTCGCTCGACGTCAGAGCAGTTGAGCCGGCTCGAGCGCGACCAGGCCGACCGCTTGCTGCAGGAGGTGCAGTCGCTGCGCGAGGAAATCAAGCGCAAGAACGAGGACATGCAGCACACGATCGAGAAGATGTTCGCCGAGCTGAGCAATGTCAAAACCGATCGGAACCTGCTCGCCGGGCTGTTTGTCGAGGTCGCCAGGTGCTTGAACCAGGACATCGGACCGAAGAGCCCCAGCAAGGGCGCCGCCGAGCCAACCCGAGGTTGGCCGCCCGGCTGATCGGACCACTGCGGTGAGCGCGTCCGCCGCCGCTACGCTTGAAAGTCTGGTTCGCCCGCTCTCGGGCGATGCCGGGATTGATCGCAAGGCGCTGGCCGGGCTCCTGGCTGAGCTCGCACGGAACGTCGAGCCCCAATTGCGCGGCGAGCCGACCGGCGTGCGTCCGATCGATCCGCGGTTAGAGCAGCTGCGGACCTTGCTGCTCGGGCGCGAGCTTGAAGTGCTGGCGCGACTGAGCGAGATTGTGGACGATCCCGAACAGCTGGCGGTCGCGGTTGGGCGTGTCCTGCCCACGGCGATCGCAACGATGTCGAGCGATGCGCGGCTGGGGCAGGTATTGGCGCCCGCCCTGGAGAAGGCCACACAGAGCTCGATCCGGAGCGATCCGCGGACACTTCTCAACATCCTCTACCCGCTGATCGTCCCGGCGATCCGCAAATCGATCGGCGAGACGATCGACGAGACGTTTCAGTCCTTCAATGAGTCGCTGAAGCATAGCCTCACGTTGCGCGGGCTCAGATGGCGCTGGGAGGCGTGGCGGACCGGTACTTCGTTCGCCGAGGTCGTGCTCAAGCACACGCTCGTCTACCAAGTCGAGCATGTCTTCCTCATTCATAGTCACACCGGGCTGTTGATCTCCCATGTCGCGGCGGAGAATGCCTCGGGCCAGGATCCGCAACTGGTCTCGTCGATGCTGGTCGCGATCCAGGATTTCGTGCGCGATTCGTTCAGCGGCGCCGAGCACCAGGGGCTCGACACGGTGCGGTTCGGCGAATTCTGGCTGTGGTCCGAGCCGGGACCCTTCGCGACGCTGGTCGCGGTGATCCGCGGCAATCCACCGGAAGGACTGCACGAACAGCTGCGCAGCGTCCTGTCGAGGATCCACGAGGAGCGCCCGCACGCGTTGGAGAGCTTCGACGGCGACAGTTCCGGCTTTGCCGATGTCGAGGCGCATCTGAGCGAATGCGTGGCGCTCGGGCAGCGCGCACCGCGATCCGCGGAACGCGGGTTTCCCTGGCTCGTCGCCGTGGTCGGGCTGCTGTTGCTGGCGCTCGCGGGAGTAGGGGGCTTGCGGTGGTGGCAGAATCAACGGGCCTGGGAAAACGAACGACGGGTCGAGGAGGCCAAGCAGCAGATCTGGGACGGCTACATCCAGCGGCTTGGGGCGCAGCCCGGCATCGTGATCACCGAGGCGGGACGGCGTGACGGCAAGTTCCTGGTCGGCGGCCTGCGCGATCCGCTCGCCGTCGACCCACAGGCGTTGCTGAGCCAGGCGGGGATCGATCCCGCGGCTGTCGTCAGCCACTGGAAGCCCTATCAGGGGCTTGATCCGGCGTTCGTGCTGAAGCGGCTGCAGGCTTCGCTCGATCCGCCGCCGAGCGTCACCCTAGCGCTCGAGGGCGACCACATCATGGCGGAGGGGTCGGCGCCGTCCACCTGGATAGAACGCGCGCGCACCGCCGGCCGGATGCTTCCGGCAGGCGGACCCGTTCTCGATCTCTCCCGCTTGCGGGATGTCAACGAGGGTGCGATCGGCAACCTAAGCCGAGCGATTCGATCGCGCACGATCCACTTCAATGTCAATGAGCCGCTGCCGGCGCCGGGGCAGGACGCCATTCTCGATCAGTTGGCCACGGAGTTGAACGAGCTCGCATCCTTGGCGTCGACGATGCACGTAGCCGCCAGGGTGACACTCACCGGCCACTCCGACGACACGGGCACCGGTACGTTCAACCTGTCGCTGAGCCTGGCGCGGGCCGAAGCCGTTCGCGCGCTCCTCAAGAAGCGCGGCGTCGATCCCGATCTGCTTGCGGTGCGCGGCGCCGGCCAACTCGAGCCGCTGCAGGCGGCTCCCTCCGAAGCCGCGCGCTCGGCAAACCGCCGGATTACGTTCAAGGTCGGGATCGAGGAACAGCGATGACTGCGACGCTGCAAAAGAAAATCTGCATGCTGGGTGGCTTCTCGGTGGGGAAGACCAGCCTGGTCAAGCGCTACGTCCAGAGCGTCTTCTCCGAGACCTATCTCACCACGGTTGGCGTCAAGATCGACAAAAAGACCGTCGATCTGTCCGATCGGATCGTGAACCTGATCCTGTGGGACCTCGCGGGGGAAGACGATATCGCCTCGCTTCGCATGAGCTATCTGCGCGGCTCCGCAGGGTACGTGCTGGTCGCCGACGGTACGCGGCCCTCGACCCTCGAGGTCGCGCTCTCGCTGCGCCGCCGCGTTGAAGTGGATTTTGGTCCCTTGCCGTTCGTGCTGCTGCTGAACAAGAACGATCTTCGGGAACAGTGGGCGGTCGGCGAGGAGGAAGTCGAGGATCTCCGGCGAAGCGGCTGGTGGGTGCAGCCCACGAGCGCGCGAACGGGAGAAGGCGTCGAGGATGCCTTTAGGGCGCTCGCCGTCCGCGTCGCACACTGAATCATGGAAGGGCTACCCGCGACCGTCGCCGAGCAGCTGCAAGCGTTTACCTATAGCGAGCGGGCGGTGGCCTATCTGCAGCTCGATGCCGCGCTCACCTTGGTCGGCGCCGGCGGACATCTCGATGCCTACGGGCTGACGGATTTGCGCCTCGGCGAGCCGGCCGCCGAGCAGGCGTTCTTCCTTGAAGGGCTGCTGCCGCCGGTCGGGACGCCTTATTTCGTACCCTCGATGGAGCTGGCCAGCGGCCGTGCGGCCGATCTCCATTTCCTTCTTCACGACGACACGCTGTGGGTCGTGTTGCTTGACGTCTCGGCCGAGCGCGATGCCGCTCGGCGCATGCAACAAAAAGCCTATGACATGACGCTGGCGCAGGAGCGCGAGGCTCAGCTCAATCGGCAACTAAGTGCATCCAATGCCGCCCTCTTGGCGACCCAGCGCGAGCTGGAAGCATCGCGCGAGGCGCTGGTCCGCGCTCATGATCAAGTGCAGGCGCAGGCTGCCGAGCTGGCCGTTTGGAACAAGACCCTCGAAGAACGGGTCGCGGCGCAGCTTGTGGAAATAGAGCAAATGGCGCGGCTCAAGCGGTTTTTCGCACCAACGCTTGCAGAGCTGATCGTGTCGTCCGGCAACGAGCGCATCCTGGAGAGCCACCGCCGCGACATCGCTGTCCTCTTCTGCGACCTGCGCGGCTTTACAGCCTTTGCCGAACGCGCCGAGCCGGAAGAGGTCATGGCGCTGCTGCACGATTATCACGCGGCGCTCGTGCCGCTGATCCAGACGTTCGAGGGCACACTCGACCGCTTCGTCGGCGACGGGTTGATCGTCTACTTCAACGATCCGCTGCCGTGTCCGAACCCGGCCGAGCGCGCCGTCAGCCTGGCGGTTGCCATGCGGAGCGCCGTGGCGGCGCTCGCGCAGACTTGGCGCCGGCGCGACTATCAGGTCGGGTTCGGCATCGGCGTTGCGCAAGGTTTTGCGACGCTCGGGCAGATCGGCTTCGAGGGGCGCTTCGACTACAGCGCGATCGGCACGGTCATCAATACCGCCGCGCGCCTGTGCGAGGCCGCCAAGGATGGCCAAATTCTGATTACTTCGCGAATTGCCGCGGCAGTCGCCGAGGTGGCAGATGTCAGGGAAATCGGACAGCTCACATTCAAGGGCTTGAGCCGTTCGCTCGCTGTCTGCAACGTGGAGGCGCTCAAAGTCGCCTGACGAGGATCTGTGGGTGCGCAGGCAGGCGGAAGCGCGATCGGCGCGACCTCATGATGCAGTGCTAGAAGCCGCGGGGAGGCGCCCATTGCCTCAGGGGAGGAGCCTAGAACGCCCGGGCGCTTGTCCCGGTGAGCATGTCGGCCTTGCGGTTGAGCGCTGCGATCAGCCCGTCGATCCCGTCATTCTTCAGGATCGCCCCGAATTCGGATCTGCGGGTCGCGACCTCGCTGATCGCGCCGTCGAGATAGACGTCGGAAATCAACCAGTTGTCGCCGGCGCGGCGCATCATGTAGTCGACTTTCACGGGCTCGCCATTGGCCTTGATGATCTGGCTCTTGACCATGACGCCGCCGGCACTGGGCTGCTCGCCGGTCACCTGCAGCTGTTGTCCGGCATAGCTGTCGAAGCGGTCGGCATAGATCGCTGAAATGTAGCGTCCGAAGCTCTCGATGACCCGCTGACGCTGAGCCTCATTCATGCCGTCCCAAGACCGACCGACAGTCAGCCGCGCCATCGCCGGTACGTCGAAGCTGCGCCGAATGACCGGCTCCAGCTGTGTGAAACGGCCGCTCTGGCCGAGCGTCCGGCCATTCTTCATCGCGGAGATCAGCGCATCGTACAGCCCCTGCACGGTGTCGCCCCCGCTCGCCGGTGCGGCATGCACCTCGACCCGAGGAAGCGCCATAGTCAGCATGAGTGCCAGACCGGCAGCCATTGTTCTGTTTTTTGGGCGCACCCAGTCGATCATGATTTGGTCTCCCTGGCCCTCATGAGCCCGCACATGCCTGCAAATTTAGATATTCGCCACTAAGTGATTCCATCCCTGCGGCTTTCAAGCGCATGGCTGGGCTGCGTCCGTCGATGCCGATACCGACCCGAACTCTTGCTCGTATGGCCTGTGCAGGAAGGCAGGCTACCCGGAGCAAGTGCATCTTGCCGGAGTTGAGCTAAGAAGACGTTACTACGAAAAGATTTGTGTTTGCGGCATGACACTCCCCAAAGTTGCTGCTCATCCCTTCGCCAGCCGACTTCGCGGCGATGCGCTCGGACGGGTGTCGGCTATAATGCGCGACCTGTGCGCGGCAAGCTTGTTGCGCTCGATCTGCACCATTCGCGAAGCGAAAGGGGCAATGCGCTAAATCAGGGTCCTGCCATGGATAAGCTGGACAAGAAGCTTCACATCAACTTCTGGTACATCATCGCCGCCGTGCTCGCGATGCTGTTGATCCAGGATTTTTACATCGAGAGCACAAAGCTCACGCCGATCCCTTACAGCCGTTTTCAGACACTGCTTGATGAGGACAAGATCGCGAAGATCGCGATCGCCCAGAACTATATCAGCGGCTCGTTGAAGGAGGCGGCGCCCGATGGGCTCAAGGAATTTGTCACAACGCGAGTCGACCCCGAGCTCGCCCAAACACTCAACAAGCACGGCGTCACCTATAGCGGAGTGATCGAAAGCCACTGGCTGAGGGATCTGCTGTCGTGGATCCTGCCGGCGATCTTCTTTGTCGGCATATGGATGTTTGCGATCCGACGCATGGGCCAAGGGGGCCTCGGCGGGTTGATGCAGATCGGCAAGAGCCGCGCCAAGGTCTATGTGGAGAAGGAGACGAAGGTCACCTTTGCCGATGTCGCCGGCGTCGACGAAGCGAAGGACGAGCTACTCGAGATCGTCAACTTCCTGAAGGACCCGATCGGATATGGGCGGCTCGGCGGCCGGCCGCCGAAGGGCGTGCTGCTCGTCGGACCGCCGGGCACCGGCAAGACATTGCTGGCGCGCGCCGTTGCCGGCGAGGCCGGGGTTCCGTTCTTCTCGATCTCGGGCTCGGAGTTTGTTGAGATGTTTGTCGGCGTCGGCGCTGCGCGGGTTCGCGACCTGTTCGAGCAGGCGCGCCAGCATGCGCCCGCGATCATCTTCATCGACGAGCTCGACGCACTCGGCCGCGCCCGCGGCCCCTACGCTGGCGGGGGCCATGACGAAAAGGACCAGACGTTGAACCAACTCCTGTCCGAGCTGGACGGCCTCGATCCGTCGAGCGGCCTCGTCTTGCTCGGCGCGACCAACCGCCCCGAAATCCTCGACCCGGCCTTGCTGCGCGCCGGGCGGTTCGACCGGCAGGTCCTGGTTGACCGGCCGGACAAGAGGGGACGGGAGCAGATACTCGCGGTCCATCTGAAAAAGATCTCGAAACTCGCGCAGGACGTGAAGCCCGAGCAGATCGCGGCGCTTACCCCAGGCTTTACCGGCGCCGATCTGGCTAACCTGGTCAACGAGGCGACCTTGCTCGCGACGCGGCGCCGCGCGGAGGCGGTCGCGATGGCCGACTTCACCGCGGCGATCGAGCGCATCGTCGCCGGGTTGGAAAAGCGCAACCGCCTGCTCAACCCGCTCGAGCGGAAAGTGGTCGCCTATCACGAGCTGGGCCACGCGATGGTGGCGCTGGCGCTGCCGGGGACCGAGACCGTCCACAAGGTTTCGATCATCCCGCACGGCGTTGGTGCGCTCGGATACACAATTCAGCGGCCGACGGAGGATCGCTATCTGATGACCCGCGCCGAACTCGAACACAAGATGGCAGGGCTGCTCGGCGGGCGGGCCGCGGAGCAGCTTGTGTTTCGCGAGATCTCGACCGGAGCCGCCGACGATCTCGCCCGCGCGACCGACATCGCACGGGCCATGGTCCTGCGCTACGGCATGAGCGACGCTCTCGGCAACGTCGCTTATGACCGTGACCGCTCACCGTTTCTCCAATCGAATGTTCCGGTGCCGCAGGAGCGCAGTTACAGCGAGGGAACGGCAGAAGCAGTCGACGGGGCGGTGCGTCAGCTGGTCGACCAAGCCTTTCGCCACGCCTCGGCAATATTGCAGCAGAACCGCGCTCTGCTGGATCGCACAGCGACAGCACTGCTCGAAACCGAGACCTTGGACGAGCCGGAGATCGAGCGGTTGAGACAAGAGATAACAGCCGCACCCATGCTCCCGGCCCGCGACCCGCTACAGCCGGCCTCGACAGCGGCAAGCTGATCGGCGGTCGGACGTGGTCTACCGTCTATCCGGCGGCTTCCAGGGTGATTGCATAGGCGGTCTCGCAGTGAACCGTCGTCGCCGATCGCGAGCTGCGCGTCATCCAGGGGAGGTAAGGGGCAAAAGCCACGCCATCGGTGGGCTCTGCGGAAAATGCCCGTGATCCGGTTATTTTTCCCCAAGGACAGTTGTTTCGTTGATGACATCACGGCTTTTTGCCTAAAAAATAAGCAAACTTGGTGCGTTGTGCTTTTACCATATCCATGCCGCTTGCAGAGCGTCTCGATTTGGCTATGGATCGCGGCGCGGTGCGAACGCGATCATGTTCCAAAAAACTGGTTTAGGGCGGCAGGGCGAGGTGCGAGAAAAATATGTATTGCCTAAATTTTCGTCATTTGCGGCTTGTTCCGCGTAACACGCACAATGGATGGATTCTGATATCGTTAAAAATTCACTCTGAGCAGGGCTTGATTTCTCGCTGGGCAGCCCGCTCTGCGGCGCCAACCCCGTGGCGAGCTCCACCCCGTCGAGTAGACGCCTCAAGGTCGATTGGCACGATTCTTGGTTCATAGCGCCAACGCGTCCGGCTCGTGGATCAGGAGACGGTTCGCCCTCGCGCCTATCGTCTCTCGGAGGTCGTTGATGAAATCCGCCTATCTTGTCTTGCAGCGCCTGATGCTGGCCACGTCGATTGTGCTGTTGCTAACACTCCCGGCCATGGCGCAAGCGCCGGCCCCAACCGCCCCGGCGGCTACAGCTGCCGCTGCAGCCGACGCCGCCCCTTCCGCAGCCGCGAAGCTCGATTCCGGCGACACGGCGTGGATGCTGACGTCGACCGCGCTGGTGCTGATGATGACGATTCCAGGCCTGGCGCTGTTCTATGGCGGCATGGTCCGCAAGATGAACGTTCTGGCGACGGTGATGCAGAGTTTTGCGGTGACCTGCCTCGTCACAGTCCTTTGGGTGGTCATCGGCTACAGTTTTGCGTTTACCGCGGGGTCGCCGTTTCTTGGCGGGACCAGCCGGCTTCTACTTTTTGGCATGACCGTCGACTCGGTCAACGATTTGGCGAAGACCATTCCCGAATCGGTCTACATGACCTTTCAGATGACCTTCGCGATCATCACGCCGGCGCTGATCTGCGGCGCCTTCGCAGACCGCATGAAATTTTCGGCATTGCTGTGGTTCATCGGTCTGTGGAGCGTCTGCGTATACGCGCCGATCGCCCATTTCGTCTGGGGACCCGACGGATTTCTTAACGGCGCCGGGGTCCTCGACTTTGCCGGCGGGACCGTCGTGCACATCAATTCGGGGGTCGCCGGGCTGGTGGCTGCCCTCGTCATGGGCCGACGGCGCGGCTTCGCGGTCGAGCCCATGCCGCCGCACAATCTCGTCCTCAGCGTCATCGGAGCCTCGCTGCTGTGGGTCGGCTGGTTCGGGTTCAATGCGGGTTCCGCCGTGGCGGCCAACGGCAATGCGGGCATGGCCATGGCGGTGACCCAGATCGCGACCGCCACCGCGGCGCTCGCCTGGATGTTCGCCGAATGGGTGGTCAAGGGAAAGCCGAGCGTCCTCGGGATCATTTCGGGCGCAATCGCCGGGCTCGTCGCGATCACCCCGGCTTCGGGGTTCGTCGACCCGCGCGGCGCCTTGATCATCGGTATCGCGGCCGGCGTCATCTGTTACTGGGGCACCACCGGCCTCAAGCACGCAATGCGGTATGACGACAGTCTGGACGCCTTCGGGGTGCACGGCGTCGGCGGCACCGTGGGCGCGATACTGACCGGGGTGTTCGCCGTGGCCTGGGTCGGCGGCGAAGGAAAGAGCGGCCTCATCGACGGCAACCCGCATCAGGTCATCATCCAGCTCTATGGCGTGGTCGTGACCATCGTGTACGACGTGATCGCGTCGCTGATCCTTCTTAAACTTGTGGATGCCACCGTCGGACTGCGCGTCGACGCCGAGGTGGAACGCGAGGGTCTCGATCTTGCGCTCCATGGCGAGGCGGTGCAGTAGGAGAAACCGGTACGACAGGGGACGAGGCCCGGCCCGTCGCGGGCCGGGTCACACATCAACAGCGCGCCGGCTTTGGCAGCCGAGCTCGATACGAGGTAAAGCCATGAAAAAGGTCGAGGCAATCATCAAGCCGTTCAAGCTCGACGAGGTGAAGAACGCGCTGCACGAGGTCGGCATCACCGGGATGACGGTAAGCGAGGTCAAAGGCTTTGGGCGTCAGAAAGGACACACGGAGGTCTATCGCGGGGCGGAGTACGTGATCGACTTCCTGCCCAAGATCAAGATCGAGGTCGTCCTCGACGACGCGATCGTCGAACGAGCGGTGCAGGCGATCCAGGATAGTGCCCGCACCGATAAGATCGGCGACGGCAAGATCTTTGTGCTGTCGGTCGAACAGGCGATCCGCATCCGCACTGGTGAGACCGGTCCCGACGCCGTATAAGCCGCGCCGATCGACTTCACCGGCCCACACGATCGGGGTCAGTTTGCCAGATCGGCGTGTTGCCAGAGCGGCGAGAACGGCGTCATGGAGGCCTACCGGCATCCTCGATACTATGAGATTGCGCTGGCGCCGGACGATCCCGCGAGGGAGGTCGATTTTTTCGAAGCGGTAATCGACAAATGCTCAAAGGCCACGGACCGCCGGGTCTTCGAGCTCGCCGCCGGTACGGCGCCGTATCTGGAAGAATGGCATAAGCGAGGCTACGCCTATTGCGGGCTCGACCTCAGCGCCGCCATGGTCGAGTTTGGCCGGGACAAGGCACGGCGACACGGGATCGACGCCACGTTTCTCCTCGGGGATATGCGCGACCTCGACCGCAGTCTTGGTCCGTTCGATCTCGCTTACGTGCTGCTCGGTTCTCTCTATGTCCGGTCGAATCGGGAATTTCTCGATCATCTTGACAGAGTCGCGGCTGTACTTGCGGCGGGCGGCTTATACTTGTTGGACAGCTTTGTCTGGTTTCGCATTTTCCACGATTACAGGCGAAGCTGGAGCCGGCGCAAAGGCAAGATCAGCGTTCACACCCGCTACCGCGCCGAGGTCATCGACCCGATCGCGCAGACCTATGACGAGTGCCTGACCTTCACCGTCGACGACCACGGCAAGAACATCGTCATCAGCGGCCGGGTGCCGGCCAAGGTCTTTTTCCCGCAGGAATTTCTCTGCCTTGTCGAGCTGAGCGGCCGGTTCGAATTTATCGGCTGGTACAATGACTTCAGCTTCACCGCAGAGGTGAGGGCGGAAGGCCGGCACCTGGCGGTCCTGCGCAAGCGCTGACCGCCATCAGCGCGGCGGCGCCTTGCCGATGCCGATAAAAGCCGATCCGTTTCGGAAGGGTAAGATGTTATTTTAGCCCGCCGATTGCCCTTTGCGAGATCAATACTGTACTGTCGGCGATCGCTTCCCGATTGAAGACCAATGAACAGCTCTCTTCCGCGCATTGCCGTAATCGGCACCGGCGGCACGATCTCCTCGCTCGGCGCGTCGAGCCTCGACGTGCTGGACTACCCCGATTTTGGGCAGAAGCTGACCTGTGAGGCGTTGCTCGAGCGGTTCCCCGAAACGCGCCTCGTCGCCGAGGCGGTGCCGCTGACCTTCCGGCAGGTCGGCAGCACCGATATCGGCCCCAGGGATTGGACCGAGATCCGGGCATTGATTCATCGTATTGCCGGCGATCAGCCGACCGTCGCCGGCTTTGTAATCCCGCACGGCACCGCGACATTGGAAGAGACTGCGTTCTTTCTCAACCTGACTTTGGCAAGCGAGCAGCCGGTGGTGCTGGTCGGCGCGCAGCGTCCGGCGAGCGCGCTTGGCACCGACGCCGGCATGAACCTCGTCAATTCGCTGCGGGTCGCCGGATCACCGGAGGCGCGCGGCAAAGGAGTGCTCGTCGTCCTCAATGACGAGATCCATGCCGCCCGCGACGTCGTCAAGACCTCGACCTACCGTTTGCAAACTTTTCGCTCGGCGGATTTCGGCGCGCTCGGCCACACCGATGGCGATGGCGTCCATTTCTATCGCACCCCGCTCGGCGCCCATATGCCGGATACTCCATTTGCCGCGCTCGAGCTTGCCGCGCTACCGCGGGTCGACATTATCTATTCCTATGCCGGCGCCGACGGCGCCTTGATCGACGCCGCCGTTTCCGCCGGAGCCCGCGGGCTGGTCTCCGCGGGGTTTGCTCCCGGCAGCCCAACCGCGGATCAGCGGGCCGCCTTCGAACGGGCCGTTAAAGCCGGGATAATTGTGGTGCAGTGCAGCCGGGCTACCGGACGCGTCGCCCCGCGCCGGCGCCTGAGAGAAAGCGGCATTGTCGCCGGCGGAGATTTCAGCCCGCAAAAAGCCCGCATTCTTCTGATGCTGGCTCTGTCGACGACGAGCGACGTCGCCGAAATTCAGCGAGCGTTCCAGACCTATTAGCGATGCTGCGCCGGCGCGGCGATGCGTTATCTTGCGGCGCGCAGGATCCTCGCGGCGGCGTCGGCAAACACCTGGGCGCCCAGCACGATGTCTTCCTCCTTGGTGTCCTCCGACCAGTGGTGGCTGATGCCGCGCAGGCTCGGAATGAACATCATTCCCGACGGCATGCGGTACGACAACACCGCGGCGTCGTGACCCGCTGCGCTCGGCAGCCGCATATGCATGCCGGGCGCATGGTGCTGCGCGGCCGCCTCGATCTGATCCTGAAACCGGGGATCCATCGGGCGCGGCTCGGTCCGCGCAATGGTCTCGATCTCACAAGCGCACGGGCCTGCCCGGTCCGCCTCGCTGACCAGCTGGTGCAGCGCCTTTTCCAGACTCGCGAGACGGTCGATGTCGGCGTCGCGGAACTGGACTTGCATCTCGGCACGGCCGGGAATCACCGAGGGCG
>Ga0081540_1001859_pt1 | contig 17663 bp, 26 predicted proteins | sample TabmetS2T1R1_FD_71024 | JGI IMG/M metagenome (GOLD analysis project Ga0081540, IMG submission 71024) | Tabebuia heterophylla rhizosphere microbial communities from the University of Puerto Rico - S2T1R1 | ecosystem: Host-associated > Plants > Roots > Rhizosphere ... | reverse complement strand
GCCCTTGTGGCGGAGAACTTGGCGCTACGCCAGCAGATCAACGTCCTGCGGCGGGCGGCCCCCAAGAGACCACGCTTCGGCAGCATCGATCGGTTGATATTCGTCGGACTGTTTCGAGGGTTGTCCACCGCGCGCGACGCATTGGCGATCATCCAGCCAGCCACCGTGATCCGTTGGCACCGAGCGGGTTTTAGAGCCTATTGGCGTTGGAAATCGCGAGTTCGCGGGGGCAGGCCGACGGTGCCGCTGGAAGTACGCCGCTTGATCCGTGCGATGAGCCTTGCCAACCCGCTCTGGGGCGTACCGCGGATGCATGGCGAACTCCTCAAGCTTGGCATCGATGTCGGGCAGACGAGCGTGACGAAGTATATGGCGCGGTGGAGGGGACCTCCATCTCAGGCCTGGAGGACATTTCTCCGCAATCACGCTGACGGGATCGTTGCGATGGATCTGTTCGTGGTGCCAACAATTTCGTTTCAGCTTCTTTATGGCTTGCTGATCCTGCGCCACGATCGCCGCCGCGTCTTATGGATGGGCGTGACGGCACACCCGACCGCCGAGTGGGTCGCCCGCCAGCTCACGGAAGCCTGCGGATGGGAGCAAGCACCAACATACCTGCTGCGCGATCGAGATCAGGTCTATGGTCAGGCTTTCACCAGGCGCATGCGCGCCATGGGTATTCGCGATCAACCAACTTCGCCGCGATCGCCATGGCAAAATGCCTATGCCGAACGGCTGATCGGCTCGATCCGACGGGAATGCGTCGATCATATCGTGGTCTTCGGAGAACGGCACCTTCGTCACGCGTTGCTGTCGTACATGAACTACTACAACGAAGTGCGAACACATCTGTCGTTGGGCAAGGACGCTCCGGTATCACGTGTAGTTCATGCCGTCGGCCGGATTCTTCCGAGGCCGCTTCTCGGCGGTCTCCACCACGAGTACGTCCGGATCTGATTTGCGGCAGTGACGAGGCTGCACCGCGCACCAGATCATGAGCATAACGGGGCACCAGAGCATGAAGGAAGTCGAGCGCTACACAAAGGCTGTCGAACAGAAACGCCTAGCGGTGGCCGCGATCGAGCAACAGGTACGGGCCGAGAACAAATTGTTCCAACCCGAACCCGGAAGGTTGGAACAAACGCGGATTCTCTCAATCTTTTCAAGCAAATTTTGGCTGGGTGGCGCCCCGTAGGGCGGCGATGCCCGCCCTTACTCGCCTCATAACCTATTGAAAGTACTACGATTTATGCGACTAGGTTTTCTGGTTTGTTGGACCGATTGTTGCACCTGATCGCGAGTCCACGCGAGGACAGGTCTCTCTCTCAGCCCCTCGATTGCCTTGTTCACGGCCCCGACGAATTTGAGCTTTAAGGACACGTCTCGATACGCCTCGTACCTGCGCGTTATCGAACATGTCCGAAGTCGCTGCCGACACCCCCGACGGACGCCGGAGGCGTCAACAGAAGCTGACGGCAAGGATCCCGGCGAAGCCATGGGGCGGCTCCTTGCTGAATGCTGAAATCCACAAGGGCACCACAGGTGACGACTCCCCTATCGTGGTGCGGCAAGCGCACAGTACGACAGGGCGAGCGCCATCTGGGCACGAGCTCGATTTATGGCGCGCGGGAACATCACGCGGGACCCCGCTGTTGCAGACGATGTGGAGCGAGGTGTGAAATCGTGGATCGTGCATATCGACTGCTTGCGGGTTGCATCTCGATTGCCGGACTTGCTCTGCAGTTCTGGCTGATGGCGCATTACCCCGGCTCAAAAAGCTTGCTCACTACGGCTATTCACTTCTTCAGCTTTTTCACGATCCAGACAAATGTGCTGATCGCAGCGTCCATGCTGCTTCCGGCGATCGTGCCGGACACACGTCTTAGCCAACTGCTCTCCAATGCATCAATTCGCACAGCGATCCTCGCGTACGCCTTGCTAACGGCGTTCGTGTACTTCGCGCTCTTGCGCAACATTGGTCATGATGACGGCTTAGAGCGACGTGCCGATCAGATTCTGCACTACGTGGCGCCCGCTTTGTTTTTCTTCGATTGGCTCGTGTTCGGCGCGAAGGGCCAAGTCCCCTTTCGTGCGGTTCCGCGCTTCCTCATCTATCCCGCGCTGTACGTCGGATGGACCTTTTTCTATGGCGGTCTCACCGGTTGGTACCCCTACCCTTTCGTCAATGCCAAGCGGCTTGACCTTTGGCATCTGGCTACAAACTTCGTGGGCCTAGTTTTTATTGCGCTAGTAATCCCCTATGCGCTTGTCGCACTGGATCGACTGCTCACAACCGTGCGGAGACAGCGCGCCTAGATAATATGATCGAGCCCTGCGACGAAGCCAGTATCGTCAGGCGGAGAACCGTGCCGTGGCCTGACTGTGAAATCATCGATTTTAGAACGGACGTGCGCTGGGCGAACGCCTTGCCGCGCTCTTATGCTGGCGCGTGTCAAGTAAGCCTGCATCGACGTATTCGCGCGCGAGTGCCTTTAGCGCTTCTTCGGTGAAATACCTGGAGCATCAGGGGAGCTTGGCGAGCATGGCGCGCATCTCGTCCATGCCGGCCTGATCGAACGGTCGGTCGTACAAGCGCACGCACCGGAGGCGAGGCTCGTCCATGAAGGCGAGCTTTTGCCGCGATACCGGTTCACGACCTCTTCCATGAGGGCGGTCAGTAGCGCCTGATCGAAGAACGGGCCGCAGTAGGCATTGCCCCGGCTTTGCCTGTCAGTAGGCGAAATCTTTTCTCGTTTGGGTGGGCGGCAAGCTCCCCCACAACTGCGCACGCCGTACCCGACGCTTACGTTGATGGGAGCTTCCAGTGGAGCAAGGCGATTGGACTCTGCGGGAACCGAGCCTGGCGATGCCTCTCAGAAGCGGCCCCCACGGCGGTCTTACCGTCGAAGTGGACATAACACCCGATCACATGATGCAACGGCATCAGTTTCGGTTCGACCTTGAACTGACCTAACTGCCGGAACCCATCGTGTAGTGTAGACACATATTGGCGTCGTTCCCTATCACGGTCGGCGGTCGCTCGTACCCGGTGAGAGGCCCCGTCCTGCTCCGATGTTGAGGCCAAATTCGCGTGTGTCCGCTTTGAGTCGCTTGGCACGCACGCTTTCCCTGGCGTGATACGAGGAAGATCGTAACGCGCCCTGTCAAGAACTGTCGAGGCAGCCGACAACGAAGTCAACCGCAAGGCCATCAATGGCCTAGCCACCGCGAGAGTCGGTTTATGGCCCGGTTAGCTCGATGCCACCTCAGGCCAGGGTGTAGTGGGCGGAGACGCACTGCCAGCGCCCGTCACGAAATTGCCAATCGTCGGTGTAACGGCCCGCGCCTTGCGTCCCGTCCGGCTTCATGTAGGTGGTCCTGGCGTGGAGGATGGCGAAATCGCCGAAGATGCGGATCATGACATCATGCTCGCGAATGTTCTTGACGGTGGAACCACGGCCAATCTGGGCAAGGAAGGCCTTGCGATCGATCAATGAGCCCTCGGGGTTAGTGTGCAAGAAGTCGGAGGCGAGGTTCTCATCAAACCAAGCAACATCGGCCTCCTCGACGGATCGGACGAAGTTCCGGTTGAGCTGCTGCAACTTGGCGCGGTGTTGTTCGCTGTTGGCCATGGTTCGGCTCCATTGGGATTTCAGGGTAGCGCCCCCAGGTGCCGAAATCGGTCTCATGTGACATCGCAGTTCGGCCATTGCCCGCCAACCCCACGCTTAGATCTACAAGAATCGGGTCGGGAGAGCCGAAGAGACGCATCGTTTACTTCCGCTTACGCCAGCGAGAGATGCGATAGCTCTGATATGACCACCTGATTTCGCTGCGCCAGAAAAGGCGTCCTGGAATCGCTGTGTGGGTTTTGGCGCTTTCACGGAACGCGCATCAACTCGTGTTGTTCCAAAGCGCTTAAATTCTGAATAAAACAAGCAACTCCGGCATCAACACAAACCCTGGCAATTAATGCGAAAGACCCTGAGAGGGCTGGAAGCCGGCGAATGTCCCCCTCAAGCCTTCCCCGAATGCGATATTCAATCGGGCTCTCACCGGACTTATGCTTGAGCGGTCATGGCCCACGCAATCACGATAGATGCTCGCGGAAGACGGCGCGACCGCTGCCTGCACGTCACCACCCTTTACCGCTACGCAGCTCGCCGCACATCTCGGGCTCACCCGGCAGCGAATTGCCGCCCTCGCCGATTAGAACGTGATTACGAGGCTGCCCGAACGGTCGTTTCAATGAAACCGATAGCCGGCTGCGCTACCTGAATTGGCTGCGCGATCCCGCGTGGCGCTCGGCCCGGACCCAGGTCGATGCTGATTTCGTCAAAGCCAAAACCGAAATGCTGCAACTCAAGTTGGCTGAGAAACGGGGCGAATTGGTCCCGCAGTCGGACGTTGATGAACTGATCGAGACGCTGGCAGGGGTCACGCTCACCAAGCTACCGCTACGCGCCGCGCGGCGATCTGGCGACCCGGCGCGCTATCGAGCAATGCGTGATAGAAACTCGCCGCGAGATCGCAACCGTCTGCAACCAGTTGGCCGACGAACGCGGCGAGCCGCCCTTGGCAGATTAGTTGCACAAAGCCCGATGAATTTCCGCTAGAGCTACTTCTTTGTCCGCATTCATCAATATCCTCATCATTCTAAGAAAGGTAGTCGCTTTCTTTCTCATAATGGGTGCTTTTCTTGCTGTCATGGATGTCATTCCGTCGCTGATTTTCTGGAAGAAAGAGCGAGACCCGAGGATAAATCCATTTGGAGAAAGACAGGGAGGACCCCAAGAACTAGCGAACGGCACCTGATCGACCACGCGTTAACGATCGGCGCAGTTGCTTCTTTGTGCGCAGGCGGATCGCGCGGGCGGCGACGACACCTCGCACCAGTTAATCTAGAGTCCTAAGCTGGCTCAGTATCCGCTGCCCTTGCGCTGGCTGTAGCGGTCGCCACCAATCACCCAGCCACGACCGACGTAGATGTCACCATAGGGGCTGATAACCCGCGGGACGCGCCGGCAGGAGGTAAAGCGTTCACCACTGGGCAAACGCAGGGTTTTACATTTTTTGGCTTCGGCCGCAGTGGCGGTCAGGGTTGTCAGCATGGCGGCCGCTAGCAAGGCACTGGCAAAGAAAGTGGTCCACCACACCATCGGTCGCCACTCCTGCGTCTTGCCAGGCCCACGCCTCACATGGTGGCCGACGACGATTACCTCCTCGTGTTGAGTGAATGTGTGCATCATCAGGCGCCTCTTTGCGATTGGGTGGTGTGCGAGACAAGGTATACCCCGCCCCCGTTGCTGTCGAAGTAGGCTTTTTGGGGCGCGCTCAACATGCGGCGCCATCCAGTGGTTATCGGTTAGTTTGAGTTTCTGGCTTCGCCAAGCCACTGCGACAGGTCGTCGAGGATCGCCGCAACGAAGCTCGCATCCTGTTCGGCCGTTGTGTCTCCGCGCAGGCACCGAAGCGCGTATCCGCACAGCTTGTGAATGAACTCGTTGTTTTGGGGCGCGCGATAGTCCACCCCGAACGGATCAAATGATAACTTCTGGCGGTGCGGCGTTTCGTATCGCTCAGACTGTGTTGCTTGGCGGCGATAGTCCGCGATAGATATCGAAGCCACTTCCAAGGTCGAGCCATCACGAAGCGATCAGGACCGCGCCGATTTTATGCCAAGCGCCTCCGCCATTTTGACAAGCTCGGCCAGCGATTGCGCACCCATCTTCTGCATCACCTGGCCGCGGTGCGCTTTCACAGTGATCTCAGCTATGTCGAGCTGGAAAGCAATCTGCTTGTTCCTCAAGCCGGTGGTTACGAGAGCCAGCACCTCTCGTTCGCGCCGGCTCAAACGCTCGAGACGCGACCTCAGGTCCGCGAGCCGCTGCTCAGCCTTCCGCCGCGCCCGATCGCGCTCCAGCGCGATCGTCACTGCATCCAGCATGTCCTGATCGCGGAAGGGCTTGGTCAGAAAATCCACAGCGCCTGCCTTCATCGCCTTGACCGACATCGGAATGTCGCCGTGACCGGTCATGAAGATGATGGGAATGGAAGTGTTCACTTTCGACAGCTCGGCTTGGAAATCGAGACCGCCCAAGCCGGGCAATCTGACGTCAAGCACGAGGCAGCTCACCGCGTCGGGTAACAATTCGCCTTCGAGCAGCTCGGCGGCCGACCCAAACAACTTGACCTTGAAGCCGACCGAGTTGAACAGATCTCTGAGAGAGTCGCGGAAATCCTCGTCATCGTCAACGACGACGACAGTTGGCTCCGCGGCTACCGCACGCTTTTGAGTAGAATGCTGCGCCACGAGATACTCTCCCGATACGCACCAAAAAATATCACCTTTATGAGGGCCATTCAACACATGACACTGCAGAGTTCCAGGTAAGAAGCAGCGGTTCATCGCCACGAGAAGTTTCCATGTCAGTGGCCCTCAGCACTCTTGCTGAGAACCGGATGAAATGTCACTGAGAGCCGGATGAAATTACAGCTCACCTTCACACTCCATTAGCAGCGACACATTTGCGGAACGCCCCTAGGATCGCTCTGTGGCCTTTGGTCGGGGTCGTTCCCGCTGCGCCGCTTCAGCTTTCGGTCGCTTTGCCGAACTCCGCAGCAGGCTTTCTGCTTTCTGTTTGCAAAGAGTCTTCCAGCTCACGGAGCCAAGATGGCAAATCAACCTCAGCAGGTAGGAGCATCCAGTACGGCCAAATCTCCGATTTGCCGTGCGTTAATTGGTTCGGCGTCTTCAGACCGAAATGATCCGTTAACGTGCGATACCGTGCTCACCGCTACGGTCGCGAGAACGGATGCTACCAGGGCCATCACTCGTAGACGCATTCCTTCTTCAGGTTCGTGAGTTTGCTTTCCTAGCGGGTACCAAAGCCCGATCGTCCTCATCGCAATGTGAGGCCGAGATGCCTCCACTTTCCGAATGGCAAAGTTGGTCACGACGTCGCAGATCATTTATATGCGTAGGAGAAGTCGCGCTTCGGCGGTAATCCGTTGGGGAAATTCCCGTCGCCTTCCGGAACAGTGTGGCGAACGCATTACGACTGCTGAGGCCTACCACCAGACCGATTTCCGTCATCGAGCCTGCGCGGTTTGCCAGCAGCACCTTGGCGTGCTCAATACGACGGTTGGTCTGGTACCGATGTGGTGGCATTCTGAGAGATTGCTTGCAGATCCGGCAGAAATGATGCGGGTTGAGACGAACGAGCTGCGCCAAAGTGCCAATCGGTATCCGCTCATTGAGACTTTTCTGGATATAGGCAGTGGCGAGTCGTTGCTGCCACGGTGCAAGGTCAACTTTGAGTTGAGGTTGAATTGGGCATCCCACAACTGAAACGCACGACTTCATGTATGAGCGGAGTCCCGAGGCTCTCGAAGTAGATCGGGGTCTCCTGCAGTGCTCTCGACGAGCGTCTTCAGCTTGAGCGCGGTGTGCCATAGCGTTTCGTCTTCGAATAGTAGGCGTGCAGTGTCCGGTAGGTCGGTGATGCCACGCTTAGAAAGAGCCTTCAGCTTCTCAGGTTCGAAGTAGAAGTACATGAGCCGCATCTGCGACCCGCGCGTCTCGCGCCAATTTCTTCCACCGCCTGTTATTCGGCCTGCAATATTGGCCCTGGCGCAATTTTTTGGTGCAGCTCCGCTTATTCTGCACCGATTAGTCTGGCCTGAGCAAATGAGTTTTAGTGCCGTACATGGAGCCAATACGTCGTCGGCGAAGCGCTCGGTAAAGATCTGACGCCCGCACAGAAGCGGCGTCGCAGCGGAAGCGCCGGGCAATGACCACGAGTTCAACAATTCGCCGCCGACAGCGGCAGATCAGTCACGGCCGCGGTAATGGCTGTGCACCCGCAGGGAAAGCGTGCCGCACGACGGACACGGACAACCTGTACAAGGGCGGACCGTGATAATGGCTCGATCACCATCTTGGTAAGCACTTTCGACAACAAATCCACTCGGTATCAGACTGGAAACAGACTCGGCATCAGACTGGAGCAGCCAAACGATTGTTGCATGGCGTTGATTCTCTCCGAAACGCACCACGCGAATGTTAAACTGCATCAAATTTGAGTCAGAGCTATATTTGAACGCCGATTGACACGATGCTTGCGAAGCCAATCCGGCATGGCTTGTGATCGAGGCTTCCACCGGACGGAAGCAGTCGCGGGATTGTGGCGGGCGAGCTCCAGGACGTATCCGAGCCCTAAGCCTTCGTATCATCGTCCCGCCCCCTTTGGATGCCCGCGCTCAACCTGCGCTCAATTGAGCCGTTGGCGACAATCCTGTTAGTCGTAGGGCATCCGAAATGTGCACAGGCCCAAACGGAGAAAAACAATGGCTTGCCGCTTGGAAAAGCACGGGTCTGACAAGGCCATGCGATGCGCCGTCTGTGAGGGCAAGTTTGGTCTCGTCCGGCATCATTGGTGGCGAACGCCGCTTTGCTCCAGGAAGTGTGTCGATCGTTTCAAGGCGCGCCGCCGAAGTGACCACAATTGGATGGGCTGGTTCCAAATCGCTTCCTTCAGTCGCCCGAAAACCGCGCGAGGGCGTCGTGGCGCTTCAGATCTCACGACGAGGCAAGGAGTATTTGGAAACAGCGCAGACTTTACATCGCACTGCCAAAACATGACGGACCAAGCGATTGCGGCTCAGCTTAAGGCTCTTGCCGACGACTACGAGCGGCGCGCCGAGAAGGCTTCGCTCGACGATGCAAAGCATTTCTCGATCCGCTGCTAGCGCTGAATACGAGCAGCATACATGAGCTGACGGGCAGCTTCCGTCAGCAGCTATCGAGCCGACCAGAGATCGAACTTCAGCCGAAAGTACGACCCGAGCGTTGGAGGGAGCGAGCTGTGTCAGCGCGCCTAAGCTTTGGTGTACCCGGCGCGCATCCTTCAGAAAAAAGAGGGCTGTTCAGGTTCCAGGATTGGGATTAGAAATGCGCGGTCTGCCGGACCTGCAAACCAAGATGCAGGCTGATTTTCGCGATCTCTTCCGCGAGGCAGCGATGTCTGACGCAACCTCCACCGTGTTGATCATCGACGACGATCCGCATCTCCGCGCGTCGGTCGGGCGCCTGCTGCGATCGCTCGGCATTAACGTTCAGCTATTTGCCTCCATTTCCGACTTCCTCGAATCCGATCCACCGGATTGCCCCACCTGCCTGGTGCTCGATATCAGATTACCCGGCCAGAGCGGCCTCGATTTCCAGCGCGAGCTAGCTGCAGCAAACTGGGAGATCCCGATCATCTTCGTCACAGGCCACGGCGACATACCGATGTCTGTGCAGGCAATGAAGCGGGGTGCGATCGAGTTCCTGACCAAGCCGTTCCGCGACCAGGATCTTCTCGATGCCATTCAGCTTGGCTTGGCCCGCGATCGTGCGCGGCGGGAGAACGACAAGGACTTGGTCTCCCTTAGGCAGCGTTTCGCCTCCCTAAGCCCCCGAGAGCGCGAGATCGTAACTCAGGTAGCGCGAGGCCGACTGAGTAAACAGATTGCCCACGATATCGGCATCGCCGAAGCCACGGTGAAGGTGCATCGCAGCAGGGCGATGCAGAAGATGCAGGCCGGTTCGCTTCCAGAACTCGGCCGGATGGCTGACAAGCTCAAGCTGGTGCCTGACACGCCGCGACGCTCTTAAGGGTTGCGTTTTGCGCGATGTGCTATTCGCGCGGCCGGATGGGTTAAGCAGTCACGCAATCGCCAAAGCAAACCAACAAAAAAAGGCCGGCGGTAGGTCGCCGACCTTTTATCCCGCCACAGCACTTACAATCTGCCGCCCGATTGAAGCCGTCTCCCGGTCTGTAAATCTAGGTTTAGGCAACGCAACCAAATGTGTCATTGCGCGCCACCCGCGTGGAATAGCTCGCAGCACTCCAAATCATCAGATTACGGGTCACTAGCATCTTTGCGGGGATTTACCCGAGCGAGGTCATTATGCGATCGACTGCAGCTTTCGGCCGCTTGAAGCAATTTCATCTCGAACCAGAGCTCGACGTCGGACGCGCCGTTCAGCGTCCGGATGCGGCCAGGCCACTCTTCGAGAAACGAACCAGCTGGCGCAACGCCAACAGAAGTTTCATTCGGACCGTTTCGCCTGCTTCGGACGCAGTTCCTTTTGCTGGAAGACGACAAGCCCGTTCCTCTCGGAACTCGCGCTCTGGAAATCCTGTTTGCTTTGCTTGGCTTCGCGGCTTTACGCGCCGGAAAGACGGCGTGCAGCCCGACCTCGCCCATGTGCCAGTCAGCGAGGACGCGCGCACGAGCAGACCCTTTGAGATTTCCTCCCCCGCGGCGCCCACGGTCATCGAGACGAGCCCGAGCCCGGCGGCGGCGGCCGCCAACCCGACCTCGTTGAATGTGACGACCAGGCGGCCGTTGACAATCACCGAGGTCACCTTCCCCCTCTTGGTGAACGACGACGAGCGCCCGAGTCCGGACAAGGCGACGCAAGGCGCGTCAGTATAGTCCGCAGCAACTTGACGGAGAACAACCCATGGAACTTCATCAAGTTCGCTACTTCCTCGCCGTCGCGTCCACACTCAACTTCACCCGCGCGGCCGAGCAATGCAATGTCACGCAGCCCGCCCTGACGAAGGGGGTGCAGAAGCTCGAGCAGGAGCTCGGCGGCCAGTTGATCTACCGCGAGCGCCAGCTGACCCAGCTCACCGACCTTGGGAAGGAAGTCCTTCCGATGCTGGCACGGACACTGGCCTCGGCACAGGCCGTGCGTCGCAGAGCCCAGGAGTTCCAACGCAAGGAGGTCGCGCCACTGAAGATCGGCCTCGCCCCCTCTATCTCGGCGTCGCTCGTCCTCGACCCGATCGCGGAGATCGCAAAGTTCGTCCCTGGACTTCGCGTCGAGTTGCGCGAGGGCGCAGCGGAGAAGCTCGTCGACCTCTTGCTTGAGGGCGAGATCAACGCCGCAATGGTCGGGGACGTACAGGACATGCCCGCCCGCATCGACGACTGGTTGCTGTTCGAGGAGCGCTATGTCGCGGTTCTCGCGCCGACACACCGGCTCGCAAACCGTCCTTCGATCGGCATCGACGACCTCCGCGAGACCGTCTTGCTGGAACGCGCCGGATGCGACGTCGCCCCGAAGATCCAACGGTCGTATTTCCCCGAGGAACCGCCACGCCTCGGACACTGCAGCGATCACGACTTGCACCTGCAGCACATGGCCGCGGCTGGATTCGGCGTGATACTCGCGCCCGAGCACATGCCGCGCCTTCCGACGCTCAAGACCATTCCGCTCGAAGGCGACCCGGTTTCGCGGGAAGTGCGGTTGCTGGCTGTGCAGGGGCGCCGCCACTCGCCGGCGCTGGACGCTTTCGTCAAGGTCGCGCGGCTTCGCGACTGGTCGGTCGGCGTTCGCGCAGCGTGAAATCGTGCAATGTGTCCAGCATCCGAGGAGAGCGTGCGGCGCATGTGTTCACGGCAGCTACTTCAAAAGCCACCTCTGGCAGGATGCCGATGCAGCGCAGGCCTACGAGGAAGCTTGCCCGCCGAATCACACGGCGAGGGTCTGGAGCGTGCGGATCGTGCGCGACTACGGCAAATACGACCGCCGCGAGGCGCCTCGGTACACGCAGAGGCCAAGGGCGGTGAGGCCCTCCACGTTTGACACCGCTCCGTCGGGAAGGGCCGGCCTGCTGCGTATTCGACCCTGCGTTCGCCCAGACACGAGCCGTGGAGGAGACAGGGTCGATCTCGCGAGGCGGCAGCGACGACACACGATCAAGGAGACCCGCCGAAATGACGAGGGCGGTGGACGAGCGAGGCGCCGAGGCGTCGCCGAAATTTTGGGTTCCGCTGACGGAGTCGTCTCTCATCACCTTCGACTCGAGCATCGTAGCGGTCTCGCTGCTTTCGATTGAGCGATCGCTCGGAGTGTACTTCGCTGACGTCCAGTGGGGTGATCAGCCCTTACGTGATCAGCGAGCGTGAGACTGCGCCGATGCACGCGGAGGTTCCCGCGAAGATGCCGTGCAAACTGAATCGACGGCTGCGACCCGCTCCGACGGGCCAGCCAAGAGCCCTGTCAAAATCTGAAAGGAAAGCACGATGACGAATTCGAACGACGATGACGCTCCCCGCCCACAGGCTGTGGTGGCCGGCGACCTTGACGGCGCCGGCACGCTCAACGGCCGTGCCGGCACATCGGAGTTCTCGATCGGCGGCCCCGACGGCAGGGGGGCTACGGCGGCGGGGGCGAACCCCTACGAGCTGCTGAGCGCTTCGCTCGCCGCGTGCACGGCGATGACGATACGGCTGCTGGCGCGAAGGCGGAAATTCCGGCTTTCCCACGTTGAGGTAGCCGTGTCGTACCACCATGGCGGGGATGGGGGCCGCGACTCCTTCGAGCGCTCCATCAGGCTCGAAGGAAACCTTGGCGACGAGGAGCGCGCCCAACTGATGCAGGCCGCGAACATGTGTCCCGTCGGGCGGACGCTCGGCCTCAGCGCCGACATCCGCACGAACGACGACGTCAGCGGCAAGCGGGCGGCAAGCTATGACGACGAGTTGAGCGAGCTTCCGATCCCGAACATCGACCCCGACTAGTGTGCCGCAAGCTAGTCCGCGAGGGCCACGGCGTTGTTGTGCTCAGTGTCGTGCACGCCAACCCGGTCTTGTGTGACCAGAATCGGCATGCCCGCGTGCGTGGCGCCGTTTACGATGGTGGTTTTGGACGTCGTGCCCTGCGACCTCGGTGGTGCTGCCAAAGCGTACCGGCGGGCGATGTGGACCGCGGCGGCGCTCGCCGTGGCCGCCGCTTTGATGGCACTGGCCTGCTCGGCAATGAGCCTTTCGAACGTCGCCGGGCAAACTGAGCCCCGGGCTCGCTCAGCGGGCAGCAACGCAGACGTTGCACGGGACCGCGCAACCTTGCTCAAGCTTTCGAAAGGTCGGGGACATACCCGAGAACAACGCGACTACCTTCTCGGCCGGCATTTCGCAGGGACGCAGAGAGTCGTCGCCCGACCTCGGCCGGTAAACGTTGAAGCTGGCGACGTCGCCGCCCGCGAGCGCTCGGGCGAACAGGCTGGTCCGCTTTCCCTCACGAGACTTCAGCACCGCGACGCCGTACCGCAGCCCCTCGTACACGCCTTCGCCGTAGCCGCTCGGCATCGCGGCGAGCGCCGACTCAAAGTCCTGTTCCAGCAACGTCAGAGCCGTCGATCGGGGCAAGTGAAGCAGATTGAAACACCTCCAGTGTCGATCCTCCTGGCATCGTTTCGATAGCCGGAGGTGATTGGATGGTCGCCCACTCGTGCCTATCTTCAATTGAGAACAAGAAGGAGCTCCGCGAATGCCGACCTACAAGAAAAGCCCAGAAGCGGTCTCGAAGTTGACTCCCGAGCAGTATCGCGTCACGCAGACTGACGGAACCGAGCACCCCTTCGCCAACGAATATTGGGACAACAAGGAGCCTGGCCTCTACGTCGATGTGGTTTCCGGCGAGCCGCTCTTCGCATCGCTCGACAAGTTCGACAGCGGGACGGGATGGCCGAGCTTCACGCGGCCCCTCGAGGCCGCGAACATTGTCGAGAACGTTGACAGCTCGCACGGCATGACACGGACCGAGGTCCGCTCCAAGCACGGCGACAGTCACCTTGGCCACGTCTTCCCTGACGGGCCGCGGGATAAAGGCGGGTTGAGATACTGCATGAACTCGGCCTCCCTGCGATTTATCCACCGCGACCAATTGGAGAGCGAGGGGTACGGCGAGTATGCGAAGCTCTTCGCAAAGCAGGAGGCCTGACGATGGCAGCGACTACAGAGCGCGCGATCCTGGCAGGGGGTTGCTTCTGGGGAATGCAGCAGCTGGTGCGGCGCCTGCCAGGTGTGGTCTCGACGCGGGTCGGCTACTCGGGCGGCAATGTCAAGAACGCCACGTACCGCAACCACGGTACGCACGCGGAAGCGATTGAGATCACGTTCGATCCGAGCCAGACGAACTTCCGCGACCTGCTGGAGTTCTTCTTCCAGATTCACGACCCGACGACGCCCAACCGGCAGGGAAACGACCAGGGCGCCAGCTACAGGTCGGCAATTTTCTACACGAGCGTGGAACAACGCCGCGTTGCTGAAGACACCATCGCCCACGTTGAGGCCTCAGGGCTGTGGCCCGGCAAGGTGGTGACCGAGCTTTCGCCCGCTGGCGATTTCTGGGAGGCGGAGCCCGAGCATCAGGATTACCTGGAACGCTATCCGAATGGCTACACCTGCCATTTCGTCCGCCCGCAGTGGAAGTTGCAGCAGCAATTGCCGTCAAGCTTTAGTGTGCCTAGTCGGCGATGATGTGCGACGTGTCACGCTTCCGAGCCCCAGGCAAAGCAAGCGTCACCAAGCATCACATTGGGAGTCTGCCGTGGCCCAATCGCAGTGGCGTTTCAAGACCGCGGTCGAGACATCGGCGGCGCTCGCCGCAAGGGAAGTATCCGCGGTCGAACTGGGGCAGGGTGCAATCGGCCGGATCGAGCGTCACGATGCGAAGACCAATGCGATCTGCGTGCGCGACTTCGCTCGCGCGCTGGCCGCGGCGCGCGCCGCCGACGCAGCCCTTGGCCCCCCGAACAAAAGCCGCTGCTCGGCATCCCCATGACGGTGAAGGAATCCTACAACATCGCCGGCCTGCCGACGACCTGAGGCATTCCCGAACAGAAGGATTTCACGCCGACCGAGGACGCACTCTCGATCGCGCGGGTCAAGGATGCCGGCGCAGCGATCTTCGGCAAGACGAATGTGCCGCTCGGCCTCGGCGACTGGCAGAACCATAGTGACATCTGCGGTACGACCAATAATGCTTACGATCTGACCCGCGCACCGGGCGGCTCGTCCGGCGGATCATCGGCCGCGCTCGCCGCCGGCTACGGCGCGCTCTCGTTTAGCTCCGACATCGGTGGCTTCTTGCGTGTGCCGGCGTTTCATTGCGGCGTCTATGCGCACAAACCGACCTTCACCAAAGATCTGAAGGCAATCACGAGATCTGAAGGCAATCACGGTCCCTGTCCTCATCATGCATAGTGACGACGACCAGGTCGTGCCGATCGCAGATTCGGCCTTGCTGTCAGCCAAACTGGTGAACAATGCCGCGCTGAAGGTCTACAAGGGCCATTCGCACGGCATGGCGCTCACCCATGCTGACGTGATCAACACCGATCTGCTTGCCTTCATCGGAAGCTGCCACCGATACAGTGCCTGCTCTGAAATCCCGATCTGACGGCACGCCTCAATCGCCGTCGAACCTCGACCCACCGGCACATCCACTTCGCGATGATCGGCTCCGCCGTGAATCGCTGACGTCCCCTAGCATCTCCAATTCCCCCGCCCCAAAGCGCTCCTCTCAGAATTGGACCGGTTCTTCCAAGGCAGACAACATCTATTGGCGGTTCGTTGACAACAATCCAGCTGGGACCTGATTATAGCTACAGCACCGGTTTTCTTCTACGCGCTCCAGTTCTCTCTTGCGTCCTCAGTGCCCAGACATCATGCACTTGTGGGGCATTCGCTCCGGTTAACTGCTGCGTTTGACGCGCTGAATCGAAACCCCACGACGAAGTCTCTCACTTTCTCCGTTCTTGCATGGTTTGAGAGATGCGTTGCCCGATCCCAGACGGTATGAGTTGAAACTGACAATGCTGGTCCCACCGATTCTCGCGCAAACAGGCTGTTGCGGCGTCCATCGCCGGATCGGCGAAGGCTCACACCATATCGCCGTCCCTCGTAGACCCTTCGCTGTGGGCCTCAGAAAGTGCTCCTAGCGGCGCCGCGAAATCATCATTCTCCATCCACTAACGCTGCCTTTCGACGTGAGAAGCATAAGTTTGTACCGCTCCGTTGATTTTTGCGCGCTGCGTCGATGGCATCGATTCCATAGCCACAGGTCATTGGACGATCAATTTTCGCCGTCCTACTTTTTTTATGCTTGCTTGCAAAGGAGGTCGGAAGATGAAGACATACAACAAAATCCCGAGGCAGTGTCGCTGCTGACGCCAGAACAGTACCGCGTCACGCAGCAAGACGCACGGAACGACCATTTCAGAACGAATATCGGGACAACAAAGAGCCAGGACTTTATCTCGATGTGGCGTCGGGTCGCTATTCGCGTCAATCGATAAATTCGACAGCGGCAGCGATTGGCCGAGCATACAACACAGGGACGCGACCGATGAAGGCGATCGTGGTAACGGATCAGGCTGCGGGAACGGCCGGGATGAAGCTGGCCGAGCGGCCCAAGCCGCGGGCAGCGATAAACGACGTCGTCGTTCAGGTTCATGCATCGGCATTCACCTGGGATGAGCTGACGTGGCCCTCGACCTGGACCGATCGCCTCGGCCGTGACCGGACGCCGGTTATCCCCGGGCAGGAACTGGCCGGAGTGGTTACCGCTCTCGGCTACGGCACGACGGGGCTGTCGGTGGGACAGCGGGTGTTCGGCCTCTCGGACTCGTATCGTGGCGGCACCCTGGCGGAGTATGTGGCCGTCGAGGCACGCAACCTCGCGCCGCTGCCGGGCGACGTCGACTTCGCGGTGGGCGCGAGCGTGGCGATGCCGGGCCTGACTGCGTGGCAGGGACTGTTCGAGCATGGCCGCCTTCAGGCGGGGCAGAGCCTCCTCGTGCACGGTGCGGCCGGCGCAGTCGGGTCGATGGTCACGCAGCTCGCACGTGAGTTCGGCGCCTACGTCATCGGCACCGGGCGCGCTGCCGACCGTCAGAAGGCACTCGACTTCGGCGCGCAGGAGTTCGTCGACCTCGAGAACGACGTCCTCGAAGACGTCGGCCCAGTCGATCTGGTGTTCGATGTCATCGGCGGCGACATCGGGACGCGGTCCGCAAGCCTGATTCGAGCCGGAGGAACACTGGTGACCATCGCCGGACCGACCGAGGCGCGGCCCGCCGACGGCCTGGCGATCGACTTTGTTCTCGTGTCCGATCGCGCCCAACTTGGGGAGATCGTCCAGCGGGTGCGGGACGGACGACTGCGGACGAACATCGGCAACGTCTCGACCCTCGACGAGGCCGTCGCCGCCTTCAACCGGCCCGAGCGACGCAAGGGGAAGACGATCATCCGCGTTCGTCCGTGAGCGACACACGCCATCGATGCAACATTTCCACCAAACAGACAAATGATCGAGGAGACAATTCTCATGAAGGCAATCGTGGTAACGGATCAGGCCGCGGGAACGGCCGGGATGAAGCTGGCGGAGCGGCCCAAGCCGCAGGCAGCGATAAACGACGTCGTCGTTCAGGTTCATGCGTCGGGATTCGTCGGCACTGAGTTGGCGTGGCCCTCGACCTGGACCGATCGCCTCGACCGTGACCGAACACCGTCGATCCCCGGGCACGAGCTGGCCGGGGTGGTCACCGCCCTCGGCTATGGCACGACGGGGCTGTCGGTGGGACAGCGGGTGTTCGGCCTCGCGGACTGGCATCGCGACGGCACCCTGGCGGAGTATGTGGCCGTCGAGGCACGCAACCTCGCGCCGCTGCCGGGCGACGTCGACTTCACGGTGGGCGCGAGCCTGCCGATCTCGGGCCTGACTGCGTGGCAGGGGCTGTTCGAGCACGGCCGCCTTCGGGCGGGGCAGCGCCTTCTCGGGCACGGCGCGGCCGGCGCAGTCGGGGCGGTAGTGACGC
>Ga0081540_1001858_pt1 | contig 17669 bp, 20 predicted proteins | sample TabmetS2T1R1_FD_71024 | JGI IMG/M metagenome (GOLD analysis project Ga0081540, IMG submission 71024) | Tabebuia heterophylla rhizosphere microbial communities from the University of Puerto Rico - S2T1R1 | ecosystem: Host-associated > Plants > Roots > Rhizosphere ... | reverse complement strand
TGCGCCGTCTCAACATTCCCGAGCGGCTGTGGGCGTTGCCGCCATCGACGTTTTCCGGCGGCGAACAGCAGCGGGTCAACATCGCGCATGGTTTCATCTCCGATCTGCCGATTCTGTTGCTGGACGAGCCGACCGCTTCGCTCGATGCAGCCAATCGCGCTGTTGTCGTCGAGTTGATTGAGGAGAAGAAACGTCAGGGTGTCGCGATGGTGGCGATCGTCCATGACGATGAAATTCGCCACCTGATCGCCGACCGGATCGTCGACGTGACGTCATTTGCCGCCGCGGCTTGAAGGAAGAGATGTGAGATGACAAGGCAAGAAACCATCCTCGGTAATGCCCGCATCGTGCTGGCCGACCGCGTGATCGAGCGCGGCTGGCTCGCCTTCGCCGGTGGCCGTATCGCCGAGTTCGGCGAGGGTGGTGCGCCGTCGGGCAGCGAGGACGCTGACGGTGACCTGATCATGCCCGGTTTGATCGAGCTGCACACCGACCACCTCGAAATGCACTATGTGCCGCGCCCGAAAGTGTTCTGGAATCCGATCGCGGCGGTAGTTTCCTACGATGGACAGTTGGCCACTTCGGGCATCACCACCGTGCTGGATTCGCTGCGGGTCTGGCGCGAGGATGGCGCCGAGGAGGTCGACGGCAGGGCAGGCGTGCTGGCGGAGGCGATCACATCCGCGCGCGAGGCGAACCTGCTTCGCGCCGATCACTTTCTGCACCTGCGCTGCGAAATCCCGATGCCGAGCGTGGTCGAGGAAGCCAAGGAGTTGATCGACCGGCCGGACGTGCGGCTGATGTCGCTGATGGACCACACGCCGGGCCAGCGCCAGTTCCGCGACGAGGTCAAGCTGCGCGACTACTACCGCGGCAAGGGCGGCGGGATGACTGATGCGGAACTCGATGCGCTGTTCGAAAAGCGCTTCGCCTACCAGAAGACCTATGCCGCGGCCAACATGCGCGAGATCGTGGCGCTGGCGCATCAATATGAAATCCCGCTCGCCAGCCATGACGACACGACAGAGGAAAACGTCGCCGACGCGATCCAGGATCGCGTCTCGGTGGCGGAATTTCCGACTACCATGGAAGCCGCGCGCGGCCTGCACCGGGCCGGCATCGGCATCCTGATGGGTGCGCCGAACGTGGTTCGCGGCGGCTCGCATTCCGGCAACATCGCGGCGATCGATCTCGCCCGCGAAGGACTGCTGGACATCCTGTCGTCCGACTACATTCCCTCGAGCCTGCTGATGGCCGCGCTGCAATTGCCGAGGGACGTTGCGGCGATCGATCTGGCGTCGGCTGTTCGCACCGTCACCAAGGCGCCGGCCGAAGCGGTCGGGCTCGCCGATCGCGGCGAGATTGCCGTCGGCAAGCGCGCCGACCTGATCCGGGTGCATGTCGCTCGTGACATTCCGGTGGTGCGGAGCGTCTGGCGGGAAGGGCGGCGGGTCGCATGACGGAAACACTGACAACCACTACGGCGGAACAGACCGCGCTAATCGGGCCGGGCCGATTGGTACTCGTGGTCGGCCCAAGCGGCGCCGGCAAGGATACGCTGCTCGGCCTTGCCAAGGCGGCCTGCGCCGACGAGCGCAACATCGTGTTTCCCCGCCGCGTGATTACGCGCGAGGCGTCACCATCGGAAGAAAACGAGGAGGTCAGCGCCGGCACGTTTCAGGAGGCGTTGACGCGTGGCGACTATGCCATGCATTGGGAAGCCCACGGCCACAGCTATGCGCTGTTGCGCGCGATCGACGACGATCTCCGCGCCGGGCGCACCATCGTGGCCAACGTATCGCGCACCGTGATCGGCGCGGCGCGCGGCGCCTATGTCAACGTGGTGGTGGTTTCGATCACAGCGCCGCCGGACGTGCTGGCCGAACGGATTGCGATGCGTGCGCGAAGCAGCGACGGCGCCGTGGAAAATCGCCTGCGCCGCAGCGTGGAAGACGCCGCGGCCACGCCCGACGTCACCATCGTCAATGTCGGCAGCGCCGAATATCATTCCCGTCAGCTGGTTCGCGCCATCAAGGGCGAGAAATGGCGCGATTGAGAGGAGAGACTGAAATGACCGTGGTCGCGACCATCGAGCAGCTCGAGGCCATCTACGGCTTCCCCAACGATGCATCGACGGTGAAGGTCGCCGACCGCGTTACGCCGGCCTATCGGGCGCTTATGGATAAATCACCTTTTGTGGCGCTCGCGACCTGCGGCCCGGAGGGGCTGGACTGCTCGCCGCGCGGCGATGCGCCGGGCTTTGTCCGCGTCCATGACGAGAAGACGCTGATGATGCCGGACCGCCGCGGCAACAACCGCTGCGATTCCCTGCGCAACATCGTGCGCGATCCCAGGATCGCGTTGCTGTACCTGATCCCCGGCTCCGGCAGCACGCTGCGCGTCAACGGCCGCGGGTACCTCTCGGCCGATCCGGAATTGCTGGCGTCCTTCAAGACGGAAGGCAAGACGCCGCGCACCGTCATCGTCATGACGGTAGAGGAGGTCTATTTCCAGTGCGCGCGCGCCATCGTGCGCTCCGACCTGTGGAATCCCGAGAAGCATGTCGATCCGAGGACGTTGCCGACGCCTGGCCAGATCCTCGCCGAGATGAGCGACAACAGTGTCGGCGGCGAGAAGTACGATCGGGAATGGCCGGAGCGTGCGCGTCAGACGATGTGGTAGCGCGCAAGGCTTCACTGCCCTGCATTAGCTCGAAGGAGTGTGTGGGCAGACGCTGGACCGTGGTTTGGTGCCACGCTTGTCTACCGGCACGTTGCAATTGTCGATCCGTTGTTCGTCCGTCCACTTCCTGCCCAACCGCTCTTTTCCAGTTCGTGATTGCGTATTGCCAGGGGAGGCTGTCGCCGCGTTTGGTGTGACTTGGCCAGGCTGGCTGTCCTGGGCATAGGCTGTCAACGCAAAGCCGATCGTGAAGAAAGCGCAGATCAACGCCCTGTGGAACGGTTCCATGGTCTGTCCTCGCAAGCACTTGGCGTCAGACTAAACCCGTCGAGATTCGCGTTGCCACCCGGAATCTGGGAGGCGATGCGGCGGGTTGCCTTCGTCTTGTTGCGTGAGCTCACGAAAGAGACGCACCGCGATCGGCACCCTCGTCTGGCCGGATTTGCCCGAGAGCGAACTGGTCTTGTCCAAGAGGGAAGGTTGCACGGCAATCGCAGTGCGACATAGTCGACCTTCAACCCTCCGCACTTGCGCTGACGCGAACGTGATCCTAATTTTACCGTGGCGCGAACCTCGTGCCAGCACTACTTGGGAGACCCTCATGAGTTGGAAAGCTCCGAAGATCGTGGAAGTGCCGGTGGGCATGGAAATCAACATGTACGCCTGCGCGGCGCGTAAATAAAACGCGTCGAAACGGTCTGCCCGGCTCCGGCGACATCCTGATGCCTGGAGCCGGGCAACTCTGTTGGTCCAGATACTCAAGCCTCAAATGTAGCAAGAGCAGGTCGTCGGCTGACGCCTGCGTACGATTGATGTCCGTGCTCGCTTTTTCGTTGCTCGGACCAGACCCAAACCCAGCCTATCTCGCCTGTGCACATGTCGGGGTGGCTCGCCGCCGAACCCCGCATGGTGGTAGGGTGTCCCGGCAATGCCGCGACTGGCCCTTTCAACTCAAGACCCGATGCGAATGCCAACGACTGCAAAAACCTTACCGACGGCGGTCGTGTGTCTGCTTGCGCTGATGCCGGTTCGCGCTCATGCCGAAGGCTTCGATACCGAGCATATCTTCGCCTTCATGATCGGAGCCGATGTCGGCAACAAGGGCGAGCGGGAATTTCAGAGCGAGACGACCGGGCGCTTCGGCAAGAATGGCGGAAAGTATCGGGCCGCCGGGCAGGAATTCGAATTGGAATTCGTGCCTGTCGAGAATTTTCGAATTGAGGTTGGCAGCACCTTCGCGGCACATGCGATCAGCGGCGTTCCCGGCCTTGACGACCGAAACCGATTTTCCTGGCAGGGCGGGTCAGTCGACTTTCGCTATCGCTTCCTTGATCGGGATACCGCCCCGTTCGGGCTGACCCTGGCGATGGAGGCGCACGCCAATCGCGTCGACGAGATATCTGCTGAAGGGATTCGAAATTACGGAACCGAGTTCAGGCTGGCGCTGGACCGAGAACTGATCCCGGACCGCGTCATCGCCGCGTTCAATCTGCTCTATGAGCCGGAATGGACGCGCATCGTCGAGAGAGGCGTGGCGGAGCGTGAATCCACCATCGGCGCGGCGCTCGGGATCATGGCGCAGATGCGTCCGGGTTTTCTTCTCGGCGGGGAAGCGCGTTACCTGCGGAGATATGAAGGGATCGGCCTGCAAGAGCTTGCCGGGGAGGCCTTGTTCATTGGTCCGACCGCGTACTTCCAACTGTCAAAAGGCTCGCGGCTGACCGCTAGCTATAGCGCACAGGTATGGGGCCGCCCGGCCGGGTCAATCGCTGCCTTGGATCTCGTCAATTTCGAGCGCCACCAGGCCCGGGTGGTGTTTGGCTTTAACTTCTAGGGCTGCGATCGGAAGCGCGCCGTCCAAGGCCGCGATTTCACGGGGTAGTGAAACCCGACATTGCCGGTTTTCGTAGCTCCCTGTGTTATTTGTTCGGGAACCATCCAAAGGAGTAGGCATGACTCCGATAGACTTGATCGTCACCGTCTGTGCAGTGCTCTCACCGGCCACGTGCGAGGAAACCCATCTGGTCTTTTCCTCGGACGTTTCGCTGCGGCAATGTGTGATGGCCGCGCAACCCTACATCGCGCAATGGGTGGGCGAACATCCGAAATGGACGGCGGTCAAGTGGCGCTGCGAGTATCCGCAGAAAAAGGCATCCGGCGGCGAAGCGCCGTCCGCCGGCTGAAACCTTGCCGCCGGGAAGGCCGTGGCGTCTACTTGTTGCAGTCCTTCAAATCCTTGTCCGAGATTGAAAACACGGCGTCGGCCTTGATCTCGATGTCGCGCACGAAGCAGTGCCTGGCGTCGCGATAACCGACCTTGGCGTCATAGCGCCCCGGCACCACGCCCGTGACCCGCAGGCGCTCGTCGTGGTCGACCTCCTTGTCCTTGTCGTTGAGGGTCTGGTTGGGTCCCCAGTCGTTCTTGCCGGCGGGTGAGAGTTGAAACTCAGACACCGTTGCGGTGGTCAGGTTCCAAAGCCGGATGCCCTTTCCCTGCGCGGCGAGTTCACCCGCGCCTGACAAGAGCACGACCAAAGCCAGCATCCATCGCATCGCATAATCCTTTCATCGTTGAGCGCCGGGCCATCATTCTCTTATCAGACGGTCCCGATTTTTTGCCTTGTCGAAGTTCTTTGCTTTGTCGAGCTCGATCGGAGCGATCAGCCTGGCGGAATCAAGATCGGCCCCGTCGAAATCGGCGTCGGTGACGGTGACGCGGCTCAGATCGGCTCCGCCGAGCCGGGCGCCCTTGAGCGAAGCACCCGTGAGGTTGCCGCTCGTCAGCACCGCAAATTCGAGATCAGCACGCGACAGGTCGGCGCCTCGCGCATTCACCCGTTTGAGATTGGCGGACTTCAAAATGGTGCGCATCAGGCCCATCGACTGATTGCGCATGTCGGCGCCCAGATTGGCGCCGGCGATCGAAGCTTCAAAGAGGTTTGCGCCGGTGAGATCGGCGACGACGCGAGCTCCCGAGAGATCGGCGTGGTCGAGGCGGGCGCGAAGCATTTGCGAGCCGAACAGGCTTGCACCCTTCAGGCTTGCGCCGGTCAGGTCGGCTTCGAGCAGCCACGCCTGATCGAGGATGGCGCGGTCGAGTTTGGCGCCGGAGAGGTTCGTCTTGTTGAGCTTGGCCGCGCGAAAAATGGCCCCCGACAGATCGAGCGCCGAAAGGTCGAGGCCGGATAATCGCTTGCCGGTGAAATCGGCGGGCGCAGCGGCGGTCGCGGCGCGCATCGCCGCCTCGACCTCGCCGCGGGTCATTTCGGCCGAGACCATGTCCGGCGACGACAGGTCAATGTGACGCATCATGTCCTGCGCCATGGCCGTCATGGTCAGAAGTGCAAGACCGAGCGCTGCGGTTCCGATCGAGCGTTTCATCATCAACCCCGCCTGCGACGTATCCTAGCACCGGCTCGAAGCACTGCCTATCAGGCACCCGGCTCGATGGTGTCGCCGTTGATCCGCCGCATGATATCCAGCTTGATTGCGGCAATCTCGGCGTCTCCGCGCCCGCCGCGAGGCATGCGGATCGGCAGCTCGGCGAGAATCCGGGCGGGGCGCGGCGATAGGAGGAAGAGGCGATCGCCGAGGCGAACCGCGTCGTCCACGTCATGGGTAACCAGCAGCGTGATCACGGAGCGGCCATCCACCAGCAAGGCAATCTGATCGCGCAGACGGGCGGCGAGGGCGGCATCGAGCGAGGCCAGCGGCTCGTCGAGGATGAGGAAATCCGGCTCGACGGCGAAGGCGCGCGCAAGCGCCACACGCCGGGCGAGGCCCAGCGACAACTCGCCGGGAAAGTGGTTGCGATGCGCTTTCAATTCCAGAATCTCGAAAAGGGCCGAAAGCTTGGCCTCATCGGCCAGAGGCGCGACAAGCCGGACGTTTTCTTCGACCGATCGCCAGGGCAGCAGCCGCGGCTCCTGGAACACGGCGCCTAGTCTCGCATCGACCGGACGCGAGACGCGGCCCTGAAAATCGTGGTCGAGGCCTGCGAGAATTCTCAGCATCGTACTCTTGCCGCAACCAGATGGACCGACGAAGACGCCGACCTCGCCACGATCAAGCGCGAAGGCGATGCCGGCAATCACATCGTGCCGTTCGCCCGCCGCGTTCCTGAACGTCTTGCCGGCGATCTCGACCTCAAGCCGCACGGGGCCGCCACCGGGATGCCCGGGCCTCAAATGGCTGCACCAATACGGTTTCGATGACCAGCACGACCGCTGCGAAGCTCAGTGAATAGGCGAGCAATAGCGGGACGTCGAACAGCTGGAACGCCACCCCGATCTCGAAACCGACGCCGTTGGGGCGTCCGAGCAATTCCGCAACGAGGACGATCTTCCAGACCAGGGAAAGTCCTGATCGCGCGGCGGCTGCGACGTAGGGCGCCAGTTGCGGCAGAATGACGTGCCGGAACTTCTTCCAGGGCGGTAGCGCAAATACTGTCGCCATTTCGTCGAGCGAAGCATCGAGCGCGCGCGCTCCCTCGCGCAGCGTAACGACCGCGGTCGGAAGCTTGTTGATGGCGATTGCGGCAATCGCGGCGGCTTCGGTCAATCCGGCCCAGATGTAGGCGAGCACGATCACGACCAGCGCCGGCAGATTGAGGAGCAGGATCAGCCAGGGGTCGCCGAACCGATCGGCAAGCCGCACCCGGCCCATCAGGTAACCGATGGCGGCCCCAAGCGACATCGCCAGCGTGAAGGCGAGCGCGACGCGCACCAGCGTCACGCCGAGATTGAAGAATAAAGCGCCCGATCCGGCTTCGGCGATCATCGCCGCGAACACGGCCGGAGGAGGCGGCAGCTTCGCGTCGCCGGCGAGCAGCGAGACGATCCACCAGGTTGCGAGAAGGGCAGCGAATGACAGCAGGCGCAGCACCTCAGCCTCCCGGGATCGCGCGATAGAATGTACCCGAATCGAGTTCAGGGGCGGGACCGACGAGTTCGCGGCCGCCGATCTCCGCCAGCACGCGATAGAGTATGCGTGCGTCGGCTTCTTCGTCGGCGATCGGCCGGCGCGGAATCCCTTCGCGATAACGATCGCGGTAGGCGCGGAGCGTGGCCGCATCGGGAGCGCCGGTCAGGGGAGCGATCTTCTCCCACTCCGCATCTGATGTCGACAGCAGCTCTTTCGCCGCGCGCGTCATGGCAATGAAGCGCGCCACCTTGTCCTGGTTTGCGCTTGCCCATTTTTCGTCGAAGACGTAGCCGATCATCGCGGCGCGGCCCTTGGCGCCGAGCTTCGGCAGCAGGTCCTCGATGCCGGCGACGCGGCGGAAGCCGTTCGCTTCCAGCACGGCACAGAAATTCCAGTAGTTCACGGTCGCATCCATTTCGCCGCTGCGCATTTTGGCGGTCAGCAGCGGTGGCGCGCCGTAAGCGATTTTCGCATCCGACTTGAGATCGATGCCGTCCCGTTTGAGCGACGCCAGAACCAGCAGCCAGTTCTTGTCGATCGGGCCGCCGGCGACGGCGACCTTGCGGCCCCTGAGGTCGGCCAATGTCCGGACCGGCGATGAGGCAGGCACCATCACGGCGCCGAGCGCGCTCGAATAAGGATAAAATGTCAGCTTGGCGCCGAGCCCGCGCTCGCGCGACACCCAAAGCCAGTCGGTGACGACGATGTCGGCGTTGCCGGCGCGAAGCGCGATCTTGCCTGCCTCGGGGCTCGCGAGTTCGAGAACCTGAACCGAAAGGTTGGCCTGCCTGTCGAGACCGTGTGCGCGGATGACCGCGAGTTCCCAGGCGAATGTTCCGGTTTTCTGCGCTGCAACGCGAATGACTTCCTGCGCGCCGCAGCGTGTGCCGAGCGCGACCGAGACGATCGCTACCATAAGCATGCGAACAAAAAGGTTCATGGCGCCTTCAGCCGTTTTCGCAACCGCCGTCTTTTCAGCGGGGCAGTCATAGCATAGCTTCCACGGGAAGAAGCGGGAGGGAGATGATGCCACTTGTCGTACGACGTATTGTCGCCGTGTTGATCGTGCTGACTGCTACGGCTGCGATCGCGCGCGCCCAGGAAGTCAACGACTATCCGACGTCGGCGCGTGCGGAATACGTCTTTGGCTGCATCAAGGCCAACGGCGAGACCCGGCAGGCAATCGAGCAATGCTCCTGCTCGATCGATGTCGTCGCTTCGCTGGTGCCTTATGAGCGGTATGTCACCGCCGAAACCGTTCTCAGCATGTCGCAGGTTCGCGGGAATCTGGGCGGACAGTTCCGCACTTCCGAGCAGGCCGCGAGCGCGCTCAACGATCTGAGGCGGGCGCAAGCAGAGGCGGAAGTGCGCTGTTTCTGAGCCAGGTTCACAGCATCACATGGCGGAATCGTCGATCTGCCATTCGCGCTGGAAGACGTGGCCATCGGTATCTTTCGCCTCGGCGCGGAAGCGCTTGGCCCCGTTCGACACGTAGGTGAACCGGATATTCGGATCTTCGGAGATTGAGATACCGCCCGCCATCGTCAGCACCGGACTGTCGTCCTGCCAGAGCCGCAGTTCGTTGACGAAAAAGGCTGGAATATGGAGCTGCGTGATCTGGTTCATCTGCAGGCCCGAATTGTTGGGATGCCCGACCATGATCTGGGCTTCGCGCGTGCCGCTGGTGGGGCCGTCTTCCGACTTTGCGAACTGCCGGTAACGCATCTGCCCGAGCCTGTTTTGGGCTTCTTCGGCGTTTTTGGCGGCGGGCGCCGAACAGCCGCCGGACGCCTTCACGAAGGTCTTGATCATATAGAGATTGCCGTCGCTGAGTTCGGCCACCGCATGAACGTCGGTGTAGCTGTTGACGCGAACACGGGTGGAGATTTCGGACACGTTGGCGTCCGGCCCGAGCTGGAACTTTGCCGCCATTGGCGCGGGGTTCTGGTCGATAACCAGCGTAATAGTCCGCACGTGCCGGCTGTCGCCGGGCGAAAGCTTGGTTCGCAGGGTGACCGGAACGATCGCCGCATCCTCAGCGCGGGCCGGCATTTCGATGGCGATCACATCACGGCCATCGTTCATAGGACGATTGTTGAAAATATCCTGAACCAGGCCGGGCCAAGGGTCATATGCCCCGGCTGCAGCGGGCGCCAGCGGCGCGACTAACAGCAAGCCAGTGACGGTGAGCAAGCGGAGAACATATCCGGGCATTACCACTCTCCCAACGATGCTCGCTCAATATACGGCAATGTCCGCGCTATTCCCATTCGATTTCCGAAAATGCTGCAGTTGCGTTGCGAGCGTTGTAATCGTCGAACAATTGCCACTGTGAGCGCTCCGAGGTTGCGGCAGTGCGGGCTGCCACCGCTATCGGCTCGCCGCGGGCGACGAGCCTTCTCACATCCGACGCCAGTGCTTCGAGATAACGGCGCTCATCGGCGAGAGCTGCCGGCCATTGGCTGACTGGCCCGTGTCCGGGAACCACGCGTTGCGCGGGCAGCGCGTCCAACTCACCGATGGCCTTCAGCCAGCCGCGGATGCTGCCGTCCAGCACGGGCGTGTGCGCGAGAAACACGAGGTCGCCGGCGAACAGGGTTCCGGTTTTCTCGTCGAGCACCGTGAGATCGTTGTCGCTATGCGCCGCCGGCCACGCCCGTAACACAAGCGCCCGCGCGCCGAGATCGAGATTGAGCGTGCCGCTGACGAGGAACGTCGGCGGCACAATACGGACCTCATCGATCAGTGCGTCGCCCATGATGCGGCGAAAGGCATCGACATAGAATTGGCCGCGCGCGGCCAGCGCACGCGGCAGGTTCGCATGGCCGACGAAGATCGTTCCATCCTGCGCAAAAGCGGCATTGCCGAAAACGTGATCAGGATGCCCATGGGTGTTGATGACATATCGGATCGGCTTGCCGGTGCGCGCGCGAATGGCCGCCAGCAGTTGCCGCCCCTCGCGAACGCTGCCGCCGGTGTCGATCACGGCAACCGCATCGTCGCCGACGATGAAGCCGACATTGGCAATGGCGCCGATATTCTCGCGCGTCATCTGCGCGGTTTCGCCGATATGCACGAATACGCCATCCGCGATCTCGCTGACGGATAATTCTTGCTGCTGTGCCTGCGCGACGGCTGATCCGGCGAGCATCAGGAGCCCTGCGAAGATGGAAGCACGATGCGCCATATTCCCGCCTCCGTCTCACCACGAAGCGATATCGCCGATGCAATGTTCCATCGCGGCTGTTTGCGTCGCAGCACGGCGGCAAGCCCCGCCACACGGCGATGATTCCCTGTTGCACGGCTCAATTGACGAGCATAGCATTTTCGTTGTCTGCGGCTTCAACGGGACTTCGGTTCGTCGAGGTTGCCGATACCAGTCGAAAATTGGCAACAATGGCGGACCGCAAGTGCAGCTTTCGATGACGAATGCCGGGCGAAAGCGCTGGCTGGCGATTTCCATACTGGCGATCCTGACCACGCTCATCGGCCGCGACGTGGCGCGCACCCAGACCAGTGACACCGGCGATCTTTCGATCGAACTCGTCGATCCCAAGGTGCTGCGCGTCTGTGCCGATCCGCGCAATTTGCCGTTCTCGAACGAGAAGGGCGAAGGATTCGAGAACAAGCTGGCCGAATTGTTCGCCGAAAAGCTGCAGAAGAAGCTCGACTACATGTATCTCCCGCAGTCGATCGGCTTCGTCCGCCTGACGCTCGGGGCCCATCGTTGCGACGTCATCCTTGGCTTTCCGCAAGGCGACGACCTGGCGCAGGGCACCAATCCCTATTACCGCACGGCCTATGCGCTGGTTGCCAAGCAGGGCAGCGGTCTTGACGAAGTCACGGCGCTGGAAGACGAGCGGCTGAAAGGCAAGCATATCGGCATCGTTGCCGGTACCCCGCCCGCCACCAACATGGCAGCCAACGGCCTGATGGCGAATGCCAAACCGTACCAGCTGATGATCGATACGCGGGTCGACTCGTCGGCGGAGGCGATGATCGGTGACGTGATCTCGGGCCAGATTGACGCCGGCATTTTGTGGGGGCCGATGGCGGGATTCTATGCCCGCAAGGCAAACCCGCCGCTCCATGTCACGCCGCTGGTGAAGGAAAAGACCGGCCCTCAACTGACCTTTCGTATCGGCATGGGCGTGCGGCCGGCAGACCAGAACTGGAAGCGGCAGCTCAATCGCCTGATCCAGGAGAACCAGCCGGCCATCAACAAGATCCTGCTCGACTACGGTGTGCCGCTGCTCGATGAGAATGACCGGTTGATCGGTGCGGAGGCGGCAACGAAATTGCCATGAAGGGAAGGCTTGCAGGCCTGATTGTTGCGGCCTGCACATTCGTGGCCTTTATATTCGTAGCCTTTACATTCGCAACCTTGGCCGGTGCGGAGGAGAGACCTCCCGAGCCCGACGGATACCGCACCGAAGATTACCGTGCGCCGGTTCCTGCGACGCTTTCCGGGGCGCGCGTTCTCACGACCGCGGAGGCTGAGACAATCTGGCAGGCAAAGGCAGGCGTGTTCATCGACGTGCTGCCGCGGGCGCCAAAGCCGCAAAATCTTCCAGCAGGTACGGTGTGGCGCGACAAACCGCGGTTCAATATTCCCGGCAGCATCTGGCTGCCAGATACCGGCTATGGAAAACTGGCGGCGGCGACGGAAGACTATCTGCGGCGCGGACTCGTTCGTGCAACCGCCGACAACAGCGCCATGCTGGTGGTGATTTACTGTCAGGCCGACTGCTGGATGTCCTGGAACGCGGCAAAACGAATCCTGACATACGGCTATTCCAATGTGGCCTGGTACCCCGAGGGGACCGATGGCTGGGAGCGTGCCCACTTACCTGTGGTGGAAGCGCAGCCCGAGCCGCGGATGGGCGAAGATGCGTCATCCCGCCGCTAGACGCGCGGCTATTCGATCTCCTGCTGTATCGTCCGTCCGAGTGCGAACAGCCGCTGATCGATCGACGTCGGCACCTCGCACACGTACTTGATGACGCGCCGGCGGTCCTCGAAAATCCGTGTCTGCCAGACCAGTTGATTGCCGAGGTCGTCGATCTTGGCCTGGTCGGGCTGCGCCGCGCCCTGCAATTCCTGCAGGGCAAGCGTATCGCTGCGGATCTTGTCGGCCGCCTCGCGCTGCTTGCGCGTGACCCGCTCCAGTCCGTTCAGCACCGAGGAGCGTTGCGCATTGAGGGAATCGAACAGGCCGGAAAACAGCAGCTTTCCGCTTTGGGTTTTGTCGGATGAACTGTTCAGATATTCCGTAATCTCCTTCTGCGCTTCCTCGAGAGGGGTCCGCCTTGCAGCCAGCCTTGCTACCAGCGCGCTGACCTTGGCATCGCCCTTCCACTTGTTGGCGACGTCATCGAGCGGCGGGCCCGCCCAAACCGCGGCAAGCGAAATTTCCGGCACCTTGGCCTGCACGCATGGCCAGTCCGGATAGCGCGGATCGGCGGCATGGCAGAATCCGCTCGTCGCAACAACGGCGAGCAATGCGGGGATCGCAATCCGAAATCTCATGTCTCGCCTCCGGCAGGTCCGCGGCGCGCCAGGCCGCGCGATGGGTCGTAGGCGTAGATCGCGCCGATCATGAAGGCGGCCGTGCAGCTGCCGACGACAGCGAGCGAAATCCAGTTGACCTGTCCATACAGCGCGAAACGGATCAGCTCCACGGCATGCGTGAATGGATTGAACAGGCAGACATAATAGAGCATCGGGCTGCTCTCCAGGACACGCCATAGCGGATAGAGCGCAGACGAGGCGAAGAACATCGGGAAAATAACAAAGTTCATCACGCCGGCAAAGTTTTCAAGCTGCTTGATGCCGGAGGAGATCAGCATTCCCAGCGCACCGAGCATCAGGCCCGACAGCACCAGTGCGGGCAGCACCGTGAGATAGCCGAACGGGGGCGGCGCGATGTCCCAGAACCACGCGATCAGCAGAAAAGCATAGACCTGAAGCAGCGAGACCGCGGTTCCCGCCAGCAGCTTGCAGGACAAGAGATACCATCGCGGCAACGGGCTCACCAGCAAGGTCCGCATGTTGCCCATCTCGCGATCATAGACCATCGAGAGCGAGGACTGCATGCCGTTGAACAACTGGATCATCGCGATCAGGCCGGGCGCGATGTAGACCTCGTAGAGGATGTAGGTTTCGTAGGGCGGGATGATGGAGATGCCGAGCACCTGACGGAAGCCGGCGGCGAAGATGAACAGCCACACCAGCGGCCGCACCAGCGCCGAGATGAAGCGCTCGCGCTGATGGAGGAAGCGAAGCGCCTCGCGCCACACGATGCCGTTCAGGCAGGTAAGATATTCGCCGAATGAGAAGCCGCTTTGGACCGGATTTGTGGCCACGGTGCTCATGATGCCGAACTCCCGCTCTGGGCAGAACCGGTCAAGCGCATGAACGCGGTGTTGATATCGCTGCCTCCGGCGTCGGCGATCACGCGCGAAACCTTGCCGTGGGCCAGCACCCGGCCCTGATGCAGGACGACGAGGTCATCGCTTGAGGCGATCTCGTCGAGCAAATGCGTGGCCCATAGCACGCCGATGCCCTGTTCGGCGACGAGCTGACGGACGTGATTGAGGATGTCGGCGCGCGCCTTGACGTCGAGGCCGACGGTCGCCTCATCGAGCAGGAGCAGACGTGGGCGATGCAGCAGCGCGCGGGCGATTTCCAGCCGCCGCATCTGGCCGCCGGAGAGATCGCGGACCTTGCTGCCGGCGCGATCGGCGAGGCCGATACGTGTCAGCACCTCCTGGCCGCGCAGGCGGGCATCGCGCCGGCCGATGCCGTGCAGGGCGGCGTGATAGAGCAGGTTCTGCATCACCGAAAGGTCGAGATCGAGCGTGCGCGGCTGAAACACCACGCCGAGGGAGCGCAGCGCTTCGCCCGGCGCGCGCCCGATGTCGTGGCCGAAAATGCTGATGCGCCCGGTCTGGATCCCGAACAGCCGCGTGATCAGGGAGAACAGCGTGCTCTTGCCGGCGCCGTTAAGACCAAGCAGGGCGGTGAAACTTGCGGGCGCGACGGTGAAGCCGACGCCGGTGAGCGCGCGGCGCGCGCCATAAGAATGGCTGACGGCGTCGATCGACAAGGCAGGGATCTCGATTGACGGAGCGGGGGCATCCCGCGCGTCCCGACCCGTCATGCGTGCGTCAGCGGCCGTCATGGCTTTGCAATCGTGATACCCCAGGGCAGTTCGCCGACCTGGATTGTCTTGATGACTTTTTGCGCGGCAACGTCGATGACAGAGACATCGTTCGACACGCCATTGGTGACCAGAAGATATTTCTCGTCCGGAGTGAACGCCATGTGCCAGACCCGCTGGCCCACCAGAAGATACTTGGTGACGGTATGGCTCGTAGCGTCCACGACAGCGACGCGATTGGCGGGACCAAGTGCAATGAAGGCGGTCTTGCCGTCCTTGGTCATGCCGATGCCGACCGGCTGGATGGCTTCGCTCCGCAAGCCCGGAATGTTGAAGGAAATCTTGCCTGTCACGACGCGCTTGGCCGGATCGATGATCGAAACGGTTCCGCCGATTTCGGATGACACCCACAATTCGGAATTGTCGCGCTTGAATTCGGCGAAGCGCGGGCGTGAATCGACCAGCACATTGGCCACGATCTGGCGCGTCGCGGTATCGATGAAGTGCGCCATGTTGGTGGTCTCTGAAGTATTGATCAAAATCTTGCCGTCCGGGCTGATGGCCATGCCTTCCGGCTCGACGCCGACCTGGATCTCGCCGAGGCGGGCGCGTTTCTCGACGTCGATGATGGTCACGGTGTTGTCGTTCTCGTTGGCGACGTACAGAAGCTTGCCGGCCGCATCGAGCGCGAACAGTTCGGGATCCGCGCCGGAGGGCAGGGAGTCGACGATCTGTTGCGTGGCGGCGTCGATGACCTGAATGGTATCGTCGTCGCCTACCGCGACGAATACGAATTTTCCGTCCCTCGTGAACTCGATGCCGCGCGGCCGCTGGCCTACCTTGATCGTCTTGGTGACGGTCCAACTGTCGGTGTCGATGACGGATACGGTGTTGCTCTTCTCGTTCGAGACATAGGCGATGAAGGCCGAGGCCGGGGCCACTGTTGCGAGCCAGGCGGCTACTCCGGAAAGCAGGCAACGACGCCACATGCGCAATCACTCCTTCATTGCAACTTGCATTTGGTTTCCGGCCGATCGACGCCAAGCGTATCGAGCTCGGAAAACTGGTGCAGAAAGCCTTCCTGCGGCGAAACCGAGACCACCATCCGTCCATCGACCAGCAGGATGGGCTGGCGAAGCTGCAGATTCCAGTCCCGCAGTGTCAGCCGCTGCCCCTTGAACGCTGCGATGGAGAAGTTAGGTGCCTTGAGAAACTCAACTACCGTCTTCGGGTCGCCGGACTTTGTCCGCGACGTCGCTTCGCCGACCATGCGCGCCGCAGTCCACGCCTGCATGTCCAACGCCGTCATCTGTCGCGAGTTCAACTTGATAAACCGGTTCTGCAATTGAATTGCGCCCCACTGATCCTGCGCGGCGTGCCAACTGGTCGGAACGAGGCCCGCCGATCCCGCAACCGGCCGCGGATCCCATGTGCGGTAAGGCAAATACGACGCGAACACTTCGCTTTCGTCGGCGGCGACCAGCACGTCATAGGCCGGCGCCTGCTGGGTGAATACCGGCATTTGCCGCTGGATCAACGTGACCCCGCTGTCGGTGCGGCGGGCGCCGCCGGTATCCTCGAAGGTTCGTTCCTGAACGATCTTGGCGCCGAAGCGCGTGGCCGCGCGTCGAAACGCGTCGGCATAAAGCTTGTCCTGATCGTGTGAGCCGGTGACCAGCAGCCAGCGCTTCCATTGCTTCCACACAAGATACTGGGCGAGCGCGTCCGCGAGTATCGAGCGCGTCGGCGCGATGTGGATCACGTTGGCGCGGCAGTCCTGCTCGCGCAGCCGGTCGTCGATCGCACCGGCGTTCAGCAGCACCGTGCCGCGATCGCGCAGGGCGTCGGCGGCCTTCAACAAATCGTCCGCGGGAAGATCGGCAATGATGAAGCCGGTGCGATCGGCGAGCGCCACAGCTGCCTTTGCGACATCCTCGTTTTCCTTAAGCCGGACTTCTTCCAGACTGAAATGCTGGTTGAGGAACCTGCCGGTGGTGTTGTTGTCATCGATCGCAAGGCGTGCGCCCGCCACGCCGTTGTTTTCGGCGGGCATCTCGGCGAGAGACAATGTCGGCTTGATGGCGGCGCGGCCGAGATAGCCGATGCCGATTTCTACCGTGTCGGCCGCGAGCACAGGGGTGGCCACGGCGCTCAGGCAGATCGCAGCGACCAACCATCGGATCATGGCTCCTCCCTGACAGGCCTCCTCGATTCACCGATATGGAAGACCTCTTGGCCTGAACCATGACCGAATTGTCTTGGCTTGCAACCCCACTTTTGTCGCGGCCTATGGCCGGTATCACGCAAGCCAGTTCCTGATCAGTGTGGCAACGCCGCTCAGGCCTTCAGGCGCGCGGCGTGCCAGCGCAGATGGTCGCTCATGAAAGTGGAGATGAAATAGTAGCTATGGTCGTAGCCGGGCTGTTTGCGCAGGGTGAGGGGAATGCCGGCTTTCTCGCAGGCGGCCTGCAGCAACTCGGGTCGCAGCTGTTCGGTCAGAAATCCGTCGGCGTCGCCATAATCGACCAGCAGATCGGGAAATCTGGCGCCGTCCTCGATCAGCGCAACCGCATCGTGCTTGCGCCATGCCTGCCTGTCATCGCCGAGGTAGCCGCCAAGCGCCTTGATGCCCCACGGCACCTGCGAGGGGGCAACGATCGGCGCAAATGCGCTTGCGGCGCGGTAGCGATCGGGATTGCGCAAAGCGACCGTCAGTGCGCCGTGGCCGCCCATGGAGTGGCCGAGGAAGGATTGCCGCTGTGGGTCGACCGGAAAGTTTTCGGAGACCAGTCTTGGCAGTTCTTCCGTGACATAGCTCCACATGCGGTAATTGCGGGCGAACGGCTCCCGCGTCGCATCGACATAGAAACCGGCGCCAAGCCCGAAATCGTAGGCGTTGGCG
>Ga0081540_1001857_pt1 | contig 17677 bp, 17 predicted proteins | sample TabmetS2T1R1_FD_71024 | JGI IMG/M metagenome (GOLD analysis project Ga0081540, IMG submission 71024) | Tabebuia heterophylla rhizosphere microbial communities from the University of Puerto Rico - S2T1R1 | ecosystem: Host-associated > Plants > Roots > Rhizosphere ... | reverse complement strand
CCGCGTGCTCGGCAACGGCCAGTTCACGCCCGAGCAGTTGAAGGACCTGACAGACGAGGAGCGAACCGAGTTGTCGCGGCGGCTCGGGCGCCAAGGTTAGCTCTGAGGCGGCGTCTCGGGTAATTATCCTGCGACCGCATCTGGCGTCTTGATATCTACTGAGGCCGGACGCTCCGCGCGTCCGGCCTCAGTAGGCGTCGTCATCTCGGGCCTCGCCCAGGCTTTGAATGACGGCCTCAGCCCGCCGGCGAGATCGGCCGGCGCGCGCGGCCGAAGTGGCAGTCCGGCGACGCAAACCGGCCAATCCGCAAGGCGGAATGCATCGGTTAGACGACTGTCATGCAAACGATATAAAAGAATGCTTTCGCTCGGGCCTCAGCGATCCGGATAGATCAAGAGCGCGCGGCCATATACATTTGACGGGCGTCGGTGCGATTCTGGTCGGTAAGAACAGTAGATGAAAGTAGTTGCGTTACATGTTGCCGCGGCACGCGAGGCCGATCGTGCTCTTTCTCGCGGCGGCCGAATGCCGGCATCCCGCTCCGTTCCGTGCCATCCGCTCCGATCTCGATGGGCAAACCCGATCGACGGCTTCAAGAGCCGAAAACGATCGCTGGCGGCATTTGCGGCACTGCTGGCGGCGGGCATCTTCGCGGCCAATGCGCAGGAAGATCAAACTACAACCGCGTCCAGGCAAATCGCGTTCCATATCCCGCCACAATCCCTGGCCGGCGCGCTGCAGGCCTATGGGCAGACGACCGGCGTTCAAGTGCTTTATGAAAGCAACTCCGCCGCTGGCCGGATGTCGGCCGGACTCGAAGGGACGTATGCCGCCGATGTCGCACTGACCCTGTTGCTGACGGGCACCGAACTAAAGGTGCGCTATATCAGGCCCGATGCCATCACGCTCGCACTTCCCAACGCCGAGGGCGTCGGCTATGCACCTGCGGCCGCGCCACTCGCGCCGCCGGATTTATCCCTGGGAAGGTTGCGTGTGCGCCGGACAGGCGACGGCGATGAGACCGCCCGATTGCAGGATTACAGTCAAAGGGTGCAGATGGATATCCAGAATGCACTTCGGAAAAACGCCAAGACGCGAGACGGCAATTATCGCGCGGTGCTGGATATCTGGATCGACCCTGCCCGGACGATCGAGCGTACCGAGCTATTCCGCTCGACGGGCGACCATGAACGGGATTCCGCTGTCGTGGCGACGCTTCGAGGCCTGACGATCAGCCGGCCGGCGCCGGCGAACACCCCGCAGCCGGTCCGTGTCGGCATAGTTGTGAAATCCGTGCAATGAGTGACGATATCCGCCAGGACAAGGGGCGGGCGGCGGCGACGCTCAGATCCTATCAGAACGATACCGGGTCGAGGTCAACCGGAGAACTGCTCCGCCTGCTTGGCGTTCCTGCTTTGGCGACCGTCCTTTTCGTCGGGGGCGTTTACTGGATCCGGCTGCAACCGCCGGCCGGCTCGCTTGGTCAACAATCGGCCTCGACCGTGCAGGTTCGTCTGCTTCCGCGGCCGGATCCCGTCCCGATCGCCGTTGCGTCGGTTTCTCGCCCGATCACGGAGAATGTTGCCGGCCGCACCGATGCATCATTGCAAGAACCGGAGCCGACAATATCCGATGACCCCGTTCCGGTCCCCAGAGCGAAAACCTTCGCGCCCGGGGACGCGCCGCCGTCAAAGGTCCTGTCGTCGCCTGCGGCGTTGAGCGGACCCTCGAACAGCGCAGCCGTCAAATTCCAGCAGACATTGGCTCGGCATGTGAAGCGCTACCAGCGTTATCCGAAAGCGGCCGGGGCGATGCGTCTCGAAGAGGTCGATACGCAGTTCACCATGGCAAGGGACGGCAGCGTTCTCGGCGTCTGGGTGAGAACAAGCTCCGGCCAGATGGTGCTCGACAAGGAGGCGGTCGAGACCATCCGACGAGCGCAGCCTCTGCCGCCTATTCCGCCGGAATTGCCGGACCGGCTCACTATTCAGATGTGGCTCGAGTTCGACCCGTCCTGAAACCAATCGCAGGATGCAGGCGTCGCATTCTCTGCAACTGCGAGTTGCAGTCAGGATGCTTTCTTTCGCGCGGTGCTTTGCGTCATAAATGTGTTGCCCGGCGACGGTACGACCAGTCGATCTTGGGTGGTGGTCGCGCAGACAATGTTAGAGTGTTTTGGGCACGCGAAGGGTGGCTGATACCAATCGAATACGGCTGCGGGGGCAGTTGGTCGAGAACTACGACGGACTAATCCGGAAGCTCACGCGTCGTCTGGGGTCGTCTGATTTCGCCCATGAGGCCCTGCACGAGACGTTCCTGCGTCTGGACAGGGTTACGGACGCTGAACCCGTACGCAGTCCCGCCGACTACATCTTTCGCACCGCGATCAATATCGCGAAGGATCGTCAAAAGGCCCAGAACTATCGCGTCAGTTCGTCGGAGATCGACGCGCTGCTCGATGTCCGTGACGATGAACCGGATCCGGCCAGGGTGGTCGAGGCACGCTCGGAGATCGAGGCCTTCAAGCGTGCACTCGCGGAGCTGCCGCCGCGGCCTCGCGAGGTCCTTCGCAGCATTTCGATCGAGGGCCAGCCGGCGCACCAGGTTGCCGCGCGGCTTCAGGTCAGCGTCCGCACCGTCGAGAGCGATTTGAAGATGGCACTTTGCCATTGTGCCGACAGTCTTGAACATACATTGCGCCGTCGCCTTGGTGGCCCACGTCCGCGATCCTGAGTGCGTCGATATCCACGGCGCGACTCGATTGGATGCGTGTTGGGCCTCTCAGGCGCCGGCAAATAAAGAAATTGCAATCGATGGGTTGTTCCCGCTCGATTTTTCTTCGGGATAGCCGACGCCCATTCGTCTACTAAGAGTAGATATCGTTACGCAGCCGCAGGCGCCACGTGCCAGCAGGCTGGACAAGAGGTTTCGGGAGGAATGACGCAGGCAGTGGTAGTGAAGGCCGTTGCTAAGATCAACTATCGGGCGGTTCCAGCCGTTTGCATCGTTGAATGCAGCCTAAGGTTGTTGACTGCTCGACCATTGCGGCCGATACGCTGCCCAGGCGGACCCTGTTCGAAATGAGGGGAATCAATAATATTTTGAGTTTGAAGCCTTTGTTCCGGTGTGGGCACAGGTTTGGCGAGTGCGATAGATGAGCTGTGGATCGTGACCGCGAGCAACGAAACATCTGAGCCTGATGCGCTTCTGCGCGAGGCGCTTGGCTGGGTCGTTCGCCTCAAGACGGGCGAGCCGACAAGGATGGACGTCGAGGCGCTGCAGCGCTGGCGTCAGCAAAGCGCCGCGCACGAAGCTGCCTTCAAGGAAGCGGCCCGGGTTTATCGTCATGCCGGCATCGCAGCGTCGGAGCTCGCCGATCAGCCGGCGGTACATAGCGTTGCACTCGCGCCGCAAAGATTGCGGCCCAGGCTTGTTGGGCGCCGCGCCTTTCTGGGCGGGGCAATGGCTGCGGCGGCCGCGGGCTACATGATCGTCAATCCGCCGTTCGGTCTCTGGCCATCGCTCGAAGAGCTCTCCGCCGATTATCGAACCGGAAAGGGCGAGCTGCGCAAGATTGCCATCGCGCCGAACGTGTCGCTGGAGCTGAATACACAGACCAGCATCGCGCTGCGTTCGGCGCCGAACGAAACCCGGGTTGAATTGATTTCAGGCGAAGCCTCCGTCGTGGCGACGCGGTCTTCCGACAAGCCATTTGTGCTGCTGGCAGCGAATGGCCAGATCTCCACGGTGGAAGCGGATTTCAATGCGCGTTGTCTCGATGGCGTCGTGTCGGTGACGTGCCTGGACGGGCTGGTGGATGTTGCCCAGGGCAACAGAACCGTGCAACTGCGCAAGGGGCAGCAGGTTTCCTATTCGCCCGGTGGAATAGCCGCCTCCGTGCAGGTCGATCCTGGGCAGGTGACGGCCTGGCAGGCTGGCCTGCTGATTTTTCGCGACCGGCCGCTTTCGGATGTCGTGGACGAGGTCAATCGCTATCGATCCGGCAAGATCATCATCACCAATACGGATCTGAAGCGTCGCGTGGTCAACGGTACGTTTCAGATCAACAGGCTCGGGGATTTTGTACCCCAGGTTCAGCAGCTGTTTGGAGCCCAGGCGCGGTCGCTGCCGGGCGGAGTTGTGCTGCTCGGTTGAAAATAATCCGGTTGCAATTTTTTAGAGACGCGCGCCCTCGCGCGTTCGTCGGCATGTCTAGTCCGACCCTGTACATGCGAATCAATGATGGCGACTTGCCATAATCAATCATAAAAAAATCGCTAACTTTTCCCGATTTTTCCAAAAATGCGTTGCGGGTTAGGTTTTGGCCAGTCGTCTTTAAGAGCGAGGGGGCGTGATCGCGGTGTTCTGCCGCGGTTTCGTTTTGCTGGTTCGGGAGTCAGACGGGGCATCCGTGAAAATTGGTATCGACTATAAGCATCGCTGGCGGGCGCCGGCGGGCAAGGCGTTGCTTTGTCTAACGACGAGTGTGTTTGCGTTGGCGGGTGGCCTCGTTGCCGCAATTCCGGCCTACGCGGCCAAGTCCGCGTCCGCTGAAAAGGCTACGTCCGCCGAGAAGGCTGCCTCCGCTGGAGGTGGGTCGAAGGCGGCCAAGCCGTCCTCGCCGGCAGCGGCTGAAGGTTCTGCTCCGGCGCAGCAGCCGGCTGCCGCGACGCAGCGCTTCGACATCGACGATTTCGCAATCCAGGGCGCCGACACGCTTCCCGAGATCGATGTCGAAGAGGCGGTCTATCCGTTCCTGGGGCCCAACAAGACCGCGGACGACGTCGAAAAGGCGCGGGCGGCGCTTGAGAAGGCCTATCACGACAAGGGCTTTCAGACCGTCAGCGTTTCGGTCCCGCAGCAGAATGCGCAGGCCCGGATGATCACCCTCAAGGTGACCGAGCTGAAGGTCGGGCGCCTGCGGGTCAAGAACTCGCGCTATTTCAGGCTGGACAAGATCGCGGAAGGTGCGGGCTCTCTCAAGGAAGGGACGGTCCCGAATTTCACCGCTGTCACCAAGGATATCGTTTCGCTGAACCAGTGGCCTGACCGGCGCGTAACCCCGGCGCTGCGTGCCGGTGTGACGCCGGGCACCGTCGACGTCGATCTGAACGTCGAGGACAAGGTCCCGGTGCATGCGAACGTCGAAGTGAATAACCGGCAGTCGCCCAACACGACGGCGATCCGCGTCAACAGCACGGTGCATTACGACAACCTCTGGCAGCTCGGCCACTCCTTGAGCTTCAGCTACCAGGTCGCGCCGCAGCGTCCGAGCGACGCAGAAGTGTTTTCCGGCTCCTATCTGGCGCGGGTGCAGAACGTCGATTGGCTGAGTGTTCTGTTCTACGGCGTGAAGTCGCACAGCGATGTCGCGACCGTCGGCGGCCAGAATGTGATCGGGCCGGGCCAGATCATCGGCACCCGGGCGGTGATCACGCTGCCGCCGCGGGAAAATCTCTTCCACACGCTTTCCGCCGGTGTCGACTACAAGCACTTCGATCAGACCTTGAGGGGCGGTGGCGACAGCTTCGCGTCTCCGGTTACCTACTATCCGCTGGTCGCGAACTATGGTGCGACGTTCCAGAACGAGAAGTTCACGACCCAGTTCAACGCCGCCATCACTTACAGCATGCGGCCGCTGGGCGATGGCCTGGTCGCGTTTGACAACAAGCGCTATTACGCTTCTCCGAGCTTCACCCATTTCAACGCCGACGTGTCGCATACCCACGAATTGCCGGAGGGCTTCCAGCTCTTCGCCAAGGTTCAGGGGCAGGTCTCCGACGGGCCGATGGTGTCGAGCGAGCAGTTCAGCGTCGGCGGTCTCGACACCGTGCGCGGTTATCTCGAGACCGAGACGCTTGGCGACAACGGCATTGTCGGCAACCTCGAACTGCGCGGCCCCAACGTGGGCGAAATGCTGCAGAAGCAGATGAAGGACGAGACCGGGCAGGGACAGGCGCGGTTCACGATCTTCAACGAGTGGCGGATGTTCGCATTTGCGGACGCCGGCGTCGCGACCGTGTTGCATCCGCTTCCCGAGCAGCAGTCGCAATTCGATCTGTGGAGCTACGGCGTGGGCAGCCGTTTCAAGATGTTCGACTACATCAACGGCACCTTGGTCTACTCGGTGCCGATGATCAGTCAGACCTACACGAGCGCGAGAAGTCCGCGCGTGAATTTCCGAATCTGGGGTGAATTCTGATGAATGCAGGATGGAATCAAATGGCCGGCGCGTGCCGATCGGTGCTTCGGCGCGTTGCCGCGGGCGCTCTCACGGGATTGATTCCCGGGCTGGTTGCGGCGACGATGTTGTCGTCGCCAGCCAACGCCTGGTGGAACGACGAGTGGCAGCTTCGCAAGAAGATCACGATCGATGCGAGCGCATCGGGCGCCGGCATCACCGACCCGATCGGCGGCGCGCCGGTTCTGGTCCGGTTGCACGTTGGAAACTTCCGCTTCGCTGCGGCCAAGGATGATGGCAGCGATCTGCGTTTCGTGGCCGGCGACGACAAGACGCCGCTGAAGCACCACATCGAAAAATTCGATTCGCTGCTCGGCGAGGCTCTGATCTGGGTATCGGTCCCGAACCTTCAGCCTGGCGCGAAGGCCGACATCTGGCTCTATTCCGGCAACAAGAAGGCGGTTGCGACCAGCGACCCGAAGGGCACCTACGACCCGGACATGATGCTGGTCTATCACTTCAACGAGCGCGGCACGCCGGCGCTGGACTCTTCGGCCTGGGCCAACAACGCACAAAGCGTTGGCCAGCCGGCGGACGGTTCGCAGATCGGCACCGGTTTGCGCCTTGATGGTCGCGCCACGCTGACCCTGCCGGCCTCGCCGTCGTTGGCGTTGAGCGATAACGCAGCGTTCACCTGGTCGGCCTGGATCAAGCCGGCGGCGATGCAGTCCAATGCGGCGCTGTACAGCCGCCGCGACGGCGCCAATGGCCTCGTCATCGGATTGGATAATGGCGTGCCGTTCGTCGAGGTGACGAATGCCGGAGCTGCGCAACGCAGCGGCGGCGCCGCGCCGATTGCGCCGAATGGCTGGCATCATGTCGCGGTCGTCGCGAATGGCGGTCAAGTCGTGCTCTATCTCGACGGCGCTCCCTATGCATCGCTCGGTGCGACGCTGCCTGCGCTGACCACTATCGCTCTGGTCGGTGGCGACACAGCGGTGCCGAGTTCACCTGTTGCCGCTCCCGCGGCGGCACAGCCACCGTCCGCCGCGGACGGTGGGGCAGCTCCGGATGCCTCAGCCCCGGCACCGGAAGCAGCGCCTGCTCCAGCGCCTGTTGCCGCCGCGGCGATGGTAGGCTTCGTCGGCGATATCGACGAACTTCAGATCGGAAAGATTGCGCGGCCCGCCGGGTTCATCAAGTTCTCGGCCATCGGCCAGGGTCCGGACCAGGGCAAGCTTGTCGCCTTCAGCGTTGACGAGGAAACCGCGAGCTGGCTGTCGGGCTACTTCGCCGTGATCCTGAAGTCGGTGACGCTCGACGGCTGGGTCGTGATCGGCATCCTGATGATCCTGGCGGTCGTGAGCTGGATCGTGATGTACGACCGGGCCTCTTATCTGAACCGGCAGGCCAAGGCCAATGCCCGCTTCATGAAGAGCTTCCGCGAACTGGCGAACGACCTCACCATGCTCGACCAGGGTGATGCGGACGATGTCTCGACCCTTGGCGGACGCATTGCCGAGGCTGATGCCAAGATGATGCAGGCGTCTTCGCTCTATCGCATCTATCACATCGGTGCGCTGGAGATCCGCCATCGCTTCAGCAGGGGCCAGAGCGTCCCGGTGCTCTCGGCTGCTTCGATCGCCGCCATCCGCGCCTCGCTCGACAGCGGCTCCGTCAAGGAGACACAGCGGCTCAACCGGCTGATGGTGGTGTTGACCATCGCGATCTCGGGCGGACCGTTCCTCGGCCTGCTCGGCACCGTGGTGGGTGTCATGATCACCTTCGCTGCCATCGCGGCGAGCGGCGACGTCAACGTCAATGCGATCGCTCCGGGCATCGCGGCGGCGCTGGTCGCGACCGTTGCCGGCCTCGGCGTCGCGATCCCGGCGCTGTTCGGCTACAACTACCTGATCTCCCGCATCAAGGATCTGACCACTGAAATTCAGGTCTTCGTCGATGAGTTCGTGACGAAGATGGCGGAGTTCTACTCCGCCGATCAGATCGAACGCAGCATCGCCGCGGAGTAACGGCGATGCAGGTCCAGAACGACGCCAAGCCGTATGACGACATCAACATCACTCCGATGCTGGATCTCGCCTACGTGCTGCTGGTGATCTTCATCATCATGACGACGGCGACGGTGCAGGGGCAGAAGGTCAATCTCCCCAAGGCATCGGCGGCGCCCAGCCTGGCTACCCAGACCACCAAGGCGATTACGGTCGCCAATGACGGCAAGATCTTCCTCGACACGATTCCCGTGACGCTTGCCGAGCTTGAGCAACGTCTGGTGCAGCAGAAGGCGCTGACGCCGGAATTTCCAGTGGTGCTGCGCGGCGACGCGCAGGCCCAATACCAGAGCGTGATGGACGTACTCGATCTGCTTGGCCGCGTGGGCCTGAGCCAGGTCGGGCTTGCGACGAAGCCGCTTGTGAAGTGACGGAACGAATGAGCACCGCCATGGGAATGCGCGACGATCCGCCAAAGGGCGCCCGGGCCTTGTGGTCCTGGTTCCGCGGGACGCTGTCCCACACTGGCCGGCCCGTTATCGACGGACCGGCGCGATCGACCGCCGTGAGCGAGGCTGCATTCGCCTCCCGGACACGGGCTGCCGGCGCACGGGAAACCGAGCCGCGTGGCGCGTGCAGCGGCACGTCGGAAACCAGCGTCGTGCTTCGCTTTCCCATTCATGGCGAGGCGTTGCTCGTCAAACTTGCGGATCTCCTGCGCAAGCAGGTTGCAAGCGGCGGGCTCGAGCGCGATCCGTTGCTGCTGATGATGTCGCGTTGCCCCTGGTCGCGATTGTCGATCGACCGCATGGCCTACGTCGACTTCCTTGCCGATCGTTCCGCGTATCACCTCGTCGTCGAGGCTGCGCCGGACGCCAAGGTCACGCTGGACACGACCGACTTCGACACGGTCGTCAAATTCGTCGTGCAGTACGTCGCCTACAGGAATTCCGGACCGATGGCATTGGAGGCAGCATCGTGAACGCGCCGCCCCGACTGCCTCAACAGAACAACGCGACTTCCGCGCGAACGGCGCGCCGCCCGCTGCTGCGCTATAGCGCTGCACTGGTGGTCATCGCCGGGCTCTTTGGCGTCGCGATATACTTTCTGATCGGCCGTGACGATATGCCGCCGCCGCGTCAGGTGCGCGAACTGCAGATCGTCAACATCATCCCGCCTCCGCCTCCTCCACCGCCTCCGCCGCCGCCCGAGCAGAAGATGGTCGAGCAGCCCAAGATGGCCGAGCCGGAGTTCAAGGAAGAGAAGCCGGTCGAAAAGCCGCAGGACGAGCCGGTCAAGGATGCCAAGAACGAAGAGCCACCCGGGCCGCTGGCGCTAGACGCCAAGGCCGTCGGGCCCGGCGACCTGTTCAATCTCGGCAGCAAGGTCGGCGGCAGTCCGTATGGCGGCGGCGGCGGCGGCGGCAGCCGATGGGGGTGGTACGCCACGATCGTGCAGTCGCAGATCGAGGCCGCGCTGCGCGCCAACGGCAAGACCCGCAATTCGACGATGCAGGTGCAAATTCGGCTGTGGGCCGACAGCACCGGCCGCGTCAGTCGCATTCAGCTCGTCTCGTCCACCGGCGATGCCGAACTCGACGCCGTGATCCGCAACGACGTGCTGGCCGGCCTTGTGCTGCGCGAGCCGCCGCCGAGGGACATGCCGATGCCCGTGGTGACGCGCGTTACCGCGCGTCGGCCAAGCTGATGCACCGCAACCAATTCGTTTGAGTCAAGCGACTAGTAGAGGACTGGGGAACCAATGTTTGAGAAGAAACCAGACGTACGCCGGCTGACGTCGTCGACCGCCATATCGCTATGGGCGCTTGCCTTTGCTGTTCCGGCGTTTGGCCAGACAGCGGATCAGGTGTCGACCGTGGCCAAGAAGTCCGATTCTTCGAAGCGCTCCGGCACCGGCGTGTCTGACGCGCGGGCGATATCGCCGAGCACCACGATCAACCTCGTCAACCTCCTGGTGAAGGAAGGCGTTCTGCGGGAAGAGCAGGCCCAGGCGCTGATCAAGCAGGCCGACGACGAAGCTTATATGGCGCGTCAGGCCGCCAAGGACGCTACCGCAAAGGCCGACGAGGCCGCGAAGGCCGCCAATGCCGCGACCGCGGCGGCATCGCCGCCCGGCACCCGGCATGTCACGTATGTCCCGGAAGTTGTCAAAAAGCAGTTACGTGAGGACATTAAGAAGGAGGTCATGGCCAAGGCGCAAAAGGAAAACTGGGCTTCTCCAGGGGCTTACCCGGAATGGGCGCAGCGGATTCGCTTCACCGGCGACTTGCGCGCGCGCTATCAGGGCAGCTTGTATCCCGCCGGCAACGACCAGCTTGATGCGATCAACTTCAACTCCATCAACACAGGGTCGCCTTACGACCTGAACAGCGCCACCAACTTCCCGACCTACAATACGACGGAGAACCGCAATCAGTTCCGGCTCCGCGCCAGACTTGGCATGGAGGCCGATATCTTCAACGGCTTCACCGCGGGACTGCGGATTGCGACCGGCGAAAATGGCTCGCCGGTTTCGACCAATCAGACCCTTGGCGCCAGCGGCGGCAATTTCTCGAAATATGCGTTGTGGCTCGATCGCGGCTACCTGAAATATCAGGGGTTCGGCGACAATCTGAACGTCTCGCTCGGCCGTTTCGACAATCCCTTCTGGTCGCCGACCGATCTGGCCTGGCACAAGGATCTCGGCTTTGACGGCTTCGCGGTGCAAGGCAAGTACGAGCTGTTCGAAGGCTTTACGCCGTTCGCCGTGGCCGGCGCGTTTTCAATCTACAACACCGATGCCAATGCCGGCTCCAATCTGGCTTTCCAGAACTCCAAGTTCGCCAGCAACGACAAGTGGCTGTTCGGCGGTCAGGCCGGTTTCGCCGCGCGGTTCACGCCGGAAACGAACTTCCGGTTCGCGGTCGCCTATTATGATTTCGAGAACGTTCAGGGAAGATTCTCCAGTCCGTGCTTCGCCCCGAGCAGCTCCGATATCTGCGATACGGATTTGACGCGTCCGTCCTTTGCGCAAAAGGGCAATACTTATACGATCCTGCGCAACCTCGTCTACGATCCCGCGGTCAACAACCCGCCGTTGTATCAGTATTTCGGACTACTCGGCCAGTATCGACCCGTTGTGGCCAGCGCGCAACTTGATCTGGGTCATTTCCACCCGGCGCACATCGTTCTTGACGGAGAATACATCTGGAACAGCGCCTTCGACCGCGGCCTGATGAATACGCCGTTAGCGCTTGTCAACCGCGCCGGAACGCCAGACGGCTCAACCGGTGCCTTCAACGGCGGCAACCAGGGCTGGCTTGCGCGCGTCACCGTTGGTAACAAGGAGATCAAGCAGCTCTGGGACTGGAACGTGCACGCCGGCTACAAGTATCTGGAATCCGACGCCACCATCGATGCCTTCGTCGACTCCGATTTCGGCCTCGGCGGCACCAATCTCAAGGGTTACTTCGTCGGCGGCAATGTCGGTCTCAGCAACAACGTGTGGGCCAGCCTGCGCTGGATGAGCGCCAACAACATCGCGGGCATTCCTTACGCGGTCGACGTCGTGCAAGTCGACCTGAACGCGAGGTTCTGATCATGCGGACCCGCATCGCATTTCTTACAATGCTTCTCGCCGCGCCGATCTTCTGCGACGCGGCACACGCCGACGCCGAATCTGACCGCTTGCGGGAGGCGCTGCGCAGCGCCACCGCGCAGGCGCGGCAGATGGAAGACCAGCGGACGGCGCTGCAGGCCAAGATCGCGGAAGCTGACCGCGAGAAAGCCGCGTTGAAAACGCAGATCGATGCTGCCAAAGCGGAGACCAAGGCGCTCCAGAAGCAGCACCGCGAGGCGGTCGACGAATTCAACCAGCGTCTGGATGAACGCAACCAGACGCTGGATAAATGGAAGTCCGCCTACGAGGAGGCCGCCACCGTCGCGCGCACCAAGGATGCCGAGCGCGCCAAATTCGAGGGCGAGGCCACGGCGTACAAGGCCAGCACCAAGAGCTGTCTGGCCAAGAACGCGCAACTCCTCACTGTCGGCCGCGATATTCTCAAGCGATACCGCAGCCTGACCCTGGGAGACTCGTTCGTCGCGAGCGAGCCGGCGATCGGCGTCGGTCGCGTCGATGCGCAGAACTTTGTCCAGGAAAGTACCGACAAGCTGCTTGACCAGAAGGCGACACCATGAACTCTTCGATCGCTATCAAAACATCGCAGTCACTCATCGCTGCTGCGGCCGCGGCAATGCTGAGCCTGCCGGTCGGGGCGCTTGCCCAGACCGCGCCGGCGCCTCAGCGCGCGGCTCCGCCTCCGGCAGCCATGGCCCCGGCTCCGGCCAACACGGCTCCGGCTGCCGCCAAAAGGCCTGCGGCAACGTCGGCCGCACCGACGCAAGGACTGGCCGCCGCCAAGACGACCGGCAGTGACGACGTCATCGCACGGGTCGGCGAGGCCAACGTCTCGGCTGACGAACTTCGCGCCTATGTCGGTGCGCTGGGCCCGCGCGAACAGCAGGCACTCGCCAAGGATCCGGCGTTGCTGAGCCAGGCCGTTCGCATGCTGCTCGCCAACCGGCTGGTGCTGCAGGAGGTCGTCGGCAAGAAATGGGATCAGCAGCCGAACATCGCGACGCAACTCGACCGCGTGCGTGAGAGCGCCCTCGTCGAGATCTACCTGCAATCGGTTTCAACGCCTCCGGAGAGCTTCCCAAGCGAGGACGATCTGCAGAAGGTCTACGACGCCAACCGCGCTGCCTTGCTGGTGCCGCGGCAATTTCGCCTCGCACAGATTTTCGTTGCGGTGAAGGAAGGCGACAAGGCGGCCGAAGACAAGGCGAAGAAGACGGTTGAGGCAATCCAGGCAAAGCTGAAAGCACCGGGAGCCGATTTCACCGTGATCGCACAGGCGGAGAACGAGTCGAAGGACGGTGGCGATCTCGGTTGGGTCGCGGAAAACCAGATCCGGCCGGAAATCAAGACGCAGGTGCTGGGACTGGCGAAGAACGCCGTCTCCGAGCCCGTTCGCCTCGACGACGGTTGGCACATTCTCAAGATGATCGACACCAAGGCGTCCTATACCCGCACCCTGCCTGAAGTGCGCGATCAGCTCGTGCAGCAGATGCGCAGCGAGCGGGCGGCCGCGATGCGACGGGCCTATCTCGCGGAACTGCTCAAGCAGCATCCGCCGATCCTCAACGAGCTTGCGCTTTCGAACCTGCTCGACAATTCCAAGAAGTAAGTTACCAGCGGAGACCGCAATGTCCGATACTGTTATCGTTAAACTCACTCTCGATGATCTGCGTTCCGTGCTGCAGCAGGTCGGATATCGGGTCGAAGCAGTGACCGACCCGGTCGCCAATCTGCCGTATCTCCGCTCGGCAACCAGCGGTCTTGCCTTCGACGTCCGTCCCGGAAATCGCCTTGCCGACGCGGATGACAGCTTCGTCGATGCGGCCTTTACTGCCGTGCTTCAGGTTCAGGGCGAGCTCCCGCTCGATCTGGTCAACCGCTGGAACGCGACGCGCCGCTTCGCGCGCCTGCAACTCAGCCAGCAGTTCCTTGTCCTCAGTCTCGATGTCTCGGTGGCGGGCGGCGTGATGCCGGATCATCTCCGCGCCCACGTCGAAATCTGGGATCGTCTGGTGCAGGAACTGATCGCGTATTTGCGCGAGGAACTGCGCGAACTGTCCGCCAAGAGCGCCGCTACCGCGCCCGCCGCGCCGCAAGCGCCTGAGCGCGAGAGCGAGGTCAAGGCAACCGCGACGACCACGATCCAGTAACGTCGCGTCGATGGCCATGGCATTTTCAGAGCAGACGTTCCCTCGCGAATCGAACGCGACGTGGCGCCGATGACTGCTGGTCCTGCCGGCGGTCGTGAAGGCCGCGCCACGTGGTGGAAGAAGGTCGTCGGCTCTGTCGCTGCGGCGACGACCGGATTGTTTGCCGCTGGCACGGGCGCCGCTGCGACGCCCGTTGCCGTGGACAAAAGCAACTACCGTCCTGCCGACGCGGCGCCGGCGACATGGCAGGCCTTCGCCAGGCAGTTGCGGGAGAAGATCGAGCTGCGACTGGCTGGTGAAGACGAGAAGGCGCGACGGTTTCAGGAATACCTGACAAACCGTCCTGCCGACGCCGATGCGGCGCCGGTCACGCTGGTGCTTCAAGCCTGGATTTCGACCGCCGGCAAGCTGCAGCGTGTCGAGCTGGCCGGCATCAATGATCCCGATGTCCTCGCCAATCTCCGTGCATTGCTGACCGGTGACAATGTCGGTGCGCCGCCGCCCGAGATGCTTCAGCCGCTGCACTTGCGGCTTTCGCTTCGGGCGAAGGACCTGCCGCAACAGGAGAAATAGCAATGTTGGCGCGCAGCAGCAGCGTTCGATTGCCGCGGGCGACCGTGTCGGTTTCGTGGAGCGCTCTCGCGTTGCTCGTCTTCCTGTTGCCGGGAAGTGCCTGCGCGGAATCTGCGACGGCGACGGAATCGTTCGATACGCGTTTTGCCGCGGTCGAATCCCCCGACGATGCGCAGAAGCCGCGTGCGACCTCGCCTGCTGAGGAAAGGGAGAACCCCACCGCAAGGAGCGAAGCGACGACGCGGCGTGTGCCCGATGCGCGCGCCTATTATCGCACCTTGATCGAAAAGGAAGCCGGGCAAGCCGGTCTCGCGCCTGAGATAGCCGAGGCGGTGATGGCGGTGGAAAGCGGCTACAATCCCGCTGCGATCGGAGGGGTCGGCGAGATCGGCTTGATGCAACTCTTGCCCTCGACCGCGCGCATGCTGGGCTTCTCCGGCACGATGGCCGAACTGGCGGTGCCCGAGACCAATATTCACTATGGCGTCACCTATCTCGCAAAGGCCTGGCGCCTGGCCGGCGGCGATCTGTGCACCGCCGTGATGAAATACCGTGCCGGCCACGGAGAAACCCGCTTCTCCTTTCTTTCGGTAAACTACTGCGTGGCGGTTCGCTCCAAGCTGGCCGCCCGTGGCTTTCGCGTGACCGGCACCGTTCCGGTGGCAACGTTTGGCGAGCCGGGTCGTTCTTCTGCTGCCCGCGGCTGTGGCCGCAAGTGTCTGAGCGTATCGCGAATCGGCACCGTCAATATTGCTGCCCTCAACACGCAGCTTAGTGCGGTCGTCGCCCAGGTGCGTGCAGGGCGATAGGAGTTTGTCTCGGTCGGCGCTGTTGTCGCGAGGTTCGGTCGTCCGCACCGGGTGAGGCGGAAACGTACGGATAGGTTGTTCGGATTAAGCTTTGTTCGCGCCCGCCGGTTGCCGGGCAGAGGAGATCACGATGCAGCGGATAGTGTCTTTATTCCTTCTGACGGTCTGTCTTGTCTCGCAAGGCGTGGCCGAAGAACGGGGCAACGTTCTTCCGGAAATCGTCATCGGAGGCAATGCGCCAGAGCCCGTTGCCAATGGCCGCGTGGCGGAAGGCGCTGGCCGTCGCCGCGCGCAGGCTCCGGCTGACAATAGCGCCGCGCCTACATCAATCGAAAGATGTGTGGAGGTCGAAATCGGAGCCAGCCGGTCGATGGACTGCATCAACCAGAAGCTCAAGAAGGAAGTCGACAAGGTCAACCCGAGTCTGAACCTGCCGCCGATCGATGCCAGATCGCAGGACCTCAAGGTCGGCATCGTCAACGTGCCCGCTGTTCAGCAGCAATACGGCAAGAATTTTGGTGTGTCGGTTGTTCCATATCGGCCGGCGCCTCCGGTTTTCGCCTCACCGAGCGCGATCGGCCGTCGATGAATTGATCCGATCACGTGCTTTCGACCAAAATAGATTGGTAATCCTGCCGATTTTGAGAGACTATTCGCCGTTCTCCTGGCGAGCGCCAACAGATCAAACAGGTTGGCGCCTTGCAGGGAGCAAGCTCGGAATCGTGTTCGACATGGCTGATTTCCAGCGACCTTTTGACCGTAGTCCGAAGCCGGCGTCAGGGCTCGGTGCCGTTGCTTGTCGTTTCGAAGGAGGTTCTAATGCGGTTGCCGGCCTGGACGATGCTTGCGATCGGAGTGGCGTTCGTCGCCGCGCCGGCATGCGCCCAGACCTATGATCCAAATTTCCCGGTCTGCCTGCAAACCTACGGCATCGATGGCGGCGACATCGATTGCAGCTTTGCTTCGCTCGGACAATGCGCGGCATCTGCGTCTGGGCGGGCCGCGCAATGCATTACCAACCCGTATTTTGCGCATGCCGACCGGAGGACGCCGATCGGCCGGCGCGGACGCGGTGCTTACTAGAGCATGATCCGGAAAAGTGTGTAGCGGTTTTCCGAAAAGATCATGCTCAAACAAAAAGCTAAAGCGGGATGACGATTCGAAGAAAAGTCATCACGCTTTAGAAGCAGGTGTCTTGACGCAGCTACCTTCGCAAGTACCTTGGCTTGCTTCGCCTAGATCTCAGGTTCATTTTGCGGCTGCAATCGCTTCCACCCAAACCCGACGCTATCATCCATTCCGCGAGGTCAAGTGACTGCCCCCAATCCCGCTGCAGGCAAGCCGGTTGATCCTTCCGCTCTCGTCAACGTCGCGCGGCTGGTGACGGCGTATTTCGCCGGCAAACCCGATCCCGCCGATCCAGCACAGCGCGTCGCCTTCGGCACATCGGGGCATCGCGGCTCGTCGCTGAGAAACTCCTTCAACGAAAATCACATCCTGGCGACGACGCAGGCGATTTGCGACCACCGCCGCGAAACGGGCTTGAACGGCCCGCTGTTTATCGGCATCGATACCCACGCGCTCGCCGAGCCGGCGCTGGCGAGCGCGATCGAGGTGTTCGCGGCCAACGGTGTCGAAATCATGATCGATGATCGCGGCGGCTACACGCCGACGCCCGTGATCTCGCATGCGATCCTGAGCTACAACAAGGGACGAACCGCCGGTCTCGCCGACGGCGTCGTCATCACGCCGTCGCATAATCCGCCGGAAGACGGCGGCTACAAATACAATCCCCCGCATGGCGGGCCGGCCGATACCGACGTCACCGCCAAGGTGGAGAAGCAGGCGAACGCCTACATGGCCGCGGGGCTGCAGGGCGTGAAGCGGATGCCGTATGAGCGCGCGCGAAAAGCGCCGTCGACGCATCTGCACGACTACATCAGCCCTTACGTGGCCGATCTCGGCAACAGCGTCGATATGGCGCTGGTGGCTTCCTCCGGCGTGAAGATCGGCATCGATCCGCTCGGCGGCGCGGCCGTGCATTTCTGGCAGCCGATCATCGAGCGCTATCGGATCAAGGCTGATGTCGTCAACGAAGCGGTCGACCCGACTTTTCGTTTCATGACCGCGGATTGGGACGGCAAGATCAGGATGGATTGCTCCTCGCCTTACGCGATGGCGAGCCTGATCCAGATGCGCGACAGATTCGACGTCGCCTTTGCCAACGATACCGACGCCGATCGCCACGGCATTGTGACGCGCTCCGGCGGGCTGATGAACCCGAACCATTTTCTGGCCGCCGCGATTTCCTATCTGTT
>Ga0081540_1001856_pt1 | contig 17688 bp, 17 predicted proteins | sample TabmetS2T1R1_FD_71024 | JGI IMG/M metagenome (GOLD analysis project Ga0081540, IMG submission 71024) | Tabebuia heterophylla rhizosphere microbial communities from the University of Puerto Rico - S2T1R1 | ecosystem: Host-associated > Plants > Roots > Rhizosphere ... | reverse complement strand
GATCGCGGCTGAACTGGCAAACGATAAGGACATTGACGAGCAAATCCTTTTCGCCGTGATTCATAGCCAGGAACTGATGGAAAGCCTCAAGAGAGGTTTTTACAAGAATTGGGACGGCGGCGGCGACGACTGAACTTGAGCCGGTGCACGACACCGAAGCCCGGCCTAGCGCCGGGCTTTTTCATGGGTAACGACGCGATGGCCGGCAGTAGGGCGCCTTGTCGATGCTCCCGGCGCCGTACGCAAAAAGCCAAGGCCCGCCGGTTCACGCTGGCGGATGGGGCACTCTAGACGACGTCCGCCTAGATGATAGTCTCAGCCGTCCTCCGGGACCATTCCAAGCACTGCCCTGCCGCCGCCGGCGGGGCTTTTTCTTATTGCGCCGCAACGCGCAGAGCGCTTGTCTAATTTGATGATGAAGGCGCCCTAATTTAAATTGACGGCCGTTTTGGTCGGCGGCAAAATTGTTCCATGGGCCAAGCTCAACGACCGACTTGCGCCGAGTGCGGGGCGTTTCTAACCCTTGCGTTGCCGCCCGGCGGCAAAGGCAAACGCAACATGCAGTGCATGGATTGCGATCGCCCCGATCCACTGAAATCAGAAACGGTAACGGGCTGGTTCAACAGTGAGCTACAGCCGCCGAAGAGTAATTAAGGCCTCAGTTGGCGGTCTCCGGCTAGCCCCATGCGCTGGCGCCGATTGACCGGCACATGACGACCGCAAAAGCTCGGCCTAACCGCCGGGCCGTTTTGGTTATTGGTCAACGGCGGTCTAGATCCGGCCGCCTTGGTTAGCACTCAGCTCGGCCCGAACATCACGTACAGCACGACCGCCGCAACTGCGATCAAGGTGATGGCCTCCAAGATGAGAGCGCGCTCCATGCTCCATCAAACCGAGCGGGGAACGGCACGTTCCCAGGATGCGCCGGGTTTTTCGTCGGCGAAGACGGCTGGAGATCGAGACTCGCTCTGGAACATTGTTCCAGCGTGTTGGTTGCTCAGTCAATCATACCGGGAGGAGGCCATGTTTAAGTATGCCACCGTGTTTGCGTTTCTTGCGTCGCCCGCGCTCGCCCAAGAGAAGGCGGTTGATCCTGCAGCTCTACGGGAATGCCCGCCGATCGGACAATCAGCGAAGGGCGAATTGATCTATGGAATGGATTGCAAGGCGCTCAAGCCGGAAAACCGCGTGGAAGTTCTGCCGAATATGCCGCCGACGAACATGAAAGACACCGTTATTCCCAAGTCTGGCGGGGTTCAAAATCCCGATACGACGCCGACCAAGGGGGAACCAAGATAGGCTCTCAGTTAAAGCCGAGGACACGATCTTCCGCCGCGACAAACCTGCGGTTTTGTGCCCCTGTATCGCGTCACGGGGCGGGCCGCTATAGCGACGCTGACAATAACGATAATGGAAGGCTCAGATGGTCTTGCTGTAAGCGCCAAGCTTTATTCATAACAGCAGGTGGGTGCAGCCCCTACTTCATGTCGTCATATCGACCGGGACGAACGAGCTGATCGATGTCAGCGACTTGGCCTTGAAGTTTCTCGATATCGCGAGACACGTCGTGAAATAGCCATTCCCGGCACTCTTCCAACTCCTCGATCAGCTTTCGATGGTTCTCAACGAATACCTCGACCGCGTGAAGCCGGTCCGGCCGATGCTGTTCGAGGGCAGCAACCACCTCGGCAGTCATGCTGCGCCCGTTCGCCTCTGCCAATGAGGCGATCTTTTCGCGCATCCCTTCTGGTATACTCACCACCAAGACGGGGCAGGCTTTCAAAAGCGCCACTTCGCCCGACTCTGGGAGAAAGCCGCGACAGACGCCGGCATCACCGATCTGCACTTTCACGATCTGCGAGGCACAGCCGTTCTGATCGCCGGCGCTGTCGGTGCAGCACAGTACTTCACCCCTCGACGCGCGCCCGTACAGCCGCCCGATCAGCTCGCAAAGCCCTCTGAGCGCCTTTCCATCATCGTGCTGCCCTTTGCCAACCTATCCGGCGATGCAAATCAGGACTATCTGGCAGACGTCATCACCGACGAACTGACCACCGGGCTCTCGCGTCTTAGGGACAGTTTTGTCATCTCTCGATCAACCGCGTTCACTTACAAGGGCAAGCCAATCAACGTGCAGCAGATCGGAAAGGATCTAAGTGTTCGCTATGCGCTAGAAGGCAGCGTACAGCCGAGTGGCGACCGGCTGCGAGTGAATGCCCAGCTCATCAATACCGAGAACGATGCGCATCTATGGGCTGATCGGTTTGACGAGACCCGTTCCGACCTCTTGCAAATGCAAGATGCCATTATTCACCGCATCTCTTTTGCAATGGGCATTAAACTAGTTGAAGAAAGGGCTCGCCGGGCGCAACTTCGCGCTGGCAACTCCACTGCGGAAGACCTCGCTTGGCGCTGCTCCGCAGCGCTCATCCAAACGTTTGGGACGTCGGAACGCGATGCCGCCTTCCGCCCGTGCGAGCAAGCGTTGGAAATAGGTCCCGAGAATGTTCGCGCGCTGGCCCATCTATCATTGAAATTCTCGAACCGAGCTGGCTTTTTTACTAGTACTGATGCGAAAGCTGATCTTCGCCGCGCGGACGAACTTGCCTCCCGAGCAATAAAGATCGATCCAGATTACCACACCGCTCACGCGGCCAAAGGCGATGCTCTGGTCGCAGCGGGGCGCTATCGGGACGCAATTCATTCTTACGAGAGGGCCCAGTTTAAAGGCGGCTACGATCTCAATGAGGTGCGCCTTGCCTACGTCCGCCACCTGCGCAAGATCGCCTCCGGGCGCGCTGGCGGCTCTGGTGCTGATCAACTCACCGCACAACGAGTCAGGCTGGCGACTGCAAAAGCCGAGCGCGAGGAGCGACAAAACGCGATCGAGCGCGGTGACGTGTGCTACGTCGTGTTCGTGCGCAGATTTCTGGAGTACCTGCTTCTAGATGTCCGAAACCTGTTGTTGAATCTGCCCGGGGAAGTTTCGTTCCTTTTGGCCCTGCGCGAGCAGACAGAAGTTTACGAAACTCTCGACGCCAAAATTCGCGAAAAGCTCGAAGCGATCGCCGATCCGAAGGCGGTCGCGGCCCGTGCCACCGCTATCAAAGCCAATGCGTTGTATCCGACGACCAGGAGAATGACGAATATGACCATGACACAACCGCCGCTGGCTAACGATGGAATTCCGCTAGGCATTCGCATCGCCGAAAACGGCCATGTAGAATTGATGACGGCCATCGAAGTGCAGATGGCGCTCGCTCGTGCCTTCAATGCCGCGTTGCGAATCCTTCGGCCTGCACATCGCGACCATAATGCCGTTCAGACACCGACCGACAAAGACGTGATCGCTGATCTGCTGCGCACGAATGAACAGCTGCAGATTCGGATTGCAGAACTTGAGTATCCGACGCCAATATGGATGCAATTGAAGGATGCCGCGTTTGAATGCTGCTTGGGCTACGAATTTCTCCGCAAGCGCGTGGCTCGTGGTCAGGTCGAGGCGCGCCGCGAAGGGGGCCGATGGCTCGTCAATATTGTCAGCCTCAAACTGCGCGTCGCTCAAGGACGATTGTGCTGAACAGGAAGCCGGTGGATTTTTGAGGATTTGCCTTCGTGACCTCTCGCACGTTCGCGCTTACGGTGCTGTTGTGAGGAGGTGATCGTAATGGCTATCTTTAAATCTAATCCCGAGAAGGCGGTCCAGCGCGATATCGACGCGGCTAAAGCCAATCAGCAGCGCCTGACCACGCGGCTGGTGGAAAACGACGCCGCCATCGCACGGCATACGGCGAGAGCAAGGGAAGCTGCTTTGAGCGGCGATGACGCCGGCCTAGATGCCGCCGAGGCTTCATTAAGGGCAGCACAGGATCGTGCTGCCTCACTGCGAACGGCACTGACCGAAATCGACCAACGACTCCTAGCTCCTGAAGTCACGAAAGCCGAGGCTCTGGACCGGAAGGTCCGGGCGGAAACGGCTGCAGAGATCGAGCTACTTGTTCGCGAGCTGGCCGAGGCCGGCGCGGAATTCGTCACGTTGGCTGACCGGCTTTCGGAGCATACCGGCCGCGCCGTGCCGATCGTCTTCGAGGCAACCGGGATGCACAACGTCGTCGCCATCTGCAAGTCGCAGATTCCCGAGGCGCTAGAAATGGTCTGCAATTTGTTGCGAGCACACGGCGACGCGGTGATCGCTGGCTTGGCACCGGCTAAGCTGCCGCAGCCAGATGATCCGGCTCCGGCGCAGGTGCCAGCTCCGGCGACCCCGCCGGAAGACCACTTTACTTATCAGCCAGCGGTCAAGGCTCGCGTAGCCTATCAGTACCCCTCTACAGGAAGGTGACCTCCATGAAATTCTGTCCGCCCGGCTCAGAGCCGTATGTGACCCTGAACAGGCTTGACGGCTACATCGGCAACAATATGCCGCACTCGGTCGCCGAGCATATATGCGCAGGGTGGCCCGCGCCGGGATCACCTCGCAGTGAGGTCGATCGCATCCGCGCGCGGATGGTAGCGCTGCAGTTGCGCCATGAGCGCAAGCAGAAGATTATCGTTACGCTTCGGAAGCGGTTTGGGCTTCTTACGCGATGATAAGATTAGGCTTGTGACGCATCGCTGCCACATATTGATCACGATTGCACGGCGTGATGTTGCGAGATGGTCGTTGGGGTTGGCGGATGTAACCAACTCGACGATCCAAGAGGCCCCCGGAGAGCAATCTTCGGGGGTTATATTTTTTCCGCTACGCGGTTTTCCGGTCCTCAGACCATCACCCCCCCTCGGGTACCCCGGCCAAACGCAAACCTTCTATGATCCGTTCCCGTCGAGCAAGGTAAGTTGGATTATCGCTCGGTGCGTTGGCGCGAATACGCCGGATGGCAAAATTCGGGTTGAGTGCTAGGGCCGCCCGCGCGGCCGCCTTCGCCTCGTCTAGCGAGCCAAGTCGTGCCAACGCGGCGGCGAGCCAAAGATGTCCGATCGGATGGTTCCGATTTTCCTCGACGCTACGGCGCAGCCAAGTGATCGCCTCCTCGTCATCAACGTGCAACTTAGCTAAACCACCGATCAAGAGCCAGATATACGACCGGGTATCGCGAGGAGACAGGCGCAGCGCCTCAAGGACGTGGCTTTCGGTTTCGACGGCACGGCCGATGAACGTTTTGGCAAGACCGATCCAAGCGTGAGCATGAGCCAAATTCCGATCCAGCACCAACGCGCGTTCACATTCCGCTATTCCTTGGGTAGCGCGGTTAGTCAGAATTTTATTTAGTCCTAACAATAGGTGCGCCAAGGCATGCTGCGGAGCGAGTGATAGAGCTCTGTTCAAAGTGTCCTCAGCCGCAGCGAGGCGCGGGACCGGGTCATCGTCTGTCAAAAGCGCACTGGCAATCGTCTCATCAATGTTTGCTCTACCGACCAACGCCTCGACACACTCGGGATCAAGTATCAACGCTCGTTCAAAAAAGTCGCGCGCCTGCATTGCGTACTCTTTTGTGGTCCCTTTGTTTGCGAAAGCCATACCTTGGAAATACAGGTCCATCGCGTCGGGATTTACAGAATGCGCGGCTCGCCGCGCTTCGGCTGCAATGAGTTCCGCATTCAGAGCGCTGGCTAGTCGCGAAATGATCTCGTCCTGCACTTCGAACAGATCGGCGACAGGTTTGTCAAAGCGGTCCGCCCATAAATGCGTGCCGACTTCAGTCTCTATCAGTTGCACGTTAACGCGGAGCCGATTGCGGCTACGCTGTACAGAGCCTTCGAGCACATAGCGAATGTTTAATTCACGCCCGACTTGCCTGAGATCGACCGCTTTGCCCTTATAGGTGAATGCGGTGTGTCGGCCGATGACGAACGAGCCACTGATGCGTGACAAGTCCGTGGTGAGGCTTTCGGTTACGCCATCGACGAAATAGTCCTGCTCGGCATCTCCACCGAGGTTGGCGAACGGCAGCACGACGATCGAGAGGCGCGGACGTGAATTTGTTGCCGACATCGCTTGGGCAGCATTTGCCACCGTCTCAGTCCCATCTACCAGAGCGTAGACCCTCACCGGCCGATCGATGTTCTTGAGGGCCTGCTCGCCCAAGTCAGCAAACTGTACACCCACCTTGCCTCGGACTTGATCGTAGGCGGAAGACCCGATGCAGACGCCGCCCGGCGCTGCAATGCTCTCAAGGCGCGCAGCGATATTGACGCCGTCTCCAAAGATGTCATGTGGTTCGATTATTACGTCGCCGACATTGATGCCAACACGGAACGCAATCTGGGTATCTTGCGTGTCGGCAGTCGATAGTTCTCGGATGCGGGTCTGGAATTGCGCGGCAGCTCGGACAGCTTGCACGGCGCTCGGAAATTCGGCCAAGAACCCGTCCCCGGTGCTCTTCACGATGCGGCCGCCATATTCAACTATTGCCGGGTTGACCGCATCCGTTAGAAGGGAGGTAAGTCTTGCGTGTGTGGCTTCTTCGTCGCGGTGCATAAGCCGCGAATAGCCTGCCACATCGGCGGCAAGTATCGCCGCCAATCGCCGTTCAACCCGGGCCGGCCGTTCCTGCACCATGGTTTGGCAATCCAACCGAATGCATAGTGTACGATGGAGCTAACGGTGGCGCTAGACGTGCCTAGTGGCAAACGGGGGCCAAACGGACATTCAGAATGAATGTCCGTTATCCGGGTAGGTGCGGACCCAATCGCGGACGCGCCGTGAGGTCTGCTTGTGACCCTGACGGACCTTGTGTCGCGTCGACGAAGCCAGTCGCATGATTGTTCCATATCGCTCGTTGGGGTAATATGGGCGGAGATTGGGGGACCCATGACCGATTTGGGTATGCCCGAGACCCGCTACGCGCACAGCGGCGACATCAGTATCGCCTATCAGACGATAGGGCATGGTCCGCTCGACATCGTCATCGTGCCGGGCGCGTTTTCTCATGTCGAGTTTAACCACGAACTGCCCGGATTTACAGCGTTCTTGCACCGTCTATCCAGCATTTCGCGCGCTGTGACCTTCGACAAGAGAGGCCAAGGGCTGTCGGATCGCGTGTCCGGTGTGCCGTCGTTGGAAGAGCGAATGGACGATGTCCGTGCCGTTATGGATGCGATCGGCTCCCCCCGGGCAATTCTGCTTGGGTTTTCCGAGGGCAGTGCCATGAGCGTATTGTTCGCGGCAACATATCCTGAACGAGTATCACATCTCATTCTGTTCGGCGGTTACGCCCGCGCAGGATATTCCGTATCAGACGAGGCGTTCGAAGCCTTCATAACGGGCACGGTCGCGGCATGGGGCACCGGTCAGATGATGAAGACGGTGGTCGGAACCCGAAACGAAAATGAGCGCGAAATTGCGCTATTGGGCAAGTACGAACGTATGTCATGCAGTCCCGGCGCTTTCAAAACGCTCTCGGTAATGAACCGTAGGATCGACGTAAGGTCGATCCTGTCCAGCGTGCGGGTTCCCGCTCTTGTACTACATAGTCGCGCCGACGCGCGCGTCCCTGTCGCTGAAGGTCGAAAACTCGCCGCCGCTATCCCTGACGCAAAATACATCGAATACGACGATCTTCCACACGCGTGCTTTGCTGGACCGTGCGAGCGGTTGATCGGCGACATTGAGGAATTCGTCACCGGGCATCGCGACGGCGCTTTTCCCGAAACGGATCGGGTCTTGGCGACCGTTCTTTTCACCGATATCGTCGGCTCCACGCGTCTGGCGGTGGAAGTCGGAGACCACCGCTGGCACGAACTGCTCGATCGTCACGATCGTCTGGCGCAACAGACGGTCGAGAAGCATCGCGGAAATTTCGTGAAAAGCACAGGCGACGGCATTCTCGCAACCTTTGACGGACCAGGGCGTGCGGTGCGTTGCGCGCTCGCCTTCGGCGCAGCTGCGCAGCAAATGGGCCTCCCTCTACGCGCCGGCCTGCACACCGGCGAAATCGAGGTGCGGGGCCAGGATGTCGGCGGGATCGCGGTGCACGCCGCCGCACGCGTGATGGCGCAATGCGGCGCGAACGAAGTTCTTGTGTCGCGCGTCGTAACCGATCTTGTCGCCGGTGCTGGTCTCAAATTCACGGAGCGTGGCGCGTTCGAACTCAAAGGCATTCCCGGCCAATGGGAATTGTTCGCTGCTGCCCCATAAGTCCGAATGTGGCCCCATGGCGATATCGCCGATAACGTGGCAGATGTCAGCTTCCGCCTCAAGAACAGACATTCGATTCGCGCGATCTATGCTTTCGACCTCCGTTGGCGGAAGGGGGATCTCCGCAAGCCGACCTTCGATGCCGACGTAGAGTACCGGGACATTACAACATCGGAGGGCTTGCTGCGAGCTAGTTCGTTCAAAGGATTGGCTCGGAAATAGGAGTGATGGCCCACTGCTTGCTTCGGTCGTTTCCATCGGGGCCAATTGTCGCAAGAAGTACTTTAGCTCGGTCCCTTGAGGTTAAGAAAAGTGACGATCAGTTCTCCGCACTAGGCTATCGGTGCGGAACTCCCCCCGATCGCGGGCCCTTCTGCTCCTGATTAGGACAGCGTCGCTGTCGGTACAGCTTGACGTGACCCACTTCAAACCTTGGGACAGAGGTTGGGCCCTCGGGCAGGATAGGAATACAGTGCGTCAGTCCTGCTTCAGGGGGCTACGATGCCCGCCGAGAGAATTGTGCGTAAATTGACGGCCATCTTGGCAGCGGATGTTGCTGGGTACAGCTGGCTGACAGGTCGGGACGAGGAAGGAACACACGTCCGGTTAACGGGGCATCTGCGCGCGCTCGTTATTCCTAAGATCGCCGAGCACCATGGCCGTGTTGTCAAGAACACTGGCGACGGTCTGTTGGCTGAGTTTGCAAGCGTAGTCGATGCGGTCCGTTGCGCGGCAGAGGCGCAGCGCGGCATGAGCGAACGCAATTCTAGTGCGCCCTCAAACGAGCGGATGGAATTCCGCATGGGCATCAACGTGGGCGACGTGATCAGCGATACTGGGGATATCTTCGGTGACGGTGTGAATGTGGCGGCTCGACTGGAAGGTCTCGCCGAGCCGGGTGGCATTTGCGTGTCCGGGCGTGTGTACGAAGACGCTAACGGCAAGCTCGACGACGTCACTTTCGAAGACATGGGCGAGCAGCAGCTCAAGAATATTGCGCGGCAGGTACGTGTCTATCGGGCGCGTCTAAGTGGACAATCCGCTGTCATGGCGAGCTTGCCTATTTCAACGTCCCACAAGCCGTCAATCGCCGTGCTTCCGTTTCTGAACATGAGCGGCGATCTTGAGCAGGAGTACTTCGCCGACGGCGTGGTTGAAGACGTCATCACTGCACTGTCGCGTTTCAAGTCGTTATTCGTTATCGGCCGAAATACATCGTTCACTTATAAGGGGCGCGCTGTTGATGCGAAGCAGGTCGGGCGGGAGCTAGGCGTCCGCTACTTATTGGAGGGCAGCATACGTAAAAGCGCCAATCGATTGCGTATTACTGGTCAGTTGATTGAAGCCGCGACGAGCAACGATCTCTGGGCGGAGAAGTTCGATGGCGAAGTCGGAGACATTTTTGATCTTCAAGACAAGATCGCGCAAACGGTCGTAGCCTCAATTGCACCCCGGCTTGAGCAAGCCGAAATTGCCCGGGCAAAGCAAAAGCCGACGGAAGTGCCGGATAGCTATGACACCTACTTAAGGGGCATGGCAAGTTTCTACAAAGGCGCCAACAGTGAAGCACGCGACCTCTTCAGAAGAGCCATAAAGCTGGACCCCGAGCACGCTGCTGCTTATGCAATGGCGGCTTGGACGCTGTTGAAAGAGTTGGGCGAGGAAGGAGCATTAACAGCAGAGAAGCAGCTCGAAGCAATTCATCTAGCAAATGAAGCACTAGGTTCGACAACGGACGACGCTTTCGCCATGGCGCGCGCAGGCCACGTCCTCGCTTACGTTGGACATCAATATGATCGAGGCGCCTCAATCATCGAGCACGCGATTTTGCTCAATCCGAACCTTGCCAGCGCATGGTTTTCGCGAGGCTTTGCGGCGCTCATGTGTGGTGAAGCTGAACGCGGTTCAGAAAGTTTCGACGTGGTGCTCAAATTGAGTCCGCTTGACCCGCTCTGTAGATTTGCATGGTATGGAAAATCTTTTTCGCTGTTCCATCTTCGCCGTTATAGCGAAGGGCTAGACTACGCCAAGAAAGCACTGCAGTCCGTAAGAAGCGTTCACTCCCTTTGCGCATGCATCCTAAATCATGTTGGTGCCAATCAGATGAACGAGGCAAAATGTCACGTCGCAGCACTCCTTGAACATCAAAATGACTTCACCGTGGAGCATGCGTTGCAAACGTTTCCGACCGGGTCGAAACTCTATCGGGATCAAATCGCGTCTGCATTTGAACGAGCGGGCCTTCCGCTGCGGTCGTTCCTGGTGCGGTAGGTTTTGCTGGCTGTGCGTTCTGTCTTTAGCGACGAGAAGAAGCTTTCCATGGCTCATTGTCCCACACATTGCCCGACCTGCTCATGCTGCAGATGATGCCGCTGTCGGCCATCAATCGCTGGAACTGCTCGCTACTGTATTGGCTGCCCTGATCGGAATGATGCAACAGCTCCCTCGGCTTGCCGCGCCTCCAGACGGCCATCAGCAGGGCATCAGCGACCAGTTGCGCCGTCATAGTAGCGCTCATCGACCAGCCGACTACGCGGCGTGAGAACAGGTCGATCACAGCCGACACGTACAGCCAACCCTCGGCGGTCCAGATGTAGGTGAAGTCTGCGATCCACTTCTGGTTTGGTCGGTCAGCCTCGAATTGCCGATCAAGGATGTTTGACGGCACGGGCGCGATCTGCCGATCGCCTTCGTCTTTCGGCAGGCGCCGCCGGCGAGGCCGTGCCCGCAGGGCATGCAGCTGCATCAGCCGTTCAATCCGGTGCAGACCACAGGCAAAGCCCTCGGCCAGCATGTCGTGCCACACGCGACGGGCGCCATACGTCCGATCGCTGGCCACAAAGCTCGCCTTGACCCTTTGGCTGAGTGCTTCATCGCTCCGGGATCTGGCGCTCGGGGTTCGCTTCAGCCAGGCATGGAAGCCAGACCGGGAGACGCCCAATGCATTGCATAGCCATGCCACCGGCCAGATGGTCCGGTGCTTCGCGATGAAGACAAACTTCATGTCGCTTCCCTCGCGAAGAAGGCTGCGGCCTTTTTTAGAATATCCCGCTCAGCCTTGAGTTTGTTGACCTCACGTCTAAGCCGTTCGATCTCTTGCTGCTCGGGCTTCATCTGCCCATGGCCCGGAAACGCCTGCGCCGGATCGGAGCCGAACTCCTTGACCCATTTGCGAAGCACGTTCTCGTGCACGTCCAGGTCACGAGCAGCCTGCGCTGCCGATACCCCGCGCTCACTGACCAGCTTGACCGCCTCAAGCTTGAACTCCCGACTGAACCTTCGTCTCGGCATGGCTACCTCCGGCTTCATGAACACCCAATCTCGGTGTCCATCAAACCGGCAGCAGCTCAATGCGGTCGGCCATTTGAAAAGCTTGGCTTGTAGAGCCAGCGCGAGGAGGAAGAAATGTCATTGCTAGACGAGAGAATCACTGCACTATTCCGCAGAGGCTTACCAATATTCAACGGTGCAGAATTGGCCCCATCCGTGGAAGGCCCGATTGTCGAAGAAACCGCGTCTGAAACTGTTGTAAGCGAGTCCGAGATCGAAGAAGCAATTGCAACGCGGGTCGACGACCAAGCTACATCGGCTTCTCAGGGAACTATGGCAGAGCAAACAAGCTCACTATGGACGGGATTGGATTTAGATACGGCGATCCGCCTCCGCTGGGCACTGCGCGATATCAAAGCCGAGCGAACGAAATTACGCCCGTCAGTCCAAGTGATTTGAAGACCTTGATGGAAATGGGCCTGATCGAAATGCGCGAAGACGCGCCTATGCTGAACAAGGTAGCTTATCAGGCACTTAATCGATGAAGGCTACAGTGCCGAGCTAATCTATTCCCCTAATGGCTGGCGATCTTCCAGATTTTCCTGACTTTAGGTCCTTATGTATCTTTGTGCACAGACGGCTCGAACGTATGTTGCTCTGTTGCCAGGATTATCGATGCGGTGGGCGGCGTTATGCCAGCTCCGATGGGTGACTTGAGATAGCCGCAGCGGCCTAATACGTGCGGCCCCTATTTTGACGAGCCTAATGGACACCGCCATTCACTTTAACACCGAACCGGCGCTCAAAACCCCAAAGCAGAACTCGTAAGCCACGCTGGTCAATCCGTTCGAGCCGCGTTTTGTAGGAGCATTGGAAATGAGGACATTTTTCAAGGTCGTCGGTTGGGTCATGGCCGCAATTTCAGGCCTTCTTGTTTGGAACATACTCCCGGAAACCCGAGCCATCATCAGTTGCGGCATGGTCGTGGCTTTCATCTGCTACGGGATTTCTATCGTAGTGGGGGTAACGGTTAAGAGGCTCATACGTGACGAACTGCGAGAGCTTCGCCTCCAAAGCAATGCCACTGCCTGCCGACTTGAGCTCGTCGATCGCAGGGTAACTGCTATTTTGAGAGATGCACTTGAGCAGCGCCAAGCGGCGAGTATGAGGGGTGCACTTAGAACGAAACACAGGCAGGCATACGATCAGCAACGACGATCTGCTTGAGCTTTGATGCGGCGACCTTTAGCCAGTGACCATTCCGAGGCAATTAATTGCGGGCCGTCAGGGGAAATGGACGAAAGCGATCTTTCCGCAGGCACCATCAATTTCGATGCGCCAGCTACTTTTCGTAAGTGGCCTTCACTCAACGGTCAGCGGCGCATCGAGAACGCCGCCGCGTACTTGTTGCTCGACGGTACATTGGATGAGTGCATCCGGCATTTCTTGGCTAAGCCGGTGCGACATCTCTACGAAATTCATACGTCACCGCAGCCACCATTGGTGGACGCCGTAGTATCTCGGCAAATGGTCGCAGAGCTCGCTCGCCCCCGGGCCGGGACCCCGCTCTCAGATTCCGGCCAGGTCAACCGGTTCCCATTCTTGGCCGCTCAAACAGCGGCCGGACATCTGTGCCCCGGCCGTTTGAATTATAGGATCTTGCGATGACCGTTTTTGTCTACGTCAACACCAGCAAGCAGGTGGCGATGCCGAGCATATTGAAGGTGTTCGTCGACCAGGATGCCGCGGAAACTTGGTTTGCGGAGGACGGCCCAGAAGGTGTGGCCTAGAGCACGAGGTTCTGGAATGAAGGAGGCCGACAACTGAGGCGGCCTTACTTCGTCAGCCGAATTGCCGGAAGAAGTTTGGCATCGAGGTTCAGTTGTTAGACATTTGCAAGTACTTCGTCATCGTCGCCGTGATCCAGGCGGCAATCATCGAGGCTGCGCAGATAGGTTTCAGGCGGTGATGCGTGGCCCATATTTAGAACATGCCGGACGTGCGGCTGTTCGATACAATAGTCAAAACTTGCTTGGTTCGGAGTGATGCTGCTAGCAATATGCCGGCCGCTGAGGTTGGGTAAGACATCTCAGCACTAGGCATTTCCCGTTGATCAATGGGCTGAACGCAGCACAGCACTCTTAGGGGTACGAGTGCTCGACCCGCAATCTCTAGTGGCTTGCAAATGCGCGCCCAGTGGCGCTAGAGAAGTGTCTCATCCCTTGTTCTACTACGGCTCAGTGGACAACGGGGACAAACCAGCCTGATGATTGCAATTATTAGTCCGACGGTCGGATGTAGCGCGACCGTCGGTATTGGCCAATGTTGGAGTTTCGACATGCTTGTTCGTCCGCGTGACTTGGCAGACCAGATGTCTCAAACCAATCAGATTGAGATATTTACACTGCCCGTCGAAGCGGCTCGATGCAAAGCGCGTGAGATTATCCGTCAGTCTCCGCGTACCGGGGTACTGCCGGTCATTGAGAACTGGCGAGCGCTTCCCGACGGTCAGATCGAATTTGCCGTCCGGCATTTCCCTACTGGAGAATGACGCGAAGATACTCGGGGGCTGCGCGTCGACTCGGCCAAGCTAAAGCTACTTGCCGCTGGGTGCCCCAAGGCGCGCTTCAATAAGGCGCATTTGACTTCGCTTGTTACCAGAACACGAAATAAACTTCCAGTCGGCCCCCACTGTCGCGCTGTAATATCGCAACCGAAAAAAGAGACGCGGCCGATCAACTTAGCCCCGCGGTCTCGAAGGTCTTGCAGACCGCAAAAGAAACAATGCCCAAGACAGTGCGTCGTCACCTAGCTCAGCCGGCCGCCGAACAAATCGCTGAGCTGTCTTCCATCTTCACGTTGACGGTAACCTCCATTCCGAGTTCCTCGTCAGCGTCACCCCAGTAGCTACCGGACAGAGGAACAGCCTGTTCGGGCGTCCTCGTGACTCCAACCCTGATCAAATCGCGATTGCCGACGATGCCGTTCGTCGGGTCGAACTCGACCCAGCCGGATCCGGGGACGTAAACTTGGCACCACGCATGGGTCGAGCCTCCGCCGAGCCGCTGTAGACCATCGTGATCGGGCACGTACACGTATCCTGTGACAAAGCGAGCGGCAAATCCTAAGGATCTCGCCGCTTCCATCATAAGCAAGGCAAAGTCCCTGCAAGTGCCCTGCTGTTTCTCAATCGTTTCATCCGGGGTTTGCGTTCCCGGGGAAACCCTCCGCTTGTATGAAAAGCCCTCCGCAATAGCTTCATTGAGCGTCATGAGAAGCTGTCCTGTCGGCCGATTTGTCCCCGCAGTGACGAACTTACCAAGCCACAGGTCCACTCCGCTTCCGAGATGATGACGCCGCATGTATGTCGCCAAGTCCGGCAGTTCGTTGTCGGCATAAGTAAAGGGGTGTGAACGTGCGTAATCCTCGATCCGGAAATCGGGAGCGTTCTCAGGCGTGTGTTCCAAACGGATGACCGACTCGAATTTCAGAAATCTTGTGCGCTCCGCAAAATCAATCAACGTCACGCAGTTTCCGAACACGTCATGAATCCATCGAATCTCGACAGGATCGGGCGTCACGACGAGACGCGAATCAAGCAGGCGCTGGTCGAAGCTGTCCCGGGGTCGGAACAGCATTTGATGCGGACCCGGCATAATCGGATTTCTATACCGATAGGTGGTTGTATGACGAACACAGAAAATAGTCATAACCTCAAGATCCCATCCCCTGGATCGATTTTATCGCCCTGGGACGCCTCTTGCGAAGCCCCTCCTTCTGATCGGAAGCAAATTCCCTCTGTCGCGAGATCGTTTGCTGTGCCTCTACCCTTCAGCACTCGCGGCCTAAAGATCTCCTGGGCGAGCGCACCCACGGGCACGCGTAGACGAGCCTTGATCCAGGTGATGGCGCCAGAAGGCCGTCCCGCGCCGAAAGTGCGATCGTCGGGGACATGGGACGAAGGGTAAGCGTTGCATACAGTCCAGGGCAAACTGCTTAAAAGTTTGCCTTGCGGGAACCTAATCGCCGCGCTCCGCTTTGGACGTGGGTCCCTGGAGCGACACCAAGCTCTCCCTTTGCTTGCCTCGCGCCATCTTTCCCGCGACCCCGCCGGTTTACCTCCAAGGCCCGGCGGGGTTTGGTGGGGCTTTCATCGCTCTGCATCCGATGGCAACGGCGCCTGACTACTACATCGAGACTTTTGACACGGGAGTGCGTCCCCACCCTTGGGGTTGGGAATTGCGGAGACGAAGCAAGCCGAATGGGCGTTAGACTCGGCGCAAGTGGCTTTCATTCGCAAGCAGCGGCGGAGTATGCGGGGAAGCAAGCTCTTGAGCGGTTTTTAGAGAAACTTTCAAAAGAGGAAAGTCTGAAGCGCTAGCTGCGTCGGTTGGAGATCGAGGCGCTGGTGAAAGCGATAATGCGCGCAGGCGCGACAAATAACTGAAACCATCGTGGCCGACACACCGTAGCTGGTGCGTCGGCCATCGCTTCTGTTGAGGCAGGGCAATTGGAAATGGCGGCAGGGGCCGTCCGCTTACAAATACGGACGGCCCCACCCAATTCATCATCCGGTTCTTATTTGTGGAGAGCGAGGCTCGCCAGCGTGAACGGGCGGGATCGGCGACGTCGGTAAGGTTATCGCCAAGCCGCTCGCGCCTTCTTGGAGGCTGTCTTCTTCGAAACCTTCTTCGACGAGTTCGATGCTTTCGGGACGCTGCCAAAAGTGCTCAGAGACGACGCCAATAGTTCCCGCTGTGCGGCAAGCCAGTGCGCTTCTGCCTTACCGTTCTGGCAGCCTTCTTCCATTCACAAGTGATATGCGCGTTCGCGGATAGCCTGTTCAAGATCCTGCATGTCTGAACTCCTGCTGTGCGTTGCAGCAATTCAAAACCCATAGGGTTAACGAAAGGTAAACAGAACCCCCTTGTGCTTCCGTCAGAGAGTGCCTGGCAGGTGGTCCCGTGCGGGATGCGAAAGAGGGGCCTCGCCTGCCCGCTCTCGTCGCATCTCCGCGGGCTGCGGCGGCGGTCCTGACGGTCACACGTTCGACCTGCTCTCGGCAGGCAGCCTCAACAATCTTCGCCGGTCCGTTCAAAATTGGACAGACGTTGGCCGATCTTTTCGCTTCGATGTTGGAGATCCCCCGCGGAGGATCATTCTGTCATTGGTCCTGGCCCCACCATCATTGGTGGGGCCGTTTGTCCTTGGCGGGGGCCCCGCTCCATGACCCGGAAGCATGAGCCACGAGAAATGGTTGCTTGAGATCTACCGACTTGAGGATGCGTCTTCCTCGCTAATTTCGACCCATGAATTAATAGTCCTGCATCGCCCCGGATTACGGTCGTCGAGAATGCCGGAGATGAGGTTTACCGTGCGAGAGCCAGCGCACGCGACTGCTGCCGATAGGACAACTCTCTTAGATTTGAGAGCGCAGGGCTTAACATCTGCATAGCAGCCTCCCTTACCTGAATGCCGATGGCCCATCAAAAACTCCACTCGATGGACCTTCGAAAGCGCTGACTCCGCGCGTGGTGTCCTGCGGCGGTGCTGCACTTGACGGATGCCACCATGCCCCCTCGCTTGCACGCTGGCAGGATTCTGGGTCGCGACGGCATTCATCGGACATCGCGGCCTGCTCGGAACGCATCCTCTTTGCAGAATGCGATCGACGAGGCGAGTGACGAACGTGAGTGGATCGGGAGGAATGATCCCCGTCTCGAACTTTGGTATGCTCTTCCGAGTTGACTCGAGCCTGCGCGTTCATTGCGGCCGCCCAAGCATGAAATCGCTGGAATAGTGCCTCCTTGTCCGCGTCTGACTGGACGTTCGCGGCGGTTGGGTTGGCTTTCAGGAACGCATCGAATTGCTGTCGCTTTACGGGTTCGACACCGTTTTTGTCGAGCCATTGCTGGGCGAGCGGCAGACGATTCCACCCACTCAGCGGTGCCGACAGGGAGACCTCCTTCCACTTCGGATGAAATGGCGGGTTCTGCAAATCGCCAAACTTCTTGAAAAAGGCGTCAACGAATAGTGCGAGTTTGCGACCGCGGTCGGTCTTGGGTTCCCAGTTGAATGCGGCGAGCACTGACGGAACCGCGATCGTATCCACCGTCTCTCCCTCGGCAATCAGGTTCGGATAATCCTTGGATGTCAGCGTTGTCGGGAGATAGTCGCTTTGTAGCGACTTCGGATAGTCTACCGTAGCAAGATGGAAGCGGCCGTCGTTGTTGAAATTGGCGACCGACAGGTAGGGCTTGCCACCGACCACAATGACGGCA
>Ga0081540_1001855_pt1 | contig 17700 bp, 7 predicted proteins | sample TabmetS2T1R1_FD_71024 | JGI IMG/M metagenome (GOLD analysis project Ga0081540, IMG submission 71024) | Tabebuia heterophylla rhizosphere microbial communities from the University of Puerto Rico - S2T1R1 | ecosystem: Host-associated > Plants > Roots > Rhizosphere ... | reverse complement strand
AAGCGCTGACCGGCGATGCCATGCTGCGGAGTGCGGGGCTCCGGCGCCTTCCGCGCGAGCAACTGTCCTCATGGATAGCGACCCTGCTGGAGGAGCATCTCGCGTAGCCCTGGTTGCGCCTTCACGCCGCAAGCGGCACGGTCCACGCATCATACGCATAGACCCAGTCGGTATCGGTCTTCTGCTTCAGCCAGGTGTTGGCGCGCGAAGTCGCCTGCACGCGGGAGGTGCGTTCCTTGCGCGTCGCCTCGAAGCAGCGAAAGGCGTCCGCGATGCCGTCGCGGTCGACGCCGTCGAGGCAGCGCGATAGCACGGCGGCATCTTCAATGGCCATCGCGGCGCCCTGCGCCATGTAGGGCGTCATTGGGTGGCAGGCGTCTCCGAGCAGCGTCACCTTTCCCTCCGCCCAGCGATCGAGCGCTTCCCGATCGACGATCGCCCATTTGTGCACGTCGGGACACGCGGCCAGCACCTGCTCGACCTGACGATCGAAGCCGGCGAACGCCTTGCGCAGTTCGCGCACGTCTCCCTTGGCCGACCATGACTCGATGCGGAATTCCGGCTCGGGCTGGCTGGTGACGAGATAGATCTCGCTGCGGTCCGGCTTCACATAATAGATGACGATGTGCCGGTCCTCGCCCCACCATTTGGTGCAGTCGTCGATTTTTTCGCCGTTGAGCAGCGCGGCGGGATACGTCGTGCGGTAAGCGATGCGGCCGGTATATTGCACGGGTGCCGTTTCGAACAGGATATCGCGCACCACCGAGTGGACACCATCGGCGCCAACCACGGCGTCGGCGGTCGCAGTCGTTCCATCCGCAAAGGTGAGGCGCACGCCGTCGGCGATTTCATCTAACCCGACCAGCTTGTGGTTCAGCTTGACGAGTTTTTCGGGCACGGCGCTCGCCAGCGCGGCATGCAAATCGCCGCGATGCGCCAGCAGATAGGGCGCACCAAATTTGGCTTCGGCGCTTTCGCCGAAGATCATGTCGAACTTGACCTCGCCGGTGCGCCAGTCGCGGTTGTTCCAGGAGCGCGGATAGAAGGATTGCCTGCGCATGCGCGGCTCGAGGCCGAGCCCGCGCAGCACCTTCATGGCGTTGCAGCCGACCTGGATGCCTGCGCCCAGCCGCACAAACTGCTTTGCTTGTTCATAAACAGTGACGTCGATGCCGACTTTTCGGAGCGTTGCGGCGGTCGCAAGCCCGCCCATGCCCGCGCCAATGATCGCCACGTTGAGAGGCCTTGCCATCCCCCGCCCTCTTCACTGTTGGAGCATGATCTTTTCCGAAAACCGGTACCCACTTTGCGCTAACGCGCCCTTCGGGTCGGGATCATGCTCTATGCGGGTCTGAACCCCGCTTGTTCTAACGCCTTGCGGCCTGTCTCCGACGCCAGCGCATCCAGAAACGCCTGCACGGCCGGCCGCTGCTTGCGCGCTTTCACCAGCGCAAAGTCATAATGCTCCTCGGCATAGGGAATGAAACCCAGCCCCGCTGCATGCGCGACCGGCGCAATGGTCATGCCCCAGTCGGCGCGATGCTGCGCCACGGCAGCCGCCACCGCATTGTGCGAGCGCGGCTGGTTCCAGTAGCCATCGGGACGCGCGCCATTGAGCAGGCGGTCGATGAGGATGCGGGTGCCTGCCCCCTGGTTGCGGTTGACCATGATGCAGGCTGGGTCCGCAAGCGCGGCGCGCACCGCGCCTGCCGCGTCCAATCCCTCGAAGCGCGCATCGCCCTTGCGGAAGACGATACCCTGCATGCGTCGCCAACCCGGCACGAGTTCAAGGCCGTCGGTGAGATACGGCGAGTTGTAGGTCTCGCTCTTCTCGTCAAACAGATGGATCGGCGCGAGATCGCACTCGCCGCGCTTGGCAGCCGCAAGCCCGCCGAGGCTGCCGACCGCGATCGAGCGCACCGTAAGTCCGGCATGCGCCATCGGCGCGGTGACGAGGTCGAGACCCGTGCAATGGCTGCCGATGATGACGAGGTCGGGCACGCGCACATGTGGCGTGAACAGCGTGATCTCGGTTTCGGAATTAGCCGGCATCTGGTCGGCCAGCGCGTCGATCTTGAGGAATCCGTCGGCCTGCGCAAACGACGTGATCGCGCCCGAACCCTTTCCGGTGGGGTAAGCGATCAACCCGTCGGCGCCTTCGACCAGCGACACCATGACGAATTCGGTGCGGCCGAGCTCGGAAGCGATCCGCACCGGCACCCGCGCGGAGACTTTGGCGTCGGTGCGCGGCGGCAGGCCGGCGATCTTGCGCAGCACGGGCACGATCATGTCGTGGAAGGTGAACATCGCCGAGGTCGGAAAGCCCGGCAAGATCACCACCGGCTTGCCGTCGCACACCGCAAGGCACAGCGGCTTGCCGGGCTTCAGCGCCACGCCATGGGCGATGATGCCGGGCTTGCCGAGCCTTTCGATGATGCGATGAGAGACATCGCCCGCGCCCTTGGACGTGCCGCCCGACAGCACCAGCATGTCGCTTGCCGCCAGCGCACTGCGCATCGCGGCTTCCAGCGCCTGCTCATCGTCGGCGATCGCACCCAGAAAATTCGTCTCGCCGCCATTCTCGGCAATCGCGGCGGTGACGATGGCGCCATTGGTGTCATAGATCGCGGCGGGACGAAGCGGCGATCCGGGCTGCACCAGTTCGTCGCCGGTCGAGAGGATGGCAACGCGCGGGCGGCGGGCGACCGCTACTTCGGCGATTCCGCAGGCGGCCAGCATGCCGATCTCGCGCGAGCCGATCATGGTGCCGGCGCGCAAGAGCGCTTCGCCGCGCGCGATGTCGGAGCCGGCATAAGAGACGAACTGGCCGGGCGAGACCGCGCGGCGCACCTCGATGGCGCGGTTGCCCGCGGGCTGGGTGTGCTCGACCATCACGATCGCATCCGCGCCGCGCGGCACCGGGCCGCCGGTCGCGATTGCCGTCGCCGTGCCCGACAGCACCGGCCGCGTCGGCGCCGTGCCGCAGGCAATCACCTCGTCATTGAGGATCAGGCGCACCGGCGCCCCCTCGCCTGCAGCGGCGAGATCGGCCGAGCGCACGGCAAAGCCGTCGACATTGGAACGGTCGAACGGCGGCACGTCGATCGGCGCCGTCACGTCCTCGGCGAGCGCGCAGCCGAGCGCGTTAGCGAGTTTGCGGCGCTCGCCCGGCACCGCGCGCGGAAACAGCGCAGCCTCGAAGCGCGCAATCGCCTCCTCGCGCGACAAGATGGTCAGGAACTGCTCCTGATCGATCCCGTCATTTGCCGCCGGCAATGGTGCCTTCGCGTTGGTCATACGGACGCTCTTATCATTCCCTGAGCATATAGGCATCGACCGCCGTGCCCGCCGCAAATCCTTCGGAGCCGCCGGGAACAACAAGCCAGGCTTCCGCGCGGGCGATGGCTTGCAGCGACAAATCGCCTGCGGCGAGCGGAAGCCAGGCATCCTCCTTGCGCTCGAGCAGCACGATTTCGGCAAGGCCCACGCTGGACGCGATCTTGCGCGCCAGCGGCAGACCAACGGACTTGCGCGGCTGGCGTCCCGATAGCCGGTCGAGCGCCGGAAGCGCCAGCGCCCACCATCCCGAGATCGCCTGATCCGGCGCGCCCGGCAGCACCACGACCGGCATCTTGCCGATCCGTCCCACTGCCGAGGTGCGGCCGGGCTGCAGCGCAATGCCATGCGCGATGACATTGCCGCACTGGGTCAGCGCCAGCACCGTCGCATCGCTGCGGCCGACCCCGCTGCCGCCGATCGCGATCAGGAGATCGCAGCCTTGCGCGTCGAGCGCGCTTGCGATCGATGCCGCGTCGCGCCCCGTCGCTACAATAGCGCTCACCTCGGCCCCTGCATGAAGCGCGCTTTCGGCGATCAAATCCGCCGCCAGCGTGCTGCCTGGAACATTGACGATGCGCAGACGCGGCCGGCGCACGCGCAGCTTGGTCAGCCCCGCAGCGCGCGCGACCAGAAGATCGCGCGGCAAGATGCGCCGGCCTGTGACGGCAACAACGCTGCCTGCGGCGATATCGCTGCCGACGCGCCGAACGCCTTGCCCCGGCACGGCTTCCGCCATCACTTGCGCCATTGGCCCCGCGCTATCGACGGAGTCGGCGTCGACCACGCAGTCGCAGCCATCGGGCATCGCCTCTCCCGCTTCGACCCAGCGCGGCGCTGATGGCAGCGGCAGTGGCGAATAGGAGGACGCGCCGACAAGATCATGCGCCCGCAACGCAAAGCCGTCGGCAGCCGCGACGTCGCGCGGCGGGTGCGCTTCAAGCGGGGGCGTGCTGGCTGCGACACAACGAAGCGCCTCGGCCAGCGCCACTTCCACCGGCGCCACCGGTTCCAGCCAATTCAGCAAGGCGGTGAGCGCAACATCGAGCGGCGTCAGCGAGGCCGGCAGGCGCTGGGTCGAGGTCATGGTCCGCCTATGCCCTGAATCGGAGCGGAAATACAGAACCAAATACCGCTCGCCCGCCCGCCGCGCTCGGACCCAAAGGCGATGTCCTTGGTTGTGGGGACAGACAAGCGGCGGCATCGGCCCTATCCAGATAGGGTCAAATTGATGGATCCCAAAATAGTTGCAAATGGGACCAATTGGCGCTATCGAGCCGCCGCAGAACAGCAAGAAGCGGCCAAAGCGCCGGCGCTCCAGGGAGGGAAAAAGGATGTTTTCCAGGAATTTTTCTGTGCTTGTCATAGGCGCGGCGGCGATGCTCGCATCGGCTGCGGCGCTGGCGCAGGTTTCCGACGACGTCGTCAAGATCGGCGTGCTGACCGACATGAACGGCCCGGCCTCGACGCCGACCGGCCAGGGCTCGGTGATCGCGACGCAGATGGCGATCGACGATTTCGGCGGCAAGGTGCTGGGCAAGCCGATCAGCATCGTGGTCGGCGACCACCAGCTCAAGCCCGATATCGGCGGCGGCATCGCCCGGCGCTGGTACGACGTCGAGCAGGTCGACCTGATCGTGGACGTGCCGGTGTCGGCAGTCGGGCTTGCGGTGCAAGGCATCGCCAATGAGAAGAAGAAGCTGTTCATCACCCATTCAACTCTCGCCGCGGATTTCCACGGCAAATCCTGCTCGCCCTACGCGATGCAGTGGGTCATCGATACCCGTTCGCTCGCGGTCGGCACGGCGCAGGCCGTGACCAGGCGCGGCGGCGACAGCTGGTTCTTCATCACCGACGACTATGCCTTCGGGCACGCTCTCGAGCGCGACGCTGCTGCCGTGGTTACCAAAAGCGGCGGCAAGGTGCTGGGATCGGTGCGCCCGCCGCTGGCGACGCCGGACCTGTCGTCCTTCGTGCTGCAGGCGCAGGCCTCCAAGGCCAAGATCATCGGCATTGCGGCGGGCCCGCCCAACAACATGAACGAGATCAAGACCGCCGCCGAGTTCGGCGTGTTCAAGGGCGGCCAGCAGATGGCGGCGCTGCTGGCGCTGATCACCGACATCCATTCGCTCGGCCTGCCTGCCGCGCAGGGCCTGCTGCTGACCACGTCGTTCTACTGGGACATGGACGACAAGACCCGCGAATGGTCGAAGCGCTACTTCGCCAAGATGAACCGGATGCCGACGATGTGGCAGGCCGGCGTCTATTCCTCCGTGATGCACTATTTGAACGCCATCAAGGAAACCGGCACCGACGATCCCTTGAAAGTGGCGGCGAAAATGCGCGAGAAGCCGGTCGAGGATTTCTTCTCCCGCAATGGCAAGCTGCGCGAGGACAATCTGATGGTACACGACCTCTGGCTGGTGCAGGTCAAGAAACCGGAAGAGTCAAAATATCCGTGGGATTATTATCAGATCCTCGCAAAGATTTCCGGAGAGGAAGCGTTCGGGCCGCCGAATCCGGAATGTTCGCTGGTGAAAAAATAAGCGAGCGAATGGCGAATTGCGAGTAGCGAATGGGGGCTTCTATTCGCCATTCGCTACTCGCCACTCGCGTCACTTTGCGGCCCCGATCTCCCGCAGATACTTCATCACGCCGGGATGGATCAGTTCCTGTTTCGGCGCGGCGGCGACCGTGTTCGCGGCCGTGGTCTCGCAGGCCTGAGCGAGCTTCTTGCAGAACGCCGATTCCACTCCGTGCAACGTGCGCGCCAGGCGATACGCCACATCATCGGGCAGGTCGGCGCGCGTCAGCACAAAACTCCAGGAGCCGACCGAGTTGATGGCTTCCGTCTGGCCGGGATAGCTGCCGGCTGGCACCGTCAGCGGCTTTAAGAACGTGTGCTTTGCGCGGATGCGCGCGATCTCGCCCGAATCGGGCGCGATGAAGCGCGCGCCGCCGGGAGCCGACGCCACCGCGGCAAATCCGGGCCAGCCGATGCCGGCGCCCCAAAGTGCTGCGGCGCGGCCGTCCTGCACCATCGCCGGGCCATCGCCGGCGCGATCGAGATAGATCGACTTGAAGTCCTCGTCCTGCCTCAGTCCGATGCCATCGAGAATATAACGCGACAAGATCGGCAGGCCCGAGCCTTTGGCGCCGAACGCCACCGGCTGGCCGACGAGATCGCGGATGGTTTTGTAGGGGCTGTCCGCGCGCACCACGAACATGCCGGGGCTCGAATACATCGCCGTCAAAATCTTCAGCGGCGTCGCCGGCCGGCCAATGCCCATGAAGGCTTCATAGGCCGGCTCGCCCGCGACCAACGCGATGTCGAGCTGGCCTGCCTCCATCAGCGGAATGTTTTCGTTGCTGCCCTTGGTGTTGCGCGGCTCGATGGCGAGCTGCGAATCGGCGGCGTTCATCACCTCGGCAAAGGCATTGCCATAGACGGGGAAACCGCCTCCGGGTGTCGCCGTCCCCAGGCTGATCGTTGTCCTTGAAATGGCCTTGTCCCCCCCTTGCGCTGCGGCATCGCCCGCCGCGAGCAGGAGCCCCAAGCAAACGATTCCGGCGAGTTTCATATTCCGTCTCCGACGGCCAGATTGCGCGCTATCATTGCGTAACCCGTGTCGCAGGCAAGCCTGCGTTTTTGCGCGGTAGCATTGCGGGAGTGCGCCCTACCCTGTAAATGGTGACGGCACCGTTGCCGGCCGTCTCGGACAGCCGCCTGCGGCGGGGCCTGTAGCTCAATGGTTAGAGCCGGCCGCTCATAACGGTCTGGTTCCTGGTTCGAATCCAGGCAGGCCCACCAGCCTTCGCTCGCAAAGCGAGCTACGGCTAGGCAAGCCGGTGCCACAAACGCCTCGCGAAGCGAGCGAAGGTTTTCACGCCGAAACCCCAGCGAAGGCGGACTGGTGTCGCTCCCAACCAAAATATCGAAAACAACCCCATGCAAAGTAGCATGGCAGTCGCCAGCAGGGATACTTCGAGAACGAAGGATGGAGCATGGCCGGGCGTAGCTCGGAACGCAAGTGAGAGAAGGCGGACCTCGGCCCACCGATTTTGAATTCAACTACCAGACAGCTTAAGGGCAGGCGCTCGCAAATTGCCCGCCATAGCGGGGTGGGAGCGCCTCGAGAAGAAGCGCTCCCCACCGCATCGCGGGGCTAGGAGAACAGGAAGTCGTTGGCGTGCAGGTTGTTCGCCACAACGTGCTCCAGCGTGATCGTGTGGTCGGCTCCGAGGCTGATCACGGTATCGGCCCCGACCTGATGCATGGCGGCCTTGACGGCATTGAAGTTTGCAAACACACCGCCGTCGAACTCGATGTGATCGCCGCGTTGGAAGTCGGTGACGACATTCTTGCCGAAGTCGGCATTGAAGGCGAAGGTGTCGCTGCCGTTGCCGCCGGTCAGCGTGTTGTTGCCGGATCCGACAATCATCCGGTCATTACCGTTTCCGCCGTCGAAGACATTGTTGCCGTTGCCGGCGCGCAACAGGTCGTTGCCGTTCCCGCCCGACAGCAGATTGTTGCCGCTGCCGCCATCAAGCGTGTCGTCGCCGTTGCCGCCGGTGATCACGTCGTTGCCGCGGCCGCCGTTCAGCACATCATTGCCGTTGCCGCCGACCACGACGTCATTGCCATCGCCAGCGTTGACGGTGTCATTGCCGTTGCTGGTGAAGATCACGTCATCGCCGGTCGTACCAGCGAGGCTGTCGTTGCCGTTCCTGCCAATGATGATCCGGCCGACCTCGTTCACGTTGGTGACGCTGACATGGATCGTCTGCGTGCTGCTGGCGCCATGGATGTCCGTTGCCGAAACAACAACGTCGTAGACGTTGTCATGGTTGGCGTCTTCCGGGCTCTCGAAGTCCGGCGCGTTGTTGAAGGTCAACGCCCCGCTGTGCGGGTCGATCGAGAAGAATCCATTGTCGTCGCCGCCGGCCTTGGCGAACACGAAGGCATCGTGCTCAGGATCGGTGGCGAAGACGGTTCCCGCCAGCGTCTGGTTTTCGGCGATGCTGAAATTTGCCGGCGACGTGATGACAGGTGCATCGTTGACGTGGATCACGGATGCAGTCACCGTTGCGCTCCCCGACTCGAGACCGGCCGGATCCTTCAAGACCACCGTAAAACCAGCGCTGCCGGCGTCGTCGCCGTCGTGCTTGAACGCGACCTGACCAGCGGCGAGCTGGGCCTGGGTAAAGGACGTAGCTGCCACCGCATTGACCAGGACCTGACCGTGGCTCGTTCCCGTCACCCTGTAGGTGAGCTGAACACCGGAATTGTCCGGGTCAGCCTCCGTCAGGTCCGCCGTGGTGATCACAACCGACTGGTTCTCGTTGACCGTGATTGCCAGGTCGCCGGCGATGACCGGCGCTGCGTCCTGGAACACTGCATCAGTCCGCACATTGAGGTTCTCGATGCGCAGATCCTGGCTTGCCGGCGTGTCCGCCAGGTCGATGGCGGTCTGCGGTGTGTTGTGCAGGTCCTGCAGGAAGGTCTCGAACGCCTTCTGCTCGCCCATCGCATTGGCCGGCACCACGTTGGCTGCGGTGAAGTCAAGCGCCTCGTCGATGGGGCCCGACAGGCTGCCGTCGTTCAGCAGGAAACGGAAGTTTTCGCCGTTGGCCTTGATCGGGTAGCCATCGCCGCCGTTTGCGGTGAAGTTCAGGATGACGACGCTGATGGTCGAAGGCGCACCGGGGACGACAACCCCATGCTCGACGAGTCTGGCGACCAGTTCGCCTTGCTCGTTGACCAGCGAAACATTGTCGATGCGGTGCCCGGCGGCGAAGTCCGGATCGAATGAGAAGCGCAAGCCGCCGATCTGCGGGAAGCCGCCCTGCTGCAGTCCGCTCGCCCCCAACGTCGTGAGATCGCCGGCGAAGTTGAGAATGTTGAGCAGTTGCTGCGGCGTCGTATCGAACACCATCAGCTTGTTGTCGAAGCGCAGCGCATTCTCGACGTCAAGCTGCGAGATGGCGCCTTCCGGCTTGTTGGCAAGCGGATTGGCCTCCGGCCGTACCTTCGCGAACGTATCGTCGTCAATTGAGCCGATCGAGGCACGGATGCCGCCGCCATTCTTGAGCGACACGATGAAGGCGTCGTTGCCCAGCGCCTGACGCGCCACGTGGCTGTTGGCGTCGGCGGAGACGTCGCCCAGGTTTGTCTCCTCGGTACGGCCGAACACGCGGTCGCCCTCGAGATACACGTTCGTAAAGCCGAACAGGTTGCCGTCCTTGGCCGCAATGATGTTGCCGATCGCAGTGGTGATGGCGCTCACCTTGGCGGCGATCCCATTCGGATCGGCATTGATCACGTCCTGGATATTGGAGGTGCCGTATGCCGCCTGCAGGTTCGCCGTCGTCGACGCGTAGGCGCCGTTGATCACTGACGCATCGGCAACACCGTCGAGGACCACATTGTCGTTCTGATCGAGCATGATGTGACCATTCTCATCGAACTGCACAACAAGGCGACCGAGATAGGTGTGCTCGGAGTCGGTGGTGACCAGCAGTGTGGCGTTGTTGTCTGCGTCATGCAGGACGATCGGATAGTTCTTTGTGAAGGTCGGGTCATGCCCGGGGAATGCTCCCGCCGCGTCGTTGGCATCGCCCAACCGTTCGTGACCGCCGCCGGCTGCCATGATGTCGACGCCATGCAGCAACGGCGCGAGCGCCTCGTTGCGCACCTCGGCATCGAGCTGGTCGACCATGATGATCTTGTTCACGCCTTGCGCGGTCAGGCTGTCGATGACCGGCTGCAGGATCGCGGCAAGTTCCTGATAGTTGATGACGTTGCCGTCGCCGAATGGATCCTGCACCGTGGTGCCGTTTGGCGAGGTAACCGTCAGCAGAAGTTGCGATGTCAGGCCGACAATGCCGATCTTTTCGCCACCCTGGGTGACGATCGCCGAGGGCGCGATCTTGCCCTTGATGGTGGAGGCTTCCTTGCCGGCAAAATCGTTGGTGTTGGTGCCGCCGATACTCTTGTCGGCAAGCCCGCGCAGCGCGGAATCGCCGGCAAAGTTGAGGTTGGCCGTGATGAAGGGGAATTGCGCGCCAACCCATGGCGAAGAGGCCGCGATGGCGCCCTGCAGCACCGGTGAACCAAGGTCGAACTCGTGATTGCCAAGCGCCGAGGCATCTACGCCGAAGGCGTTCAGGATCGCAATATCAGGACGCCCCAGCGCCGTCGAGCCGATGATCGCGTTGAGCGATGGATCAGCGCCGGCGGTCATGAAGGGGCCGGGCAGGTAGCTATCGCCGCCGGACAGCACGACCGTGTTGGCGTACTGATCGTCGAACTTGTCGATCAGCGCGCCCATGATCGGGGCCGTCGTGAGGGAGAGGGAGGATCCCTCCTCGTCGGCCATGTGCAGGAGTTGCAGCGTGTAGGGCGTGAACGTCGTCAGCAGCGTACCGGCGTCCGCCCCTGCGCCGCCGTCCGCGGCCAACTTGAACGAGACCTTGCTGTAGTCCTGGCTGGGATCAAGCTGCAGGGTGACCGGGCCTGCGCTCCCGCCGGTGAGGGTCAGGACGTTGCCGGCTCCGAGCGTCGCGTGCGTCGCGGTACCGATGCCCTTGAGGTCGATCAAGTCGCCATTTCCAAATCCCTTGATCGTGCTGTCGAAATGGCCGTCGGCGAGCGTGCCGGCGGCAAGGCGCAGCGTCTGATTGCCGGTTGCGAGAACGACCGAGCCAGGTCCCTCGCTCCCCAGGGTCCAGTCACCGCTATGCAGGTTCACCGTCTCGATATTCGCGAGGTTGGACAGGCTGCCCTGGCCGGTACCAAACAGCTCGACCGAGTCAACGCCGGTGCCGCCGTCGACCGCCGCCGAGAACGTCGCGCCGGTATAGACATTGATGGTGTCGTCGCCCCCGCCGAGGGCGACGCTGCCATTGATCGCTCCCTTGTTGGTCAGGGTGTCGGCGAGCGTGTCCGTAATGGCGATGGCTTCGCCATTGTCGCCAGTGATGGTCCCTTCATTGTTGATCGTGGTCGCGCCGAAGGCGTTGCCGAGATTGCTGTCGTCAACCGTGATCGCGCGCTGCACGCTGTGGATCACGCCGCCGGCAAAATTGTTGATCATGCCGCCGCCGACCGTGATCGCCTCCGACAGGCCGCCCGTCCAGGTGCCCAGCGCCTCGATCAGGCCATGGTTGTCGATCGCGACAAGACCGTCGACATCGATGCCATCGCCGTCGGTCGATCCGGCCGCATGGCCGGTGATCGTGCCCGAATTCTTGACGATGGTGGTGGTGTTGCTCTGCGTGTCGAGGTTGATGCCCGAGCCGAGCGAGCCGGTGATCGAGGCGCCTTGGTCGTTGTCGACCTCGATCGCCAGTTTGGCGGTGATGCCGTGACGCACGCCGGTGATCGTGCCTCCGTCAAAGTTGTGAACCGTACCGAAGCCGGCATCCTGAAAGTCAACGCCGTCGCTATTGCCCGTCCCGGTCGCGGCGATCTGACCGTGATTGTTGATGAGCGCGTTGGTGCCGGGCCGAATGGCGTCGGCGTTGGCAGCCGTGATTACACCGCCGATTTCGTTGGTGATGGTCGTCGAGACGGTTGCGGCAACGATGTTGTTGAAATCGAGGGCCTGGCCGTTCGCGGTCGACTGGATGGTGCCGAAATTGTCGATTGTCACCACGCCGTTGGGAAGGTCGGCATTGATCCGGATGGCATCGTCGGTCGACGTGATGCTCGCCCCAGCGCGGTTGTTCAAGGTGAAGTGGTTGTTGCCGTTCGAGCTGCCGATGGTGTCGATCGCGCGGCCGCTGGTGGCGCCGATCGCGCCGGCATTGTCCACGGTTGCGTTGGTGCCCGTCGTCGGCGGCACCAGGTCCCAGATCAGGGCGGGGCCGGTCGGGGCGGTCAGTGCGCCGCCCGCGGCCAGCGCATAGCTTTCTTGGCCGCTGACGACGGGTGCAAGGTAAAGCTGCGCCGTCAGCGGCTCATGGTCGCTGGTCTGATCGGCAAACTCCGCGTTGATGTGAACGATGTCGAACTTCGTGCTTGCGGCGAGATTGTTGGTCACCAGCATGTGGTCCAGCGTCTCGGAATTGCCCTCGAAGACGTAGTCGTAGCGCTCGTTTGCCGGCAGTTGGTCCTGCAGATCCGTCAGCACCGCGCCGCCGCCCGGGGTGTATGTGGCCGTGGCGGTAATCGGATCGCTGCCGGGAACATGGTAGTTGCTAATCGTTGCGGTGCCCTTGAGCACATTGAGCGGCTCCTCGAACTGGAACTCGTTCAAATCACCGGCCACCACGATCTTGGCGTTCGGGTTAGTGGCAAGCACGCTATCGATGAAGTTGTTGACTGCCTGCGCCTGCGCGGCGCGCGTGACCTCGCCGGCATCGAACGGCGGCTGATCGCTGCCGAGCAGCGGCGCACTGCCGCCCTTCGAGGTGAAGTGACCGTCGATCACGGTGACGTCCTGGCCGTTGAAGTGGAATGTGGCAACCAGCGGCGGGCGCGACTGGAAGAAGGGATTGTCCGGATTGTTCAGTTGATCCGTGTTGCCGGCGGGGTCGGAGATTGCGGTTCCATCGGCTGCGAGCGTCTTCACCGAGCCGGCGACCAGGCTCACCCGGTCATCGCGGTACAGATAGGCGGTGCGGATGTTGCCGCCCGGCTGGCCGCCATTGGCCGTCCCCAGCGCGTTGTTGTTGAGGAAGGGATTATCGACATACGAATAATGCGCGGTGCTACCGGCCGCGGTGCTGAGCGCGTTGATCTTGTCGACCAGCAGCTGCAGCGTTCCCGCCGCCGACGTGTCGGAGGAGATCTCGGCGCCGTCCTCGTCCTGGACTTCCTGCAAGGCCAGGATGTCGGGCGCATGCAGGGTGTTGAAAATCTGGCTGGCAATGGTGTCGAACTTGCCCGAGCCGACGTCGTCGTCGATGTTGGACTGCTTCTGCGCGGTGGTAGTCCCCGAGACCTTGTTGATATCCTCGACCTTGGGATCAAGATTCTCGGCGTTGTAGCTTGCGATGACCAGGTGGTTGCTGTCGCCGGTGAGGGTTCCGGTTTCCTTCACGAGCGTGCTCGGCTGGGTAACGGTGTAAGGCTGTGTCGCCAACACCTCGTAGTTGGCGAACGCGTAAGCAACGACGCCGGTCACGTCGGACAGATGCGCGCCGACATTAACGTTGGGCTTCACGAAGCCCGGCAGCATGCCGCTGTCGGCGTCGATCTGGATGCGCTCGGGATTGTAGTCGCCGCCAACCGTATCGTTGTCGCCGAAGGCGACCTGGCCCGGCGTCAACAGCAGGTTGCCGTGCGACGTCAATCCGGTCGCACCGCCAATGCCATTGCTCGCATCGTTGTCATTGTCGACGACGGTGAAGATCTCCCCGAAGTTGTTGGTGGGGCCGACCGCGGTCGGCGCCTTCACCGTCACCATCATGCTCTCGAGGCTCTCATAGAAAAGCGCGCCGGCAGCAAGGTCGGCGGTCGGCGGCAGCAGGCCGCCAACTCCACCGATCTGCACCGGGGTAATGGCGGGGCCAACCCCAAGGTCCACCACGGAGGTGACGCTGGACAATTCAGTGGTCGAGAAGCTGTCTGCCGCAGAACCGGATGGCGTGAACTCCTGCACCCGCCCCGTGACCTGGACCAGGTGGCCCACCGTCGGCAGGGCGCCGCTCGATTGAAACACGAAGATGGCGTCCGAGGTCGCCGTATTGCCGTCGCCCGCGGCATCCTGGATATAGAATCCGCGGCTGCCCTCGCCACCATTGGTGTCGACCGCGGTCACGACGCCGCGCGTGGTCACGACCTGATTGTTGAGCGGGGACGTGTGTCCTGCGCCCTGGATGGTGTAGATGGGCGTGAACGTGTCGTCGTCGAGAATGGTTCCGCTCGCGGTCGTGTTGCTGCCGGCCAGCGCGACGCTCACCCCCGCGGCGTTGTTCGTCGGCGTGTTGCCAAGCGCAAGCGAGAAGGTCTCGTTGGACTCTGCGCTGGTGTCACCGTTGGTTTGGACGGTGACGGTCGCAGTCGTCTGGCCGTTGAGAATCGTCCCGGAAATCGTCGTCGGCACCGTGCCGCCGGCATAGTCGGCGGCGTCGGTCGTGCCGGCCGCAAGCGTCACCGAGAAGCTCACGTCGCCTGTGGTGCCGCCGGCGCGCTGCACCGTGAAGGTGAAGTCGGTGGTGCCGCTGTTGCCCTCACTCTGCGAAATCGAGAGCGAATTGGCCGCGAACGAAAGCTGCTGGGATTCGCCACCGGCGGCCGTCGCGAAGTTGAGAGCGGTCGCATTGGCGATGCCGGCATAGGGATTGCCGGCGAGGTCGGTGATGGCGCTCGCGGCAATCTCCACGTGATAGGCGGTTCCAGCGTGCAGGTCGGCCGCCGGATTGATCGTGACCGTGTTGCCGCTGATCGAGACCTGCGTCGCGTCGGTCACTGCGACGGTACGCGTATCGCCGGCCCCATCGGTGATGATGATATTCCCCGAACCGGCCTTCACGGCTTCGCTGAAAGTGAGGACAAGGTTGGCGGAGACAGCAACGCCGGTCGCATCGTCAGCGGGAGCCGAGCCGCTCAGGGTCGGCGCCGTCGCATCGGTAATCGTGAAAGCCTGGGTTGAAAACGGCAGGTCCGGTGCGATTCCATCCAGCGACTGATCGCCGCTCGCGTCCTGTGCATCCCAGTTTGCCGCTGTGGGGGTGGCGTTGAGCGCAGCGCGAACCGCCGCAAAGTCGCTGAAGCCGCTGCGGGCTCCCTTCCAGGCGAAAATATCGCCGTCGAGGTCGCGCGCACCAAGATCGAGAGCGTTGACGCCGTAGGTCAGCCCTGTATTGGCCAGCGAATCGGCTGCGTTGTTGCTGACCGCCGTGATAAACGTCGGCGCAGCGCGCGTTCCGGCATAGGCGTAGATCGTTTCGCCGCTGGCGCCGATCCCATGATTGGATCCGTACGTTGCGCTGGCGCCGAACACGATGGTTCCAGTCGAAGCGGAGGGCGCAGGAGAGGTTACGCCGACGTCGTTCAGCGCGACGATCGTGCCCGCTGTCACCGTGGATGTGGCGGTCCAGATGAAGGCGTTCTCGTTGGTGTCGATCCAGGATGTTCCATTCCACTCATTGTCTTCGAACGTGATGGACTCTCCAGCGGCGATGTCCTGCAGCGCGACAAAAGCGAGGTTGTCATTGCCGTCCGCGTTGAATCCGACAAAGGCGATTGATCCCGGTCCGAGCGCCATGGCACATTTCTCCCGTTTGCAGACTTTGAAAAAGTGGACGCGTGTTTTGCAGCGAGGGCTCGCCGCGCCGTTGGTCGGCGGTCAATTAATCGAGCGGTTGTAACAAACGGGTGACGGCCGTTTGAATTGCCTGCATTTCATGCGAACAAATTTGTGCATGAGCAGCGGAATAGTTTGCGAGGGTCGATTTTGGTCGCCGCAGTAACTATCGCGAAGCGCTTCGTCCTTGATGACTGGTGCGTCCGCGCCGCAAGTGGCTACACCGCTGGCCGCCGATAACAGCAAGAACTTCTCGCCGCTGCATGCGCGCCTCGTGGTCGGAAGCATCTCACCGACTAGAAGACCCGGCACAGCTACAGCAAATGGAGATGTGGCCCGATATCCATTTCGGGCATTCGCCGGACATCGTGCTCGACCAAGGCTTAGTCGGCTTCGGTTCCAACAGCGGCCTTTCGCGGCCCCCGGGGCTAAGCTGGTCGGATCGATTGGAAGTTATCGCCGCCCACCAGAAATCCCACAGAAACCGCGTGAACAAACGCGCATAAAACGAACTAACGAGCGCGAGAATCGTTGAAAATGTTCAGATTTTCCGGATGTTCGCCGTGCTCATAACGGTCTGGTTCCTGGTTCGAATCCAGGCAGGCCCACCAATAGCAACAGACATTTAGTAAATCAGCGTTTTGTCTGGTGGACCGTTTGGCCTTTCGGACGCAATAACAACGAGTCGATTGCGTTGTAACGGGTCGGAGAGGCGTCGCCATTTTTCCTAAAATTCTTGTCGGATTTCCGGCTTTGCCTCCAAGACCAATTCCAGCACTGCCAGTGACTGGTGTAGCAAAACGTCACTCCGCTTACCCGAGCAGCAAAGGGGCCGCACGCCGCCCTGCCTAGAATGGTTTCGAGCCCATCAGGTGCATGCTCTGGCACTGGCGAAGTCCCCGTGGGGCGACTGAGCCAGCGGCATCATGGCGCTCCCGGTTGAGCCTGATCTTGTCACCACCTTGTCGCGTTCGATCGCGGCCATCGCAACCGAGAGTATTTGCGTCACGTACGACGTTTATCCCGTCTGGTATTTCTCTGAAGCAAAGCGTGGAACGGTATCGCAATATCTCCCGGGAAAAACTGGGAGCAGCATTACGACTTTCTCCTCTGTGATGACGTTGTTTTTCTCGACCACAGCACGTTCGAGTTTGCTCGATATATGGAAGGCTAGGAAGAGCACGAGCGAGCGTACACCATTATCGCCCGCGATCTTCTTGGTGACCCGGTGGATATTGTCGCCTGGCAGCCGGAATCTGGCCGTCTCGCAACGTGGCTCAACCGCGTTTCTGTACTGGGCGAGGAACAGTCGAATGCTCCTCGGCTAGCCGAAGGTTTGCCGGTCTTCGAGACCCCTCTGCAGGGGCTGCAGCAGCGCCGATTCGGCGTGGTCGTGATCGACCCCAAACGCGCCGCACCCAAGCTTCGTGAAGCCGCCCCTCTCCTCGCCGCCAATTACGAACACGGAATCGGGCTTTGGATGGTTGCACACTACGCGGGAGAGTGAGATCAAAGTAGTCAAATCTGTATTGGTCGCCAGTCCGCCAGAATGTGCACCCGACTTAACGGTGAACGCGGCCGAAGGCAATGCCATATGTTTTTGGTTGGGACACCAGACTCAATGCCAATAGCATTGAAATGCTTGACGGCACGAATATGCCAGACTTAGCTGCACGACAATCGCCTGATTTGAGTGCCTCGATGCTATCCTGACTTAACCACCGAGCTCGTAATGATAGAATCCTGACTACTGGGCAACAGTTTACAGAGCAGACCGGTCCTTCAAATGTCTTACGAACCACTCGTCACTTTCTCGCTACTTTTCATCTCGATTCGGTGTGAGACAACATCGGAGTATCTTGGCGTTGGCGTCCCCACCGGAACCCGTTAGCCGTGGCATTTGCAGCGAGTTCTAAATTGCTGGCTCCCACCATAGAAGCGCAGCCTGGGCGCGTAAAGCTCAGCATAGTCATCCCTTGCTACAACGAGGAGAGGACCCTTGAAAGCTGCGTGGATAGCGTGCTCGCGATCCAAGATGAAAGCCTTGAACTTGAGCTGATTATCGTCGACGACTGCTCGACGGATGGGAGCCTGGCCATTGCACGCCGCC
>Ga0081540_1001854_pt1 | contig 17700 bp, 18 predicted proteins | sample TabmetS2T1R1_FD_71024 | JGI IMG/M metagenome (GOLD analysis project Ga0081540, IMG submission 71024) | Tabebuia heterophylla rhizosphere microbial communities from the University of Puerto Rico - S2T1R1 | ecosystem: Host-associated > Plants > Roots > Rhizosphere ... | reverse complement strand
ACGGCGATGCAACCACCGCCATAATTGAGTGGCCATCTGTCGATTCGAGCCATCATAGGCCGCTTGACGGCCGCTGCCTCGGATCGGTCCATGAATGCGAAGAAAAGGCCCGAACAGAGCGACGCCCTACTTGCCGCCATCGTGGCGTCGTCGATGGATGCGGTTTTCAGCATTGACGTGAACGCCCGCATCCAGACGTGGAACAAGGCTGCCGAGCGGCTCTACGGCTATACCGCCGATGAAGCGATCGGCCAGTCACTCGGCCTGCTGGTGGCCGATCCGCAATATACGCCTGGAGAGCTGTTTCGCCGCGCGCTTTCCGGTGAGCAAATTTATTTCGAGCAGCTTCGTCGCCGCAAGAATGGAGCATTGATAGAGGTTGGTATCAGCTCCGGCCCGATCCGCGACGCGCGCGGGCACGTCGTCGGGCTTTCCGTCGTTCACCGCGACATATCCGAGCGCAAACGGGCCGAGCGTGAGTTACGGCAGACACAGGAATGGCTCGAACTGACGCAGGAGGCGGGCCGCGTTGGACCGTGGGAATATGAAATCCCGAGCGGCGAGATGCGCTGGTCGAGAGAGCTTTATCGGCAACTCGGTCACGACCCCGCCTGCGTGGCGCCATCCTTGGCGGCTTTTCGCGATCGCGTTCACCCTGGCGACCATGAGCGGCTCGATTGGATTCGGGCGCAGGAACGGACCGCGGACGCAGGTGCGCAGTTCCAGATGGAGCTGCGCGTGATCCTGCCCGACGGCAGCCTGTCATGGTTCGACCGCCGGTCACGCATCGTGCCCGACGACGGGCGTCGCCGCATCATCGGCTGCAACGTCGACATCGCCGAGCGCAAGAAACAGGAGGAAAATCTGCGCTTCATCATGGGCGAGCTATCGCACCGTACGAAGAATATCCTTGCGGTGGTCCAGGCGATGGCGTCGCAGACCGCACGTCACACCGAATCATTTGACGATTTCCAGGAGCGCTTCCTCGGCCGTATCGGAGCGCTGTCGCAATCCCACGATCTTCTTGTCAGCCAGAACTGGCGCGGTGCGTCGCTTCTTGACCTCATCCTGGCGCAGTTGAGGCCGTTCGTGGACGATCGGACCCGCCTGCAAACTGAAGGACCGGCCGTATTTCTCAAGGCCGAAGCGACGCAAGCCTTGGGGATCATTCTGCATGAGCTTGCCACCAATGCGTCGAAATATGGAGCGTTGAGCGTCCCGGCTGGACGTATTCGCATTCAATGGCAACTGACCGACTCGTCCATCGCGGTCGGCTGGCGCGAATATGACGGTCCCCTGGTGAAGGCTCCCATCCGCAACGGCTTCGGCCGGATTCTCGTCGAGCGCATGGCCCGCGACATGTTCGGCATCACGCCCAGGCTCGAGCTGTTGCCGACCGGCGCACGGTGGAGTGCCGCGATTCCGTTGTCGCTGGTCGCCTGTTAGGCTTCGTTAATTCAGCTTCGCCTTCACGTCGCGGATGCCTTCGGAGAGAAGGTTCTCGGCGACCTTGCCCTTGACACTTTCGGTCAGGATGCGCTCGGCCGCCGCGACGGCGGCTTCGGCCGCAGCGGCACGCACGTCGGCCAGCGCCTGCGCCTCGGCCTGGGCGATCTTGGTGTCGGCCATCTTGGTGCGCCGGGCGATGAAGTCTTCCATCTTGGCCTTGCCCTCGGCGGCGACACGCTCGGCCTCGGCGCGGGCGCCGGCGATGATCGCCTCGGCCTCGCGATCGGCCTCCTGGTGCCTGCGCTGGTATTCGGCGAGGAGCTTCTGCGCCTCCTCCTTGAGGCGGCGCGCTTCGTCGAGCTCGGCCTTGATGCGGGCGGCGCGCTGGTCGAGCGCGCCGAGGATGGCGTTGTGCGCGCCGAAATAGAACATGACCGCGACGAAGATGAGGAATGCGACCGCGACCCAGAATTCGGCATTGATGGTCATGGTCGCATCCTCATGCCTTGGTCCGTGCGGCGTCCACGGCGGCTTCCACCGTCGTGCGCGCGGGTTGCACGCCGATCAGCCGGTCGACGATTGCCGCCGTCGCCTCGATGGCGATGCCGCGGACGTTGGCCAGCGCCGCCTGCTTGGTCCCCGCGATCTGCTGCTCGGCCTCGTGGAGCTTGGTGTTGAGCTCGCCCTCCAGGCGCTTGCGCACCTGGTCGGCCTCGGCATTGAGCTTGTCGCGCGTCTCGTTGGCGATCGTCTGCGCGCGGGTGCGCGCGTCGGCGAGCGCCTTCTCATAGGCCGCAAGCTCGGCGTCCGAGTTTTCCCGCAACTGCCGGGCGGCTCCGAGATCCTCGTCGATGCGGCCGCGCCGTTGCGCCAGGATGTCGCCGATGCGCGGCAGCGCGAGCTTCGACATCAGCAGGTACAGCGCGACGAAGCAGATCGCGAACCACACGACCTGCGACGCGAAGGTCTCGCGCTCGAACGGCGGAAACGCGCCCTTGTGGCCGCCCGCCGGCGCTTCGGTATGGGCTGAGGTCGCCATGCGCGAAACGGCCGTCCGGTCAGACGGCCGCCCTCCCGATCACAGCGCGAACAGCAACAGAAGCGCGATCAGCAGCGAGAAGATGCCGAGCGCCTCGGTCACGGCGAAGCCGAAGATCAGGTTGGCGAACTGGCCCTGGGCCGCCGACGGATTGCGCAGCGCTGCCGCCAGGTAGTGGCCGAAGATCGTGCCGACGCCGACGCCGGCTCCGCCCATGCCGATGCACGCGATGCCGGCACCGATCATCTTTGCCGAGGTGGGATCCATGAAAAGCTCCTTTGCGGGTTGGAACGGGCGGGCGCTCAATGGCCCGGGTGAATCGCGTCGTTGAGGTAAATGCAGGTAAGGATGGCGAACACGTAGGCCTGGAGGATTGCCACCAACAGCTCCAGCGCGGTGAGCGCGACGGTGAGCGACAGCGGCAGCACGGCGCCGATCCAGCCGAGAAAGCCCCATGCCCCCAGGAGCCCGATGAAGCCGGCGAACACCTTCAGCGTGATGTGACCGGCCAGCATGTTGGCGAACAGTCGCACGCTGTGGGAGAGCGGCCGCGACAGGAACGACATCACCTCGATAACGGTGACCAGCGGCAGGATGTAGATCGGAATGCCGCTCGGCACGAACAGCTTCAGGAAATGCAGTCCGTTCCGGTACAGGCCGTAGCCGATGACGGTGAAGAACACCATCAAGGCCAGCGAAGCGGTGATGATGATGTGCGTGGTGACGGTGAATGAATACGGGATGAGGCCGATCAGGTTGACGAACAGCACGAACATGAAGATCGAGAACACGAAGGGGAAGAACCGCATTCCCTCGCTTCCCGCCGTGCTGCGCAGCATGTCGGCGACGAACTCGTACGACATTTCGGCGAGCGACTGCAGCCGTCCGGGCACCAGGGCGCGCTGGCTGGTGCCGCCAACCAGCAGAAGCGTGATGCCGATGAGCGCGATCCCCATGAACAGCGCCGAATTGGTGAAGGCGATCTCGTGCCCGCCAATGTGGCCGAGCGTGAAATATTTCACGATGTTGAACTGATGGATCGGGTCATCCATGGCCGATCGGCCCCTGCTCTGGCGTGCCGCCGGTCAACCGGCGACGCATCAATTCCGTTGGTTCCCGTCGAGCGGTCCCGCCTTCACGACTCCGGCCGAGCGCATGACGTTGAGGACGCCCGCGACAAACCCGAGCAACAGGAAGACGATCAGCCCCCACGGCGACGTTCCGAGCAAACGGTCGAACAGCCAGCCGAGGATGAAACCGACAACGACGCCCCCTACCAGTTCGGCGGACAACCGCATGCCGCGGGCGAACGCCGACATGTCGGCGGTCGGTTGCGACGCGGAGCCGGATTCATTGCCACGACGCGGACCGACCTGGTCGAGTCGTTCGCCGAGACTCCGGAGCCTCGCGGAGAGAGCGGCTTCTTCGGCCGATCGGGAGTTGTTGCCGTTGTCGCGCGTGCCGTCGCTCATGCCCCGACGCCCGCTCCAAAGTGCGCTCCCGCCGCCTAAAAGCGGCGCGGACCATAATGACGAGGGGCCGGCCCGTCAAGATTGGCCACGGTATGGCAAGCGGCTGAAATGGCGGGGGAAATCAGTGAGCAGTGAGTGGTGGGTGGTGAATAGTGAGTAGCGAAGCCGGGGCGTCCGCAGCTCTCTTTCTACCCACTACTTCACCACTCACTGGCTTGACCAGCCGTGCTACAATAGCGACCGATCCCCGGAGGCCGCCATGCTGCGCATTCTGTTCACCGCTGCAGTGCTCGCGCTCGCGCCCGCCGCGCATGCCCAGACCGTCACGCCCGACAGCGAGAACGGGCGCTACTCGTTCAGCCAGGTGCAGGGTGGAGTGCTGCGCCTGGATAGCCGCAGCGGCCAGGTGTCGCTGTGCAGCGAGCGTCCCGCCGGCTGGGCCTGCCAGGCGGTGCCGGACGAGCGCACCGCTCTCGAGAACGAGATCGCCGGGCTGCAAAACGAGAACGCGACCCTCAAGAAAGAGATGATCGCCCGCGGCGTGCCCTTGCCTGGCATGAAGGCGGAACCGCCGTCAGGCCGGCCGCAGGTGGAGCTCAAGCTTCCCAATGACGCCGACATCGACCGGCTGATGACATTCATGGAGAAGATCTGGCGCCGTCTGATCGAGATGGTCCAGAACGCTCAGAGGGACATGGAGAAGAAGGGCTGAGCCGGCCATTATCCTGGCGCGCGGCGGATACGAGCCTGTCGACCGCCGTCACCACCGCTCCCGACGTCATCGCCACCGCGACGCTCTCGGTCGAGACGCCCGGCGAGGGCATCGTCGAGATCAGCGCCGACGCGGCCCGCTTCGTCCGCGACATTCAGGCGCAGGAGGGCGCTCTCTTTCTCTACCTGCGCCACACCTCCGCGTCGCTCACCATCCAGGAGAATGCCGACCCCGACGTGCGCACCGATCTGATCACGGCGCTGCGGCGGCTGGCGCCGGCGGATGCCGGCTGGGTGCACGACACGGAAGGGCCGGACGACATGCCGGCACACGTGAAGACGATGCTGACGGGAGTGTCGCTGCATGTCCCCGTGGTGGCCGGCGAGCTTGCGCTCGGCACCTGGCAGGGGATCTATCTGGTGGAGCACCGGACGCGTCCGCACCGCCGCGAGGTGGTGCTGCAATTCATCGGCAGCCGGACGAAACGCTCGTAATCTTCAGTTTTGCAGCCCGGATGAATTGCAATTCCGGGATCGAAGATGATGCCTGATAGGCGAAGCCTATCCCGAACCCGCTGCGCGTGATCCGGGCTGTTTCTGCGCGTTTCTCAGTCGCGAATGACGCGCGCGAGCCAGAACAGGGTCACGGCGAACACGATCATCGCGGCCTGCATCGGCATGTAGAAGCCGAGCGGCATCTCGAGCACCGGCACGACGATCTTGTTCAGCGTCTTGATGAAGAAGTTGGTGACGAAGAAGAACACCAACCATGCGCCGAACATCACCATCATGAGGTTCTTGAACCGCGGCCAATGGGTCCACTGCGAAACGGCCAACATCGTCAACATCGTCGAGCCCTCGTCTCAGACCGCCGCGCTACCGCATTCGGCCGTCTGTGCGATTGTCATAGCCCGCGGACGTCTTCCTCGTATGTGACCGGCATCACAGGCGCGTTGACTTCCGCGACCCGCAAGGCAGGCTGTGCGGGTTGCCTGCTTTGCCGAAAAGCAAGTCTGAGGCCGAAGAGTTAACGAGGTCTAACCGACGTGGATCGGTAGATTGCGGATGTTGCTTCGGGGCAACACTGCTTGCATGATCGGGGCGCGCACCGCGCCGGACCAACGCGATTCGAGGAGCACGCAGCCGTGGACCCGCCGGCGTCCTACCGGTTCGTCATCGCGGACGATCACCCGTTGTTTCGCGGAGCCTTGCGCGAAGCCGTGACGGATGTGTTTGCCGGCAGCGAGATCGCGGAGGCCGGATCGTTCGATGAAGCCGTCCGCCTGCTCGACAGCGACGGCGACGTGGACCTCGTGCTGCTCGACCTCGCCATGCCGGGCGTGCGCGGCTTCTCCGGCCTGATGTATCTGCGGGCGCAATATCCCAGCGTGCCGGTGGTGGTCGTCTCGGCCAATGATGATCCCGCCGTGATCCGCCGGTGCATGGACTTCGGCGCCTCCGGCTTCATTCCCAAGACGCTCGGCGCTGAGCCGATGCGCGCCGCCATCGGGGCCGTACTGCGCGGGGGCGTGTGGACGCCCCCCGACATTCACCTGGAAGGCGGGTCCGATCCCACCACCGCCGAGATGGTGCAGCGGCTGGCGACGCTGACGCCGCAGCAGGTGCGCGTGCTGATGATGCTGTCGGAAGGCCTTCTCAATAAGCAGATTGCCTACGAATTGAGCGTCTCGGAGGCGACCGTGAAAGCCCACGTCTCCGCCATCCTGCAGAAGCTCGGGGTGGAGAGCCGCACCCAGGCGGTGATCGCCGCCGCCAAGATCGAAGCCGGCCAGTGGCCGCAACCGGCGTAATGAGCGAATAGCGAGTGGCGAATAGCGAATAGGGGAAGGGCCAGAGCCAGTCTCTTCCCTATTCGGACTCACTATTCGGTATTCGCGATTCCATAAGCAGGCCATCACGAACGCAGGCCTACTCCGCGGCGATCCGCTGCGCCCGCCATTGCGCCAGCAACGCCCGCAGGGCTGCCGGCCTCAGCGGCTTGTTGAGCACCCGCACATTGCGCGCCCGGGCTTCCTCGCGCACGTGCGGGCTGCGGTCGGCGGTGATGAGGATCGCCGGCAGGTCGGAGCCGAGCCGCCACCGCAGCTGCACGATCGCCTCGAGGCCGTTGCCGTCGTCGAGGTGGTAATCGACGAGCAGGCCGTGCGGCATCGCCTTGGCCTCACCGATGATCGCCACCGCCGATCGCAGGTCGGTCGCCTTGAGCACGCTGCAGCCCCAGCCGCCGAGCAGCGTGTCCATGCCGTCGAGAATCTGCGGGTCGTTGTCGATGCACAACACCACCAGGTTGGCGAACTGCCGCGGATCGACGCGCTGCAGGTCGCGCGCCTGCGCTTCTTCCGGCAGTGCCTGCGCCTGCGCCAGCTCGACGAAGAAGTGGGAGCCGCGTCCGGGAACCGATTTGAGATCGATCGGGTGGTCGAGCACGCGGCCGATGCGCTCCACGATGGACAGGCCGAGGCCGAGGCCGCGCGCGATGCGCGCGCCCTGATCGAGTCGGTGAAATTCCTTGAAGATCGCCTTCTTCTTCGATGCCGGGATGCCGACGCCGGTATCGTAGACGTCGACGCGCAACCGCTTGCCGCGGCGGCGGCAGCCGACCAGGATGCGGCCTTTGGTCGTGTATTTGATGGCGTTGGAGATCAGGTTCTGTAAGAGCCGGCGCAGCAGCCGCCGATCCGACCGTACCGCCAGCGAGGACGACACGAACTTGAGCTCGAGACCTTTCGAGCTGGCGAGGGGGGCGAACTCCAATTCGAGCTGGCGCAGGATCTCGTCCATGCGGAAGCTTGCGAACTCCGGCTTCAGCGCACCGGTATCGAGACGCGAGATGTCGAGAAGCGCGCTGAGGATTTCCTCGACGGCTTCCAGCGACGCGTCGAGGTTTTCCACCAGCCGGCCGTCGTTGCTGCCGCTCTGGCGCTCGACCAGGCTGGTAACGTACAGGCGCGCCGCGTTGAGCGGCTGCAGGATGTCGTGGCTGGCGGCCGCGACGAACTGGGTCTTGGAGATGTTGGCCTCGTCGGCCGCGGCCTTGGCGCGCTCCAGCGCGGCATTGAGCCGCGTCAATTCCTCGGTGCGCTCGTGCACCCGGCGTTCCAGCGTTTCGTTGGCGCGCTCAAGCGCTTCCGCCGCCTCGACGCTCGGCGTGATGTCGGTGAACGTCATCACGAAGCCGCCATCGGGCATGCGGTTGGCGCGCACCTCGACCACGAGCCCGCGCGCCGCGAAGCGTTCGAGGAACGGATCGGCGCCGGACGTGTAGCCGCCAATGCGCGCCGCCACCACGCTCTCGGTGTCGCCAGCGCCGAGTGCGCCCCGGTCGGCGTTGAAGCGCACGATTTCGTGGAGCCGGATGCCGACGCGCACGAACTCCGGGGGCAGGTCGAGGATTTCGCCGAACTGCCGGTTCCAGCAGATGAGCTGCAGGTCCTTGTCGAACACCGCGATGCCCTGGCGCACATGGTCGAGTGCCATCTGCAGGATTTCGCGGTTGTACTGGATGGCGGTGTTGGCATCGTCGAGGAGCTTCAGCGCCGCTTTCTTCGACACCGTGCGCTTGCGCAGGAGCAACGACAGCACCAGCCGCGACGAGGCGGCGCCGATAGCCGAAGCGAGGACGTGCTCGGCGTGGCGCAGCAGGTGGAAGTCGGCTTCGTGGCGCGGGTCGAGGCTGATCCGCCGGGTGGCGGCGAAACTGTCGAAGGCCGCGCGCGTGCGGTCCTCGCCGAGATAGCGCGCCACCGTCGCGGTCAATTCCTCCACCGTGACGGCGGAGCGCCACAGGCGGAAGCTCGGCGCGATGGGGTCGAGATCGGAAGGGACGAACAGGTTCGCCTGCAGGCGCTCGATCGAGGCCGGCTCGCGGCCGAGCGAAAACGCCGTATAGGCCAGGATGTTGAGCGTGAGGCTGCACACGACGCCGTGCACGAGCGGCGGCAGGTCGAGGCCGAGCAGCGCCTGCGGCCGTAGCAGCATGATGCCCCACGGGCCGTGCGCGATGATATCCTGGCCGAGCGTGCCGAGAGCCGGGAAGTTCGGCAGCAGCAGCGTGTAGCTCCACACCAGGAGCCCGATGGTCATTCCGGCGATAGCGCCGCGCGCGGTACCGCGGCGCCACCACAGGCCGCCGAAGAAGGCCGGCGCGAGCTGGGCGATGGCCGCGAACGACAGGAGGCCGATGGAGGCAAGCTGCGCCTCGCCGGCCGAGCGGTAGTACATGTAGGCGAAGAAGAAGATGGCGAAGATCGCGACCCGCCGCGCCATGAGCAGGAGCGCCCCCATATCGCCGCGTCCGGTGACGAAGCGCTCCCGCCGCTTCAGCACCAGCGGCGCGACGATGTCGTTCGACACCATGATGGCGAGCGCCACCGACTCGACGATCACCATGGCGGTCGCGGCCGACAGGCCGCCCACGAAGGTCATGATGGTCAGGAAATGGGAGCCGGCGGCGAGCGGCAGGGCGAGCACGAACATGTCGCTGTCGACGCGGCCGGCCGGAAAGGTCAGCAGGCCGGCGACGGCGATCGGCACCACGAACAGGTTGATCAGCACGAGATAGATCGGGAACAGCCACGCCGCCCGCCTGATTTCGGCCTCGCTGTGGTTCTCCACCACCGTGACATGGAACTGGCGAGGCAGCAGCACGATCGCGAACAGCGACAGCAGCGTCATTGCGAGCAGCATGCCGAACTGTGGCTCGCGCGTCAGCACGGCGGCCGTGTTCGCCTGCTCCAACGCGCGGGAGAACAATTGCCCCGGACCGTCGAACATGAAGAAGGTGACGAAGATGCCGACCGCCAGGAAGGCCACGAGCTTGACGATGGACTCGGTGGCGATGGCCAGCATCAGCCCGTCCTGGTGCTCGGTGGCATCGATGTGCCGGGTCCCGAACAGCACCGCGAAGGTCGCCATGGCGAAGGCGACGAAAAGCGCGATATCGCCCAGCACGGGTTGCGTGCCGCCGGGCATGTCGGAAATCTGCGCCAGGATGGTGCTGAGCGAGGCCGACACGGCTTTGAGCTGTAGCGCGATGTACGGAATGGTGCCGATGATGGCGATGAGCGCCACGGTCGCGGCCACCCCCTGATCCTTGCCGTAGCGGGCGGCGATGAAGTCGGCGATCGAGGTGATGTTCTGCGCCTTGGCGAGTCGGACCACGCGCACGATCAGCGGCCAGCACAGCCCGATCATCACGATCGGCCCGATATAGATCGTGAGGAACTCGAAACCGGTGCGCGATGCGAAGCCCACCGACCCGAAGAACGTCCACGACGTGCAGTAGATGGCGAGCGAGAGCGGATAGATCAGCAGCGGCCAGCGCCTGGCGCGGTCGCGCAACCGCATGCGGTCGCCATAGCTCGCAATGACGAACAGGAGCCCGATATAGCCGAGCGCAACGACGATAACGACCCAGCCTTGCAGCATGGAGGTTCCCGCGCCACCCTGGACCTGCACTTGGACCCTGGACTTGCCTGGATCGGCGCCGGTCCGGACCCCTTAAGCTTACGCGAAGAGGGGTGGCCCTGGCCAATCTCCGGCTGTCGGAACGGCAGCCGAAATGGCGGCACGGTGAATGGCGGTCCAGGGTGGGGTTCGCGCCCGGGAGACGGAGGAGGGATCCGTGATCGAGGAATTCAAGAAATTTGCGCTCAAGGGTAACGTGGTCGACCTTGCGATCGGCATCATCATCGGGGCCGCATTCGGCAGGATCGTCGAGTCCCTGGTCGGCGACCTGTTCATGCCGATCATCGGAGCCGTCACCGGCGGACTCGATTTCTCCAACTATTTCCTTCCGCTATCGTCCAAGGTGACCGCCGACTCGCTGGTCGAGGCGAAAAAGCAGGGTGCCGTCTTTGCCTGGGGCAACTTCGTCACGGTCTGCCTCAACTTTCTCATCGTCGCCTGGGCGCTGTTCGTCGTGGTGAAGGCGATCAACCGTGCGCGCCACCAGGAGGCCGAGAAGCCGAGCACGCCCGCGCCCTCGCGACAGGAGGTTCTGCTCGAGGAAATTCGCGACCTGCTTGCTACCAGATCACGTACCGGTTAACACGTATATCCCACCGGTAGCGCTCCGGGGATGTCCACTGACGAAGGGTTGCGGGTGCCCTTGACGTCATCCTATGATGCCCCAACGGCAACAGCGATTCGCGTGAATAATGGCAGAAGGAACCAGCAACGAGATCATCATTGTCGATGACGATGCGGCTGTTCGTGACGCGCTGTCGGTTGTTTTCAGTCTCGAGGGCTATCACGTCTCGAGCTTCGGCGATGGTCAATCTCTCCTCAATGCCGCGCGCGCTCGCACGCCAGCCTGCGTGATTCTCGATGTCCACATGCCCGGGCGATCAGGCCTCGACATCCTGAAGGAGCTCAACGCCGAGGATTGGTCGGCGCCAATCTTCATCATCTCCGGCCAGGGCGACATCCCGATGGCCGTCGAGGCGATCAAGAACGGCGCGCTCGACTTCATCGAGAAGCCGTTCGATGCCAACACGGTCGTGACCCGCGTGCGCGAGGCGATCGAGGCGTGGGAGCGGCGCAAGGCGAGCGGCAACAGCGGCGGCGTGGCATCGATACCGTTTCCCGGCCGTGACATGCTCACCCCGCGCGAGCGCGAGGTGCTGTCCGAGATCGCCTCCGGCGCGTCCAACAAGGAAGCCGGACGCCACCTCGGCATCAGCCCGCGCACCATCGAGGTCCACCGCGCGCGCATCATGGAGAAGCTCGGCGCCAAGAATGCCGCCGACCTCGTCCGCATCGTCATGAGCGAAACGCGCAGCCATTGAGGCTGCCGCTGTAGTCCCCGAAGCTGTTGTAGCCCGCATGAGCGGAGCGAAATGCGGGGGAGACCCGGATTTCGCCGCGCTCATGCGGGCTACGTGGTTGAGTCAGGCGCTATTCTGCCGCCAGCGCGCGTTTCAGCGGCAGGTCGAGCCGCTCCCACACATCCACCAGCGCCGACGCCAGTGCGTCGACCAGGCCGTCGTCGTGGTACGGCGAAGGCGTGATGCGCAGGCGTTCCATGCCGCGCGGCACCGTCGGGTAGTTGATCGGCTGGATGTAGATGCCGTGCTCGCTGAGCAGGAGGTCGCTCGCCTCCTTGCACTTCTCCGGATCGCCGACCAGCACCGGCACGATATGCGTGTCGCTCGGCATCACCGGCAGGCCGGCGCCAACGAGGACTGCCTTCGTGCGCGCGGCGCGATCCTGATGGCGCTCGCGCTCCCAGTCGGAAGACTTCAGGTGGCGGATGGCTGCCGTGGCTGCCGCGCAGATCGCCGGCGGCAGCGCGGTGGTGAAGATGAAGCCGGGCGCATAGGACCGCACCGCGTCCACCACGTCGGCGCTCGCCGCGATATATCCACCGAGGCAGCCGAATGCCTTGGCGAGCGTGCCTTCGATCACATCGACGCGATCCATGGCGCCGTCGCGCTCGCACACGCCGGCGCCGCGCGCGCCGTACATGCCGACGGCATGGACCTCGTCGCAGTAGGTCATGGCGCCGTAGCGTTCGGCGAGGTCGCATATTTGGCGAATCGGCGCGATGTCGCCATCCATCGAATAGAGGCTCTCGAACGCGATCAGCTTGGGCCGATCTCCCGCCGCGCGCAGCAGCTGCTCGAGATGGGCGACGTCATTGTGCCGCCAGATCTGCTTGTCGGCGCCCGAGCGGCGCACGCCTTCGATCATCGAATTGTGGTTGAGCGCATCGGAGATGATGAGGCAGTCCGGCAGCAGCCGGGCAATGGTCGCGATGCCGGTCTCGTTGGACACGTAGCCCGAGGTGAAGACGAGCGCCGCTTCCTTGCGGTGCAGGTCGGCAAGCTCGCGCTCGAGCTCGACCAGCGGGTGGTTGGTGCCGGAAATATTGCGGGTGCCGCCGGCGCCGGTGCCCAGCCGGGCCGCGGTGTCCACCATGGCGCCGATCACCTTGGGATGCTGGCCCATGCCGAGGTAGTCGTTGGAGCACCAGATCACCACTTCGCGGCGGCCCTCCGGGGCATGCCAGATCGCGTGCGGGAAGCGGCCGGCTATCCGTTCGAGGTCAGCAAACACCCGGTAACGACGCTCGTCCCGCAGACGAGATAGCGCACGCGCGAAATGGTCCTGGTAGGGCATGAATCCTTCCGCCTCCCCGCGGCACGACCCCGAACTCTTAATTAGAAGCGTTCCAGGTCGTTTGTCGAGGCCGTATTCCCTCGGACGTCACATTAATACGATTCAAAACGGCAGGAAGTTGCCGGCACACTCCATTTTTTGCAGTGGAGATACCACAAACACGAGGGGCGGCCCCGCGAGAGCCGCCCCATAATCGAATTTAATGCCCGACGGAACGATCAGATCAGGGTCGGCAGCACCAGGAATGCCATGATGACGAGGGCCAGGCTGACCGCCAGGACGACCAGCACCGGGCGGTCGAGGAAACCCTGCCGCGATTCAACGGGGTTGAGCTCGGGCTCTCCAGATGGCCGTCTGTCCATGAAACACCTCCATGTCTTGCAGCCAACCAACGCGACACCGGACAGCGCGGTTCCAAATCGGGCTAAGATATTGATGGCGGCAAGAAATCCAGCGGAGACCCCTGATGAGCCAGCGCCTCGACGGCATCCAGGCCTGCGTGTTCGATGCCTACGGCACCGTGTTCGATTTTGGCTCGGCGGCGCAGCGCTGCCGCGACATTCTCGGCCCCAAGGCCGATGCCCTGACCGCGCTGTGGCGCGACAAGCAGCTGCAATACACGTGGCTGCGCGCCACTCAGGGAAGGCATGCGGATTTCTGGCAGGTCACCGGGGACGCACTCGACTTTGCCCTCGAGGCGCTCGGCATCGCGGCGCCCGGGCTGCGTGACCGGCTGATGAACCTCTACCTCACGCTCGATCCGTTCCCCGAGGCGCCCGACGTTTTGCGGCGGGTGAAGCGGGCGGGCCTGCGCACCGCGATTCTGTCCAACGGCTCGCCCGCGATGCTGGCGCCGCTGGTCGAGAGCGCCGGTCTCGCCGACGTGCTCGATGCGGTGCTGTCGGTGGAAGAGGTCGGCATCTACAAGCCGCATCCCAAGGTCTATCAGCTTGCAGTCGAGCGGCTCGGCGTGCCGACAGCAGCGATTTCGTTCCAATCGTCCAATGCCTGGGATGCCTATGCGGCCTCCGCCTTCGGCATGAAGGTGGTGTGGTGCAACCGCTATGGTCAGCCGCGCGAGCGATTGCCCGGCGCCCCGGATCATGAATTGCGTTCGCTTGAGGGACTGCCGGGGTTGCTCGGCCTTCCCTCGTAGGGTGGTGCAAAGCCGCCTGAAAAACCGCGCGATGTTCCTCGGCGTTGCCCGGCTTTCCCTCGCCGCCTTAAGTGGCTCGCCCACCATAGGGCACGAGAGGTTTGTGTGGTGGGCAAACGCGCGCCAGATTGAAGCAGATCGCACCGATTATCATCGCGTTTGCCACCCTACGTGGCATGCCGCGGCGTCGGCCGATTGCGCAGTGCTCCATCCCGGCTACAAGGGCACTCCGAAAAAGCACCGAGTAACCTTGTGACGCAATCGATGCCGGAGGTTCTTGTGGTGGGCGCCGGGCCGACCGGGCTGACGCTCGCGGTCGCGCTCGGGCAGAAGGGCGTGCGCTGCACGCTGATCGAGCAGAAGGAGGCGCCGCAATTCCTGCCCAAGATGGAACGGTGCAACGCCCGCACCATGGAAATCTACCGCCGCATGGGAATCGTCGATCGCGTGCGCGCCGCCGGACTGCCGGCGCAATGCCCGATGGACGTGTTCATCGTGTTCTCGCTGGTCGATCCGCCGCTCGTTCACCATCCCTATCCGTCGGTTGACGCGTACAGGGCGCAGATCGCGGCGTGCCGCGACGGGACGTTGCCGCTCGAGCCGTATCAACTCATCTCGCAATACACGCTCGAGCCGCTGCTCAAATCCATCGCCGAGGAACTCCCCAGCGTGACGGTGCGCTACGGCTGCGCGCTCGAATCCTTCGAGCAGGATCATGGCGGTGTCACCGCCCGCGTGCGCACCAGCGACGGCGGCACCTCGACCATCCGCGCCGCCTATATGGTCGGCTGCGACGGCGGCTCGAGCACCGTGCGGCGCCAGCTCGGCATCAAGCTCACGGGCGAAGCGAACCTGCTGCAGCTCCGCCAGGCGCTGTACTATTGCGAAGACCTGTACGAGCGCATCGCGATCGGCAAGGGCCGGCACTATCACGTGGCCGACGAACGCACGACGTTCCTCATCGTTCAGGATTCGACCAGGCATTTCACGCTGCATGCGGTGGTCGACGAGGACGCCGACATGGCGACCATGTTCGAGAAGACTGTCGCCATGCCGGTAAAATACGACATGCTCTATGTCGGGCAATGGAAGCAGAACCTGCTGGTCGCCGACCGCTTCATGCAGGACCGCGTGTTCCTCGCTGGCGATGCCGTGCATCTCGTCATTCCCACCGGCGGGCTCGGCATGAATACCGGCGTCGGCGAGGCCAACGACCTCGCCTGGAAGCTTGCCGCCACGCTGCAGGGGTGGGGCGGACCCAATCTGCTGCGCTCCTACCAGATCGAGCGCGGGTGGGCCGGTGCGCGCAACGTCGCGGCGTCCACCTTCGCGTCGCGCGGCCGGCGCAAGTGGCGGGCCTCCTATTCGCCGCTCATCCGACGGGACACGCCGGAAGGATTGCGTGCGCGCGAGAAATACATCCGCCTCGCCGACGTGGAGCAGCGCAAGTCGAACGAGATGATGGGGGCCGAGCTCGGCTATCGCTATCCCGATTCGCCGCTGTGCTGGCCCGAGCCGGGCGATCCACCCGAGGACGACTTCATCCGCTACACCCCAACCACATGGCCGGGCGCGCGCCTGCCGCATGTCTGGCGCGACGACGGCACGCCCGTCCAGGACCATCTGGGGAACGGCTATACGCTGCTGCGCCTCGGCGGCAGCGATGCCGACGTGTCGAGCTTGGGCGACGCCTTTCGTGACATCGGCGCGCCGTTTGCGATCGTCGATCTTCCCGACGCGGCGGCGCGCGACGTCTATGGCTACGATCTGATCCTGCTGCGGCCCGACCTGCACGTGGTCTGGCGCGGCCACCGCCTGCCCGACGAGCCTACGCGCCTCGCCCGCATCGCGACGGGGCATTGAGCATGCTGCGCCACGCATTCGCTCTCGGCGTCATGTTGGTCACGGCCGCCGATGCGGCCGACGACGACATGGTGCAGCTGCCGGCCGCGACCTTCACCATGGGACGCGACGACGGTCCGGCCGACGAGCGTCCCGCGCACCGTGTTACATTGCAAGCCTTCGCCATCGATCGGCGTCCGGTCACCAACGCGGAGTTTGCCGCGTTTCTCGCAACGGCCGGCACGCGCAACAAGGCGGGGCAACATCTGTTCGACTGGGACGACGAGGACGCTCGCATTCACCGGCGGCAGGGACGCTGGCAGGCCGACCCGGGCTACGAGCAGCATCCCGCTATCGAGATGACTTGGTATGGCGCGCGCGACTATTGCGCGGCACTTGGCAAGCGGCTGCCGAGCGAGGCCGAACGCGAATACGCGGCGCGCGGCAGCGACGGACGCGCATATCCCTGGGGTGTCGATGCGCCGTCGCGCAAGCGGGCGCAATATTCCGTCGGCTACGGCAAGACGCGTCCGGTCGGATCATTTCCCGACGGCGCGACCCCAGAAGGCGTGCTCGACCTCGCCGGCAACGTCCACGAATGGACGACAAGCATCGCGCTTCCCTATCCGTATCGGGCCGATGACGGCCGCGAGGATGTCGACAAGGTCGCCGACCGTGTCACCCGCGGTGGCGCCGCCGACACTGGCCCCGACACGTTGCGGGCGACCTGGCGCGGCGCCAGCGTCTCCCGGCGCGCCACCGCCGGACACCACAATATCGGCTTCCGCTGCGCGCGGTGATCCAGGTCCGTTGCGGTAGCCTTCGTGGTCAGGGCAGATTCGGGAGGAGTTGCCGCCCGGCGATCTGCCCGATTTCGAAGAGCCTTCGTAAGCTCGACCGTGACCAGCCCCAAGCGTCGGGAATGTCCTTCGGGTCGATTTGGAAATCCGCGTAATACACGCGCGGCCCCAGATGCAGGAGTGCCTCGACGGCCCGGTAGCCGTTTCCGCCGCTGGGAGCCCTGGGTATCGCCGGCATCGATGCTCCCATCTCGAGCAACTGTCGGCCCAGCTCGGCCAGTCCGCTGGTTGGCATGATGATTGACAGCGCAAATGCCTCCCATAGGTTGCGTGGGCTTGCGATGAGCTTGGCCTGCATCGGATCGATGACGATGTAACACTCGATCTTGTCGAGCTCATAGCTTGCAATCTGGTTGAGGCATTGAAATGCTGCACCTTCATAATAATGGTATTCACCAAACTTGCTGGGGGGATAAATGAAGGGGAACGCCAACGCGGCTCGCAGCTGTTCCGGAACGATGTTCTTTTTGACTAGCCTCCCCTGCTGGGTATCGGGGATGCGGACCGGTGTTCCATCCGGTTTCGTTTCGTAATTGGTGAAATCGATGAGCTCCCGTTTCTCGATACAGAATGCATTGATTTCGATGCAGACCTCGTTCGGATCGAGTGCATTCAACGCCTCGAAGTCGATCAGACTGTCGATGAGGTGCGGGTGATCGCAGAAGCCCTTGCTGAAAAAGTTCACGTCGGTCGGACACATCATGGCGCCGAGGAACAGCAGCGAGTCGGCGCGCAGGGCCTCGGCATCGGACATCCCGTATTGGTTCTGTGCTGCCTGCACCTCGGGCAGGTTAAACCAGATCTGATTGAACGCCTCGGCCGACGGTCCTGACTTGCCGAACATCTTGTAATTGATCGGTAGCATCTCGTAGATCAGATCTGAAATCCCGAAGTTCATCGTATTACGCATCGCCTTTGCAGGATCATCATCCATGTTCTTGGGCGCAAGGTACATCAGCCCGACGACGGCGCCTGCTCCCGCCAGCGTGAAGTAAAGGGGCTTCCGTTCTCGCCGCTTCCGCTGCAGAT
>Ga0081540_1001853_pt1 | contig 17712 bp, 17 predicted proteins | sample TabmetS2T1R1_FD_71024 | JGI IMG/M metagenome (GOLD analysis project Ga0081540, IMG submission 71024) | Tabebuia heterophylla rhizosphere microbial communities from the University of Puerto Rico - S2T1R1 | ecosystem: Host-associated > Plants > Roots > Rhizosphere ... | reverse complement strand
GGCGGCCGGAGGGCTGCTGGGCGAGTTCGGCCTATCCGATCGCAGCCGCTCGCTGATTTCGACCTACAGCCGCGGCATGCGGCAGCGGCTCGGCATCGCCCGCGCGCTCGTGAACGAGCCACAGGTGGTCTTCCTGGACGAGCCGACACTCGGGCTCGACCCGGCCGGCCAGCGCCAGATGCTCGCGACGGTACGGCGAGTTGCGGGCGAGCGCGGCGCGACCGTCCTGCTCAGCACGCACCTGCTTGCGGAGGTCGAGGAGACCTGCTCGCGCGTGCTGATCCTCAACCGCGGGCGGGTCGCGGCGGAGGGAACGGTCGCAGACGTCGCGAAGCTCGCCGCCGCGCCGCGGAGTGGTCGGCTGCGCGTCCCGCCGGAGCGGGTAGAGGAGGCGTTGCGGGCTCTCGCGGTGGTAGACGTGGTGATTGGCGCCGAGGCTGACGGCCGACCCGGCTCGCTGGTCGTGCGGCTTGCCGACGGCGACCTGAACGACGCACTGCGTGCGCTAGTCGAGGCTGGCATCCCGCTCCTCGCCGCCGAGCTCGAAGGCGCGCGCCTGAGCGATGCGTTCCTGGCGATGACGGAGGCGGCCTGACGTGCGTGTCGTGACCGCGCAGGAGCTCCGCGACCTCTGGCTCGGCGGGCGCGGCCTGGTGCTGACGTTCGCGTTCAGCCTGCTCATGAGCGTGGTCGCCTACCTCGTCGCCACCAACCGTGGGCTCAACTTCCTCGAGCACCGCGAGACGGTGAACCTGCTCCTGCAGACCGCGATCGCGGTCGGCGCCCTGCTCGCCCTTTTGGCCGCCGCGGACACGATCAGCGGCGAGCGGGAGCGCGGGACGCTCGAGAGCCTGTTGCTCACCCCCGTCTCGCGCCTGGAGCTGACGCTGGGCAAGCTCCTCGGCGCGCTGTCGCTCTGGGCGGTCGCGTTCCTCGTGGCGATCCCGTACGTCTGGTTCCTCGCCCGCGGCGTCGGCCTCACCGGCGACGCCCTGCTCACCGGCGCAGTGGTCGGGACGCTGCTCGCCGTCTTCCTCGCCTCCCTCGGCGTCCTGATCAGTGTCTTCGCCCGGTCGAACCGCGTCAGCCTCTCGCTCTCGCTGCTTCTGTTGCTCGCGCTGTTCGTGCCCACGCAGCTCCCCTCGAACGCGCAACAGGGATGGGCCGGCGACTTGCTGCTGCGCGCGAACCCGCTCACCGCGGGGGAGCACTACGTCGGGAAAATCGTCACGAACGGGCACGGCTGGACTGCCGATCTCTCGTGGCTCGTCTCGCCGCTGGTGTGCGCCGCGGTGTTCGCCCTCGCAGCGCTGGCCGTCGGCGCCCGGTGCATCCGCCTCGGGGGAGGGACTGCCGGATGAGGCGGCTGCTGCTCGCGACGCTCCTGGCGCTCGTGCTCGCCGCCCCAGCCGAGGCGGCGGTCTCCGTCACGAACGACCGGACCGCGATCACGACGAAGCTCGGCCGCAAGTTCACGTTCCACTCGCGGATCGACAACCGCGGGACGACGCCCGCGCGCGACCTCGTCGCGCACCTGAACGTCGTCGACCTGACGGGTCACACCTATGTCGACCCCGAGGACTGGTCGTCGCAGCGCACGCGCTACCTGCGGCCGATCCCGCCGGGTGGCTCGACGACGGTGAGGTGGCCGATGAGCGCCGTCAACGCCGGCACGATCGGGATCTACGTCGCGGTCCTGCCCCGCAACGGCGAGCCCGTCCGGCCGACGACCAGCCCGACTCTCCGCCTCCGGATCGAGGACCGCAGAACGCTGAACTCGGGCGGTGTCCTGCCGCTCGCGCTCGGCCTGCCCGCGGCGCTCGCCCTGCTCGCCCTTGCTGTGCGGGCTTCGCGACGCAGGGCTTGAAAGAATCTCCGAAAACGTTTCCGGTCAGGTCTTGACAGATTCCCCGGAAACGTTTACGCTCGCCCGCATTCGATTTCCGTAAACGTTTCCGAAGATGACCACCATCCAACAGCTCGCAGAAAAGTCCGGCGTCTCGGTCGCCACCGTCTCCCGGGCCTTGAACGGCTCTCCGGAGGTCAGTGACGCGACCCGCGAGCGGATCGTGGCGCTCGCCGAGGAGCTCGACTACACGCCGAGCGCGGCCGCGCGGACGCTCGTCAGCCGCCGCTCGCACGTCGTCGGCGTCGTGCTCGAGACCGGCCCGGGCCACCCCGACCTGAAGCACCCGTTCTTCCAGGAGGTGCTCGTCGGCCTCAAGCACGGCGTGGGCGCCCAGGGCTACGACCTGCTGCTGTTCGCGAGCGAGGAGCCCGGGAACGGCTTCGGCGGCACGCACTCGTACCTCCGCCGAGCCGAGCACCACGACGTGGACGGCGCGATCGTGATGGGGTTCGACGGCGACCCGGAGATCGTCCGGCTTGCCGCCTCTGGCCTTCCGTGCGTTGCCGTCGACGCCGACCTCGAGGGCCCGCGGACGGGCTACGTGATGTCGGAGAACCGCGAGGGCGCCGGCCTCGCCGTCCGCCATCTGCACGAGCTCGGCCATGAGCGCATTGCGACCATCACCGGGTGGCTGCGCACGAAGCCGGGCGCCGACCGCCTCGACGGCTACCGCGAGGAGATCGAGCGCCTCGGCCTCGAGCCGCGCGACGAGTACGTGGTCGAGGGAGACTTCTACGACGAGAGCGGTTACCGCGGAACGCGGCAGCTGCTTCAGCTGGACGAGCCGCCGACAGCGCTCTTCGCCGCCAGCGACCTGATGGCCGCAGGAGCGCTGCGCGCCGCCAACGAGCTCGGCGTCACGGTGCCGGGCGGCCTGGCGGTCGTCGGCTTCGACGACATCGGCCTCGCCTCGCTGATCACGCCGCGGCTCACGACGGTGCGGCAGGACATGCAGGCGCTGGGCGAGGCGGCGGCCGAGGGTCTCGGCCGCATGATCGAAGACCCGGACGCGGCGCCGGTGCGGCAGCTCGTGCCGACGACGCTGGTCGTCCGCGCGTCATCTGGGGCAAACGCAGCGCCGAGGGCAGCGGCGCGTGAAAGCGAGGAGGTGGGTTAGCAACGTTTGGGGGCGGCGGCTCACCGAGGAGCCGTCCGCCGCGGGGCAGTCACGTCGACGAACGCATCACACAGGCAAAGGGAGGCGAGTACCGGAATGAAGACGTTTCTGAAATCCCCGCGGCGCCGCGTGACGTCGCTCGCGGCGGCTGTCATCGTCCTGGGGCTGTGCGCGACCGCGGTCGTGGCGAGCACGGCTTCCGGCGGTAGGCAGGCCACCATCACGCTCCGAGTCGGCCTGTTCGGCGACTTCGGCTACCACGACCTGTACAAGAAGTACGAGGCGTCCCACCCGAACATCGACATCAAAGAGGACGTCCAGAGCTACCCCGACCACCACTCGAACCTCGCGAAGCACCTCGCGGTCGGGTCGGGCGCCGACGACATCGAGTCCATCGAGGTCGGCTTCATCGCGAACTTCAAGTCGCAGCCGAGCAACTTCGTGAACATGAACAAGCTCGGCGTGAAGAAGCTCAAGAACCTGTGGCTCGACTGGAAGTGGCGTCAGTCGGTCGCTCCGAACGGCGCACAGATCGGGCTCGGCACGGACGTCGGCAGCCTCGCGATCTGCTACCGGCGAGACCTGTTCAAGAGGGCCGGCCTGCCGACGAGCCGCGCGGCCGTCTCGAAGCTCTGGCCGACGTGGCAGGCCTACGTCGCGACCGGCAAGCGCTTCCAGAAGCACGCGCCGAAGGGCGTCTCGTTCTTCGACTCCGGCAGCAACGTCTACAACGCGATGATCGGGCAGCTGAACCCCGCGTACTACAACGCCAAGGGCAAGGTCGTCGTGAGCTCGAACCCGAAGGTCAAGGCGGCGTACGCGCTGACGATGAAGGCCATCGCGGCGCACGAGAGCGCCGGCCTGGCCGCGTTCAGCAACGAGTGGAACACCGGCTACAAGAAGGCCACGTTCGCAACCGTCACGTGCCCGGCCTGGATGATGGGTTACATCCAGGGGCAGGCCCCGAAGTCGAAGGGCAAGTGGGACATCGCGGCCGTCCCGGGTGGCGGCGGCAACTGGGGCGGGTCGTTCCTGACCGTTCCGAAGCAGGGCTCCCACCCGAAGGAGGCCTACGACCTGGCGAAGTTCCTGACCTCGCCCGCGTCCGAGGCCTACATCTTCAAGCAGACCGGGAACCTGCCGAGCCAGCCGAAGCTCCTCAAGAGCAAGGCCGTGCTCGGCTTCAAGAACCCGTTCTTCAACAACGCTCCGGTCGGCAAGATCTTCGGGACCTCGGCGCTGGAGCTGAAGCCGCAGATCCTGGGGCCGCACCAGGGCGACATCCAGACTGCGTCAACCAACGCGATCCAGCGGGTCGAGCAGCACAAGCAGAGCCCGGCCAAGTCCTGGAAGCAGTTCCTCAAGGACGTCAAGGCGGTCGCGTAAGCGGTTTGCCCCGACGGTGAGTCGGCCCGGCTCGAGAAGCGCCCTCCTCTCGAGCCGGGCACTCGCCGGCAACTGCGCGAAGGAGAGGACCCAGACGTGAGCGAACAGACGGCAGTGGAGGCTCCCGTGGTCGCACGCCGGCGCTGGACCGTTCGCCGCCGGCTGCACCAGGTGGACGCGAAGGCCGCGCCCTACCTCTACATCTCGCCGTTCTTCATCCTCTTCGGCGTTTTCGGGCTCTTCCCGCTCGGCTACACGGCGTACGTCGCCATGACCGACCGGACGCTGCTCGATCCCACCTGGAACTTCATCGGGCTCCAGAACTTCACGACCCTCATCCACGACTCGTACTTCTGGAACGCCCTCGAGAACACGCTCGGGATCTTCCTCATCTCGACGATCCCCCAGCTCCTGTTCGCACTCTTCCTGGCGCACGTGTTGAACACGAAGCTGCGGGCGCGCACGTTCTTCCGGATGTTCGTCCTGCTGCCGCAGGTCACCTCGCTCGTGGCCGTCGCGCTGATCTTCACGCAGCTCTTCTCGCACGACTACGGCCTGATCAACTACGTCCTGAGCCAGTTCGGCATCCACAAGATCGACTGGGAGGCCGGGCGGCTCTCGTCGTGGATCGCGATCTCGACGATGGTGACCTGGCGCTGGGCGGGCTACAACGCGCTGATCTACCTCGCCGCGATGCAGGGGATCCCGGACGAGCTGTACGAGGCGGCGGCGATCGACGGGGCGAAGGGGTGGAGGCAGTTCCGCCACGTCACCATCCCGCTGCTGCGCCCGACGATCATCTTCACCGTCATCGTCTCCACGATCGGCGGCCTGCAGCTCTTCACGGAGCCCTACCTGTTCGAGCCGTCGGCCCAGGGTTCCACCGGCGGCTCGGCGCGCCAGTACCAGACCGTCGTCATGTACCTCTACGAGAAGGCGTTCGCCGGCACGCAGTTCGACTTCGGCTACGCCGCCGCGATCGGGTGGGCGCTCTTCCTGCTGATCGCGGTCATCTCGCTGATCAATTTCCTCATCGTGCGGCGAATCCGATCGGTGGAAGCCTGATGGCGACCGTCGCTCACGAGACCCGCGTCCGCGGACGGCGGCGTCCGCTCTCGAGGAAGCTGGGCGCCGCCGGTCCGTTCACCTACCTGTTCCTGATCGTCGTCGCGTTCCTCTCGCTGTTCCCGCTCTACTGGTCGCTCGTCGTCGCGTCGCACGACAACTCCGCGATCGCGGCATATCCGCCCGTGCTCACGCCCGGGAACCAGCTCTGGCACAACGTGAGCCGGCTCTTCAACTCCGGCGAGGTGAACGTCAACTTCTGGACGGCGCTCATCAACTCGACGATCGTCGCCACGGTCGTCACGATCTCCGTCGTCTTTTTCAGCGCGCTCGCCGGCTTCGCCTTCGCGAAGCTGCGCTTCCGCGGCAACAGGTTCCTGCTGGTCGCCGTGATCGCCACGATGCTCGTGCCGGTCCAGCTCGGCGTGATCCCGCTCTACATCCAGATGGTGCACTTCGGCTGGACGAACCACCTCCAGGCGGTGATCGCACCGAATCTCGCCTCGGCGTTCGGCGTCTTCCTGATGCGCCAGTACATCGTGGGCTCGGTGCCGAACGAGCTGATCGACGCCGCGCGCGTGGACGGCTGCTACACGTTCGGCGTCTTCCGGCACGTCGTCTGGCCCGCCGTTCGCCCTGTCGCGGCCGTGCTCGGCCTGCTCACGTTCATGACGACCTGGAACGACTTCTTCTGGCCGCTGGTCGTGCTGAGCCCGCGGAACCCGACCGTCCAGGTCGCCGTCTCGACGCTCGCCAGCGGCTACGTCCAGGACTACGCGCTCGTCCTCACCGGGACGTTCGTCTCGATCATCCCGCTGCTCGTGGTCTTCGTCCTCCTCGGCCGCAAGATCATCAGCGGGATCATGCGCGGGGCGGTCAAGGGATGACGTTCCCTCCGGAATTCGCGTGGGGCGCGGCCACCGCCGCCTTCCAGATCGAAGGCGCGACGCACGCCGACGGTCGCGGCGAGTCGATCTGGGACCGCTTCTGCAACACGCCGGGCAAGGTCGCGAACGGTGACACCGGCGACGAGGCGTGCGACCACTACCACCGCTGGCCCGCCGACCTCGCGCTGATGAGCGACCTCGGCCTCGCCGGCTACCGCTTCTCGATCGCCTGGCCGCGGATCCAGCCGACCGGGCAAGGGCCTGCGAACCAGAAGGGGCTCGACTTCTACCGGCGCCTGGTCGAGGGCATGCTCGAGCGCGAGATCACGCCGCTCGCGACGCTCTACCACTGGGACCTGCCGCAGGAGCTCCAGGACCGCGGCGGCTGGGCGTCGCGGGAGGTCGTCGAGCGCTTCGCCGACTACGCGGAGCTCGTGTTCGACGCCCTCGGCGATCTCGTCGACTCGTGGATCACGCACAACGAGCCGTGGGTGACGTCGATCCTCGGGTACGCGTACGGCGTCAAGGCGCCGGGGCTCACCGACTGGAGCGCGGCCCTCGCCGCCGCACACCACGTCCTGCTCTCGCACGGCCGGGCCGCGCGCGCCTACCGCGACGGCGGCGGTGCAGGAGAGATCGGGATCACGCTCGACCTGACGCATGTGTCCGGCGATCCCGGGGCTGCTCGCCGCCTGGACGGCCACCGCAACCGCTGGTTCCTCGACGCGGTGCTGCGCGGCTCCTACCCGGTCGACATGGTCGAGCTGTACGAGGAGCGCGTCGGGCCGCTCGACTTCGTGCACGACGGCGACCTGCACGAGATGGCGGCGCCGATCGACTTCCTCGGCGTCAACTTCTACCAGCCGGCGGTCGCCGAGCCGGGCGACGGCCCGCTCGCGGTCGAGGAAGTGCCCATCGACGGGCCGCGCACGGCGATGGGGTGGGCGGTCGAGCCGACCTCGCTGACCTCGCTGCTGCTCCGCCTGCGGCGGGACTACGGCGCAATCCCGCTCGTGATCACCGAGAACGGGGCCTCGTTCGAGGACCCGCCGGTGGACGGCCAGGCGGTCGTCGAGGACCCGGAGCGCGTCGCCTACCTGCGCGACCACATCGCGGCCGTCGAGCTCGCCGTCGGGCAGGGCGTCGACGTGCGCGGCTACTACGTCTGGTCGCTGCTCGACAACTTCGAGTGGGAGCACGGCTACGACAGCCGCTTCGGGATCGTCGCCGTGGACTTCGAGAGCCAGAGGCGCGTGCCGAAGCGCAGCGCGCTCTGGTACCGCGACCTGATCGCACGACACGCGAACGGAGGCTGAGCAATGGCCGAGGTCACGCTGGAAGGCGTCACCAAGATCTTCCCGGGCGGCACTGTCGCGGTCGACCACGTCGACCTCGAGATCGCGGACGGCGAGCTGCTGGTCCTGGTCGGCCCGTCCGGGTCGGGCAAGACCACCGTGCTGCGGCTGACGGCCGGGCTCGAAGAGCTCAGCGAGGGCGAGATCCGCATCGGCGACCGCGTCGTCAACAACCTCCACCCGATGGACCGCGACATCGCGATGGTCTTCCAGAGCTACGCGCTCTACCCGCACATGACCGTCGCCGAGAACATCGGCTTCGGGCTCAAGCTGCGTCACACCCCGAAGCGGGAGGTCCGGGAGCGCGTCGAGCAGACAGCCGGGAAGCTCGCGCTGACGGAGCTGCTGAAGCGCAAGCCGGCCCAGCTCTCGGGCGGCCAGCGCCAGCGCGTCGCCATGGGCCGCGCGATCGTGCGCGACCCGGCCGCGTTCCTCATGGACGAGCCGCTCTCGAACCTCGACGCGAAGCTCCGCGTCCAGATGCGCGCCGAGATCCAGCGCCTCCAGAACGACCTCGGCACGACCACGATGTACGTCACGCACGACCAAGTCGAGGCGATGACGATGGGCGACCGCGTCGCCGTGATGCGCGACGGGCGCCTGATCCAGGTCGACACGCCGCAGGCGCTGTACACGCACCCGGCCGACCTCTTCGTCGCCGGCTTCATCGGCTCGCCGGCGATGAACTTCGTCCGCGCGCGGCTCGAGGGCTCCAACGGGTCGCTCGTCGCGAGCTTCGGCTCCACGAGGCTCGAGCTCGCGACGCGGATGCTGCCGTCGTCGGTCGCGGGCCGCGCGGGCAGCGACGTGATCGTCGGGATGCGCCCGGAGCACCTCGAGATCGCGAGCGGCGCCGACGGCAGGCCCGTGCTGCGCGCTCCGGTCGCGCTGGCCGAACCGGTCGGCTCGCAGACGATCGTCCACCTCGACCTCGACTGCGCGTCGATCGGGGACTCCGACTTCTGCGCCTGCCTGAGCTCCCAGTCGGGATGCGACCGCGGGGAGATGATCACACTCGCGGTCAACCCGTCGACCCTGCACTTCTTCGACCCGGAGACCGAGATCGCCCTAAGCTGAGCCGTGCTCGTCTGCGCGAGCTGCGGGGCCGAAAACCGGGAGGGCGCACGTTTCTGCGACTCCTGCGGCGCGCTGTTGGCCGAGACTGCGCCCGCGCGCGAGGTGCGCAAGGTGGTGACGGTGCTGTTCTGCGACGTCACCGGCTCGACGGCCCTCGGCGAACGGATCGACCCGGAGAGCCTGCGGCGCGTGATGTCGCGCTACTTCGAGACCGCGAAGGCGATCGTCGAGCGGCACGGCGGCACGGTCGAGAAGTTCATCGGCGACGCGGTGATGGCCGTCTTCGGCGTGCCGACCGTGCATGAGGACGACGCGTTGCGCGCTGTGCGCGCGGCCGACGAGCTGCGCGGCGGCCTGGCCGGGCTCAACCAGGAGCTCGAGCGGGACTACGGGACGCAGCTCGAGCTGCGCATGGGCGTGAACACGGGCGAGGTCGTCACCGGGACGGAGGAGCGGCTGGCGACCGGCGACGCGGTCAACGTGGCGGCGCGGCTCGAGCAAGCCGCCCAGCCGGGCGAGGTGCTGCTGGGCAAGGAGACGTACGACCTCGTGCACGGCGCGGTCGTCGCCGAGCAGGCGCCGCCGCTCGGGGCGAAGGGGAAGTCGGAGCCGCTCGTCGCGCACCGGCTCGTGTCGGTGCAGGCCGAAGCGCCGGAGCGCCGCCACGGCGCGCCGATGATCGGCCGCGCGCGCCAGCGCGAGCTGCTCGAGGGCGCATTTGCGAATGTCGTCAGCGAGCGCTCGTGCCACCTGTTCACGATCCTCGGCGCTGCCGGCGTCGGGAAGTCGCGCCTGGCGCAGGAGTTCCTCGGCGGTGTCGACGCGACCGTGGTAGGCGGCCGCTGCCTCTCCTACGGCGAAGGAATCAGCTACTGGCCCGTCACGGCAGTTCTGAAGCAGCTGGTGCCGGACGGCGAGGTCGCCGGGCCGCTCGCGTCGATCCTCGGAGCCGAGGCCGCCGCGGGCTCCCCCGCCGAGATCGCGTGGGCCTTCCGGAAGCTGCTCGAGTCACGCGCTGTCGAGCGGCCCTTGGTCGTCGTCTTCGACGACTTGCATTGGGGCGAGCCGACCTTCCTCGACCTCGTCGAGCACGTGGCCGACCTGAGCCGCGACGCGTCGATCCTCCTGCTCTGCATGGCGCGCCCCGAGCTGCTCGACGCGCGGCCGGCGTGGGGCGGCGGAAAGCTGAACGCGACGAATGTCCTCCTCGAGCCCCTTGCTCCGGACGAGACCGCGGAGCTGATCGCAGCGCTCTCGGACGCTGTGCCCGAGGGTCTTCGCGGCAAGATCCTCGACGCGGCCGGCGGCAACCCGCTCTTCGTCGAGGAGATGCTGGCGATGGCCGAGGAGGGAGGCGACGTCGCGGTGCCGCCCACGATTCAGGCACTCCTGGCCGCGCGTCTCGACCAGCTCGACCCGGCCGAGCGCGACGTGCTCGAACGGGGCGCTGTCGAGGGGCAGGTTTTCCACCGCGGGGCCGTGCGGGCGCTCGCGCCGGGGGAGCAGGTGGACGGGCAGCTGGTCAGGCTGGTCCGAAAGGACCTGGTACGCCCGGAGCGGCCTCTGCTGGCGGACGACGACGCCTTCCGCTTCCGTCACCTCCTCATCCGGGACACGGCCTACGACGCGCTGCCGAAGGCGACGCGCGCGGAGCTGCACGAGCGGTTCGCGAGGTGGCTCGAAGAGCACGGTGCCGACCTCGTGGAGCTAGACGAGATCCTCGGCTACCACCTCGAGCAGGCGTACCGCTACCGTGCCGAGCTGGGGCCGCTCGACGACGCTGCCGCCGCGCTCGCCGAGCGCGCCGCGACGAGGCTGCTCGCGGGCGCCGACCGGGCATTGGAGCGAGGCGACGCCTCTGCGACGGTCGGCCTGCTCAGCCGGGCCACGGACCTCATGCCGACCGAGGATCCGAGGCGGCTGATGGCCGAGCTGGACCTCGCGACGGCACTGGGCGAGCAGGGGGAGCTCGAGCAGGCTCTCGAGCGGGTTGCGGAGATCGTCACCGTGGCACGCGAGCGAGCCAACGGGCGAGTGGCCGAGCGAGCGAGGCTCGTCGCCATCGAGTTCGGGACCCAGACGGCACCGCAGCGCAGCATCAGTGACTCGCTGGAGGAGGCCCGGGACGCACTCGCGGCACTCGAGCGCATCGGCGACGTGGAAGGAGAAGTGCTGGCTCTGCGCCTCATCGGCTCGCTGACGGGTTGGCTCGGGAACAGCGCCGAGGCCGCGGTCGTCTGGCGGCGTGCACTGGAGCGGGCCGGTCCTGGAAGCAACCGCTTCGTGAACGATGTCCTCGGCTGGATGGTGCTCGGTGCGTGGTGGGGACGCATGACGGTCCCGGACGTGATCCGGCTCGCGAACGAAGCTCTCGCGAAAGGATCCTCGAAACGGCTCGAGGCGTATGCGGGCGTCGTCGCCGGAGGCGCCATGGGCGCCGCGGGGAGGCTCGAGGAGGGGCGCGAGAAGATCGCCGCGGGGCGGGGATTGCTCCGCGATCTGGGCGACGTCATCTCGTGGGGTGGGATCTCGGTGATCGAGGGCGAGTTGGAGCTTGCGGCCGGCGAACCGCAGCGCGCGTACGACGCCCTCGCCGGAGGGGCGGCCGTCCTGGAGGCGAGATCGGAGACCGGGTACCTCGCAACCGTGATCGGCCTACAGGCGAACGCCGCCCTCGAGCTCGGCAGGCAGGACGAGGCGGTGCGACTCGCGCGCGACGCCATCGCCATGGCTTCCCCGGACGACTTCGACCCGCACGCCCGGGGCACGTTCGTGCTCGCCCTGGTCGCGGCGGGGCGAGACGACGTCGCGGAGGCGGACCGGTTGCTCGCCGCAGCGGCAGCGCTGGTGGAGCCGACCGACTCGCTGATCCTCCGGTACGACCTGGCGCTCGCACGAGCCGACGTCGCCCGCCGCATCGGGCAAGACGACGAGGCGCGGGGGGCGCTCGAGCACGCGCTAGCGGTGGCCGAGCAGAAGGGGAGCGCCCTCGGGGCCGAGCGCGCGCGGCAGGAGCTCGCTTCTCTCTAGCGCGAGAACCGCTCGTCGACCAGCTCGGCGGCGTGCCCCAGCACGTCGAGCTCGTCGTCGGAGAGGTCATCGAGCTTCGCCGCCACATGCTCGATCCGGCGGGTTCGAGCCCGGTCGAGCAGTCGGCGGCCCGCGGCCGTCGCCTCGACGCTGACCGCTCGGCGGTCGGTGCCGTGGGGACGTCGCCGTACGAGCCTGTCGTGCTCGAGGCCGTTGACGATCCCGGTCATCGTCGCGGAGCGGACGCTCTCGGCAGCGGCGAGCTCGCCGAGTGTGAGGGGCCCGCGGAAGACGACGACCGACAGCGCGGAGAGGCGGGCGCGGCTCAGTCCGGCGGCCTTGTCTTCCTCGGCAGCGCGGCGCAGGAGGTGGATCGCGGCCGAGTGGAGCCGGTCGGCGACCTCGGTCTTGCGTGTGGGCATATTAATAGGTAGCCTACCTAATCAATCGGCCGAAGGAGCGGGACGATGAGCCAGGCACTGCAGGCGCTGTACCAGGGAGACGAGGAGCGTGCGCGCGAGCTTCTGGGCCCCGACGACGAGCTGACGGTCTTCGAAGCGGCAGCTTTCGGCCGGCTCGAGCGGCTGCGGCAGATTCTCGACGACGACCAGGCGCAGGCTCACGCGTTCTCCGACGACGGGTTCACAGCTCTCCACCTCGCAATCTTCGGCGGTCAGGAGGAAGCGATGCGTCTGCTGCTCGAGCGCGGGGCCGACCCGAACGTCCTGTCGACGGGCGAGATCGCGAAGGTGCCGCCGCTCGGCACCGCCGCCTTCGTGCGCTCGGTGCCGCTCGCGCGGCTGCTGCTCGACTCCGGCGCAGATCCCAACGGCCGCGGTGAGGGCGGCTTCACGGCCCTCCACAGCGCGGCCCAGAACGAGGACGAGGAGCTGGCGCGGTTGCTGCTCGAGCGCGGCGCCGACCCGAGCCTCGCCGCCGACGACGGCCGCACGCCGGCCGACTTCGGCCTGGCAGACCTGAGCCGTTGATATAGTTCACCAATAGGTGAACAGTAGTGCCGCACTCGACCGCAGCTTCCTCGCGCTCTCGCATCCGGTCCGCCGGACGATCTTGGCGCGCCTGGCCGCCGGGCCGGCCACCGTCGGGGCGGCGTCAGGCGATCTCGGTGTCTCGAAGCCGGCAGTCACGAAGCACCTGAAGGTCCTCGAGGACGCCGGCCTGGTCGCCCGGACGGTCGCGGGACGTACGCACGTCCTCCGGCTGCGGCCGGGCGCGCTCGAGGCCGCGACTGCGTGGCTCGAGCTCCACCGCGATCTCTGGGAGCGGAAGTTCGCGACCGTCGAGCGGCACCTACGAGAGGAGGACGAGAGATGACCGAGACCGGACAGGCCGTCGCACTCGAGCTCGAGCACCGCTTCGCGGCACGGCGCGAGCGCGTCTTCGATGCTTGGACGAACCCGGAGGTGCTGAGGCGCTGGTGGCGTGCGGGCCAGGACTGGGAGACGCCGCTCGCCGAGGTCGACGCGCGCGAGGGCGGCAGCTACCGCCTCTCGATGAAGACGGACGAGGGCGAGGTGCACACCGTCTTCGGCGAGTACCGCGAGTTCTTGCCGCCCGAGCGGCTCGCCTTCACGTGGACCTGGGAGGAGGGCCCGGGGCCGGCGATGGCGGGCAGCGACAACACGCTCGTCGTCGTCGAGTTCTACGAGGACGGCGACGGCACGCTCGTGAGGCTGACCCACAGCGGCTTCGCCGACGAGGAGATCAAGGGCCCGCACGTGCACGGGTGGCAGGCCGTGTTCGCGAGCCTCGAGCGGAACGTCTTCCCAGGCTAGTGGCAGGAGGTCGCGAGCGCTGTGCCCGCGACCTCCTTTGAACTCAGTAGCCGTATGAGCTCCTGCTGGGTGCGGGCGCTGGTGCGGGCGCCTGGGCCGCGCGGCTGCTAGCGGCCACCGGCCGCCAGACGCCGACGTCGCGGAACCCGTTGCCCTTCGCGTCGCCGGGCTTGGTGTCCTGCACGAAGCGGTACAGCGGCGCGCCCTTGAACGCCACCTGGCGCTTCGCGTCGGGCCGTCTCACTGTCGAGAGGCTGCCGGTGCCCGTCGGCTTCACGCCGGCCGGGACTGTGAGCGGCTTCCAGAGCGAGATGCAAGCGGGCGTCGTGCAGATGAAGCGGCCGTGCCGCTCGGCGCTCAGCGAGTAGAGCGTGATCCCGCTACGCGTCACGAGGATGCGCTTGCCGAGCGTCGGGTTGCGCATCACCTTCACGACCTGTCGCGTCTTCGCCCCGCTCGCATTGCTCGAACGTGTGGCCAGCAGCGCGGCCGTCAGGCCTGCCGCGAGCACCACGGCGAGGAGGAGTGATCCGCGAAGCTTTCCGATCCTTGTCATCGTTGCCTCCTTGGTCTGTCAGGAGGTACGGGCGCGCCTTTCGCGGAGATTGCGCGCTCAACAAAGGCTTAACGCGACAGGCTGGGGTGCCGGCGATGACTTGGCCTGACGCGTCACTCGCGCCAGGCGGGCAGCTCGAGCGCTCGCTCGAACGCGGCACGGTCGTGCAGCGCCGCGCCGTGGGCGGTGATCACGCGCTCGAACGGCAGCTCGAGCAACCCGCGCAGCGCGGCTCGTGCGCGCTCGATGTGCGGCGTCTCCCAGATCCGCAGCCCGTCCGAGCCGCCGATCATCCCGTCGGCGAACACGATCGTCCGCTGCTCGGGGAGCCAGAGCGGCGTCTCCATGCGCCCGCGGCCGTCGTCGAGCGCGCGGAGGCCTCCCGGCAGCTCGGAGCCCGGTTCGATCGGCTCGAGCTCGGTCTCCGGGATGTTCGACCGCCAGAACAGCCAGGGCCCGAAGGCTCGGCACCCGTAGCGCCGCACGAAGAGGTCGACGTCGCGCACGTGGTCGGGCTTGAGCACGACCGCCAGCGTCGGCGGCCGTGCGTCGAGCCGGTCCCAGATCTCCGAGCCCTCAGTCGGCGCTAGCGGGTCGAGCAACGCAATCTCGCCGCCGCTCTCGACGCAGGTCGAGGTCACGACTTCCGGCCACCCCGCACGCTCGTCCCAGTCCGGGTACGAGAGCCGCCAGATCCACAGACCAGGTCCAACGTCCAGTGTTTCGTCGGCCGACAAGGCGTAGATTCTCCCTTGACACGGCCGCCGCAGGGCGGTCGAACTGCGGAAAGGGGGAGAGAACGATGAGGCGATTGACTGCGGCGGTGGCCGCGCTCGCGCTTGTGGCGACGGCGGTCGCCGTCGGCATCGCGGCGCGGAGCGCCCACGCGGCGAGCAGCACGAGCTGCACCGACTTCCTTGCGCCGGGGACCTACCAGCGGGTCGTCGTGCCGGTGGGCGAGTCGTGCTTCAGCGACGGTGGCGTAACGATCAGGAGCGGCCTGTTCGTCCAGGACGGCGCGACCTTCGTGCTGGGCAGCGAGGAGGCCCCCGGCGACAACGGCACCATCAGCGGTGGCGTCCACGCGACGAATCCCGCGAACCTGCAGATCCACTTCATGACGATCAACGGCGGCGTGGTCTCGAGCGGCGGCTCAGGCCCGTTCGGCGGCCCGTTCGACATCACGTGGACGACGATCGAAGACAGCCACATCAACGGCGCCGTCAGTATCTCCGGCTACGACGGGTTCTGGATGGGCTTCATCCGCAACCACGTCAACGGCTCGGTGAACCTGAGCGGCAACGTGCTCGTGGATCCGGACGGGAACGAGTACGTGACGAACTCGATCCACGGCAGCCTCAGCTGCTCCGGCAACTCGCCGGCTCCCCAGATCGGGGATTCGGAGGGCTCGCCGAACCAGGTGACGGGTGCCAAGAAGGGCCAGTGCGCAGGGGTCTGAGCGCACGCTGAACGAGCTGTGTGGGAGGGGCCGCGAAGGCCCCTCCCACCGTTTCGGCGGTACGGTTGTGCAGCCGTGGCAGGCGAGGTCGAGCGGGGACGCGAGGCGCACGTGCGGTCGTCGTGGGCCGCCGCGTACGACGCCCTCGCGGCCGCCGAGGCGGTCGAGCCGCTCGTGGCGCCGGACCTCGAACGTCTGGCGACTGCGGCCTACATGCTCGGCCGCGAAGACGAGTGGATGCGTCTGCTCGGAGACGCCTGCGGGCGCTTTTCCGAGAGCGCTGACGCGCGACGGGCCGCTCGCTGCGCGTTCTGGATCGGCATGCAGCTCGCCCTTCGCGGGCAGGCAGGCCCGGCGACCGGCTGGTTCGGCCGCGCGCACCGCCTCCTCGAAAACGAGCCCGACTGCGTCGAGCACGCGTACCTCCAGATGCCGGTCGCCCTGCAGCGCGAGGCGGAGGGTGACCTCGACGGTGCCGTCGAGACCGTAGCCGCGGCAGTCGACGCGGCCAAGCGGTTCGACGACCACGACCTCCTCGCACTGGCCGTGTTCGCTCACGGCGACATCCTCGTGCGCCACGCCCGGATGCGGGAGGGGCTGGCGCTCCTCGACGAAGCGATGGTGGCCGTGACTTCGGCGGACGTTCACCCGATCGTGACGGGAGTCGTCTACTGCGGCGTGATCCTCGCCTGCGAAGACGTGCACGAGCTCCGGCGCGCACGCGAGTGGACCGACGCGCTCACCCGTTGGTGCGACGAGCAGACCGACCTGCTCGCCTTCACGGGCCGTTGCTCAGTCCACAGGGCCGAGATCCTGCGCCTGCAGGGCGCGTGGCAGGACGCGCTCGTCGAGGCGGAGCGGGCCGACCGCCGCTCGGAAGCTGTAGCCAACCAGGGGGCGGTGGCCAAGGCCGCCTATCTGTGCGGCGAGGTGCGCCGGCTGCAGGGCGAGCTCGAGGAGGCCGAGCAGGCGTACCGGCGCGCGAGCGGGCTCGGGTTCGAGCCGCAACCCGGCTGGTCGCTCCTGCGCCTCGCTCAGGGCAAGACTTCGGCCGCGGCCGGCGCCATCAGACGCGCCCTTGCGGAGACCGCGGACCCACTGAGAAGGGCGAGCCTGCTGCCGGCGAGCGTCGAGATCATGCTTGCCGTGGGCGAGCTGGAGGAGGCACGCTCCGCCTGCGCGGAGCTCGAGCACATCTGCGCCGACTACGACAGCGAGCTCCTGCGCGCGCAGCTCACGCACATGCGCGGGGCGATTGCGCTCGCGTCGGGTGACGCAGGTGCGGCCCTGAGCGACCTGCGGCGCGCGTTCCAGGCGTGGCAGGAGCTCGAGGCTCCGTACGAGGCCGCGCGCACGCGCCTCCTGGTCGGCCGCGCGTGCCGGGAGGTCGGCGACGAGGACGCGTTCACACTCGAGCTCCAGGCGGCCCGCGAGGCGTTCGAGCATCTGGGCGCGCCAGGGGACGTCGCGGCCGTCGACGCGCTAACGGGCGCGGAGGCCCCGCCGCACGGCCTCAGCTCGCGCGAGCTGGAGGTGCTCCGCCTGCTCGCGAAGGGCCTCAGCAACCGAGAGATCGCGAGCGAGCTGGTGATCAGCCAGCACACGGTCGCGCGGCACGTCCAGAACATCTTTCGCAAGCTCGACGTCGGCTCGCGGTCGGCGGCGGGCGCCTTCGCCTTCGAGCACGACCTCGTCTGACGCTGGTCAGAACTGACCATCGGGGCCGCTGCGAAGTTGGCGGATCCGTGCGATGTGCACTTGGCGACGCCGCAATACGGTCGAGCCAGGAACTCACGACACGCGAGGAGGCTTCCGATGGCGGCGACGCAAGCAGCGCTGGAGCGGCCGGAACCGGCGCTCGAGGAGTTCGAGACGATCGTGATCGGCGGGGGCCAGGCCGGTCTCTCGATCGGCTACTACTTGAAGCAGCTAGGGCAACGGTTCGTGATCCTGGACGCGAACGCGCGCATTGGCGGCGCGTGGCGAACTCGCACCTGGGACTCGCTGCGGCTGTTCACGCCGGCGCGCTACAACGGGCTCGCCGGCTGGGGCTTCCCGGCGTCCGGCTGGTCGTT
>Ga0081540_1001852_pt1 | contig 17713 bp, 13 predicted proteins | sample TabmetS2T1R1_FD_71024 | JGI IMG/M metagenome (GOLD analysis project Ga0081540, IMG submission 71024) | Tabebuia heterophylla rhizosphere microbial communities from the University of Puerto Rico - S2T1R1 | ecosystem: Host-associated > Plants > Roots > Rhizosphere ... | reverse complement strand
GGCGGGTCGTGGCCCAGAGGACGACCGGGCGGCCCTCGGTGGTGACGAAAGGGAGCAGACCCTGGGTGCCGTCGTCGCTGAGGAGGACGCGGACGAGGGGGTCTTCGCCGGCGCTGCGGAGGAAGAGCTCGAGGGCGGCGCCGATCGCGGCGCGGGGGTCGTCGGTGTGGGCGAGGACGGCGGCCTCGACCGCGGCCAGGAAGCGCTCGCCCTCGTGGAGGACGAGGGCGAGGCCGAACTCGTTGCGGTTGCCGAACTCCTTGTAGAGGGTCTGGCGGGAGACGCCGGCGGCGGCGGCGATCCGGGCCATCGTCACGTCGGCGGTGCCGCGCTCCTCGATCTCGCGCCACGCCGCGTCGAGGATCCGCGCACGGGTGTCGTCGCCCGGTACGGTCATGCGCAGAGAGTTTGACACGTGTCCAAGCCAGATGTACCTTTGACACGTGTCAAACGAATCTCTACTCGAGCTGCTCGCAGCGCAGACGGCCCGCGTCTCCGAGCGCCCCGCGCTGGTCGACGGCGCGACGACGATCACGTACTGCACCCTGCAGGAGCGCGTTGAGGGCATCGCCTCCGGCCTCGCGGCCTCCGGATTCGGCCCCGGCGACGTGCTCGCGATCTGGGCGCCGAACGTGCCGCAGTGGCTCGGCGTCGCGCTCGGGGCGATGGCGGCCGGCGGCGCGGTCACCGGCGTCAGCCCGCTGGCCACCGAGGCCGAAGCCGCCGCGCAACTCGCCAGCGCGTCATCTGCCGACAGGGGTGCCGCGACGCTGGTCACCGAGCCCGGGTCCCTGGTCCCCGAGCGTGGGTCCGTGGCCGCCCAGCCCGGGCGTGCGACACCGCCCGGCATCGCCGTCGAGCCTGGGCAACTCGCCCTGCTGCCGTTCTCCAGCGGCACCACCGGGCTGCCCAAGCCGGTCATGCTCAGCCACGCCAACCTGACCGCCGCGACCCGGCAGCTCGGCACCGGCCTGGCGCTGACCCCGCGGGACCGGTTCCTGGCCCTGGCGCCGCTCGCCCACGTCATGGGCTTCGTCGTCTCGCTCTGCGCCCCGCTGGCCGCGGGCGCCACCGTGGTCATGCTGCCCCGGTTCGAACTGGCCGCGCTGCTGGACGCGATCCAGCGTCACCGGGTCACCGTCATCGCCGTGCCGCCCCCGGTGCTGGCCGCGCTGGCCCGGGACCCGGCGGTCGGCCGGTACGACCTGTCCGCGGTGGAGGCGCTCGTCTCCGGCGGTGCGCCGGTCAGCCCGGAGCTGCAGGCGGAGGCGGCCGGGCGCTTCCCCGGCGCGATGATCGGCCAGGGGTACGGGCTGACCGAGACCAGCGCGGTCATCCCGGTGCCGGACCGTACGGGCATGCTGCCCGGCTCGGTCGGCCGCCTGGCCCCCGGCACCGAACTGCGCCTGCTGGATCCCGGCACCGTCCGGGATGCCCGCCCCGGCGAGCCGGGCGAGCTGTGCGTCCGGGGTCCGCAGGTGATGGCCGGCTACCTGGGCCGCCCCGAGGCCACCGCGCAGATGCTCGGCGCCGGCGGCTGGCTCCGCACCGGCGACCTCGGCCGGGTCGACCCCGGCGGCCACCTGTTCATCGTCGACCGGCTGAAGGAGCTGATCAAGGTCAACGCGATCCAGGTGGCGCCGGCCGAGCTCGAGGCGGTGCTGGCCGGCCACCCGCAGGTGGCCGACGCCGCCGTGGTCCCGCGGCCCGACGAGCGGACCGGCGAGGCGCCGGTGGCGTTCGTGGTCGCCCGCGGCCCGCTCGAGCCCGGCCAGCTCATCGCCTGGGTCGCGGCCCGCGTCGCCCCGCACAAGCGCATCCGCGCGGTCCGCCTGGTCCGCGAGATCCCCCGCACGCCCTCAGGCAAGATCCTGCGCCGTCTGCTGGTCGAGGCCGACCGCGCTGAGCTCGCGGGCGCCGGGTCCGGACAGCCGCGCTAGCCCCGCCCGCCGGCCGGTCAGCAGCAGCAAGATGGCCCCGATCGGCTCCGCCACGCCCTAGCCCGCCTCCGCGACATCACCGACCCGTACCGCTGACCCCGCCCTGACCAGTCGTCGCGCCGTATTTGCGGGCAATCCGTGCTGCCAGGACAGCGCGGACTGCACACGTTTCAGAAGGTCGCGCTGACCGCGTCAGGTGGTCTTGCTCGGGCGGCCCTCGTCGATCCAGAGCTGGCGGGCCAGCACGGCGGTGTCGGTATTGTCGCTGAACATGCCGTCCACGCCGACCTCGAAGAACAGCACGTACTCCGCGATGGCGTTGCCGTAGTCAGCCGGGTTGGTGCCGCGCTGGAAGTCCGCGGGCAGGAAACTGTTCTCATTGCGGAACGTGTAGGGCGTGACGAGCAGTCCGGCGTGATGCGCATCCGCCACCAGGGTCGTCGGCGCGGTCAGGTGGTTCGACGTATCGCGCGGGATGATCTGGTTCTTGTCCGGGCCCAGGTAGGTCGCGTACTTCGCCACCCCGCGCAGTCCCTGCGCCGTCACCAGGTCGGCGTATGTGCGGGGATCGCCGCTCGCCACGAAGTCGGCCGGCGCGCCGGTGGCCGAGGTCAGCTGCATGAGCGGCACCGTCGTGTGCTGGTGCAGCCACTGCAGGTTGCCGACCTCGAACGACTGGATGATCAGCCCGGAGCCGCGGTTGTCGAGTCCGTTTCGGCGCAGCACGTCCAGCACCCGCTGCTCCATGGGCAGGCCGATCGAGCGGAAGTACGTCGAGTGCTTGATCTCCGGCACGAGCCTGACGTGCCGGTGATATTTCACCGACAGCGCGCGCGCCTGGTTGATGTCGTCCTGGAACGTCGGGACCTGCCAGAGCCCGTTGTACAGCGTGTTGTGCTGGCGGATGTCGGGCAGCCTCTCGATCGCGTGCAGCGTCTTGAGCTCGGCCAGCGTGAAGTCGGTGGTGAACCAGCCGGTCGTGGTGACGCCGTCGATCACCTTGGTCGTCTTGCGGTCGGCGAACTCCGGATGGCTGGCCACGTCGGTGGTCTGGCTGATCTCCGGTTCGTGCCGGTCGACGAGCACGCCGTCCTTGGTCGGGACGAGGTCGGGCTCGATGTAGTCGGCGCCCATCGCAACGGCGAGATCGTAGCCGCCCTGTGTGTGCTCCGGGCGATATCCGGCGGCACCCCGGTGCCCGAGCACCAGCGGTGCGGCCGCGCGGTGGTCACCCGGTGACCCGGGCGCGGCGGCTGACGAGAGGGCGGTGGCACCGGTCGCGACGGCGGCTGCGGCGAGCGCCGCGACGGCAAGCGTTGCGATCGATCGGACGGTGGGCCAGTGCATCATGGTCGCTCCTTAGCTATGCGGCAGATGCGAACGCCCCAAATCTCAACGGCACGGGTGAACACCGCGTTGCCGCCGCCGGAACCCTGGACGACTACTCGCTGTGCAGTCGCGCGGCCACCTTAGGGGGCGCTCGCACCGGGCACGGAAACGGGCAACTAGGCTGTATCTGCCCATCGCGGTTTCTCGACCGCCCGCCATCGGGGAGGTGGACGATGCGTCTCGCCGGCATTCTCCGCCTTTGCGTGGCCGCGGCGGCGGCGGCAGCGCTCACCGCATGCTCGGGCCCGGCGCCGTCTCACCCCGCGCTCGCCAAGGTTGCGCCCGCGAAGGCCCAGCTCGCGAAGGTCCCGCCCGCCACCTACTACCTCGCGCTGGGCGACTCGCTGGCTCAGGGCGTCCAGCCCAACGCGTCCGGCGTCAGCGTGATGACCGCGGACGGCTATCCCGACCAGGTCTACGCGGTCCTTCACGCCAGCCGCCCCGGGCTGAAGCTGGTCAAGCTGGGCTGCCCGGGCGAGACCACGGCCAGCATGATCAACGGCGGGGTATGCCCCTACCGGGGCGGGTCGCAGCTGGCCGCGGCGGTCGCCTTCCTGCAGGCCCACCGCGGCCGGGTGCTCCTGGTCACCCTGGACATCGGCGCCAACGACCCCGAACACTGCGGCGGCGAGCCCGGCCTCAGCCAGCTCGCTAAGTGCGCCGTCAAGGACGTCCCGGCCGCCGTCGGCCATCTGGGCACGATCACCACCCGGCTGAAGGCCGCCGCGGGACCGGGCGTGCGGATCGTCGGGATGACCTACTACCTGCCCGCGCTGGCGGAATGGCACAGCGGACTGCCGGGGCACGTGGTCGCCTGGACCGCGGAGAAGCTGGCCGCCACCTACAACCGCATGCTGACCCGGGTCTACGCCAAGTCGGGAATCCGGGTCGCGAACGTGTTCGGCGCCTTCGACACCGCCGACTTCACCAGGCCAGCCGGAACAAACGTCCCGCGCAACGTGGCCCGGCTGTGCCAGTGGACCTGGCAGTGCGCCGCCCCTCCCCGCGGGCCCAACCAGCACGCCAACCAGGCCGGGTATCAGGTCATCGCGCGCACGTTCCTGAAAGCCTCCGGCCTGAGCTGACCTCGCGCGCCTGCGAGCCGTAGGCAGAAGGCCACCAGTTCCAGCGGCCGAGCAGCGCGACCGCCGACGGCACCAGCAGCGTCCGCACCAGGAAGGCATCCATCAAGATGCCCAGCGCCAGCGACGCCAGCACGGCCCGGTAGGGCCCGCCGCCCGGCTGCGACCCCACCACCAGCGCGAACACGCCGAACGTGCCGGCCAGGACCAGCCCCGCCGAGGTCACTGTCGAGCCGGTGCGCTCCAGCGCCCTCCTCACCGCCTGACGTAGCGGCACGCGCCCGGCCTCCTCCCTGATCCTGGTCATGACCAGGATGTTGTAGTCCTCGCCGAGGGCGAGCAGGAACAGGAACATCAGGAACGGCACGAAGTAGGGCAGCCCGCCGCTCCCGCCCGTGCCCGGCACCACCGCGTCCTGGAAGAGCAGCACCGACAGGCCGAGGGCGGCCAGGTAGCTCAGCGCCACCGAGGCGATGAGGTAGACCGGGGCGACCAGGCTCCGCATGACCAGCGCGAGCAGGAGCGCGATGACGACGATCGCGACCGGCACGATCCGCAGCAGGTCGTGGTCGGAAACCCGGCTGATGTCGTAGGTGGCGGGCGCCTTGCCGCTGACGCCGTAGTCGGTCGCGCCGACATCGCGGGCCACCGCGGCGACGGCGGCGCGGATGGCCGGCACCTGGCCGAGCGCGGCGTTCGAGCCCGGGTCGCCGGCGGTGAGCGCGGCGCCGAACCTGACGGTCCGCCCGTCGGGGCTGATGAACTGGCTTTCCGCGCGGTAGGCGGCCCATACCGGGGCCGGGACGCCGCTCCCGGCAGGCGGTACGACGGGCAGCGCCCGCGAGTCGCCCAGCCGGGCGTGCAGCGCCGTCAGCTGACCCGGCGCCAGGGTTACCCCGTTGACGTCGAGCGGCCCCGTCAGGCCGGAGAACGACGACACCGCCGCGAGCTGCCGCTCGGCGCGCGCCAGCACGTCAGCATCGCTCCACGCCGGCGTACCGAAGCGCAGCAGCACACCGGTCGGATTGCCGCTGGCGGCCGGGAAATGCGCCGCGAGCAGCGCGTTGCCCGCGGCGGAGTCCGAACCGGCCGGAGCGGTAGGGGCACCGCCGAACCCGCCCGGGGTATAGCCGATCGCGGCCGTGGCCAGCGCGCCGAATCCGGCCAGCCCGACGGCGAGCGTCGCGGCCGGGTGCGCCACGATCCGGCCGGCCGTCCGCCCCCACCAGCCGGGCCGCCCGGTACGCTCGGCGGTGCGCGAGGGCCAGAACGCGGCCCGGCCGAAGATGGCCAGCAGGGCCGGCAGCAGGGTGAGGGCGGCCAGCAGCATCAGGGCGATGGCAATGGCCAGCGGGGCGCCCAGGCTGGAGTACAGCCCGAAGGTGGCCAGCAGCAACGTGAGCAGCGCAGCGATGACAGTCCCGGCGGAGAACGCGACCGACTCGCCGACCCGGGCCAGGCCCTCGATCACCGCGTCGTGCGGGCCCAGGCCCGCACGGAGCTCCTCCCTGACCCGGAAGACCAGGAACAGCCCATAGTCCGTGCCGGCCCCGAGGGCCAGGACGAGGATCAGGATCTGGGTCAGCGAGGACACCTTCAGGCCGGCCTTGCTCGCCTCGGCGATCACCGGCCCGGACAGCTGGGTGACCAGGACCGCCGGGGCGAGGGTCAGCACCGGCGCCAGCAGGGCGCGGAAGACCGCCAGCAGCAGCACCAGGATGAACACAATGGACAGGTCCTCGCCCAGGTTGCCCGCGCGCCCGGAGCTCTGGCTGGCGTCGGTCTGCGCAGCCAGCGGGCCGGCCAGGTGCGCGCGCAGGCCGCCGGGCAGCGCGCTGCCGGCGATCGCGTGCCGCAGGCCGGTCACCAGCTGCTCCGCCGGCCCGGGGGAGTCCAGGTTGACGACGGCCAGCACCTGCAGCTGTACCGCCCGGCCGTCACGGCTGACACCGAGGTTCCTGACCTGGCGCACGCCGGCGACCTGGGCCAGTTCTGCCTCCAGCCGTTCAACGGTCCCCAGGTCGGCGGCGTGCAAAGAGGCGCCGCGGGCGATCACCACCGGCACCGGCGTCTGGTCCGCCCCCTGGAACGGAGCGGCCAGCCGGGCAGCGTGCATGCTGGGGCTGCTGGCCGGCAGGAAGCTCGCATTGCTGGCGTTGGCCACGCTGGCCAGCGACGGGAAGAAGTGCTGGGCCAGCACGGCCGCGGCGATCCAGGCCGCGACTACGACCCATCGGAAGCGCACGGTGAACCGGCCTATGGCAGCGAAGAACCTGGACAAGCGAGCCTCTTTCTTCAGGCGGAGGGTGCGGACGGAATCGCCCGGGCCAGCGGCGTCGACTCGAAGCCGATGACCTCATGGCCGCGCAGTGCCTCGAGGAAGGGCTGGAAGCTGCCGCAGACCAGGCAGCGCAGGACGGCGCCATCCGTCTCCACCTCGCTGACCCCGGATGCGCGGGCGACCCGCCGGGCCGGGGCGGGGCCGGTGAAGCTGACCTCTACGCGCCGTACCGGCAGTTCCTCGGGCATGCTCATCACGCTAGGAAGCACCGCGCGGGGCCGGTATCGGCGGAATTACCGAACGGGTACCTAATCCGCGCTCGCGGCGCCCGTATACCCTCCCCTTATGGCGAGGCCCGCCCGCCGCCCCGGCAACCTTCCGGCCGAAGCGGCCAGCTTCGTCGGCCGCCGACACGAGCTGGCCGAGGTCAGGAAGAAGCTCGCCGAGACCCGTCTGGTCAGCTTGACCGGACCGGGCGGCGTGGGCAAGACCCGGCTGGCCGTCCGCGCGGCCGGCGACCTCGCCCGCGGCTTCCGCGACGGCGGCTGGCTGGTCGAGCTGGCCGAGGTGACCGATCCCGGCCTGGTCAGCCACGCCGTCATGGTGGCCTTCGACCTGCGCGACCAGGCCGCGGCCGGGCCGCTGGCCCTGCTCCGCGATTACCTGCGGGACTCCGAGCTGCTGCTGGTCGTGGACAACTGCGAGCACCTGGCCGGCCCGGCCGGCCGGCTCGTGGCCGACCTGATGCGGGCGGCGCCGGGCCTGCGGGTGATCGCCACCAGCCGGGAGCCGCTCTCGGTGCCGGGGGAGTACGTCGTCCCGGTGCCTCCGCTCGGGCTGCCGTCACCTGGCGCCGCCGAATCCCTGGCCCGGCTCCGCCAGAACGAGGCGGTCTGGCTGTTCACCGAACGGGCGGCCGCGGCCTCGGGCACGTTCGAGCTGACCGCCGCCAACCAGGCGGCAGTGGCCGACCTGGTCCGCCGGCTCGACGGCCTGCCGCTGGCCATCGAGCTCGCGGCCGTCCGGACCCGTGTGCTCGCACCGGAGCAGATCCTCGACCGCCTGGCCGACCGGTTCGCCCTGCTCACCGCCGGCAGCCGCGCCGCGCTGCCACGCCATCAGACCCTCCGGACCACGATCGAGTGGAGCCACGACCTGCTCTCCGCCGCCGAGCGCGCGGTCCTGCGCCGGTGCTGCGTGTTCGCCGGCCGGTTCACCCTGGACGACGTGGAATCGGTGTGCGCGTCCGCGGGCGCGCCGGCCGCCGAGACCCTGGACGTGCTGTCCTCGCTGGTCGGCAAGTCGCTGGTGACCAAGGAGGAGACCCGGGGCCTGGCCTGCTACCGGCTGCACGAGACGATGCGCGAGTTCGCCCGGCTCAAGCTGGCCGGGGCAGCCGAGGAGGAAGCAACCGAGCTGCGCTGCGCCGGTTACTACCGGGCCCGCTGTGCCCAATCGGCGCTGGAAGGCCGTTACCGGCTGCTCGACTGGCTCGCCTGGGCGGACCTGGAGATCGACAACATCCGCGCCGTGCTGCGGCGCTGCCTGAAGCGCGGCGACGCCGCCGTCGGCCTGCACCTGGCCGCCTCGCTCGGCTGGTACTGGATCACCCGCGCGACCACCGAGGGCATCCGCTGGCTGGACGAGTTCCTCGCCGCCGAGGACACGGCGGACGCCGATCCGCAGGTGCTGGGCTGGGCGCAGTTCATGCGCGGATTCCTGGCCGTGCTGAAAGCCGACCCGGCCGCCGCCGGACCGCCCCTGCACGCGGCGATGGCAGTGGCCCGCCACACGGGGCAGCGCGAGCTGCTGTCCGAGGCGCTGTCCATGGCCGCGGTTGCGGCGAACATGGCCGGCGACCGCGCCGAAGCGCGGCACCTGCTCGGCGAGGCCGACGCCGTGGCCGCGAGCCTCGGCCAGGCGTACCCGTCCGGCCTGATCGCGGTCCTGCAGGCCCGGGCGCTGGACGGCTTCTTCGCCGCCAATCTCGGCGCGGTCAGGTCCGCCGCCGGGCAGGCGGCGGACCTGGCCCGGGAAACCGGCGACCGGTACTCGCTGCAGATCATGCTGCTGAACTTGGGCACGGCCGCGCTACTGGACGGCGACCTGGACGAGGCCAGGCCGCTGCTCACCGAGGCGCTGCGGATCGCGCGCCAGGTCGATGACCGGGTGGCGCAGTTCTACCTGCTCGCCGCGCTGGGCTGCCACGCCGCCCAGGCGGGCCAGCCGCGGCTCGCGGCCCGGCTGATCGCGGCCGCGGACGCCGAACGCACCGGGGCGGGCGCCAACGTCATGCCGTTCCTGGCTCCGGCGCTTACCCGGGCCACGGAGTCGGCCGCCGCCGCGCTCGGACCCGCCAGGTACGAGGCCGAGTCCGAGGCGGGCAGGCACCTGGGCCGCGACGCCGCGCTCAACCTGGCCCTCGGCCAGCCCGCCGCCGGGCAGGCGGCGAGCCCGGCCACGACGAGCTCGGGCTCAGCCGACCCGGGCTCAGCCGCGCCTGGGCCGCTCGGCCCGCGCGAGGCAGATGTCGCCCGGCTGGTCGCCGACGGCCTGACCAACAAGCAGATCGGCACGCGGCTGTTCATCTCCGAGCGCACCGTCGACAGCCACGTCCGCAGCATCCTGAACAAGCTCGGCTTCAGCTCCCGGGCCCAGATCGCCGCCTGGATGATCACGGACCCGTGAGACAAAGACATTTACCTAACGGGCTGAGTTTCACGCCCCAGTGCCCCCGGCAGCCACCATGATGCCGAACCATTCCGCTGCTTTTCGCGGCCCTGGAATTCCCGCGGCCCATGCGTATTCATGATGACTGAGGATTTCCCGCCCTAACCCATCGCACCTGCGGCTTTGATGCCATCCGTTCAACTGGGCTGGGGTGCGGAAAATGTCAGACCCTGTCATTAGAGTGGAAGTAGTTCACGGCCTGCGGGAAGGAACCTGCCATGTCATCGGTCATTATCGCACTAGTGGTCGGGGTATTCGCCGGGGCGCTCGTGGTCTGGCTGGTCACCCGGGGCCAGGGGAGCCCGGCGGTGCTGCAGTCCCAGGGCGAGATCAAGGCCAGGCTCGACGACACGCTGACTCAGGTGCAGCGCCTCGGCGCGATCTTCGCGAACGCCGCGCAGCGGGGACGGGCGGGCGAACTCGTGCTCGAGAACCTCCTGGAGGCGACGGGCATGGACCGGCACCGGGACTTCGAACTCCAGGTCGCGACCGAAGGAGCCCGGCCCGACGTGGTGCTGAACCTGCCCGGACGCGGTCGGCTCGTCATCGACGCCAAGTTCCCGCTCGACGACTTCCAGCGCGCCGCGGCCGCGGCCGGCGAGGACGAGCGGCGCAAGGCCCTCGGAGCCCACGCCAAGGCCGTCGCCGGGCACGTGCGGGCGCTCGCCAAGCGCGATTACCCGGGCAAGATCAGGGGCTCGATCGACTTCACCGTGTGTTTCGTGCCCGCCGAAGATCTGCTCGCCGCCGCCTATCAGGAGCATCCGGGCCTGTTCTACGACGCGGTCCGCGACCGCGTGCTGATCGCGACTCCGGCCACGCTCATGGCCCTGCTGTGGGGCGTCGCCTACGGCTGGCAGCAGGATGCCCGGACCCGGCAGGCGCAGCAGGTCGGCGATATCGCCGCCGACCTGCATCAGCGATTCGCGCTGACCATGCAGCACCTGCAGAGGACCGGCCGCTCGATAAGCACGGCGGTCAACTCGTACAACGCGCTCGTCGGCTCACTCGAGAGCCGGGTGCTCCCGCAGCTCAGGAGGCTTGAGGAGCTCGGCATCGTGGCGCACGGGACTCAGCTGCCGCAGACTCAGACGGTCGAGGCGCAGCCCCGGCCCGTGCCCTCCGCCCCGGATCCGCTGGACACTGCCCGGCCGACCGCGGACAGGTAAGCCGGACGGACCGGCCTCCCCGCCCTTGCGCCCGCCTCCGCCGCCGTCAGCAGCAGGTGGTCACTCGGGCCCTGGTTGAGGATCTGGGCGCGGACCGTGGTGGTTTAACTGCCCGTCACGGGGCAGGGGAACAGCTTGCTCGCCCGGGCGGGTGCAGGTCATACGGGCGGACGCGGCCCGTCCGCGCGATCTTGACACTCCTGCCCCAGGCGACGCAGGGTAGTTAGGTCACGAAACGATATATCTGCGGAGGTCCGGTATGGCCACAGGTACGACAGTCAGCATCCTTCCGTGCGGGGCGATGACCGCGGACCTCACCTGGCTCTTGCTCGCGCCCGGCCGCGCGATCCGCAACCGGCAGAACAAGCACCTGCCGGCCGAGTGGGTCGACGTGCCGACGCACTGCGTGCTGGTGGACACCCCCGACGGCAAGCTGCTGTGGGACACCAGCTGCCCGCGCGACTGGGAGACCCGCTGGGCCCCGACCGGCCTGCAGGACTTCTTCCCGTACGAGAAGGTGTCCGACGACGAGTACCTGGACTCGCGGCTGAAGCAGATCGGCGTCGCGCCCGGCGACATCGACTACGTCGTCCTGTCCCACCTGCACTTCGACCACGCCGGCAACGTCCAGGCGTTCAAGGAGACCGACGCGCGCCTGGTCTGCAGCGCCAAGGAGAAGGAGTGGGCCTTCGGCTTCGACGGCCCGTTCAACGGCGCCCATCTCAAGGCCGACTACCACGGGCTCGACTTCGAGACCGTTGACGGCGACGCGGAGTTCCTCCCCGGGGTCAGCTTCATCCAGACTCCCGGCCACACCCCCGGCAGCATGTCGATGCGGGTCGACCTGCCGGATACCGGCACGATGATCTTCACCGCGGACGCGGTCTACATGGGCCAGAGCTACGGCCCGCCGGCGGTGCCCGCCGCGATCGTCAACAACCTGGAGCAGTTCTACTCGAGCGTGGAGAAGCTGCGCGGCATCGCGACCGAGGCGAACGCGACCATGGTGTTCGGGCACGACCCGGACCAGATCAAGGAGCTGCGCACGGCGCCGGAGGGGAGCTACCGGTGACGCTCGGCACAGACCTTACCGAGGAGACCATCTTCACCTGGGGCGCGCCGCCGCTGAAGTTCGGCGCCGGAGCGGTCGACGAGATCGGCTTCGAGATGGCCCAGTTCGGGGCCAAACGGGTGCTTATCCTGACCGACCCCGCGATCAACGCGCTCGGCATCCCGGCCCGCATCGCCGAGTCGCTGACCAAACACGGGATCACCTCGGAGATCTTCGACGGGGTGCACGTCGAGCCCACTGACGACAGCATGGACAAGGCGGCAGGCTACGCCCGCGAGCAGGGCCCGTGGGACGGCTTCGTCGCGGTGGGCGGCGGCTCGTCGATCGACACGGCCAAGGCGGTTAACCTGCTGACCACCGACGGCGGCTCGCTGATGGATTATCTCAACAAGCCCATCGGCGCGGGCCAGGCCCCCAAACAGCAGCTCAAGCCGCTGATCGCGGTCCCGACCACGGCCGGGACCGGCTCGGAGAGCACCGCGATGTGCGTGCTCGACGTGCTGTCCATGCGGGTCAAGACCGGCATCAGCCACTGGCGGCTGCGCCCCGCCCTGGCCGTGATCGACCCGCTGCTCTCGCTGACCATCCCGCCCGAAGTCACCGCCTCGGCCGGGATGGACATCGTCTGCCACGCCCTGGAGTCCTACACCGCCCGCTGGTACACCACGTTCGACCGTAAGCAGGCCGAACAGCGCGTCACCTACTGCGGCTCCAACCCGGTCTCCGACCTGTGGTGCGAGAAAGCGCTCACGCTGCTGGCGCACTCCTTCCGCACGGCCTTCAACCACGGGCAAGACCTGGAGGCGCGGAGCAACATGATGCTGGCCGCGACGTTCGCGGGCATGGGGTTCGGCAACTCCGGGGTGCACATCCCGCACGCCAACGCCTACCCGATAGCGGGCATGGTCAAGGACTACCGGCCGCCGAACTACCCGCAGGACGAGCCGATGGTGCCGCACGGGATGTCGGTCTCGCTGACCGCCCCGGAGGCGTTCCGGTTCAGTTTCGCCAGCGCGCCAGAGCGCCACCTGGCCGCCGCCGCGATGCTGGCCCCGGACAAGGACACGCTGAACGACGCGAGCGAGCAGCTTCCGTCCGTCGTGGTGGACCTGATGCGCGACATCGAGATGCCGAACGGCATCGGCGCGGTCGGCTACACCGAGGCGGACATCCCCGACCTGGTGCCCGGGACGATGAAGCAGCAGCGGCTGCTGGCCACCTGCCCGCGCCCGGTCGACGAAGAGGACATCGCGGGAATCTTCGCCCGGTCGATAGAGAACTGGTGAGCCCTAGGAGGGACAGTGCCGTTGTACGACTACTGCTGCCCGCAGGGGCACCTCTACGAGCAGATGGCCACGATCGCCGCCCGCGCCCAGCAGGCCTGCCCGGCCTGCGGGCAGGTCGGTGACAAGATCCCGTCCCGGGTCACGCTGGGCGGGCGGGCCGATCCCGGGCCGTCGAAGGAGCAGATGCCGCAGACCTGGCGCGGCACCTACGAGGGGAACCCCGAGTACGTGGGCCAGCTGCGCCGGCAGTGGAGCGCCCGGCAGAAGCTCGAGGAGAAGTACCCCGAACTACGCGGCGACCAGCGGCCCGTACTGGCTCACGAGGGCAAGTACCACGCCAAGCCGCTGCGGGCAGGAGATTAAGGGGATTGAAGGGTCCATGTCGATTTATGACGAGAAGCCCTGGCTGAGCCTGTACGACCCGGACCAGCCGGCCGAGATCAGCCTGGAGTTCACCGACGCCCTGTCCATGTTCATGGCGTCGGTGAACCGGAATCCGGACGGCGACAGCATCCGCTACTTCGGCGGCCGGATTACCGCGCGCGAGCTCGACGAGCTGACCGGCGCGTTCGCCGTCGCCCTGCGCGACCTGGGCGTCGGCCGGGGCGACCGGGTCGTCCTGTACCTGCAGAACGTGCCGCAGTTCGTCATCGGCATGCTCGCCACCTGGAAGGCGGGCGGCGTCGCGGTCCCGGTCAACCCGATGTACCGGTCCCGCGAGCTCGAGGCGGTGCTGAACGACTCCGGCGCCCGGGTGCTGGTCTGCCTGGAGAGCCTGTACCGCGACGTGGCCGCGGATGTGGTCGGCGACACCGGCGTCACGGCCGTCGTCACCACCTCGGAGCTCGACTACCGCGCCCGCGACGACCAGCGCGTCTTCGCCGGCGCCGAACGGATCGACGGCGAAGGCGCGCACGACATGGCCGCGCTGATCGAGCGCCACCGCGGCCAGGTACCGGCCGACGTCACCTTCGGACCGGACGACACCGCGTTCCTCACCTACACCTCGGGCACCACGGGCCCGCCGAAGGGCGCGATGAACACCCACGGCAACGTGGTGTTCAACTCCCAGGCCTACCGCCAGTGGTGCCGGCTCGGCCCGGACGACGTGGTGCTCGGCGTCGCGCCGCTGTTCCACATCACCGGGCTGATCGCCGGGGTCACCACCTCGCTGCTGCTCGGCGCCCCGCTCGTGCTGGCCTACCGGTTCGAGCCGTCGATGATGCTGCAGACCATCCGCGACGAGCGGGCGACCTTCACCGTGGGGTCGATCACCGTGTTCATCGCGCTGATGAACGCGCCGGACGCCGCCAATGGGGTGCAGAGAGACGCCCTGGCCTCGCTGACCAAGATCTGGTCCGGCGGCGCGCCCATCCCGCCCAGCACGGTCAAGGCCTTCCAGGCCCAGTTCGGGCAGTACATCCACAACATCTACGGGCTGACCGAGACCACCTCACCGTCGCACGGCGTGCCGTCCGGCGCGACCGCGCCGGTCGACGACGCCTCCGGCGCCCTGTCCGTCGGCGTGCCCGTCTTCAACACGGTGGTGCGCATCGTCGGCGACGACGGCCAGGATCTGCCGCCCGGCGAGGTCGGCGAGATTGTCACCAGCGGGCCGATGGTGGTGCCCGGTTACTGGAACAAGCCCGAGGAGACCGCGCACGCGCTGCCCGGCGGCGCCCTGCACACCGGCGACGTCGGCTACATGGACGCGCCCGGCTGGTTCTATATCGTCGACCGGAAGAAGGACCAGATCAACGCCGGCGGTTACAAGGTGTGGCCGCGCGAGGTCGAGGACGTCCTCTACCAGCACGAGGCGGTGCGCGAGGCCGCCGTGGTCGGCGTGCCCGACGCCTACCGCGGCGAGACCGTCAAGGCCTACGTCAGCCTGCGCCCCGGCCAGACGGCCACGGCCGAGGAGCTCATCGCCTTCTGCCGCCAGCAGATGGCCGCCTACAAGTACCCCCGCCAGGTCGAGTTCCTCGACGAGCTGCCCAAGACGGTCTCCGGCAAGCTGCTCCGCCGCGAACTCCGCGACCGCGGCTAGCCGCGCCCCGCAGCCACCGCCACAACTCCAGCCCCACGCACCCACTATTCCCTTCTCCCACCCCACCGCACATTTCAAGATCACCTCAACCACGGCGATGTGACATCGTGGTGGTCGGGTGCACGGTGATGTGACATCGCCGTGGTTGCCGTTCAAGCATGATTCCGAACGGGCCGGGTTTCCGCCCCCGTGTCACCAGGAGTGCGCGCTGTGGACGAGCCGATCGCCGGGAGCCTGCACCACGTCGAGCTGTGGGTGCCTGAGCTGAGCCGCGCCGTCCGGGAGTGGGGATGGCTGCTCGGCCGGCTCGGATACGAGTCCTTCCAGGACTGGCCGGACGGCCGCAGCTGGCGTCTCGGCCACACGTACCTGGTCGTCGAGCAGTCGCCGGCCCTGACCGCGGCCGAGCACGACCGGCTCAGGCCCGGGCTGAACCACCTCGCGTTCCACGCCGGCCCGCGGCAGCGCGTCGACGAGCTCGCCGCGGACGGCCCGGCCCACGGCTGGACGCTGCTGTTCCCGGACCGGCACCCCTACGCCGGCGGACCCGGGCACTACGCCGCCTACCTGGCCAGCACCGATAACTTCGAGGTCGAACTCGTCGCCGCCGAGCCGTGAAGCGGCGCGCGGGCCATGGCCTGCCGGGCCGCCGAAGCCTACGCTTGATCGCGAGGATCGTTATCCAGGCGAAGGAGTCGGCGTGAGTTTCACGGTGCACAAGGACGTCATGGTGGCCATGCGAGACGGCGTCGAGCTCGCGACCGACCTGTGGGTGCCGGACACGACGCCCGCGCCGACGCTGCTGGTGCGCCTGCCCTACAGCAAGGACCTGCCGGGCCTGCTCGGCTACGGGCTGGTGCCGAACCTGTTCGCGCTGGTGGAAGCCGGCTACGCCGTGGTCTACCAGGACTGCCGGGGTACGTTCAGGTCGGCCGGGGATTTCACCCCGATGCTGACCGAGGCGGACGACGGCGCCGACACCGTCGCCTGGGTGCTCGAGCAGCCGTGGTGCGACGGCACCATCGGCACCTACGGCCCGTCCTACCTGGGGTTCGTGCAGTGGGCCAGCGTGACCGCGTCGGACCGGGTGCGGGCGATCGCGCCGTGCGTCACCACGACCGACTACTACACCACCCCGTGGTACTCCGACGGCGGCGCCCTGTCCTGGCACTCGATCCAGTCGTGGTCCACGCAGATGGCGCTGGCCGAGGCGCTGCGCCAGCTCGGCCGGGGTACGGGCGATCCGCAGCTGCTGGCCGACCTGGGCGCCATGCTGGCCGACCCGCAGCCGCACCTGGATGCGCTGCCGCCGAGCCACCAGCCGGTGCTGGAGAAGGTCTGGCCGTGGTGGTCCGAACTGCTGTCCCACCCCAGCCGCGACCAGTTCTGGCAGGACCTGTCCGTGCTCGACGGGTGCGAGCAGGTCACGGTGCCCGCGCTGCACATCGGCGGGTGGTTCGACATCTTCGCCGCCAACACCGCGCGGTCGTTCACCGAGCTCAGGTCCCGGGCCGGCACCGCCGAGGCCCGGGAGGGACAGCGCCTGATCATCGGCCCCTGGGACCACCTGAACAGCACCGGCATCTACCCCGATCGCCGGTTCGGCCTCACGGCCGACGCCATCACTCAGGATCTGACCAGCGAGCACCTGAGGTTCTTCGACCGCTGGCTGCGCGGGCGCGCGGACGCAGATCACAGCGCCGCCCCCGTCAAGATCTTCGTGATGGGTATCGACCAGTGGCGCGAGGAGCAGGACTGGCCGCTGCCCGACACCAGCTACGAATCGTGGTACCTGCACGGTTCGGGCCGGGCCAACACGGCCGCGGGCGACGGACGGCTCAGCACCGATGCCCCCGCCGGCACCGCCACGGACACCTATCTCTACGACCCGCTGCGGCCCGTGCCCACCCTCGGCGGCCGGATCATGCTGCCGACTACCGCGAACGCGGCGGGCGCGGTGGACCAGCGCCCGGCCGAGGCGCGGGACGACGTCCTGTGCTTCACCAGCGAGGTCCTGACCGAGCCTGTCGAGGTCACCGGGCACGTGTCGCTCACCCTGTTCGCCTCCTCGTCGGCGCCGGACACCGACTTCACCGGCAAGCTGGTCGACGTGTTCCCCGATGGGCGCGCCATCTTCCTGACCGATGGCATCCTGCGGGCCCGCTACCGCAACTCGCTGGCCGAACCCGAGCCGCTGACACCAGGCGAGCCCTATGAGCTCGGCCTGGACCTGTCGATCACCTCCAATGTCTTCCTGCCCGGCCACCGGATCCGGCTCGAGGTCTCCAGCAGCAACTTCCCTCGCTACGACCGCAACAGCAACACCGGCGGCGTCATCGCCGAGGAATCCGCCGGCCAGGTCACCGTGGCCGTGAACCGCATCCTGCACGGGCCGGACTATCCGAGCCGCCTGATCCTCCCCGTCATCCGCCGCTGAGCAGCTAACCGCTGACCGCGGTCCGGCCAGCACGCCGGCCAGCACGGCGCGGGTGCCGGCGGGCGACGTGCAGGCCTCAGAGAGGATACCTGAAGCCTCGAGTGACCATTGAGGTAATTGATTGATCAATTAAAGACCGGTCACAAGATCATCATTCGTCCATGATCTGCCTGCGTGTTCCCAGGCGGCCGGGCCGGCCGCCTGGGAACGGTCACCCCCCGGTCGGCACGCTGCCCGGGTGCGTGCCAGGGACCAGCCGGCCCACCCCGCCCACCGCCTC
>Ga0081540_1001851_pt1 | contig 17723 bp, 13 predicted proteins | sample TabmetS2T1R1_FD_71024 | JGI IMG/M metagenome (GOLD analysis project Ga0081540, IMG submission 71024) | Tabebuia heterophylla rhizosphere microbial communities from the University of Puerto Rico - S2T1R1 | ecosystem: Host-associated > Plants > Roots > Rhizosphere ... | reverse complement strand
GACGTAGCCGCGCGGTTTGATTTCCTGCGCGTGCACGAGACTGCCCGGCGGCGGCGCCGGCACGACGGCCGAGTGGAGCTCCGCGGCGAGCGTCGGCCACTTTCCGTCGGCGCAGTTGCGCGCATAGACGGGTTCGAGCTGCACCGGCACGGCAAGCTTCGCACCGGCTGGCTCCTGCTGCTGGGGATCGAGCGCTGGATTGAGATTGCGCAGCGTGCGGAACCAGCCGCCTTCTGCGTCGCCGTCGTTGCCGAGGCAGATCGTGAGCTCGGCGATCGACGCCGGCCGCGCGAGCGTGATGCTGCCCGCCTGCGAGGCGACCTTCGGGAACGCGAGGTTGTAGCGCTCCGGGTGCATGAAGAGCCAGGCCGCGGCCAGCACCATCGGCACGTATTCGCGCGTCTCCTGCGAAACGGCGTAGTAGATCTTCGGATCCCAGAAGTTCTGCCCGCCGCCGCGGCCGGCGAGACGCTGCATCGCGCCTTCGCCGCCGTTGTAGGCGCCGATCACGAGCTCGAGCTGGTTGTTGAAGATCGCGAGCTGCTCGTTGACGTAGGCCGCGTTCGCGCGCGCCGAGAGCTTCGGATCGAAGCGCTGATCGAAGCCGTCGACCGTGCCGAGCCCGAAGCGAAGGCCGGTCGCATACATGAACTGCAGCGGCCCCGACGCGCCCGAGCGCGACACCGCATGCACCTTGCCGCCGGATTCCTTGGCGAGCATGCCGAACAGCAGGGCTTCCGGCAGGCCGGCCTTCTCGTATTCCGGCCACATGAGGTACCGCATGTATTCGTAGTTGACGTAAGCCGCGACGAGGTTCGGGCGGTACTGCGTCAGCCACTCCTCGAGCGCCGCCTTGACCGGACCGTTCAGCGCGATGATGTCGCCGAGCTCGCGGCCCTTGAGCAGCGCCACGGAGCGCCCGAGCTCCGGCACGGCGGCCACGACCGGCGAGGTCTCGCCGGCTTCCTGCTCCGCCTCCGGCGTCGCACCGCTGCTCTCGTCCGCGGATTCCTTGTTCGCCTCGCTGCCGGTCGAAAGACGCAGCAGCCGGTCGAACGCGGCGACGAAGCGCTGCTGCTCGCAGCCGGTCACTTCGCTGCAGCGCGTCGCCGCGGCGCGAAGGTCGTCGAGCGCGGCCGTGACTTCGGTCTGCGCCTGGTCGCTCCTTCCCTCGCGCGCGAGAGAGAGGCCGTTCTCGTAGCGCGTCGAATCCGCGTCGAGCCGCGTGTACAGCCCGTTGATCTCGGTGTCGTCGACCCTGGGTGCGGGCGGCGCTTGCTGGGCGGGAGTCGCGGCACACGCCGCGAGCGTTGCGAGGACGGTGACGACGGCAAGACGATGAACGAGCGGCATTAGCGTGTCCGGTGAGCTTCGCCGCAAATTACCGTCTGGACCTCGCCCCGGCAACCGTTGTCGCGGACGGATCGCTACAATCGTGACGTCCATCGCTGCGAGCTGACGAGCATGAGCCAGATCCTGATCGGCAAGGGCGACAAGCCCGTCTACCTGCTCGCCAAGTACGCCAACCGGCACGGCATGATCGCGGGCGCGACCGGCACCGGCAAATCGGTCTCGCTGATGGTGCTCGCCGAAGGGTTCTCGAAGCTCGGCGTTCCGGTGTTCCTCGCGGACGTCAAGGGCGATCTCGCCGGCCTCGCGCAGGCGGGCGCGATGAACGACAAGCTCAAGGCGCGCGTCGACAAGCTCGGCATCGAATGGAGCGCGAGCGCGAATCCGGTCGTGTTCTGGGACATCTACGGCCAGTCCGGCCATCCGGTGCGCACGACCGTTTCCGAGATGGGACCGACGCTGCTCGGCCGCCTGATGGAGCTCAACGACACGCAGCAGGGCGTGCTCGAGATCGCGTTCAAGGCCGCCGACGACAACGGCCTCCTGCTGCTCGACATCAAGGACCTGCGCGCGCTGCTCTCGTGGGCGAGCGAGAACGCGAAAGACATTTCTCAGCACTACGGCCTCGTCGCGCCGGCGTCGATCGCGGCGATCCAGCGTGCGGTGCTCTCGCTCGAGCAGGCTGGCGCCGACCGGTTCTTCGGCGAGCCTGCGCTCGATCTCGCCGATTTCATGCGGCAGGACCTTTCGGGCCGCGGCATCGTCAACATCCTCGCTGCCGACCAGCTCATCCTGAAACCGAAGCTTTACACGACGTTCCTGCTGTGGATGCTGTCGGAGCTCTTCGAGAAGCTCCCCGAGGTCGGCGACGTCGACCAACCGAAGCTCGTCTTCTTCTTCGACGAAGCGCACCTGCTCTTCGACGACGCGGCGCCGGCGCTGCGCCAGCGCGTCGAGCAGGTCGTGCGCCTGATCCGCTCGAAGGGCGTCGGCGTGTACTTCTGCTCGCAGAATCCCGACGACGTGCCGGACGTGATCCTCGGCCAGATGGGCAATCGCGTGCAGCATGCGCTGCGCGCGTTCACGCCGCGCGACCAGAAGGCCGTGAAGGCGGCCGCCGAGACGTTCGCGCCGAATCCGAAGATCAAGGTCGCCGAGGCGATCACGCAGCTCGGCGTCGGCGAGGCGCTCGTGTCGACGCTGCAGGAAGGCGGCGTGCCGATGCCGGTCGAGCGCGCGCTGATCACGTCGCCCGGCTGCCGCATCGGCGCGATCACGCCGGACGAGCGCAATCAGGTGCGCATGCGCTCGCCGGTCGGCGGCAAATACGACGCGCCGGTCGATCGCGAATCGGCGTTCGAGACGTTGAGCCAGCGCGCCGCGCAAGCCCCAGCGACGCCGACGCAAGCGCCGCGGAAAAGCGGCGACGGACAGCCGGCGCAAGGCGGCGGCTGGGTGGGCGTCGCGAAGGACATGGTGTTCGGCACGAGCCGTCGCCAGGGCCTCCTCGAAGCGATGGCGAAATCGGTCGCGCGCAATGCCGGCGGCCAGCTCGGCCGCTCGATCCTGCGCGGCGTGCTCGGATCGATGACGAAGCGCTGACCGCGTCACAACGCACGCAGGATTTGCGATGAGCCGCTGGCGTCCCGCCGCTGCCGCGTCTTCCGCCGTCATCACCGGCGAAGGCCATCGCCGGCTGAAGGACGAGCTCGACGAGCTCTGGCGCGTGAAGCGCCCCGAAGTCGTGCGCGCGCTCGCCGACGCCGCGGCCGAGGGCGATCGTTCGGAGAACGCCGAGTACATCTATCGCAAGAAGCAGCTCGGCGAGATCGACCGGCGCGTGCGCTATCTGACGAAGCGGCTACAGGCCCTGCGTGTCGTCGACGGTCCGCCGTCGGATCCGAAAGCCGTCTATTTCGGCGCGTGGATGCGTCTCGAATCCGACGACGGGGAGACGCGCGACTACCGCATCGTCGGTCCCGACGAGACAGACGCGACGCGCGGCTGGATCAGCATCGACTCGCCGCTCGCGCGCGCGGCGCTGAAGGCGAAAGTCGACGACGAGTTCGAGGTGCAGTTGCCGGCCGGGAAGATGCGCTTTGTGGTCGTCGACGTGCGCTACGACAAGAGCTGAGATTCTGTTCCCCCTCTCCCGCTCCGCGGGAGAGGGTTGGGGTGAGGGCAAGCCCGCGCTGCGCTGCCCTAGCGATCAATTCGAAGGTTTCGCTCCGATTTCCCTCACCCTGCCCTCTCCCGCAAGCGGGAGAGGGGAAAGACTCGCGAGAATGGCGAATCGGTCGCGCAAACGAAAACGGACGGCCTGGTGCCGTCCGCTCTCGTCGATGCCGTTCGTCGTCGACATCGCGCGCCAGTGGCGCGCATTGATCACTGCGTCTGGATCGGCAGATACACCTTGAACGCCTGCTGGTCCTCCGCCGCGTCGGGCGCCGAGGTCAGCTCGTCCCAGAAGCGGCCTTCGGCCATCTCGGCGTACGGATAGCCGTGCGCCTCGGCGTAGGCCTTGAGCATCAGGCGCAGCAGCGGAAGCTGCGCCGGGCTGCCGGTGTACTCGGTGACGAGCGCCTTGCCCTGATACCAGAGCGCCGCGCGGACCTTCTCGTCGAGCACGAGCATGCCGTCGTTGTCCTTGTCGCCGGGCTTCAAGGTCGGATTCTCTTCTTCGTCACCCGTCGAGCTCGGGTTCGGCGCCGGCGTCTCGATCGTGTACGACTGCTTGTCGAGCGTGAACGTGGTCTGGTCGACCGGGATCGCGACGCTGAACGCGTAGTCTTCCTCGCCCCAGTTCGTCGTGATCGTCATGCGCGGCCCGGCCTGGTTGAGGCCCGCCTTCTTCATGACGGCCTCGATCTCCTTCACGGCCGTGTCGGTCGCCTCGGCGACGTCGTCGAGCGTGCGCTTCGCCTTCGTCGCGACGAGCAGCACCGGATGCGCGGTGACGTCGGCGATGTCGATCTTGACGTCCTTGTAGTCGACGTTCGGGAACGAGGCGAGCATCGCCGCAATCTCGGAAAGATTGAGCTGGATCTGCGTCGCCGGATCGCCGTGGATGTAGAGGCCGGCGTAGCGCCAGGCGAGATTCCACCCGTAGTCGGCGTCGTAGGCCCAGTTGATCGTGACGGTCTTGCCGTTCTGCGCCGGAATCAGCGTCACCGTGTACTGCTTGTTCTCGCCGCTCCACGCGTTGTCGAGGTCCATGACGACCTTGCTGTCCTGCTCGGTCTTGGCAATGGTCAATGCGCCGTTGCCGAGCTGCTGCGAGGTGCTCGTCCAGGTGACCTTGGCGCCCTCGCCCTCCGGCGCGCCCTCGAGGTTGAAGCGCGTCTGCGGATCGAGCTTGCGCTGTGCCGACCATTCCGGGAAACGGCGGAACGAATTGACCGAATCGTAGATCTGGCGCAGCGGGCTCGACACTTCCACCGTGCGCTCGATGTGGCCGTGCGCGGGCAGCAGCACGCCGACGATCACGACCAGCACGAAGACGATGACGAGCGAAACCAGGAGTTCGAGAATACGGGTCATATGAGGGGCTTCTCTCCAGGAACTCGGGGATCACCGGCGCCTGCGCCAGAGCGGCCGCCGAGCCCCTGCGGGACATGGCCGGCAGGCGCATGTCGCGACACTCGGGTCCGGGCGCGGAATGGTACTTGAGCGGGAGCGCCGTGGCTACGCCGGGCCGGACGGGCGTCTACGAGGCGCCTCCTAGACGATACGGCTAGACGATGCCGAGCTCGAATGCCTTCAGAACGGCACGCGTCCGGTCGCGCACGCCGAGCTTGGACAGGATGTTCGAGACGTGATTCTTGACGGTCCCCTCGGCGACGCCGAGCGAGTTCGCGATTTCCTTGTTGCTGTAGCCGCCGGCCATGAGGCGCAGGATCTCGGTCTCGCGGTCGGTGAGCGGATCAGGCCGGTCGAGACTGACGAACTCGTTCTGCATGCGTTCGAGACCCGACAGGAGCCGCTGCGTGACGACCGGCGCGACCAGCGAGCCGCCCGCGGCGACCGTCTTCACCGCGTCGACGAGCTGATCCAGCGAGACGTCCTTGAGGAGATAGCCGCGCGCGCCGGCCTTGAGGCCGGCCAGCACGAGCTGATCGTCGTCGAACGTCGTCAGGATGATCGTCGGCGGGAGCTGGTTCGCGGCCGCGAGCGCATTCAGGACGTCGAGCCCCGACATGCCCGGCATGCGCATGTCGAGCAGCACGACGTCGGGCTTCACGCGCGGAATCGTCTCGACCGCCTGCATGCCGTCGCCGGCCTCGGCGACGACGCGGATCGAATCGGACAGCTCGAGCAGCGAGCGGATGCCCTGCCGGACCAGGGTCTGGTCGTCGACGAGACACACTTCGATCATGCGGCGCCCTCCAGCGGCAACCATGCGTCCAGCGCGAAGCCCTGGTCCTTGCCGGTCACGATGTCGAGCCGGCCGCCGTACTGCGCGAGCCGCTCGCGCATGCCCGCGAGGCCATTGCCCTGCTTCAACTGCGCCACGCCGCGGCCGTCGTCGCGCGCGTGGATCGCCATCTGGCGATCGCCGTTGCGCTCGAAGCGCAGCCACAGATTGCGCGCGCCGGCGTGGCGAACCGTGTTCGTGATGATCTCCTGCGTGCAGCGCAACAACACTTGCGCGCGCTTGGGATCATCGACCGAGAAACGCGGCGGCAGCTCGAGGTGGATCGCAAGTCCCGGCACGCCTTCGGTCAGGCTGTGCAACGCCTGCGTAAGGTCGATGCTGTCCTCGTCGCGCAACTGGCTGACGACTTCGCGCACGTCGCCGAGCAGGAGCTTCGCGACCGACTGCGCCTGCCGCACGTGATCCTGCGCCTGACCCTGCACGAGATGGCTCGCGACTTCGAGGTTGAGGCTGAGCGCCGTCAGGTGATGCCCGATGAGATCGTGCAGCTCGCGCGAAATGCGCATGCGCTCGGCGAGCCGGCTCGACTCGGCCAGCAGCGTGCGCGTCGCGCGAAGCTCGGAGTTGAGCCGGCGCTGATCCTCGCGCGCCTCGGCCTGCTGCTTGGCGACGACCGACGTGACGAACACCGCCGCGCAGATGCCGATGTAGAGGCTCGACTGCAGAAACGCGTCGGTGAACGTGTTGATGCGCTCGAGGCTCGTCTGCAGCGTGCCCTCGACGATCGTGTAGGTCACCGCCTGCACGCTCATGAACACCGGGATCAGCGAGAAGTTCTGCAGCACCATCCAGATCGCGCTCGCGCGCAGCGGCAGGAGCCACGGCAGCACGAGCGCGACGACGACGAGCAGCAGCGCGCAAAGGCCGCTCTGGCTGATCCAGCCGATCGCGATCGCGGTCGCGTTCAGCACCAGCAGCAGCACGATCTGGCCCGCCCGCTCGGGCCAGGTCGGCCGCCGCGCGCCGAGGTTGTGCGTCAGGAACCAGAACACGAGCCCGAACAGGAAATAGCAGGCGAGCCAGAGATCGACGTAGTAGCCCGGCCGCTGCTTGAGCAGCATCTCCTCGACCAGTGCCTCGTAGCGCAGCAGCGGAATGCCCACGCACGCGTAGGTGAACAGCCCCGCGTAACGCAGGAGCTGCACGTGATTGAACTGGGGCCACGCCATGCCTCGCATCATAGGCTCGCGACCGGACGTCGCAACCTGCCCGAAAGTCACTGGCGATCGGTCTTTGTCTCCCGCTTCGGCTTTTCCGCTTTCGGGTCCCTCTGTGGCGCGGCGAAGGGAGGACGGATCAGGCCGCGTGCACCGCACGCGGGCGGCGCGAGGGATCGCGCCGCTTTTGCCGCAGTCCATGGATGGACTGTCGGCAAAACCCCGGCCGACCGTAGCGAACCCTTCGCGCAGCGAAGGGCGCGACACCGAGGGCGTGTTCTCTTTGGTGACTTTCTCTTGCACGAGCAAGAGAAGTCACGCGCGGGCCAGGATGGCCCGTAAGACGCACAGGGACGTAAGCAGAGCGCAAGAGCGCCCTAACCCGACCCTCTCCCGCAAGCGGGAGAGGGGAAAGCGGGAAGCTAGCGAGCGAAAATCGCGACAACGTCCCCTTAACGGCGACGCCCGCAGAGCGTCATGACCCGCGCGCCGCAGCATGCGATAATCCGCGGATGAGCGGCGCGGCAGGGAAGCCGTGGGGTGCCGCAACACGGGCGTCGCAGGAGCAAGACATGAGCTTAACCGTCCGCGACGTGCAGCCGCACGAGCTGGATGCAATTCTCGCACTCAACAACGCGGCCGGATCGACGATCCTCCCGCTCGATGGCACCGGCATCGCCCGCCTCGCGGACAACGCAACCTATCTTCGCGTCGCCGAGGCCGACGGCCAGATCGCCGGGTTTCTCCTGGCGCTCCGTGAAGGCACTCCGTACGAAAGTCCGAACTATCGCTGGTTCAGCGAACGCTATCCCGAATTCGTCTACATCGACCGCATCGTGATCGCGCGGCCGTTCCGGCGCCTCGGCCTCGGCCGCGTGTTCTACTCCGATGTCACGAGCTTCGCCGAAGTGCGCGTCCCGGTGCTGACCTGCGAAGTGTTCCTCGAGCCTCGCGACGACATCTCGGTGCTGTTCCACGGCACGTACGGCTTCCAGGAAGTCGGCCAGCAGACGATGCCGGGCGTGAACCGGCGCGTCGCGCTGCTCGCGAAGGAGCTCTGCAGCTATCCGTTCGTGCGCGACACGTATCTGCGCGGCGGCGGACTTCCGGCCGAGCCGTGGCTCGCCGAGCGCGAACGGACCCGACCACCCGCCGCCAAACGCGCTGCCGGAGGCGTCTGAGAAACGATGGCAGCTTCGCCTGGTGTCGTCCTCGAGCCCGTAGCCGACATCAAGTTCGGTCAGGTCGGCATCGCCAACCTTCGCTTGAAGCGTCTCGATCCGGATGAGCTTTCGCGCGAGCTCGCCGAGAAGGTCAGGCACGCGCCCAATCTCTTCGCGCACGCGCCGGTCGTCATCGATCTCAGTCATCTCCCGTCGCTTCCGGATCTCGACGCCGTCCGCGATCTCTTGGCGCGCATCAAGGAAGCCGGCATGTCGCCGGTCGGCCTTTCGTACGGCACGAGCGAGAACGAGCAGCTTGCGCGCGCGCTCGACGTGCCGCTGTTCGCGAAATTCCGCGCCGCGTTCGAGCGCGGCGGCGCGGGCGAGCCGCCTCCAGAGCCCGCGCCGCGCCAGCGCCGTCGCGAGTCCGCACCGGAGCCTTCGCCCGTTACGCCGTCCCCGCCGCACGGCGAGACCGCCGCGGTGATCGGCCTCGTCCACGACAAGCCGGTGCGCTCGGGCCAGCAGATCTATGCGCGCGGACGCGACCTCATCCTGACCCGGCTCGTCGCCAACGGCGCCGAGGTCATCGCCGACGGTTCGATCCACGTCTACGGTGCGCTGCGCGGACGCGCGCTCGCCGGCGCGCAGGGCGATGCCGCAGCGCGCATCTATTGCCATGAGTTCCACGCTGAGCTGGTGTCGATCGCCGGCCAGTACCGTGTATTCGAAGACATGCCGTCGGAGCTGCGCGGGCAACGCGTGCAGGCGTGGCTCGACGGCGACAAATTGGTGGTGCAGAAACTATGAGTGGAGTATCGGAGATGGAAAACGAGCAGCTCGATCCGGCCCGCGCCGACGCCCCTTCCCCTTCCTCTTCCCCTTCGGTCACCGATGCGCCATCGCCCACTCCCGGGAGAACTTCATTGACTGAGATCATCGTCGTCACATCCGGCAAGGGCGGCGTCGGCAAGACCACGACCAGCGCCTCGCTGGCGGTGGGCCTCGCCAAGCGCGGCAAGAAGGTCGCGGTGATCGACTTCGACGTCGGCCTGCGCAATCTCGACCTCATCATGGGCTGCGAGCGGCGCGTCGTTTACGACTTCGTCAACGTGATCCACGAGGAGTGCACGCTGAAGCAGGCGCTGATCAAGGACAAGCGCTTCGAAACGCTCTACGTGCTCGCCGCGTCGCAGACGCGCGACAAGGACGCGCTCAGCAAGGAAGGCGTCGAGCGCGTGCTCAAGGAGCTCGCCGAAGACGGCTTCGACTACATCGTCTGCGATTCGCCGGCCGGCATCGAGAAAGGCGCGAGCCTCGCGATGTACTTCGCCGACCGCGCGGTCGTCGTCGTCAACCCGGAGGTCTCGAGCGTGCGCGACTCGGATCGCATTCTCGGCCTCCTCGCGAGCAAGACGCGCCGCGCCGAGCTCGGCAACGGGCCGGTCGAGCAGCACCTGCTGCTCACGCGCTACAACCCCGAGCGCGTCGCCGGCGGCGACATGATGGGCGTCGACGACGTCAAGGAGATTCTCGGCATCGAAGTGCTCGGCGTGATCCCCGAGTCGCCCGGCGTGCTGACGGCGTCGAACGCCGGGGTTCCGGTGATCCTCGACGACGTCTCGCCCGCGGGCCAGGCCTACGACGACGCCGTCGCGCGACTCGCCGGCGAGACGCGGCCGATGCGCTTCATCGAAGCGCAAAAGAAGGGCTTCCTCGCCCGCATCTTCGGGAGCTGATCGATGGGTATTCTGGATTTCTTCCGCTCGCGTCCGAAGAACACGGCGTCCGTCGCGAAGGAACGCCTGCGCATCATCGTCGCGCAGGAGCGCGCCGCGCAGGGCCGGCCCGACTATCTGCCGCTGCTGCGCCGCGAGATCCTCGAGGTGATCAAGAAGTACGTCAACGTCGATCCCGACGCGATCGACATCCACGTCGAGCGCGACGGCGACAGCGAAGTGCTCGAGCTTTCGGTTGCGCTGCCGGAACGCAGCCCGCCGGCGGCGAATGCCGACAGCGCCACCCGCGAGGCCGCGGCCGGCGAGGCCTGATCGCGCCGCGCGTCGGCACGCCGGTCCGGCGCCATGAGCGGCGACGTGCTGCGGCTCGGCTCGATCGACGTCGAAGCGGCACGCGCGCTGTTGCATCGCTACGGTCTCGTGCTCGAGGAGGTCGCCGGCGGCGCGTCGATTCCGGGCAGCTACTGGGGCGACTCCGAAGCCGGCGTCATCGCGCACACGGTCTACGCGCGCGCCGATACGCCGGTGCATTCGCTGCTGCACGAGGCCTGTCACCTGATCGTCGCGCCCGACGAGCGGCGCGCGCGCATCCACACCGACGCGTCCGACTCGCAGGCCGAGGAAGACGCGACGTGCTATCTGCAGATCGTGCTCGCCGACGCGCTGCCCGATGTCGGCAGCGAGCGCCTGTGCGCCGACATGGATCGCTGGGGTTACACTTTCCGCCTCGGCTCGGCGCGTGCGTGGTTCGAGCGCGATGCAGAAGACGCGCGCGATTGGCTGATCCGGCACGGACTGCTGCCCGTGTCCTGAAGCGGGTTTTTGCCGCAAAAAAGCCGCTGCGCAAAGGCCTGTCAGGCCCCGTACATGCGCAATTGCAACAATGATGCGCGCAGGCGCGCCGAATTCTGCCGCACTGCCATGCGTTGAATCCTTCCCGCCATGAATCTCATCGACTCCGCCACTGCCGCCGCCGATCTCCTGCCGCTGCCACCGAGCGCGGACCTCGCATCGCTTGCGCTGTTCGTCGATGTCGACGGCACGCTGCTCGACATCGCCGCGCGGCCCGATGCGGTGATCGTCGACGTGTCGCTGCGCGCGACGCTCGTCGCGCTGCACGCGCGACTCGGCGGCGCCATCGCGGTGGTCAGCGGACGCTCGCTCGCCGACATCGACGGCCTGCTCGATCTTAGGGCTTTCGCGGCCGCCGGACTGCATGGCGCGGAGCTGCGCGCACAGGGCGGGGGCATGCTGGCGACGGCCGCGGGCGCGTCGCTCGAAACGGTTCGATTGCGTGCAGGCGAAATCGCCGCGGCGATTCCGGGCCTGCTCGTCGAAGACAAGGGCGCCGCGATCGCGCTGCACTATCGCGCGCTGCCGGACGCCGAGCTCGACGTGCGCCGCGCCGCGATCGGCCTGCTCGACCTCGCGGGCCCCGACTACGAGCTCCTGCAGGGCAAGTGCGTCCTGGAGCTCAAGCCGCGCCACGCGAACAAGGGCTCGGCGCTGGCGACGCTCATGAGCATGGCGCCGTTCACGGGCCGGACGCCGTGGATGATCGGCGACGACGTGACCGACGAGGACGCGTTCGTCGAAGCCGAAGCGCGCGGCGGCGTCGCCATCATCGTCGGCATGCGGCGCCCGACCGCCGCCCGCTACGCCCTGGCCGGACCCGGCGCGGCGCGCGCATGGATGGCATCGATTCTCGACGATGCGGGCGTACTGCCGTGAGCGGCGCCGAAGCGACGCTCGATCTCGGCGTCGTCGGCAACGGCAGCGTCAGCGCGCTGATCGAGCCGACGGGGCGCATCGTCTGGTGCTGCCTGCCGTCGTTCAACGGCGATCCCGTGTTCTGCTCGCTGCTGTCGCCGGCGATCGGCGATCGCGGCTTCTTCGACATCGTGCTCGACGGCGCCGCGTCGAGCACGCAGCAGTATGTCGACAACACCGCGGTGCTCGTGACGCGCATCGTCGCGGCCGACGGCAGCGCGATCGAGATCGTCGATTTCGCGCCGCGCTTCAAGCAGCACGGGCGCATCTTCCATCCGATGAGCCTTGTGCGCTCGATCCGCCCGCTCGCAGGCGCGCCGCGCGTGACGTTCCGCCTGCGCCCGCTCGTCGCCTATGGCGCGCGCGCGCCGGAGCGCACGTTCGGCTCGAATCATCTGCGCTTCCTGCTCGAAGACGTCGTGCTGCGCGCGACGACCGACGCGCCGCTGCCGATGCTGCGCGACGAGCTGCCGTTCCTGCTCGATCACGAGATGCACATCGTGCTCGGCCCCGATGAGACGCTCACCGAGGCGCCGGCTCGCCTTGCGCGCGACGCGCTCGACGCGACGATCGATTACTGGCGCGAGTGGGTGCGCTATCTCTCGATCCCGGCCGAGTGGCAGGAAGCGGTCATCCGCGCCGCGATCACGCTCAAGCTCTGCCAGTACGAGGGCACGGGCGCGATCGTCGCCGCGATGACGACGTCGATTCCCGAGGCGCCGCGCTCGGCGCGCAACTGGGACTATCGCTACTGCTGGCTGCGCGATGCGGCCTTCGTCGTGCGCGCGCTGAACCGGCTCGGCGCGACGCGCAGCATGGAGGAATACCTGCGCTACATCTTCAATCTCGCGGTGGCCGCCGACGGCGAGCTCGCGCCGGTCTACGGCATCCATTTCGAGCGCGAGCTGATCGAAAGCGAGGCGGCGAACCTCAAGGGCTATCGCGGGATGGGGCCCGTGCGCGTCGGCAATGACGCCTGGCGCCAGCGCCAGCACGACGTCTACGGCAGCGTCGTGCTCGGCGCGATGCAGCTTTTCTTCGACCGCCGCCTCAACGTCGTCGGCGACGCGGCCGCCTTCGCGCGGCTCGAGCACGCGGGAGAATCCGCGTGGCGCCTGCACGACAGCCCCGACGCCGGCCTCTGGGAATTCCGCGGCAGGGCAGCCATCCACACGTATTCGAGCGTGATGTCATGGGTCGCCTGCGACCGGCTCGCGCGCATCGCGGCGCACCTCGGCCTCGACGAGCGCGAGCGCGTGTGGCGCGAGCGTGCGGAGCACGTGCGCGCCGTCGTGCTGAAACGCGCCGTGCATCCCGAGCGCGGCTATTTCGTCGACGCGTTCGACGGCGAAGGGCTCGACGCGAGCCTGCTGCTGCTCGCCGACCTTGGCTTCGTCGCCGCCGATGATCCGCGCTACCGCGCGACGGTCGACGCGATCGGCAGCGCGCTGCTGCGCGGACCGCACATGTTCCGCTATGTTTCCGACGATTTCGGCGCGCCGGAGACGAGCTTCACGATCTGCTCGTTCTGGTATGCCGACGCGCTGGCGGCGACCGGCCGCGTCGACGAGGCGCGCGCGCTGTTCGAGAAACTCCTGGCCGGCCGCAACGCGCTCGGCCTCCTGTCCGAAGACACGCATCCCGAGAGCGGCGAGCTGTGGGGCAACTTCCCGCAGACGTACTCGCTGGTCGGGCTCATCAACACCGCGATGCGCCTCTCGCGCTCGTGGGAAAGCATGCTCTAGCCATGAGCCGACTGATCATCGTCTCGAACCGCGTCGCGCTGCCGAAGGAAACGCGCGCGGGCGGGCTCGCGTCGGCGCTCGGCAGCGCGCTTGCCGAGCGCGGCGGGCTCTGGTTCGGCTGGAGCGGCCACGTCGCCGAGGGCGACGGCGAGCGCAAGCTGCACGAGCATCGGCACGGCAACATCGACTACGCGCTCGTCGATCTCACGCGCGACGAATACGAGCGCTACTACCTCGGTTTCGCGAATCGCACGCTGTGGCCGCTGCTGCACTTCCGGCCGTCGCTGCTCGAATACAAGCGCGCCGATTTCGAAGGCTACCTCGGCGTCAACCGCCTTTTCGCCGAGCGCATCGCGCGGTTCGCGCGCGACAGCGACCTCATCTGGGTGCACGATTACCACCTCATTCCGCTCGCCCGCGAGCTGCGGCGACTCGGGGTCGGCGCGCGCATCGGTTTTTTCCTGCACATCCCACTGCCGAGCGCGGCGCTCCTGACGATGCTGCCGCATCACGAGCACCTGTTCCCGACGTTCGGCGACTACGACCTGATCGGTCTGCAGAACCGCCGCGACCGCGACGCGCTGGTGCATTACTTCCGCGAGGAGCTGGGCGCGCGCGTCGGGGCCGACGGCGTCGTGCATCTTCGGTCCGGACGCCGCGTCGGTGTGCGCGCGTTTCCGATCGCGATCGACACCGCCGAAGTCGCGCGCCAGGCCGCGCGTGCGGTCAAGAGCGCGGCCACCGAGCGGCTCGTGCGCAGCCTCGAGCACCGCGCGCTCGCGATCGGCGTCGACCGGCTCGACTATTCGAAGGGGCTGCCGCAGCGCTTCGAGGCGTTCGCGCATTTCCTCTCGCAACATCCGGAGTGGCGCTCGCGCCTTTCGTTCCTGCAGATCGCGCCGCCGACGCGCGAGGAAGTGCCCGAATACCGCGAGCTGCGCTCGCGCCTCGAGCGGCTCGCCGGCGCGACCAACGGCCGCTATGCCGAGCCCGACTGGGTGCCGATCCGCTACGTCAACCGCAGCTTCAATCAGTCGACGCTCGCCGGCTTCTATCGCGCGGCCGACATCGGCGTCGTCACGCCGCTGCGCGACGGCATGAATCTCGTCGCCAAGGAATTCGTAGCGGCGCAGGCCGCCGAAGATCCGGGCGTGCTGATCCTGTCGAGCTTCGCCGGCGCCGCGGACGAGCTCAAGCAGGCGATCATCATCAATCCGTTCGACACGGACGACATCGCCGACAGCATCGAGCAGGCGTTGCTGATGCCGCTCGGCGAGCGTCGCGAGCGCTGGCGGGTGATGTACGACTATCTCCTGCGCCACGACATTGCATCGTGGCGGAGCGCTTTCCTCGACGCGCTGACCGACATCGAGCCGCGCGCCGCCGCGTGAGGCGCCGCGCGGCAGATGCCGCGCGGTCCTCCCGAACATCCGCTAGAACTTCACCGTCACGCGGGCGAAGTAGTAGCGGCCGAGCAGGTCGAAATTCGCCGGATCCGTGTTCGCGTTGTTCGTGTTGTTCGCGTACAGGAACGGCGGCTGCTTGTCGTCCACGTTGTTGACGCCGACGTCGAATCGCGTGTTCCACGCTTCGAGGTTGTAGCCGAACTGGACGTCGTTGTAGACCGTCGCGCCGAAGTCGTAGAACAGGCCGTGGATCGTGCAGTAGTCGCCGTAGTAGCACGTGCCGGCCGGGAAGACGTCCTGCGAGGGCGACGGCGAGCCCATGCGGAAGCGGCCGATGTAACGCATGCGCCATGACGCATCGAACGGACCGAGCTGCCAGTTGACCGCGCTCTGCGCACGCCAGCGCGGGTACAGACAGACGCCGCCGGAGCCGACGCCGGTCGCGCAAGCGGCCGCCTGCGTCGAGCCGAACGTCAGGAAGTGGCCCGCATAGTGGTAGACCGAGTTCGCCGCCGTGCCCGGCGCGGTCGACACGTCGTATTTCTCGAGGTACGTCGCGTTGAAGTTGACGCTGAAGCGGCCGAACGAAAATTCCGGCAAACGGTAGTTCAGCGCGAAGTCGACGCCTTTGACGTCGACGCGGCCGAGGTTCGCGGTCGGCTCGAGCATCGTCAGGATCTGGCCCTGGTTCGGGCCGGACGCGTTGCGCGTAAAGAAGCCGCAGTAGATGAGCTGGCCGCCGGCGCACAGATCGAGCACGCTCTGCGCGCCGACGTTCGTGATGATGTTGTTGAGGTAGAGGCGCCAGTAGTCCGCGCTGACCGAGAGGCCCTCGATGAAGTGCGGGTCGTAGACGATGCCCCAGTCGAACGACTTGCCGAGCTCGGGGCCGAGCGGGAACCCGGCGAACTGCGAGCCCGAGGCGATCGCGTTGATCTGCAGCTGCTGTGCGACGGCCTGGTTGCGGAACGAGCCGTCGGTCGGCACGTTCGTGCAGGCCGGATTGACCGGGTTGCCGGTGTAGCCGTCGCAGGGATCGTGCGAGAGCTTCGGCGCATCGTTCACCGCCGCGCCGAAGATGTTCAGCACGGTCGGCGCGCGAAAGACCTTGGAGACCGTGCCGCGCAGCAGGAGATCCTCGATCGGGCGCCACTCGATCGCGATCTTCGTGTTGTTGGTCGAGCCGAAGTTGTTGTACTTCGAGTAGCGGTCGCCGACCGTCAGGTTCAACGCGTGGATGAACGGAATGTCCTTGAGGATCGGCACGAACAGCTCGACGTAGTAGTCCTTGACGTTGTAGCCGCCCTGGAGCGGCGAGGAGCACTGGCTGCCGAGCACGCAGTTGCCGGTCGCGGGATTGATCAGGAGCGACGTGTCGGTGTTGGTGTGCGTGTATTCCTTGCGGTACGAGGCGCCGACGGCCAACTGCACCGTGCCGGCCGGAAGCTCGAAGATGCCGCCGTTCGCGTCGGCGCGCCAGACCTTCTCCTGCGTGAATCCCGCGCTGCTCGCCGGCGAGCTCGCATTGCGCAGGACGGCGAGCGTGTTCGGATCCTCGAGATTGAAGATGTTGATCGGCGTGCAGCTGTTGATGATCGCGTCAGGCGTGCCGCAATGGACCACGCCGTCTTCGCCGAGGAACGAAGGACCGGTGGCCTGGTTGATGACGGTGAGGTTCGGCAGGCCGTAGGTCGTCGTCGAGAAGCTGTTGTGTCCGAAGTCCATGCCGACTTCCCAGTTCCACTGCTGGTCGTTCCAGATGCCGAACGAGCCCTTGAATCCGGTCTGGATCTGGTCGGTGTTCGTTCCGAACGACACGCGGCGGTTGCCGAGTGCGGCAAAACGCGAACGGTAGTCGAACTGCGTGCGGCTGAACTCGACGCCGAACGGGTTGTAGTAGCTGTCCGCGGAAATGATCGCGCCGAACGGCGAGCCATACACCGCGGGCGCGAGCTGGAACGCCGACGAGGTCTTGTTGTGCAGGACGGCCGCGTACACCTCGATGTTGTCGGTCAGCTTGTAGTTGCCGTTGAGGAAGAGGCCCGTACGCTCCTGCGGGGTCATGATGAGGTTGACCGTCGCGAAGTTGTACTTGTCGCTCGGCGCCGCCGCCGAGCCGTTGTTCACGTAGCAGCGGTAATCGGTGGCGATGTTCTGCCCGCTCGCGCCCGGAATGCGCGCCAGAAATCCGGTCTGGCAGCCTGGGAAGAGTCCGGCGAATTCGTCCGGGATCTGCACATGCCCGAACGGCGAGGAGGTCGAACCGCCGACGCTGGAGAACGGCGGCGTGTCGACCGTGCCATACAGCGAGACCGAGTTCTTCGAGAAGTCGCGGTGGCCCGCGAGCACCTGCTCGATCTTGTTGTAGCTGATGCCGGCCATGATCGAGCCCTTGTCCGAGCTCTGGCCGAACGTGAACTGGTATCCCCTCTGCTCGCCGTCGTCCTTGTCGGAGATGCCGTACGTCGCCTGGAACTCGGCGCCCTGATAGTCGCTGCGCAGAATGAAGTTCACCACGCCCGCGACCGCATCCGAGCCGTACACCGACGACGCACCGTCGGTCAGCACTTCGATGCGCTCGATCATGTTGGCTGGGATCGCGTTCGGATCTCCGACGATGTAGCGGTGGCCGTTGATCAGCACCAGCGTCATCGCCGGTTCGAGGCCGCGCAGCTCCGCATACTGCGCGCCGTTGCTGCGGAAGCCGTCGGGCCGGAGAAACGGTTGCTGCGGAATAAAATGCAGCAGCTCCATCAGCGTCGCCGCGCCGGAGTGCAGGATTTCCGGGCGACGCAACACCACGACGGGCGCTGACGGCACGCCGACTTCGTGAAGTCTCGAGGCCGAAGTGATCACCTCTTCGACGGCTTTCTTCGCTGCATCGATCTCGACCAGCTGTTCACGCACGCGCCGCGCAACACGCGCCGGTTTCGCCGGCGGCGCAGCGGCTTTCGGCAG
>Ga0081540_1001850_pt1 | contig 17729 bp, 18 predicted proteins | sample TabmetS2T1R1_FD_71024 | JGI IMG/M metagenome (GOLD analysis project Ga0081540, IMG submission 71024) | Tabebuia heterophylla rhizosphere microbial communities from the University of Puerto Rico - S2T1R1 | ecosystem: Host-associated > Plants > Roots > Rhizosphere ... | reverse complement strand
TCCAACCAAACCGGCATTGCGACGATCGCAAAATTGCTGCCGGACTGCCTATTGCTCTCCGACGCGCTCAACCACAACTCAATGATCGAAGGCGTCCGCCAATCCGGCGTAGAAAGGCAGATCTGGCGCCACAACGATGTGCGGCATCTCGAGCAGTTGCTTCGCGCCGCTCCCGACAGACCGAAGCTGATCCTGTGCGAAAGTCTCTATTCCATGGACGGCGATGTCGCGCCTTTGCACCGAATCTGCGATCTCGCCGAGCGGTATGGCGCGCTGACTTTTGTCGACGAAGTACATGCTGTCGGAATGTATGGATCACATGGCGCGGGTATCGCCGAGCGCGACGGCGTGATGGACCGTATTGACATTATCGAAGGCACCCTCGCGAAGGCGTTCGGCTGTCTCGGCGGCTATATTGCAGCCAACGCCAATCTGATCGACGCCGTACGATCTTATGCGCCTGGCTTCATCTTTACAACGGCACTGCCGCCACCGATCTGCGCGGCGGCGACGGCAGCGATCCGGCATTTGAAGAGTTCTCAATGGGAACGGGATCACCATCAGGACCGGGCGGCGCGGTTGAAGTCGGTGCTCCACATGACAGGCCTGCCGGTCATGCCGAGCGAAACCCATATCGTGCCGCTGCATGTCGGCGATCCTGAGAAATGCAAGTTGGTCTCCAACCTTCTTTTATGGAAGCATGGCATCTACATCCAGCCGATCAATTATCCGACCGTCCCCAAAGGCGGAGAACGGCTCCGCATAACGCCGTCTCCTCATCACGATGACGAAGTCATGGATCATCTCGCTGTCGCGCTGACTGAAGTGTGGGATCAGCTCGAACTTCCGCCGCGTGATCGGACGACACCTGGGACTAAACCAAGGGGTAGCCGGATCCATGCCGACTCCTTAGCCTGAGCCTACTTTGGTACTGATTAGTCATACCCGCGTGCAATGGCGTGAACCGATGCCAGGTGCTACCGATCAAGTCGAAAGCGGAATGCAGCGGAACCGGACCGAGCCGGCAGCTGCAAGGCAAGGTCGGCGGCGTAACGCCCGCCGGCCTTCCTCTTGACCGAGCGGCGAACCGAGACCGCCCATAGCGTGCCCGGAAGAATGGCAGGCGTCGACACATGCTTGACGAGCTTGGCAAAAAACAGTCAGTTTCAAGCGAGCGAAGGTTTGCATCAGTGAAGACCGCCGGCGGAATGAGCGCGGTCAGAAGATCCAAGGTCGCCAGCGCAACTGCATCAGTCATTAGCGGAAGGTCAAACAGTTCCTCGATGGATCGACTACCGATTTGAGACCACATTTCCTCATATTCTCGTCGCACGTCGTCGTCGCGTGGATGAATGGACCAACGAATTCCGATCCGTTGCAGGTAGTCGAGACCGACACTGAGCGCGCGGTCGCGCTGACTGAGCGCCAAATAAGCCCTACTCACTGGCATTTGCGTGACAGCTAAACCAAGGTTTATCGCCTACGACCAGAAGATGTCATGCCGCCGTACGCTCGTGTGATGGAAGAACGCGCCCAAATCAAGCATCGTATTAGGGCAGCAAAGGCGCATCTCACCTGGAAGGTGTATCATGCAAAATCATGATTTGGTCTCCGATGGATTCCTCACGCTGACAGCGGCCTGCCTTGTGCTGCTGGGCTCGGGCTTGCTGGCATTAGCATTCAACTGAGCTGAGAGCCTTAGGACGTTCTCGCGGACTCGATCGCCCATCCCGTGAACGAGCGATTCCTCTCGATCTCGCTGATCTGTGCCTCTCAAATGATCGTTTGTTCCTGCAACGTCCTCAGCGACCATGACGTCCGCAATGCCGTGCGCACCAATGGACCCCTGCCCCGAAATGCCAAGCAGCTTTACGGCCGTCTTGGTTGCTGCGCCGACTGCGGTCGCTGCGCCGCACTATCAAGATTATCATCGACAAAGCGCTCGGTCCTTGCGCAAAGGAGTGCTGCGTCGGCTGCCTACATTACCCGGTAAGGACGTCGACCGAGTATTAACGTGGAAGCCAGCTTCATCCGGCGGCGAATTCACCGGCCGCCTACGCGGACCCGCAAGGGGTGGCCTGACGTTTCGTGTGTATCCGTTCCAGTACGTTCAATTCTCCTCGCCGATGGTTGGATCGTGAGTCGGTAGGCGATTAACGTGCTGCCGTCAAACTTCTCCACGACCTCGCCGCATACCGGGCAACGATACTCTCCCCTCGCACTCGGTTCGAACGCGAGCTCAACTCGCTGGAAGCCAGCCTCACACGAGGAACATGTCACGTCGTCCATTTTCATGTGCTATCCTCGAAAAAAATGCAGAAACTGGTGATCCGTCTGTCCCGCCGTGACAAGTAGGGTGCCCGCGCTCCCCGCGAGCGCTTAGCTGCAACTAGACATGTCCCCCGCGTCTCAATGCCTGGAACTTGAGAACCGAAACGCAGGCTCGCCGATGACCGCGTCCTCCTCATCGGTTGAAGGGATACCCGTGATGCAATCAACGGCGCTTCGAGTGTTCTAGATTTTCACATCGCAATCGACGAACCTTGCGACGGAATTTGATATGTCTCCCCCACGCTTATGGTGACCCGCGATCGCAAACGCGCCCTTCTAGCAGCTTGAAAAACTCATCGATGTCGTCGAACATTCCGCTACGCATCACCTCGGTAAGGTGTTCGTTCAGCACCTTGGCGTGATAGCGAAATTCGGGAGGCATCTCACAAGATAAGCTTACGTCGCTCAGTGCGGCGGCGATGATGCGGGCACTGGCAGAAACAACCATTTGCGCGTCTCTCTCGTGATTGCCGGACTCCGGCTTACATCAGCGTGTATTCGTCGCTCTCGGCGCGAGCAGCCGAACGCGCCAATGCCCTGGCCGCATCAGTGTGCGAGGCTTTCTCGGCTCGCCGCTCGTAGTCCTCAGCAAGTGCCTTGAGTTGACCTGAAATTCTTGGGTCGGTCATGGTTTGGGCTTCGCGGAACAACGTCCGTGCCGTCGCCAGATACTGTTTGCTCAACATGTCGCCTCCAGATCCTACGATCCATGAAGTCCTTCAAGCTGTGGGCAACTGTATTGAAACGCGCCAAGTATCTCGATTGTACTTGAGGGTGCTCAGACTACTCAGGCGGCTACACCATCCCAACCAACGTATAATGTCGCCAACCGCCCCCGCTGACGCTGCCGCGTCTCAATCCGTCTTCTCCACGATCGCGGACTGCCCCTATTCTTTTCTGGATAGGCCAAGCGATACGCCGATTTTGGCCGGCGAACGGGCCTTGCGGATAAAATGCCGAGGGTTGCCAATGAGCGTGTATAGGGCCAATATCTAGAGGAGCTGCGCCTGTTCCGGCTTGTTCACCTGTCCCTTTAAGGGGGGCACATGGCTGACGACAGTTTGCCAATGTTCATTCGGCGGCTTGCCGACAAGCATCCGTATGCATTCCCTTACGGGTCTGCAATTCTCATCTCCGTCGCCGCGCTGGTAATCGTCCTGATCCTTCCGTATTCCCGCCAACAGCCTGTTCTTCTGTTCTTCGAAGTTGGGGTAGCGCTGGCTACATGGATAGCCGGTTGGCGAGCTGGAGTCGTTGCACTAATCGGCGGTGGTATTGCTACGGCATATTTTGCCCAACAGAACATAGGCCAGGCGACTGTGTTCCGGATGGTTCTGAATCTGGTTTATACGGTCGGAATCATCTGGGTAGTTGCCAAACTGCGTTTCTCGCAGGAGGCGCTTCGGCGAAGCGAGGAAAGATTCCGTCGGTTGAATGCAGAGTTGGAGAAGCGCGTGGCCGAGCGCATGGCGCAACTAAAGCTAGTTGATGAAGAGCAACGCTACCAAGTTCAGCTCCTCAAAACCATCACCGATAACGCGTCGTCGGCGCTTTACATGGTTGACCCGACCGGGCTGGGAACATTTGTCAATCCGGCTCTTGAGCGGATCACCGGCTATCGGGCCGACGAACTGATGGGACATGTCGTGCATGACAAGATCCATCACACCAAGCCGGACGGATCGCCTTATCCCGTGCACGAGTGCCCGCTGACGGGAGCCGTGCGGCACCACAAGACAGTGTGCGGAGAAGATCTGTTCGTGCACAAGGACGGGACTTTCTTTCCGGTAAAATACACGGCCAGTCCGATCTTTCGCGAGGACAGAGCGGTAGGTACAGCCATTGAATTTGAGGACCTCACGGAAGCCAAAGCGGCTGAGCGCGCACTGCGCGAAAGCGAAGAACTCAAGCGGAGGATCATCGAGAGCAGTAACGACTGTATCAAGGTGCTGGACCTGGACGGAAACCTGCTATTCATGAGCAGCGGTGGTCAGCATTTGCTCGAAATAGACAATATTGATGATTACGTGAATGGCTGCTGGATCGACTTCTGGCAGCCGGAAGACCGCCCCAGGGTTAGGGAAGCCATTGCTGCGGCAAGGGCTGGAGGAGTTGGAAAATTTCAGGCGTTCTGTCCGTCAGCAAAGGGAGATCCGCGCTGGTGGGATGTCATCACCACGCCTATCTGCAATGCGGACGGCCAGCCCGAGCAACTGCTTTCGGTGTCACGTGACATTACTGACCGCAAGCGGGCGGAAGCGGAAGCAGACGAACGCGAGCGACGATACCGTGAGATGCAGGCAGAGCTGGCGCACGCCGCTCGCGTCGCAAGCATCGGCCAACTCACAGCGTCGATAACGCATGAGATCAGACAACCCCTCTCCGCAGTTAAAATGAACGGAACTACCGCTTTAAAATGGCTCACAAAAAGTCCGCCCGAAACCGATGAGGCAAAGCAGTCTATTGAAAGCATTGTCCAAGAGGTCAATCGGGCAGATGAAATCATCGGCCGCATTCGCACCTTCGCAAGGAAAGATGCACCAAGAAAGGACACACTCGATGTCAATGCCGCGATCCTTGAGGTGATCGCGCTCACCCGCACTGAAGCCATCAAGCATGATGTCACAGTGCAAACGCGACTGACTAACAACTTGCCGAGCGTTCAAGGAGACAGGGTCCAATTGCATCAAGTGATGATCAACCTGATCATGAATGCGATCGAGGCCATGAGCGGCACCGGCGAAAGCAAGCGAGAGTTGTTGATCGGCACCGGCAGAGCCGAGGCGGAGGGCGTAATCGTCGAAGTAAGGGATTCGGGTCCCGGGGTAGCGCCAGCGACCGCCGAACGCCTCTTTGACGCCTTCTACACCACAAAACCCAGCGGGATGGGCATTGGGTTGTCGATCAGCGCGTCCATTATCGATGACCACGGTGGCCGACTATGGGCCAGCGCCAATGAGCCTCGCGGGGCAACCTTTCAATTCACCCTGCCCGCCTACTCGGACGGTGCTTCGGACAGTAAAGTGAACTAGGGGCCCGCGCGTCCATCTGGCATGAGTCGACCGGGACGGCCTCCCCTCGGTAAGTCAGCTCAGCGGTGACACGAACAGGCATCATCTAGGGGCGAAGAATGCCAATACCGGGCGAAACCGAAGTGTAGTGACGGCTATACCAACGTATAGCTACCCACCCACATTGTCGATCTCGTGCTAGACTTGTTCGAGTGAAGGTAGGCGCTAACGGAGTGTCGCATTGATCCGAGCCGAAGAAACGCCAAGCGCAAACGATGAGCTTTGGAAGGCGGTCTTCGATCGTAGCCCGACCATGTACTTCATAGTGGACGCGGCCGGGATCACCATTTCTGTGAACGCCTATGGCGCCGAGCAACTAGGCTACGCTCGCGACGAATTAGTCGGAAGTCCCGTTCTGAACATTTTTTATGAGACCGATCGGGAGGCCGTGCGAAGAAACGTCGATCGTTGCTTCGCTCAACCCGACAGTCACATGAGCTGGGAAGCGCGCAAGGTGCGCAAGGACGGCCAGCTGCTTTGGGTACGGGAAATCGCCAAATCGACGCTGTTGGAGAACCGTCCCGTCGTTCTGGTTGTGTGCGAGGCCATCACCGAGCAGAAGCATGCCGAAGAGGCGGCCCGCACCTTCGAAATCCTGAATAAGGTTGCCACAGCGCTCGCGCTCGAACACGATTTGCATCGCCTGGTTCAGGTCGTGACTGACGCGGGGGTCGAACTAACCGGCGCTGAATTCGGAGCTTTCTTTTATAACGTGATCAATGAGCAGAACGAGAGCTATATGCTTTACACGCTCTCCGGGGCTCCTGCCGAAGCGTTCTCGAAATTCCCGATGCCGCGCAATACGGCGGTGTTCGCGCCGACGTTCAATGGGGAAGGAATCGTACGCTCCGACGACATCACTAGAGACCCGCGCTACGGTAAGAATGAACCACGCGCTGGCATGCCCGAAGGCCACCTCCCCGTCCGCAGCTATCTCGCCGTTCCAGTGGTCTCTCGATCTGGGCAAGTGTTAGGTGGACTATTTTTCGGCCATGCCGAAGTGAGCGTATTCAGTGAAGGGTCCGAACGCTGTCTTTTGGGTTTGGCCGCTGAAGCGGCTGTCGCGATCGACAATGCCCGTTTGACACAAGCAGCTCAGCGCGAGATTCAAGAGCGCGTACGTGCGGAAGAGTCGCTACGGCTCCTCAACGCGACTCTGGAACAGCAGATCGCAGAGCGCACGGAGGCTTTACGGCAAAGTGAGCGCTATCTCGCAGAGGCGCAGACACTGAGCCACACAGGCAGTTGGGCCTACAACCCTGCGACCGGAAAGCCGATATACTGGTCCGATGAAATGTTTCGCATCTATGGATTGGATCCTCAACGCGGCAGCGTTCCAGAACGGGAGGAATTCTCTGACTTCTTGCTTCCGGAGGATCGCGACCGAGTCTTCCATTGCATGGAAACGGCCTTCGGCGAGAAGACTCAGTACGAGTTGGATCACGGAATAGTGCTGCCGGACGGCACCGTAAAGTACCTGCACGTGATTGGACATCCGGTTCTCAATGATACCGGATCGGTTGCCGAATTTGTTGGCACGTCGCTGGACGTGACCCAGCGCAAGCAGGCCGGCGAATTGCAAATCGAATGGGCTCGGCTGGCGGCAATCGTTTCCTCCTCCCATGATGCAATCGTCAGCAAGTCTCTCGACGGAATCATCGCATCCTGGAATGCGGGCGCGACCCACATGTTCGGTTACGAAGCGACCGAGATGATCGGAGAATCGATTCTACGCATCATCCCGACGGAACTGCGAGAGGAGGAAGTGTACATTCTCGAACGCATTCAGCGTGGTGAGACCGTCGATCATTTTGATACCATTCGCCTCACCAAAGACGGGCGGCGGATTAATGTCTCGTTGACCGTCTCGCCGGTGCGTGACAATTCTGGAAGGATCGTTGGAGCGTCGAAGATCGCGCGCGACGTCACAGAACGCAAACGCGCGGAAGATGAGCGCGAGAGGCTGCGCCGGCTAGAGGGGCAGCTCGCGCACATCAACCGCGTGAGTATGATGGGAGAACTGGCCGCCTCACTGGCTCACGAAATGAGGCAACCGATCGCCGCCGCGAGGATTAACGCGCGTGCCTGCGCGAATTGGCTTCGTCATGACGTATCTGCGCTCACGGAAGCGCGCGACGCGGCCTCCGCAATGATCGCGGATGTGAGCCGCTCCGCCGAAATCATCGAACGAGTTCGATCGCTGTACAGGCTCGATACGCCAGAACGGGAAGCGGTAGACCTGAACGACGCCATTCGAGAGATGACCACTTTGCTTCACGAGACGGCTATTCGCCACGCCGTTTCGATCCACACCAAGCTCGACCCGGAGCTTCCGAGGACAGCGGCCGATCGTGTGCAGCTGCAGCAGGTGCTACTGAACCTCATGCTCAACAGCCTCGAGGCGATGAAGGACAAGGGGGGTGAGCTGACCGTCACGTCAGAGAAGAACACAGATGGTCATCTGCTGATTTCGGTCTGTGATTCGGGCGTCGGGATATCCGTCGAGGACAACGAGCGCGTATTTGAGGCGTTCTTCACGACGAAATCACAAGGCAGCGGAATGGGGCTGTCCATCAGTCGGCGAATCGTCGAGGCGCACGGTGGACGACTATGGGCGAGCCCCAATTCGCCCCGTGGGGCCATCTTTCGACTCACAGTACCCGTCCAATCGGACAGCGTATTGTGATCGGATGCTGAGACTGTCACATGCCTAGATGCCGCTCGTGCACGCAATTTTCGTCGAACGGTTGTGCAACAGGATCCAGAAATGTCGACGTGGCGCGCGACGCGATAAGACAGATCGCAGCCAACTGTCTGTCATTCGTCAAACTCGCGAGCAGCGGATCCGGTTAACGCCTAGGCGAAATCTGCGTGCGAGGCTTTGCTCGACTCGCCACTCGCGGGGGTGCCCCCATCACGGTGTTGCGCCGCCCGATTGGGTGGGCACTGTAAAGTGAAATATGGCGCCACGGGGCTCGTTCGCGCTCGCCCACAATTGTCCGCCATGCGCTTGGACAATCGAACGGCAGATCGACAGACCGAGGCCCAAGCCAGAGGGCTTGGTTGTGTGGAAAGCCTCAAAGAGTTGATCGAACCCATCTGGTCGCACTCCTGGACCGGAGTCCCGCACCTCGACCAGCACATCTCCCGACGGCGTTTGCGCGGTGCTGACCCGCAGCTCGCGAAAGCTTTCGCTCGTTTCGCTCATCGCCTCCACGGCGTTAACGACCAAATTGAGAATGACCTGTTGCAACTGCACTCGATCGCCGAGAACAGGCGGTAAGCCTTCCACGAGTTCGATTTTGACAGAGATGCCGTTCTTGATTGCCTCGCTGCTGGTGAGTTCAATCAATTCGCGGACCGTTCCGTTGACGTCCAGCAGTTCTTGTCGCGGCAGCGCCTTCCTAGCGAGGTCACGGATACGGTTGAGGACTTCACTTGCCCGATTGGCGTCGTCGACGATGTGAGCGAGCGCCTCTTTCGCCTCCTCTAGGTCCGGCGTTGGACGATCAAGCCAGCGCAGCGCCGCCCGAGCGTTGATGATGCTTGAGGTGATGGGTTGTCTCACTTCATGTCCGATCGAGGCGGTAAGTTGACCCATCGCCGTTAGACGCGAAGCGTGGGCAAGCTCTGTCTGTGCTTGGCGGAGAGCCTGTTGGGCCGATTTATCTCTCAAAGCGAGGAAAGTCACGGAGCCCATCGCGGCGAGGCCGAGAAAGCGGTTGGCGATAGCCGCTACCGACCATTGATCCCCTGGCGACAGGAGATAACCCACGAGCGTCAAAACGGCACACCCCAGCGTTACAACAATAACGCCACGCGCCATATAAATCCGGGCGGACATCAAAACGACCGCGATGTACAAGACTCCGACATTCACGACTACATCGGTCCGCAGATCACCGACGAGGATCGCGAGTGCCATCAAAACCATCGCGACAGGAATCGCCTTTGACGCCGCCGTTCGAAGAGGGACCATAGTCCTCATTGTCGCCCCCGCCCGGAAATCGCGTCAGCCGCCTCGGCAATGGCGCCTCTCGCATACCTCGTGAGGTTGCGGTTTTTCATTCCATGCAATAGCACGCGGAAGCGTTACCTTGAAGCATCCTGCTGCTGCTCGACACGTTCTGATCACGCCTTTGACCGTCTTGGGCGCGTCTCTTTTGGCTCCCATCCCCGCTGGGACGCGCAATCAGGAGGGCTCAGGCCGACCGGTAAAACGGGGAACGCCCCCTTCAGGGTGACGTGGGCCATCGACGCCAGCTCCGGCATGTTCGCGGCCATCGGCTGGGCGCCGCATTGAATTTGGGATCGAAGTAGACGATGCTTTTTACTCTAGCGACTAATTTGCCCGAAAATCATTGAGAGGAACGTCGTGCTCTGCCGGCCTCCAGCAGCCGGTTTGCGTCCGTTGTGACGCGTGCGGCGGCAACAAAATCTTGTGGTTGGTTGCGATCAGCCTTTGGTTTAGCCGTCGTGACGCTAAGAGCTTATGAGCTTGACGTTGTGCCAGACAGCCGAGATCCCCAGAATAGTGGCGGATACAAAACGTATCGGCATCGGAGTTTCGACATGCGCAAGACTATGACTGTTCTCGTACTCGCTCTCACCCTCGGAACTACCGTACATTCAAACTCCGCATTCGCATTCGGCTTCGGCCACTTCGGTCCGGGCCTAGGCTTGGCCCACTTCGGACCTGGCATGGGCTTGGCTCACTTTGGTCCGGGCTTGGCCCGCTTTGGTGGTGGCGCTTTGGGCGGCGGCCACTTTGGTCCTCACTTCGCCGGCGGCCACTTCGGTCCTAGCTTCGGCGGCGGGCAATTCGGTCCTCACTTTGGCAGCGGCTATTTTGGCCGCGGCCTCTATGGCGGCCACGCCTACGGTGGCGGACCTTATTATGGCGGCTACGCTTCTCGGAGGGCCAACGACGGTGGCTACGGCTTTCGCGCACCCTACCACGGTGGCTACGGCTATGCGGGCGGGCTCAACTACGGCGCCTCCGGCTATGACAGCGAGCTTTACGATGGCGGTTACGCGTCCGACGACGTCAACGATGGTGTCTACGATGACGACCGCCGCTACGAGTACGCCGATAGCCCCTACTATACGACGAGCGACCGGAACACGCGCCAGATAAGGCGCGCACCAATCCACCGGCGGGCCGCGTATCGCAGACACCGCTAACACTGCGCCATCGATGAGCAGCGCGGGCGACCGCGCCACTCACTCAAGCCGCACAAAAACGACAACAAACGTGCTTGCAGGAGAAAAGTAGCCATGATCGAGCGGAAGATTGCTGTTCTAACATTCACTCTCTTCGTGTTTGCCGCGCCGCCGGCGCTCGGCCAAGCAGCGATCCAGGAACCGGGAGCGTTCGCCTTCTATCATCCGAACGAAGATGTGCTCAACAGAGGCGCGCCAACGTCAGGAGCGACCTTGATACCGACAACTGGCGCACGAAATGCATACGCCGCGGTCAATCGCGGCAGCCAGCGTGCCGATTTCAACAAGCGGTCGGCTTCGCATCAAGGTAGGGCGGGCGCCGGCCGTTCCTGGTGTCTTCACGATTACGAAATGGACAATATCGATTGTTCCTATTCCAGTCGGCCCCAGTGTGAGGCGACCGCGTCCGGCGAGAGCGCGGAATGCGAGATAAACTACTGAGCTCCCGCAAGATGCGTAGTCCGATTGAACTTGGGTGAGGCAACTTGGGCATTACTGGCTCACCTCGCGGATTGAAGGATGAATTTTAGAACGGCGACGCCGCCTGTCCTTGCTGTACGGCCCCTCCCCCCAGCGCCGCTCTCCACCAGATGGGGAATATCGACGGACATCGGCGGAGCAGCTTATCGTCGACACTGCTAATATTGTGCCATCGATGATCGCAGGGTCCAAGCGGGCATGTCCTAAACCTAGGTATGCTCTTCTAACCCGAATGTGCCGTACGGAAACAACTTCTGCGCAATAGTTTGGTCCATCCCTCCGTGATTACACTTCTGGTGTAATGCCGATCGGTCGAGCGGCAGTGCAACACGCGGAATTCACGGATGAGAATGACAGACATGACCGCATTGTCGGACTTTGCTCGCAACTCCGCTGAGTCGGCCTCCGACTTTGTCACCCTCGTTCACAACCTGGTCTTGGACATCCGTGACAGCTACCGACCCGGGCTACACCGCATACGTGGCCCGGGCCCGAAATGGCGCACCAGATTTAGAGCAGAGGTTGGAGTAGTCACGCGCGGTTGACCGTTCAAGCTGAAAAACCGTCACGGCACGGCGAGGGCGTCCAGAAAATGACCTCATCAAATCAATTCAACGCAGTTGCGGCCGCACGTGGTGAGGGCCTGCACCCAAAACTTCGCGACCTGATCGAGCGCACGGCGGCCTCTCCCTTTTCGGCGGTCTCAATTCGCCACGACGGCCTGCTCCAGGCCGGACCAAGTCCGGCTTCGGAAATAGTGGCATCGCGCGGCAACGTGATGTCGTTCCCAAATGAAAAACGTTCTGCCGCTACCGTGCGTGAACTGGAGATGCCGAGGCCTTCAAGAGTGGGCACCGTGAAGTGCTTTGCGTCCTTGGGAGCCGCTGGAATGCCAACGACAGCACAATCGGAGATATCACGATGAAGACTTTTTTGCTCTGCATGACAGCTGCAGTCTCTTTTGTTGCCTTGACCTCCGGTGCGCAGGCTCGCTCGACTTACGACGGTCCTTGGAATCTCCTCTTCGTGACGCAGAGCGGTGCGTGCGATCCGACCTATAACTTCTCTGTCAACATCACTAATGGTATCGTCACCCATCCAAATCTGGTGAAGTTCAGAGGTTATGTGGCGCGCTCGGGCGCCGTTCGCGCTTCGGTGACCGTTCACGAAAAATACGCATCAGGCTCCGGCCGACTCTCAAGCAATTCCGGTGGCGGCAGGTGGAGCGGCCATTCGGGAAGTTCACGTTGCTCGGGGTCCTGGACTGCTCAACGGACCTAGCGCTCCTGGTCACTGCCAGCCATCGCAAATCAGGACACTCGTCGGTGCCAGTATTAACTTCGACTAGCCAGAGGAGGCCACCGCCCACTGCATCTCAACGGGCGAGGCGTGTATGCGGCACTGCCTTGGGCATGTTGAGCATGAACGACACCAGCATGGCGGCGTCCACGGATTCCTCCTAACAGGTTATCGCCGCCTGTACCGCCCTGCGTACGCTTGCCGCCGTCAACTCGCCGCACGTTCCGGCCCTCGCGAAGGTGGTCGCGCAGATTGCTCCGATTGTACAACAACTTCAGCGCGGCTGACCAAGTGGACGACCGAGATCAGGATCCCGGTCGAAACCACCGTCGTTCCTAGGGAGAGACCTACCGCGCGCCGAAAATGTGGACCCAACGCGCGTATCCAGCGGCGCTGCTGGCTCGTCGGGGACAGAAATCTCAGCAAGTCCGACCACATGGACGCATGCGGTAGAACATCCGGCTCTAGCGACTTTTGGAGGTGCCAACCAGCACCGGAAATGCCAAATAGAGTGACCCTTGGGGCTATACCCAAGGCTACACCGGCGACCCCCGGACGTGCAAAACAGCCTTATTTTACGGAGCTTTCTCGAAGCCGTTTTATTATGGCGGAGAGGGACTCTTACCCCTGATAGACTTGATTGTTGCGACGCATTCCGCCTCCAACCTCTCGAGGCACTGGGTTAGGTCGCGAGCGGCGATCAGAGTTTCACGTCTGGCAGCTACTTCTCCGGCCCGCGCGCGCAGATTCCCACGGCGCGCTCTTCGACGAACAGAAACTCGATACCGAGCTCCTCCAGCGCATTTCTGAAATCCCGGAGCGTCCGCGGTTGCGGCGTACGTTTGCCGTTTTCAAAATCCTGGATTGCACGGCGCGTGATCCCTGTCTTCTCGGCCAAGTCGTCTTGAGAAAGATCGAGCCAAGCCCGCGCTGCCCTTACTTGTTGAGCCGTGACGGTCCCCAGGGACGTATAGGCCTTCTTAACCATCCTAAAATCCGAACAGAAAAGGCGCCTTTTGCCTCTTGTGCAAAAAGCGAAGTTATGCCCATAATGGGAAATACATCGCATATTGCACAGGGCAAAGCGATGACCCAGAGAAGGAGCAATACACTATGGAAGTTGAGTCGCACACTGTTCCCTCCATCTCCGACGTGGCGCTCGCGCACGCCGCGAAGACGGTCGTCACCAACGCGATTTCGAGCCTTCAACGAGGACCCCATCCTCGGTCCCGACTTGTCCCGCGCCATCGCCGTGTTGAACTCGGTCGTCAAGCGGCACGGGCACTTACTCGAGCGCACGCTGGCCAACGGATTGGTTGCCAGCGGACGGTTCGACGTGCTCGTCGAGGTCGCGATCCCCGTGACCGACGCAGCTCGCGAACTGCTGCTGGCCCGCAACTCGGCAGAGGATCTGGCGCGAATCACCATTCGCGCCGACGCGTCGGCCGAGCGGATCGTGTCCATCGATCTCGTGGTGATCGATCCGGAGGTGGGCTGGGCTGGAGCCTACGAGGTGAAGCGCGGCAACGGCGCGATCGACGGCCGCAGCCGGCGTCCCATCGAGCACGACCTGAAGGCCACCCGTATGGTGCTGCCGAGCTACCTCGCAAAGCGCGGCTATCCGAACATCACGCGCGTCACGACCGGCGTGATCGACTATTATGGCGCCACGGGGTTCAGCAAGGAGCTGAAGATCGGCCGCGATGAACTCGATGGTCATTTCGGAGCGCCGGTGCGCGCGACGCTCGACAAGGTCACGAAGTGCCTGCGGGACGCCTTGCACGCCGAACTCCCGCACCTCTTCGCGACCGTTCTCGAAGCCATCCAGCACGAAAAGGCGAAGCTGCAGCCGGGCCCGGCTGAGATCGCCGCCGCGCACGACGACCACCTCGACACCGTGTTGATCGAGATCATCAACGCGCGTCCGACCGGCCCCGGTCCGCGCAAGCCGTCGGCGTTCATGCAGACGCCGCGCACGGCCTAGTGTCGATAAGCCAGGAGGACCGAGTATGACGGAGGTAACGGAAATGCCGCATCGCGGGCGCCGCCGCGAAAAGACCATCGAGCCGGCAAACGACGTGTTGCCGGCCTCCGATACGGTCGGATCGAGCTTGCCGGACAATCCGGCTTGGCGCATCAAGAGGCTGTCGCCCTGGCCCTGCAAGCCGAACGAGAGCTCAGTGCTGGCATGGTGGCGACGATTGCCGTCGGATTCGTTCCATGACAGCGAACGCTCCCTCCTGCTCGCGACCCTCCAGCAGGTCAGCTTACTCCACGCCGATGAAGATATCGCGGCTGCCCTCAGCGGTGATCCCGCCGCCGTCATCGGCGCCGCGCTCTCCTTGATGCCGATGGAGAAGATCGACCTGCCGGCCGACATCGTCATGACGGCGCTGCTGCGGACCGCACTCGATCGCAACGCCACTTGCGCCCTGGTCATGGCGCAAGTGCTGGGCCTGTCGGACCTCGGGCACCCCTACGCGATCGAACTAGCCGCTTCGTGGTACACGCACGGCCTGCGCCACTCGACCAATCCACGCAAGTTCAGCGAGGCCGAGGCGATCTTGCTGGCGGCGTTCCGGGAGCGCGGCAAAAGCCGGCAGCCCGCATGAGGCTGCAAGTCCTCTCAGATCTGCACATCGACGTGCACCCGATCAAGAATATCTCGATCGTCGACGGCATCGACGTCGTGGTCGTGGCCGGCGATACCTGCGAAGGCGCGCGAAGCGAAGAAAGCTCGACTTGCCCTGGCCGACGAGATCAGCGCTCGCGACCAGCAGGTCGCCGACTTGCAGCAGATCCTGGCTACGAACAACGAGAAGTTGGCCACGGCGCAGAAGGCGCAGGCCGACGTGTTGCGTAAGGAACGGGAACTCGACGACGCCAAGCGCGAGCTCGACCTCACCGTCGAAAAGCGTATCCAGGACAGTCTTGCTGTCGTCCGCGACAAGGCCAGACTGGAAGCGGAAGACGCGCTCAGGGCCAAGGTCACGGAGAAAGAGACCCAAATCGCCGGCATGCAGCGCCAGATTGAGGAACTGCGTCGCAAGGCCGATCAAGGCTCGCAGCAGCTACAGGGAGAGGCGCTCGAAATCGAACTTGAGTCTCTGCTCCGGAGCCGCTTTACGCGTGACCTGATCGAGCCGGTGGCCAAGGGCGAGTTCGGCGGCGACGTGGTGCACGGCGTGGTGGCCGCCAATGGACAGCGCTGCGGCACGATCCTCTGGGAGTCGAAGCGAACGAAGGCCTGGAACCCTGCCTGGCTCGGCAAGCTGCGCGATGATCAGCGCGCCGCCAAAGCGGAGGTCGCGCTGATCGTTTCGACCACGCTCCCCAAGGGCACTGAGACCTTCGACCTCATTGATAATGTCTGGGTGACAGAGCCCAGGTTCGCGATCCCCCTCGCCATTGTGCTCCGGCAGTCGCTGATCGACGTCGCCGCCGGCCGTCAGGCGCAGGAAGGCCAGCAGACCAAGATGGAGATGGTGTACGCCTACCTGACCGGTCCGAACTTCCGCCACCGCATCGACGCAATCGTCGAAAAGTTCACCGATATGCAGGCCGACCTCGAGCGCGAGCGCGCGACCATGACGCGGCTGTGGGCTAAACGCGAGCAGCAGCTCAGGGGCGTGCTGGACTCGACCGCCGGGCTGTACGGGGATCTACAGGGTATCGCAGGCAGAGCGATGCAGGAGATTGAGAGCTTGGATGTGCTGATGATCGAGGCGAAGGGCGAGGCAGCGGAGTAGATAGAAGCACTAATACGCATTGCCCGACTTGTTATCACTCAAGCTTCTGAAGAATGTAGCCAGGAAATATCACCTCGCTGCAATCGATCTTTTGGGTTATCGGCCGAAGCGTCTCCAGATCTTCACTAGTTGAGAAAATAACTTGTTGATTGTGACGCTTCGAACCTGATGCGCGCGTCAATAGGCGCTCGAAACTGACCCTTGAGGATGACTGCTGCCTCGGCTCATCGAACACTAGTAGATTTGGGTGATTGGTTTTCTTCGTATATGCTAGTTCAAGAAGGCTTAGCTGATAGGCCCATTTTAGCCGAATCGCGTCACTTGCAGAGGTTTCGAAACCGATTTCGAACCCCTCCTTCTCGGGACGGTAGCTGTCTTCCGAGATAGAGAGTTCTCTTGGAGAGAAAGTACTAAATCCAAACTCGGTTGCCTGACGTTGCAGAAGCTCTGTCAAGTGACTGAGCTTATCTTTGTCGCTCGCGGTTAGCTTATCACCGGATGTTCGTTCGCGCTCCTCAAGAAGCCTCCTGTACGCATCTTGCAAGCTCCGCAATCGATCAATTCATTGAGGAGTTCGTGGTGGCGGTGCAGCAGCTCTACCCGAAATGCTGCATCCAGTGGGAGGACTTTGCGAACATCAATGCCGTGCCGATCCTCGAGCGCTACCGAAGCGAGGTCTGCACCTTCAATGACGATATCCAGGGCACTGCGGGAGTGGCCCTCGCTGGTATCCTAGCGTCGCTGCGTATCACGAAGCAGAAGATCACCGACCAGCGGTTCTTGTTTCTCGGTGCCGGCTCGGCGGGAACGGGGATTGCAGAGCTGATCAGCCAGGCCATGGCCGAAGCCGGTATGGACATACATGAAGCGAGGAGTCGCAACGCTCTCTTCGATATCAATGGTCTGCTCGTCACCTCCCGAGAGGATATTGCAGACTTTCAGCGCCCGTTCGCGCAGGACCGGCAGCCGATCTCGACGTTCGTCGAGGCGATCAAGGCCCTGAAGCCGACGGGCATCATCGGGGTAAGCGGAATCCCGAAGCTGTTCACCCGTGAGGTGGTCGAAACCATGGCCGAGCTTAATCAGAGGCCGATCATCTTTCCGTATTCCAACCCGACCTCGCGCTCCGAATGCTCGGCCGAGGAAGCCTATCGCTGGTCCAGCGGTCGCGCCATTTTTGCCAGCGGCAGCCCATTTCCCCCGGTCGATATCGGCGGCCGGAGATTCGTCCCGAACCAGGGCAACAACGTCTACATCTTTCCAGCCATAGCCATGGCACTCTTTGCCACTGAGGCGGAGCGGGTTACCGACGAAATGTTCCTCACCGCCGCGCAAGCAATCGCCGAACAAGTCAGCGAGGAAAACCTCGCAGCAGAGCTCATCTACCCGCCGCGCGAGCGGATCTTCAACTCCTCGCTGCACGTGGCCGAACGAGTCGCCGCTTGCATCTTCGATCAGGGCCTCGCGCGCGTCCCTCGACCTGCCGATGTCGGCGAGTTGATCCGTTCGCGAGTCTACCGCCCGGTCTACCCGGAGTGAGGAAAACTTGAACCGCTGATGAAAAGGTCTCGGACCG
>Ga0081540_1001849_pt1 | contig 17739 bp, 17 predicted proteins | sample TabmetS2T1R1_FD_71024 | JGI IMG/M metagenome (GOLD analysis project Ga0081540, IMG submission 71024) | Tabebuia heterophylla rhizosphere microbial communities from the University of Puerto Rico - S2T1R1 | ecosystem: Host-associated > Plants > Roots > Rhizosphere ... | reverse complement strand
GGATTCAAGAAGGCGAATTGCTGCGCTGCTGATACTCGCGATCGGCTGCGGTCTGCTCGCCGGCAGCTATCTCGATCCGGCCATCTCCCGGCTCGGCGCCTCGGACGCCTTGCTCGACGAAGTCCGAATGCGCGATATTCCCTTCTGGTTCTCGTTTGTCGCGCTCGGGGCGCTAACCGCGCTGTTCGCGGAACTGACCGATCGCAGCGTGCGCCACTCGCTGCTCGGCGCCATGCTGGTGGCGTACATGTTCTATGCCTCCGTGCGCATTCTCGGCCTTGGCGACGCCGCCACTTACGATTCGATCGCGTTCTTCGCCTATGCGGCCCTGTTCTGCATTGCCCTGTTCGCCTTCCAGCCGGGATCGCCGCTGCTTGGCTGGATCGGCTCGGGCAGCTACTTCATCTATCTCTGGCACATCTTCATCGTCATGGCGCTACGCGATCACAGCTCGCTGCGCCAGCTCGGCGACGTCGCCAGCTTTGCCGTTTGCGGTGGTTTGACCGTCTTCGCCAGCACCGCCGCGTTGCTCGCCGTGCGGCAACTGGCCTCCCCCCGACTTTGCCGCTGGCTGGGGGCCTGAAGTATGCTCTTAAAACACACCCTGCTCTATCTGCCCGCGCAGTTCGTCGGACCGCTGTTCCAGCTTGTCGCGATGATCGTATGGACGCATGTCGTCGATGAGCACACACTCGGCACCATCACGCTGATCACCGCCACGCACGAATTGCTGCAGATCGGCTTTCTCGCCTGGTGGTCGCAATATGCACTGCGCTTCCTCGGCCGGTATCAAGACGCAAACGACGCGCCGCGCTTCTATCGCACCGAAAACGCCGTCTTGCTGACCTCCATGGCGCTGCAAAGCGCGGCCATCATCGGAATCCTGATTCTAATCATCGCGCCCGGCGCCAGAACGGGGCTTCTCCTTGCCACCGTCGCTTACGTGATTACCCGGTCCCTCAACCTCTATATCGGTGAGCGCGCCCGCGCGCAGCAGCAGATCCGCGTCTATACGATCCAGCAGGTGCTCGGTCCGTCCGTCGGATTTCTCGCCGGCCTGGCGCTGATCGGGATATTCGGCCAATCGGCGGAGTGGCCGCTGGCGGGATACGCCGCGGCGCAACTGATCGCAGCGCTGGTCGTGATACCCACGCTCCGCTGTGGTTACCGCCTTTGGCCAATCGACCGCGAGATCGTCGGACACGCGCTGCGCTACGGCATTCCGCTGATCGTCGGCGGCGCGCTCGGCTGGGTCGGCCTCAATGCGTCGCGCTTCATCGTCAACCAGATGTCGGGCGTGGCCGCAGCCGGACTATTCGCGGTGGGTTACGGCCTCGGCCAACGCGCCGCGGCGGTCGCGGCCATGCTGGTGACGGCCGCGGCGTACCCGCTTGCGGTAAAGAGCATGGAACAGGAGGGCAGCCAGGCCGGCATGCGCCAGCTTGCCGCCAACAGCGCGCTGCTGGTCGCGATCCTGGCGCCGAGTCTTGCCGGCATATTCATACTGAGAACGGAGATCGTGCATCTGTTGATCGCACCGCCGTTCCAGGAAGTGACGCTTGCCATTCTGCCGCTCTCCACGCTCGCCGGCGCAATCCGGAACCTGCGCGCCCATTTCGGCGACCAGGTGTTTCTTCTGCAGAGCCGCACGCGCTGGATGATGGCCGTTGCAGCGATCGACGCATCGACAACAGTAGTGTTGAGCGCCCTGTTCCTGCCGCGCTGGGGGCTCACCGGCGTCGCAGCTGCAACTGTGCTGGCGGCACTCGCCGCGGCAAGCGTCAGTTTCTCGATCGGGTTCACCCGGTTTGGCCTGCGCCTTCCGGTCAGCCATCTCGTCCGCATCGCATTGGCCACGATCGCGATGGCGGCACTGTTACGGATATTCCCGGAAGCCCGCACCATCACTGTATTGGCGGCCCATGTCGCGGCAGGCGCCGCTGTCTACTTCGCGGCACTTGCCCTGCTTTACGCGCCATCCCTGGTGCGGATGCTTCGCCCACGCCCCCAGCATTCGGGGGCATGAGCGTGGTTGACGCGGTCGGCCTACGACTTCCTGGTGTTCTCGAACGCGCGCGCCATCGCAAACCAGAGCGGTTTTTTCTGCATTGATGAATCGAACGGCAGCGGCCGCGGCAGCCGTTGCGCGAGCGGGTCCTTCTTCTTCGCCGCGTCGGTATAGAACGAATAATTATCGGCGAGCTCCCACGCGATCACCACCTTGACCGCCGGAACACGCAACGCGTTGTTCAGATACTTCTCCGCCGTCTCGGCAATCATCGCATCGCGTGCCGCGACGTCATCCGGAAACGTGTCGTCGCGCACGTCGAACTCGGTCAGATAGATATCGACACCGCGATCGGCGAGCGCGTGCAGAAATTCGGAAAAGCGTCCGGGGTCGTGCGGATACCGGGGCTGCAGGTGGCTTTGCAGACCGACGGCATGGAGCGGCACGCCGGCGTGCTTCAGTTCGTCCACCAACTGCAGCAATCCCTTGCGTACCGTGAGGCCGACCTCGTCGTCGCGCTCGCTCTGCGCTTCGTTGAGAACCAGTTTTGTCTTGCGGTCCACCATTGCCACGCGCTCGAAGGCGCGGCGCACATAGCCCGTGCCGAACGTGTCGTACCAGGGACCAAGCCTGTAACCGCCGGGCGCCTTGTGCCCGGGCCAGAACGGCTCGTTGACGACATCCCAGGAATGCAGCTTGCCGACATAACGGGCAGCCACTTCCTCGATATAGGAATCGAAGAATTTTTCACGCTCGGCGCCGCTCATGTTCCTGACCCATTGCGGAACCCATTCGTTCCAGATCAGGCAATGGCCGCGCATCGGAATGTTGTGGCTTACACAGAATTGCAGCAGACGGTCCGCGCTCTCGAAACGCTTCGGCCCCGGTTGCGGCGCGATGGTTCCCATCTTCATCGCGATATCTGTCGTAACGATGCGCGTCTGCGTCTGATAGAGCTCGCGATAGGCAAGATCCTTGTCGATGACAGGACCTGCAGCGGCGCCGAACACGATGCCGTTGCGCGCGGCGATGGCGCCGAGACTCTGTGCGGGCTGCGCGGCGAATGCCTGCTCTCCGTACGACGCAACGCTTGCACCCGCACTTGCACCTGCGATGAGAGCGAGCGCATTTCGCCTCGACCACTCCTGCATAGCTGATCTCCATCATGTGAACGACTAGTCGCCACGTCTCGTCATTCGCGCTGCGACATCGCCATCGTTGCGTCGCATTAGTTCGATTTCGTGACCAATGCCGATCGAGAAAATTTTCGGCACGCAGTTCCCGTCGCGAAGCAACGGGCATGTCGACATCAAGCGTAAATGCGTCTCTCGATCACATCATCATCAGGAGATCGACATGGCGGAACCGCCAATATCGTTGCAGCACGGCCTCACTGTCGACGGCGTCACCATCAATGTTCCCTCGCTTCCGGAAGCAGTCTCGTCGATCGTGTCAGCGGCGCAACATGGCGACACCTTCAGCGTCTGCACGCTCAATCTCGATCACGTTGTTCAGCTGCAGCAACACGCCAACTTTCGCGCCGCCTATCGCCGTGCGCGGTTTGTCACCGCCGATGGGTTCCCGATCGTCGTGCTGAGCCGTCTCATGGGCACGCGAATCGAGCGGACGACCGGCGCCGATCTCGTCGAACCGGTGTGTGCGGAAGCACGAAAGAAAGGACTCCCCGTCTTCCTGTTGGGCTCGAACGATCGCACGCTGCAAGTGACGGCACAGCGTTTGTCGGAACGATTCAGGGGATTGCAGATCGCAGGACGCCTTGCGCCGGGACCGGGGTTCGATCCCTATTCCAGCGAAGCCGATGACGCGATCGAGCGCATTCGCGACTCGGGCGCCAGACTTTGCTTCGTCGCGCTCGGCGCGCCACGGCAGGAACTGTTCGCGGCGCGATGCCTTGACGAGCTGAACGGAACCGGCGTGCTGTGCATCGGAGCTGCACTCGATTTCATCGCCGGCACGCAGGACCGCGCTCCCTCGATCGCACGCAGAACCGGATTGGAATGGGCATGGCGCATGCTGCGCGAGCCGCGGCGGCTCGGGCCCCGTTATGTCAGATGCATGAGCGCGGTTCCGAGTCTCGTCGCGCGAACCATTCCGCAAATCGTCCAGGCACGCATGAGGAAAGCGGCATGACTTCAACATTGACCCTGGCGCTGCGGGCGCGAAACACTCACCATGTCAAACCGCGCTACCAGATCTGCCTGATCCATCCGTTCGATCCGCGCGGCGAGAAGGTCGGCGGCCTCGAAACATACATTCGCGACTTCATCACGTTCCATCCTGTCGACACCGACATCCTCTTCATCGGCGTGGACTCGACGGGCGATCTGGAGTTGGGACGGCTTCATCGGCTGACGTTCCGCGGACGCGGCTTCGACTTCCTGCCCATCCTGCATTATTCGGACCAGCAGGCGCGCGAGGCGGCCCGCACGATCCGCACATCGCTGACCGGACAGTTCTTCATGGCGCTGGTCCGCCATTTCGGCCCGATCGCACGGCTGATCCGCGCCAGGCGGTGCTCGGTCGATCTGCGGCGCGTTGAATTTTCGTGGCTGCCGGCGCTCCTGCGGCTTCCATTCGTGCAGATGCTTCACGGCGAGGGCGCGCCGAAACTGCAGATGGACTCGCTGCTGCGAAAGTACGCCTTCGTTCACAACACCGGTGAGCGATTTGCCGTCGCCATGAGCGAGAAATTCCTTTGCGTCAATCCATTCATCACCGAGCGGTTGCAACAGACCTATCCGCGCCGCAAGGACAAGATCGACACGCTCTGGACCTGGGTCAATACGGATATCTTCAAGCCGCAGCTCTGGCCGCTGAGCTCCTCGCCGTTCCAGATCGTGTTCGCGGGCCGGCTCGATGAGTTCAAGGATCCGCCGCTGATGTTCCGCACCATCGATCGCCTGCGGCAGCGATTGAACGGCGACGTGAAGTTTCACTACATCGGCACCAGCGATCCGCACCGGTTCGAGGAATTTGCCGCCATCGAAGACATTACCGTGCGCCATGGCTTCAAGGATGCCGCGGGTATGGCGGAGACATTGGCAAGCGCGCATGCCGGCATCCTGACGTCGGAGTTCGAAGGCATGCCGCGTTGCGTGCTCGAGACGCTGGCGGTGGGCCGTCCCGTCGTCGCCATGCACCTGCCGCAGCTGGAACCCGTGATCCGACCCGGCGTCAGCGGCTATCTGGTGGAACGGAACGGCAGTCGCGACGACATGGTGGAAGCGCTGGTGCAGCGGTTCATCGACGTGCGGGACGCTATCGAGATGGGCGCCATGAATCCGGTGCAGGTCGCCGAGAGCATCAGGAAGTTCACCCCGAGCACCCAGCTCGCGCGGGTCTACCGCTACCACCAGGAAATTCAGGATGCGCGCGGACTTGCCGCCGCGGCGCCGACCTGTTGAGGGCGGCGCCTTGAATATCCTGCTGTTGACCAGCGAGTTCGCTCCCGCGATGGGTGGGATTGGGACCTACGCCCGCGAGATCGCGGCAGCCGCCAGCCGGCTCGGCGCAAAGGTCACCGTCGTGGCGCCCGATTACGCGCGGCAGACCGATGAAGACGACCGGTCCCTGCCCTTCGAGGTCGTTCGATTTCACGGCGGCCTGCATTCCATGCGCGACATGCCGCGCAAGATCATGCTGGCGCGCCGCCGCGTTCGCGGCGATCGATACGACGTTGTCCACGCCGCCGACTGGCCGTTCTTCATTCCGCTCGCGCTTTCGAGATGGCGGACGCCCGCGCGGGTATTGATGACGGTACATGGCACCGAGATCAACGAAACGCAGACGCGGCTGAAGCGCATGGCGATACGCGGCGCCGGCGTGTTCGGGCCGCGGACCGAGGTCCTCGCCAACAGCCGCTTTACCGAGACGCTGTTCCGCGAGCGGTTTGCCGTCGATCCGCGCAGGATCAGCGCGGTCAATCTCGGCGTAGCGGAATTCTGGTTCGGCGGGCGGCGGACGCGCCGCGAGGTTCGCTTAGGCTATCGTCTGCCGGAAGACCGGCTGGTGATGGTCACGGTCGCGCGGATCACGCGCCGCAAGGGGCATCATCTGACGCTGGCCGCACTGTCGCGGCTGCCGGACAAGCTGCGCGATCGCATCACTTGGCTGGTGATCGGTCCGGACGGCGAAGCCGATTATGTCGGCGATCTCAGACGGGATGCCGGTCTGGCAGCCTGCGACATTCGTTTCCTCGGACCGCAGCCGAACGAGGAAATCCGCGATCTCTACGCGGCTTCGGATTTCTTCTGCCTGACCGGACTGCCTGACACGACCGGCCGGGTCGAAGGATTCGGGCTGGTCTATCTCGAGGCCGGAGCCGCCGGCCTGCCGAGCGTTGCGACCGAGGTTGGCGGGGTGCCCGACGCCGTGCTCGGCGACGAGACCGGAATTCTCGTGCCGCCGTCGGTGGAGAGCATATCGCAGGCGATCGCGGAGCTGGCCGCGGACCGCGGCCTGCGCGCCATTCTCGCGGCAGGCGCCTCCGCCCATGCGCGTGCGCTGTCGTGGGAACGATGCGCGGCGATGACCTATGGCCTGGCCTATGCCGGCAAGCGTGCGTCCGCGGACCGCGCCATCGGAATAACGGCATGAAGCTCATAGTCGCGACCGCGATGCTGCTTGCGTTCGCGACCGGGGCAGCGCGGGCGGACAACGAGAACTGCCGCAAGAGCCGCGAGTATCTGTTGGGCACTCCTGGCGGTGACCAGGCGTTGACGCCGCAGGCCTATAACGACCTGTTCAAGACCTGCATCGCGACATCGGCCATGCCCAATGTGAAGGACGCGTACATGCTGAGGGATGGCGGCATAGCAATTATTCCCAAACAGGACAGCGTTCCAGCAACGGCCGCCACGCTGGCGCGGTTTTGCGACACCTATCCCCATGGCGTATTGCGCTTCATTACGGCCAAGGAAAAGCTGGCGATCCGCTCCGTCGCCAATGTCACGCAGATGTCGTCGACGTCTTCGACGCCATGCAAGAAGATCAAAGGCCTTACGTAAGACCCGCCTTTTCGAATCTTCACTTTTGCCGGTTGTAGTATTCCGGCATGGCGTGCGGATCCATCGCCTGCTCGGCCCTGCGGCCGAGAAAGAAGAAGCCGCTGGCGGCGTCCGCCGCGGCCCGGCCACGGCCGAACGCATCGAGAAATCTGATCCAAAAGAACGGCAGCACGATCAGGCGCGACAGCTTGTTGCCCGCGCCGAGCGCGCGCGAGAAATAGCGGATCGACCATGCCAGCGCCACGCCGGCGCCGCCGACCGGTCCTGCGCCGATCTCGGAGAACCGCCTGAACAACCAGCGGTGACCGCTCTGCGTGAATCGGGAGAAGTCGTAGGCCTGCTCATGCACCTGCTGCATGAACGGCGTCTCCGCATAGACCAGCCCCTCCCGCCGCAACACCCGATGCAGTTCGGCAACGACGGTTGCGGGTTCCAGCACGTGCTCCAGCACCGCCTGCACCCAGACGCCGTCGAACATGCCGTCTTCGAACGGCAGTTTGTGAGCGTCGGCCACCAGCACGGTGTGCGGCGAGGCATAGACATCGGTGCCGACGAGCTCGATGCAATCATCCCGGTAGAGTTCCTCCGCGCCCAAACCGATCGTCCCGCCGCCGATCACGAGCACGACAGGCCGCCGCGACTCCTGCTTCAACAGATCAATGAACTTCATGCTGTTGGAGACCGCAACCGGGTTGCCGCCGAAGGTAAGACGATGCAGCCGCGATCCGATGGAACGGCGGCTGACGTCCCGCTGCAGCGCCGAGCCGCTCTCGGACTCATACATCCGGCGTCCAAAAATGCTGGCCGCAAAATCGATCAGCACCGGCTGCGCGCCGATCATGGGAAACCCGGCCCTGCTGTAATCGCAGGCACGGTTCGAGCAGAAGGGCTGTGACCAGGCGTTCCGCAGCGTCGACGAACAGCGAGGGCAGCGAAGACGCTCTTTCCAGTGCGCTGGTTCCGTATTCGCTACCGAATGATCGACGGCAGAAAGCTGCAAGGAAGGACCTCATATGTCATTTCTTCTGCCCTGCCCAATCCGGTTCGCAATCGATGCTATTTCGAATGCATCGACAGCGCAACAATGCGGGACCGGGAACAATTCGGTTGATCGCAATTTGGATGTCGCAGAAAGCGGTAGCCTGACGCCACCGTGAAGGCATGCGGGAACGCAACGCACGAACCCGCCCTGTTGTTTCGAGCACAATTCTAGGATTTCTCGAAATCCCTCAACCGGCTTGCGTCGCGTAGCGAACCGGCTCAAGAGTGCTGATCCAGGAGTGCTTTTCGTGTCAACCCGCGAACCATCGCAGCGAACGGGCGGGTCCGGTTCGCTTCAGGTTTTTGCCCTTGATATCGATCGGAGGCCGACGCTCGCTTTCGAAGCGACCGGCCTTGCAGAGGCGCACGAAATCTGTCGCGACGCAGACCTGCGGACCGATCTGTCCGCGCTCACATCGGACGGCGTCCCGGTCTTCGGGCCTAGTTCAACGCTCAGCCCGCGGATGGCCGCGCAAGAGGAGATCGCAGCGTTCCGGCATGCGGTCGAACGGGCGCCGGCATCCGACCAGCCCACGATGACATTCCTGATCAAGATCGACGGCGTGATGGTCGTCGCCGTCGGCCCCGAACGGGACTGAAGCGGCGCATCCACGCGATCAGACGAAGAGCAGATGATCCGCCGCGAGCGACGTCATGCCGGTGAGCGTGATGTCCGCGTTACGGCACTGTTCGCTTGTCCTTCAATGCAGGTTCCAGCGCCGCATAGCGGTCGCGCAGGTCGATGCGCCGGCCGACCGTGGCGGCCTCGGCAATGGCAAGCGTTGCGATCAGGGAGCGGGCGCCGTCCTCGACCGGCTGCAGCGATGGCGCGGTGCCGCGGATCACATCGCGGAAATGGTCGAGCTGGGCTACATAGGGATCAATCGTGCCGGAATGGATGTGCTGAGCCTGGATCGGCTGGTTCCAGTTCTGCGCGCCATCGGCCTGCGCCCATTGCACGAGATTCGGAAACTCGAGTGAACCCCGGCGGCCCATCAGGCGGTAGCTGCCTTGTCCGCTGAACGGGAATTCCGCAGACTCGCCGAGCCCCTGCTCCATCGTCCACGGCGAGACCGCGCTGTCGCTGATGAAGAAGGTGCCGAGCGCGCCGCCAGCGAATTCGATCAGCGCAACGGCGGTATCCTCGACCGCAAAGCCGCGCTGGCGGTTCGAGGCAATCGCCTCGACGGCGACGATTTCGCCGACCGTAAAGCGCAGGAAATCGATCTCATGGATCAGGTTGATCAGGACCGGACCGCCACCGGCCTGGCTCCGCCACGGCGCGACCTCAAAATAGCTTGCCGGCTTGCGCGTGGCCCAGATCGCCGATACGCCAACGATGTCGCCGATCCGTCCCTCGCCAAGCAGCGCCTTCAGCGTCCTGACCTGCAGATGATGGCGGCGATGATGACCGACCAGCGACTTGATGCCGCTCTTGCACACTTCTGTCAGCAGGGCCGCCGCGCTCGCCAGCGTATCGGTGACCGGCTTCTCGATCAGGATGTGAATGCCGCGCCTTGCGCATTCGATGCCGGTCTCGGCGTGAAGCTGGTTCGGTGAGGCGATGATCACGGCTTCCGGCCGTGTCTCGTCGAGCAACTGGCGATAGTCGGCAAAGACGCGCGCCTTCGGATGCTCGGCTGCGACCTGATCGACATTCATGTCGGCGATGCCGACCAGATCATAGTCGTTCCGCTCGGCAAGTTTTCGAAGATGCTTCCGTCCGATCAGTCCTGCGCCGATCACGCCGATGGTGATGTTCTTCATGTCATGAATCCCGTCAGTGATTGGGCCCGCGACCTGCGCGGTCCTGCCCGGACCGCATCGCGCCGAGTTGCTTGCGATCGAGCAGGCGCCTTGTTGCGTCATGTGCCGCGGCGATCCGTGCCCGCGTCTCCAGCGCCGGCATCGGCATCTCGACGCTGAGGCTGGTGTCGGCGGGCAGCGCTTCCAGAAGGTCGCCAAGCGGCAGCGCGCCTTCTCCCGGTGGCAGCCGTCCTTCGCGCGCCTCGGCGATGATGGCGGCCTCAGTTGTGGGCGCGTCCGCTCCGGCGTCGCAGATTTGCGCCGCACGCAACCATTCGCCTGATATCGGGATCAAATCGGCTGCCTTGCCGCCGGAGCGGGTGAGATGCAGGGCGTCGACGAGAATGGCGCCGTTCGACTTGCTCGCCTGCTGCACGATCGCCAGGGCCTGTGGCAGCGCGCCGGTCGCGCGCCAGCGCATGAATTCGAGATCGACGCGCAGGCCGAACGCCAGCGCGAGGTCGCAGAGCTCGGCGAAATGCGCTATCAGCCGCGCAGGGTCGTGATCGTCACCGGATGCGGTGACCGAGATGGCGCCGAGATCGGCCGCGGCCTCGAACACACCGGCGAAGGCCTGCACGTCGATTTCAGGCGTGAGCTGAATGAATTCGATATCGCCGACGCGGACCCCCTCGCCCGCCAGGATCTGCTTGAGCGCGCGGTGGGCCTCGGTTCCGACCCGCGTCGGATAGGCCGGACCGCCTGTTGTCGCCGGCACAACCCGCAGGCCAACCGACGCAAAACCGGCGCGCGCCGCTTCCGTCACCAGCGCAGGCGGCGAAAGTTCGATCGCCGTCAGATGGGCAAGGCCGAGCACCGCGCGCGTCATTTCCACCGCCCCTTAATTAACCTGTTGGATAGTTATAATTAATCCGTTGGATAATTACTGTCAATAGCGCTCGATTCGATCCATGATGCGGGCAAGCGCCCGCTCGGGCGCGGAAGGAGCGGACTGCCAGATGGCACTTGCGAAAAAAACCGCGTCAGCGAATGCGAAAGAGCCGCCGATCCGGCGACGCGACCGGGAACGGACCAAGCGTGAGATCCTGGAAATTGCGTTTGCGGAGTTCGCCGAAAATGGCCTGCTTGGCGGCAACACCGACGCGATCGCCGCGCGCGCCAACATCACCAAGCGGCTGATCTTCTATTACTTCAACTCGAAGGAAGAGCTGTTCATCGCCGTGCTCGAGATGGCCTACGCCAAGATGCGCCTTGCCGAAGAGGACCTGCATCTCGAGACGCTGGAGCCGGAGGCCGCGATCCGCAGGCTTGCGGAATTCACCTTCGATTTCGACCAGGCCAACCCGGAATACATCCGCCTGGTCACGATCGAGAACATCCACCGCGGCCGGCACATCAGCGCCAGCCAGAAGCTCAAGGAAATGACGCGGCCCATCATCAACCAGATCGCCGCGGTGCTGGAAAAAGGCGTACGCAGCGGCGCGATCAGGCCGGGCATCGATCCGAACGAACTGCACATGACGCTGAACGCGCTCTGCTTCTTCTCGGTCGCGAACCGCCACACCTTCGAGGTGCAATTCGGCTGGGACATGTCATCGCCCAAGGCCAAGGCGCAACGCCGCCGCGAAATCGCCGACCTGCTGTGGCGCCACGTGCGCAAGGACTGATCTCGCGCGCCATGGCAAACAGCAGGCGGCTACTGCCCGGCCGCAACAGTCGCGCCGGCCGCTTGGCACAGTCCGCCTCGATCATCTCCGGTCGGATGCGTCGCCTCTTCTCATTGGCGGGGGCTCATCAGTCGGCTCATCGCCATCAGCGTCTTTCGGTTTCGCGTCGCCGAAGACCGCTGGCCTTGCGAAGACATCCTGGCCGGACGGCTCCTGCATCTTGCGCCACTGCGCCGGAGTGACGCCCATGTGGCTCTTGAAGGCGCGCTGGAACGCCGCTTCGGATTGATACCCGACCGCCTCCGCCACCGCGCCGGTGGAAAGGGACGATCGCCTCAGTTCGTTCGCCGCGAGCGTCATCCGGATATCAGTCAGAAGATCGCTGGCCGATCTTCCGAGCTTGTCCTGAAACTGGCGGGCGAGCGTCGCCCGAGACATGTTGGCCAGCCGCGCAAGATCAGGTAGCGACCATGCCCGCGCAGGCTCGTTGAAGAGGGCAGCCACCGCCGGTGCAAGGCGGGGATGACTGGCAAGCGCAAGCAGACCTCGCGGCGCGTCTTCCGTCTCGCTGGCGAGCCGCAACACAAGCGCGAACATCGCCGTCGTCAGCGCGTTCAGCATCGCCCGGCCGCCCAGCCGATCGTCCGCGGACTCGTTCCGCATCAGGGAAACGAGGCCTGCAAGCTGCGCGGCGGTCTCCTTCTGCCCTGCCTGACCGCCGGCATGCACGACCAGGCGTGGCGGGAGATAGCTGCGCAAAAGCCGATCGTGCGGAGGAGCGATTGCGAAATGTCCGCACAGGAGATCGAGCCGCTCGTCCGAACCCAGGTTTTCGCTGATCGTGAAGTTGAGGGACGCGCGGTTGCGCGCCGGCAGGGGCGCGGCCCCGCTGCCGTCATGCATGATGTGGCGGGGATTGCCGGGAAGCAGCAGGATGTCGCCAGCCTTCAACTGCAGCGATCGGCCTCCGGCCGGATCCTCCAGCGTCGCGGAGCCGGCGAGCACCGCGTGATACGGAATTTCGTTCGCCTCGCCTGGCCCCTGGTCGATGCGCCAGGGCGTGCCGTAGGAGCAGCGCAAGTCCAGCCGCCCCCGCACCGGCATCATCTCGAACAGCCTGCTGAGCCAATCCATAGGTGACCTCCAGACGGCGAACAGATTTGAGACGATTGGGCATATAATCGAGCTATACAGACATTCAAAGTATCAAGGCCGGATCATACTGTCACTCCGCAATCGTTCACCAACCCCAACGAAGGAGTGCCACCATGTCCAGACTTTCAGTTCCCAACCTCGAATCCGACACCGGCGCGTCGGGCCAGATCTATGCCCAGATCAAGAAGACCGTCGGCAGCGTCCCGAACACCTTCGCCGCCATCGCAGCGCACGGCCCCGCTGCGCTCAAGGCGGTGCTGGCCGCGGATGCGGTGCTCGCTGCGGGCAGCCTGACCAAGCGCGATCAGGAGATCATCAAGCTCGTCATCAGCGGCGTCGCCGGTTGTGACTACTGCGTGGCCGCGCACAGCTATCTCGGAAAGCTCGCCGGATTAAAGACCGACGAACTGAAGCAGATCCGCGAAGGGCAGCCCACCCACGATGCCAAGCGCGATGCGCTCGTCGGCTTGGTCCGCAAGCTGGCGCAGACCAGCGGCACTGTCGGCGACGAGGATTTCGCCGCGATCAAGGCCGCGGGGTACAGCGATGCCCAGCTGGTGGAGATCAGCCTCGCTTTCGCGACCACCGTCTTCACCAACATCTTCAACCGCATCAACGACACCGAGATCGACTTCCCCGCAGTCGCGTGAAGCGACCGCGCCCCGTCACATCATCTTGAAAGGATCACGACAATGATCACGCTTGCCAACACCACTCAAAGTCCGCTTATCCGCGCGCTGCACAGATCTGGCCTGCTTGCGGAGGATCTCGACTATCATATCGTCCGGGCCTCGATGGTGATCATGTTCTTCTTCTTCGGTTACCAGAAGTGGTTTCCGTATGAGTTCGAGAGACTTGTCCCGTTCATCAGCAACGGACCGCTGATCTGGTGGCTTTATCCGGTATTCGGCCACGCCGGCGCCAGCTACTTCCTGGGCGCCTCGGAGTGGACGTTCGGAGCTCTGCTGCTCGCGGGCTTCTGGGACAAGCGGCTCGGCGTTCTTGGCGCCCTCGGCTCGACCGGCACCTTCATCGCGACCGTCACGATCATTCCGTTCATGCCGGAAGGCTGGGACGTCGCTGCGGGAGGCTTTCCTGCGATGACGGGCAACGTCCCCTTCCTGATGAAGGACGTCGTCTTGCTCGCCGTCTCACTCTATCTCTTGAGACAGGACGTGGTTCGCCTTGTCCGGTAAGTCACGGATCTGCACATGGTCGCGATCGACCTGCTGTGGCGCACGTGCGGAACGACTAATCCAGCGCTCGGTCCGGATCAAAAAGTAGCCCGGCAATCCATCGCGATTGCCGGGCGCTCTCATGCCTTGGTTGCGGGGGCCACCGATACCGACATTCGCTGCGCGTCCCTCTCGCGGACATGATCACCGTCCATGGAAAGGCCCCGCCGGCCGCTTTTCGAGATAGGCACTGACGGCCTCGCGAAAGTCCTCGGTCAGATAGAGCTTGAGCGGGTCCGTCTGTGCCGCGATTTCTCTCTCGAAATTGTCCATGAAGTAGCGCCGTGAACGGACCGTCGAACGAACGCTCAATGGCGGGTTGGCCGCAATGCTGCGTGCGAGTTCCTCGGCGGCAGCGACGTGCTCGCCCTTTCCGCAAACGCGCGCGATCAGCCCGGCCTGGTAAGCCTCCTCCGCGGAGAACAATCGCCCGGTCAACGCCACCTCCGTCGCGAATGCCGCTGCGCCGCAGAAGTGAGCCAACCCCCAGTACCGTGCACCGCCAAGACCGCGTGGGGTTTCGGTGATCTGGAACATCGTCCCGGCTTCGGCCACGACGATCTCGCATTCCAGCACAATCCCGACTGCCAGCCCCATGACGTAGCCATGAGGCGCAGCAATCACCGGCTTCCATTTGACGGATCGAGTGAAGAGATCGCCGGAATGCGCGTCAGGCTCCTGCGGGCCTCCAAGGCGCTCGAATTCTTCCCGGCTTCGATCCTGCCGCGCCCTGACGTCGGCGCCGCTTGAGAATGCCTTGCCTTCGCCGACGAGGACCGCGACACGCGCATCATGATCCTCATCAAACCGCCGAAGCGCCGCGGACAGTGCGCGCACCATATCCGCATCGAAGGCATTTCGCTTCTCGGGCCTGTTCAGCCGAATCGTCGCAACATGACCTTCGACGCCGTAGTCGACCAGAATCCCCATGCCCGCGCTCAAAGGTAATAGCTCTTGTGAATGATCTTCCACTCGCCCTTGCAAAGCGCGAGATTGAAGATGTCCTCCCCTTCAAGCGTGTTCGGCCCCATGACAAAGCCAAACGGCACGCGAACGCTGGCAAGCGGCCCCACCAGGCGCACCTCGATCTCCTTGGCGACCTCTTCGGCATTGTCGTATTTGTCGTGCAGCGACCGGATGACGTTGACGAATCCATTGACGTCGTTGACCCGGACGCTGTCTCCCTTGACATAATAATGGGAAATGTTGGCCGATGGTTCGAACGTCGATCGAAGGGCAGCTTCGTCCGAGTTTTTGACGGCCATCAGATACTTGCGGATCAGGGCTTCCACGTCCTTTGCGTCGGACATTCGGTCGTGCGGGACGTGTGCGAAGGTAGGACTGTTCATTCTTTCTTCTCCTCGGTTGGCGAACACGATCATTCCATGGAGGTGGATTCCCGTACCCCGGCGAGCAAATTCGCCTGCTCACGGATCGTCGGATTCCGGATGATGTCCTTGAGCGACAGAGACGATCGCGCCGGCGACCTCATTTCATCGCAGATCCGTTGCGCACGTAGGGGATCGGCGCCATGGATGAACACGTTGTCCGTCACTCCCAGACCCGACTGCAAAATGACATGCTTCCAGCGCTGCAGAAGCTCTTCCTCGAGCTCGCTCGCCGCTGGCGCTCCGCGGAGAGCAAACTTGTCGGCAAACGCCGCCCGCATCGAACGGCGCGCTGTCTTTCCGGTTGCGTTCTTCGGGATCGCGGCGACCTTGAGGATTGAAATCGGAATCTTGTAGGTGCTGATCTTTCCCTCGAGGAAGCGCCTCACATCGTCGCCGTCGAGGACGCTCTCCGCGCGCGGCACGAATGCAGCAACCAGTTCCTCACCCAGCGTCGGGTGTTCCAGCGAGAAGCTGATGGCCTCGACCACCTCGGGATGAGACTGAATGGCGCTGTCGACTTCGAGAGGATAGACGGAGTGGCCGCCCCGCTTGATCAGCTCCTTGGTGCGGCCGAGGATGAAGACGCAGCCGTCATCATCGATTCGTCCGACGTCTCCCGTGCGCAACCATCCGTCGGAAAAATGATCCGGGCCGGCCTCACCAGAGGCATAGGCTGTTATGACGCTGGGGCCTCGCAACAGGACCTCGCCCTCACCGCCGGCGGCATAGCGCCCGGCAGCATCGACAATACGGATCTCTGCACCGATCGGATGCCCGACAGATCCCTGCTTTCGCAATCTCGGCGGCATCAGGTTGGAGCAGACCGTGGAGGATGTTTCGGTCATTCCATAGTTTTCGAGCAACGGAACGCCGAAGAGAGTTTCGTACTCCGCAATCGCAGACGCCGGGAACGGCGCGGACGACGAGCGGATGAACCGCAACGTTCGGCTCTGTGGCGCGCGTCGGGCCGACTTGTAGAAATCGAGCAGTCCCAGGTGGAATGCCGGTGACCCGGTGAACCACGTCGCATTCAGTCGTTCCAGGGCCACGTCGAAAGCCGCCGGCGCGAACGAGGTCGCGCAGAACTGTGACGCGCCAGCCAACAGCGATGAAATGCCCGCGCTGATCAATCCGTGGACGTGATGATGCGGCATCGGATTGATGCAGAGATCGAGTGGCCCGATCGCGTAACTCGATCCGATCGCGCTGGCGGCGGCCAGGATGTTCGAGTGAGTAAGGGCGACGTGTTTCGGTTTCGACGTCGTGCCGGACGTCTGCAGCAACAGCGCGATGTCGTCGGCGCCTGTCACGCCTGAAGCACCGGCGCTGGCATACCCGTCCAGCGACAGTTCCGAGAACCGCAGATTTCGAAGTGGAATTGCAAGCGAGCTCGCAATGTCGGCTATCCGTTGCTCACCGGTGGCATCGACAACGGCGACAACATCCAGATCGCGGAGAACGGAGGCAAGCTCGTCCCCGAGCAATCGCGGGTCCAGGGGGCAGCAGATCGCATAGGACGAGACCGCGAGAAAGGCGAGGAGTCCGTCTTTTCCCCGCGGCGTTGTGACAGCTATCCGTTCCGAGGTAGAAAAGTCCTGCAGACGGAGCCGGGTCGCGATGGCGTCGACGAACTTCGAGACGTCTCCGTAGCTCAGGGAAGAGACGTTCCCGGCGGCTTCCACGAACGCAATCGAACTGGGATCGTTGCGTAGAATTTCATGCGCGATGTTCATATCTTCAATTTGTCGGAACGACGTTGTCTCCGCAAACTGGAAGACTCGAAACGACGTTTAGGACTTTCCTAATCATCGCGAGCTGAGCATCCGCTGCTAAGCATTTGGACTTTCGAACTGTGCCGTGGACAGACAGTATCGCTTCAGGCCAACATTGCTCTTCAGCAGGGACCGAGAGGAAGCAACAATGAAAAGGATCCTCACGATGCTGTTTCGTCTCTTGAGAAACTCAATATCGCAAGGAATCTTGCAGCCGAGACGGCACGATGCCGTCTATTCTCCGGGGGCCGCCTGATGAGGTTTGACCACTCCGACCTGCGTCTGTTCGTCAATGTCGTCGAGCGCTCAAGCATCTCGCTGGGCGCCAGCGCCACCCGAATCAGTGCGGCGTCGGCGAGCGAACGCATCAAGCACATGGAAACAGATCTCGGAATACCTCTCCTCACCAGGCACAAAAAGGGGGTTCGTCCCACGGCCGCGGGGACGGCCCTCCTTAAACATGCACGGCTGATCATCGCTCAGAGCGAACGAATGAAGGGCGACTTGGCCGAATATTCGCGAGGCATGAGGGGAAGAATTCGTCTGCTGTCGAACACGGCCGGCTTGTCGGAGGTACTTCCGGTTCTTCTCGCAAAGTATCTCGTCGAAAATCCCGCCGTCGACCTTGATGTCGAGGAACGACAAAGCCACGAGATTATCGACGCCATACGCAATG
>Ga0081540_1001848_pt1 | contig 17745 bp, 17 predicted proteins | sample TabmetS2T1R1_FD_71024 | JGI IMG/M metagenome (GOLD analysis project Ga0081540, IMG submission 71024) | Tabebuia heterophylla rhizosphere microbial communities from the University of Puerto Rico - S2T1R1 | ecosystem: Host-associated > Plants > Roots > Rhizosphere ... | reverse complement strand
CGGTTAAAGAGAGCCCCGAGGATGATGAGCACGATGAGCTCCGGACGCTCCATGAAGCCAACCTTGCACTGACCGATCAAAGCCTCAGCCCGGGCGCGCGTATAGCTCACCATCAGCGAGGTGACCATGACAAAGGCGGCAAGAACGACGTAAAAGAATCGATTACCGCGGGCATAGAAAACCAGCAGCCCGAAAAACAAAACCACGTCGGAGTAGCGGTCGATGACCGAATCGAAAAACGCGCCGAAGACCGTCACCTGGTCGGTTTGGCGCGCGACCCGGCCGTCCACCATGTCAAAGATTCCGGCGCCAATGATCACCAGTCCCGCGTAAAGAAACATGCGGACGTAGTTGTGCTCGTTGGCAAAGCCGAAGAGGATCGCAGCAGCAGTGTTGATGATGAGCCCAACGAAGGTCAGCACGTTGGGCGAGATGCGGGTGAGCGCCAGGCCATTCACAATGGCCTGCAGCAACACACCGCATGCGCGTCCGAAAGCGCTCGTCCAGGTCTTATTGGAACTCATGACCGGTTATTCCGCTTCGTCGTGGATCGTTGAGAGCTTCAGAATCTCGAGCTCGCGTTTGCCGTTCGGAGTCACCACCGTCGCAACATCGCCAACCTGCTTCCCCACTAATGCCCGTCCGATGGGCGACGTGGTGGAGATCAATCCCTTGTTTACGTCCGACTCCTCACTGGTGACAAGCTTATACTCGATTTCCTCATCTTTGGATGTGTCGTAAACGACGATGGTTGAGCCGAAAGCCACACGGTCATGAGGAATATTTGCGAGGTTGACCAGGGCAAGCTCGCCCATTCGTTTCTTGAGCTGGCCCAGGCGAGCGTTGACGAACACCTGGCGCTGCTTGGCCATGTGGTACTCGGCGTTCTCGCTCAGATCGCCCAGAGCGGCCGCCTTCTTGATCTCCAGGGGAAGCTCATGGGCAAGCTCATGTTCCAGTTGCTTGATCTCTTCCAGCAATTTCTTTTTGATGTGTTCGGGCATGCAATAATCCGTTGCGGCTCATGGGCATGAGCCGCTCAAACCACGGCTGACCAGTGATAACCGCCAAGGTTTTATTATACGGGAGGAGCGCCCCTCGAGCGATACCGCCTCAACGCCAGTCAAGACCGGGGCTGCAGGCGACGTGCATCGAGAAAGTCCTGCAAAATGATGACGGCCGCGACCTGGTCAACCACTGTGCGATGTTCCGCTCTTGGACGGCCCGACTCGTACAAAATGCGGTGAGCTTCGGTTGTGGTCAGACGCTCGTCCCATAAATGCACGGTAAGCTTCGTTTCCTCCGCCAGCAGTTGGGCGAAAGCCTGCGCTTTTTCGGTCTGGCGGCTCAGGTCTCCTGAAAGATGAAGGGGATTTCCGACGACGATTTCCTGACAATCGTATTTTCGGGCAAGTCGGGCCAGTGACCGCACATCGTCACGCGGTTTTTTGCGAACCAAAGTCAGCACCGGCTGCGCAGTCAAACCGAGAGCATCTGAAACGGCAACACCAATCCGGCGATTGCCAATGTCAAGACCCAAGAGGCGCGCGGCGGAACCCTGCTCCATAAGAGCATCTTACCCGCTTCACCGAAAACGACGGCAGTGCGGTCAAAATGAGTCGCATCATACAATCGAAGATGAGAATCGAAAGAATTTACGGGTCAAGTGGGAATTGCGTTTATTACTACTCCTTGCAGTGATTGCGATGCTGTTGTGTGCCGGATTGCCGTTTTACGTTCCGGCAGGTCCTCATAGCGAAATGTTTTTAGAAATTCCGGCAAGAACCAGTTCTACGCAGATTGCTGCGCTGTTAAGGTCGCATGGATTGATCTGGAGTCGTTATGCCTTTGACGCGATGCGGTTGGTGAAGGGAGGAACGCTAAAAGCTGGTGAGTATCGTTTCGATCATCCGTCACGTATGTCCGATGTATATTCGCGACTGGAAAGGGGCGATGTCTACACGAGAACGCTGACGATTCCCGAAGGCGCGAACATGTTTGACATCGCACAACGAGTAGAGACTGCACAGCTAGGCAATAAAGAGGCGTTTCTTGAAGCGGTTAAGAGGAATGTAACGTTGATTTCCGATCTGGATGCAGGTGCACAAAGCGTCGAAGGATATCTGTTTCCAGATACGTATCAGTTTCAGCGGCGAGCCACGGCTGACCAGATGGTTGCCGCAATGGTGAGGCGATTCCGTCAGGCGGCGGCAGAGATCGATCTGACGCAGAACTATCACAACATTGTGACCATGGCATCACTCGTGGAGCGCGAAACTCCGATTGCCAGCGAACGGCCTGTGGTGGCCAGCGTCTTTTCCAACCGTATCGCCAAAGGAATGCCGCTGATGACAGATCCATCTGTGATTTACGCCGATCTTCTGGGAGGGCGATATCGGGGCATTATCTACCACTCCGATCTCGATGGCGATTCTCCCTACAATACGTACAGACATACGGGCCTTCCGCCAGGACCAATCTGTAATCCAGGACTCGCTTCGTTAAAAGCAGCAATGGCCCCTACCCAAACGCAATATTTGTATTTTGTCGCTGCAAGCGCGGATCCATCGGGGCATTCGCGGTTTGCAAAGACACTGGAAGAGCATCAGCAAAATGTTCAAGCTTACCGACGCGCTCAACACGCAGCCGGTGAGCGCTGAATGAAGAAGAAGAATTAGTTAGTTGATATTTAGTCGCATTTTTAAAAGAGCAAAGGCCTGATGCGAAAGTTTTGGTTTCAAGCAATAGCGCTATGTCTGCCGGTGCTGACCGGATGCTTGAGCCATACTCGGAAGCTGCAACAGCCGAAAATGCCCGGAGTAGTGATGTCGGCTGATGTCCAGGAACTCGTCAGTGGTATCAATAAGCAGTACGACGCGATACAGTCGCTGAACGCGACTGTGGAGTTCCAAGCATCGGTTGGCGGGGAACTCAAAGGGAAAATAACTGACTACACCTCGGTTAAGGGCTTTATTCTCCTGCGCAAGCCTGAGATGTTGCGGGTCTTGGGGCTACTTCCCGTACTGAATACCCGCGCTTTCGACCTGGCCAGCGACGGATCGAATTTCAAGCTTCTTATCCCGCATGAAAACAAAGCCATCGTCGGGTCGAATACCGTTGGGAAGCCCTCAGCAAAACCGCTCGAAAATATGCGGCCCTATGTTTTCTTCGATTCGCTGTTGATTCACAGCATCGGATCAGATGACTTGCTGTCTCTGACGACAGACACGAAAACCATAGTCGATCCCAAGCAAAAACAACTTCTGCTTCAGCCTGAATACAATCTCGGGGTATACCGGAAAGACGCCGGTAGCAATGTAATGCTGCCATTGCGCGTCATTCATGTCAGCCGTATTGATCTGCTCCCCAGCGGTGAGGATATTTACGACAAGGACGGAAACATTCAAACCCAGGCAGTCTATGGCCCCTACGAGTCATTCGGAGATTTCCGGTTCCCTGGCAGCATTACCATCAAGCGTCCGCTCGAGGAATATCAGATAGTCATCACTTTTCAGAAAGTGACTGTGAATCAGCCGCTGCCAGACAATCAGTTTCAACTGAAAATTCCCGATGGTACACAGATACAGAATCTGAAATAGGATTCACAAGGTATAACGGTCAAGACCAGCACGTTTGGAGTGATCCGCGATGGCGGTATTGATCTGTAAGGCCAATGCCAACGCCGCGCGTCCGTTTTCTCCAGAAACTTCGGGCTGACGGCGGCTACGGACGCACTCCAGAAATGATTCGATTTCAAGACGCAATGGTTCGCCTTGGTTGATCTCCGGTTTTTGCATGCTGAGACCAGCAGAAATCACCTCGGGGGACGGAGTAGTCGTTGTTTTGGCAGCAACGTTGATGAGCAAAAGGTCCTGCCGTGCGTAATCGATGGAGACGTACTGATGCGGCTGAAAGAACCGCAATTTGCGAACCCGTTCGGTGCTGACTCTGCTGGCTGTGAAATTGGCTACGCAGCCAGATTCGAATTCCACCCGGACGTTCGCAATATCGACTTTGGGCGAAAGAATCGGCAGTCCCACAGCATGCACTTGGCTGACCGTGGACTGTGCGAGCGTGAGTACGATGTCGAGGTCGTGAATCATCAAGTCCAGGACAACATCCACGTCGAGCGAACGGGGGCTGAAGACACTGAGCCGGTGGGCTTCAAAAAACATCGGGCCGTTCAACATTTCACGAACTGCCATGACTGCAGGATTGAATCGCTCCAGGTGCCCTACTTGTAAAATGCGCTGATGCATTCCCGCTAGCCTGATAAGCTGAGTGGATTCCTCGAGAGATTTGGCGATAGGCTTTTCGATAAGCACATCTATGCCGGCCGATAAAAGAGCCGACGCAGTTGGAAAGTGACTGACCGTTGGAACACATATTGAGGCTGCGTCAATCTGTAGCTTGCCCATGTGACAATCGGACAGGCAAGCCTCAACCGAGCTATAGACGGGTACATGCCATTCCTGTTCGAGCGACGCCGTCCGACGCGTATCTGATTCCACAATAGCTGCAAGTTTGATGGGCAGCCCCGACTGCTGCAATGTTCGGTAGACACGCAGGTGATTCGAACCGAATACACCTGCGCCGCATACGGCAACGTTCTGTATGGATGATTCCGGCAAGGTCCGCGCTAACGCGCGTCCCCCTTCCCTTCAACAACACGAAGGCAGCGAGTATAAAGCTCAAGCAGATGTGTTACCTGATCCTCAGGCTTCGATGTGCTTGGAGCCACGAATCCGGGTGAGGAAGCTGCTGCACGGGCCACCCCCGCCGTAGAAGCGACAAATTTAAGCAAATCGAGAGCAATATCTTCATTTCGGCGCGTGCCGTTCGCCTGAGTCGTTGGCTGATCCATGAACAACCCCTCCGACGCGATGCTACCAAAATTCCAGCAACCGTGAGATGGCTACACCTCGGAGATACCGACGCAAACGCGTCCTACAACAAAGCTACCTGGTGATTCGTCCGGTTTTGTTTCGATCAGTTCTATCGGATGCTCAAGTTTTTGAGCACGCAAAATGATGTTCCTTCCCTGACGCGTGGCATAACGGAACAGGAGCGCGCTTTCATACTGTATTGCATAGATGCTAGGCATCGGCGGCCGGTACGGATCGAGTGAATTGTAGTGCCGATCAATAACAAGAATAGCGTGCGGAGCGATTGCTGGCGCCATCTCCTCTGCCTGGATATAACTGGCGCGAACGGCAACGAATCTGTCCCAGACTCTTCGGTCGGAAGAACGTCTCGCACGAAGATGATCGAGATATCCTGGAGGAAGCTGAATGAGTTCCAGAACGGAACTCATTCGTACATGCGCTTCAAACATGGCTACAGATTGAGACACCAGCGCAATTTGGTTAGTTGATACTGTATTTGACTTGCTTGATTGAGTACGGCGGTCCGACGCCTGCTCTAAGAGCTCTCTGAGGGTAATAGATTGAGCTGACAGGACGCTGTCAAGCGCGTCCAGACTGAGACGGCGTTTGCAACGTAGAAAATTAGATATGTGCGCAGGCTTGAGCCCGGTTTGGCGGGCCAGCAACGTACCGCTGAGCACTCCGCGCTCAATCCGACGCAGAAGTTCCAGTCGAAGTTGCTCATGTAGCTGCAGGAAATTCATTGTGGAAATTTTTCCTTGAGCTATACACCTTTACGCGCAGGCTTAGCCCAATGAAAAGTTACTTTGCTGCGTTTCCTTGAATCTGGAGAGGATTCCACACTTCCTGCGCGGATGCGGAGCGTCATCCGAGTGACGATCGATTGACCGATTTATCACCCTGCGGATACAGTCACTTCACTTTTGCATGTCATTTGAGATTCTGCGACGCGTGTTCAGAAAACTTTTCAAGTTTTCTGCGCACAGGGACTTACTCCGTGCTGGTATCTCAGAAGAAGGCAGTAAAAGCAAATAGAAGAAAACTGCTATCTCCACACCCCCATGATCTGTGTCTCTCCCTATTCCTATCAACAACAGGAATACATGCAACCGGCAACAGCAGGAGTAAAGGCTGTGCTGGATGTAACTACTCCCTTTGACCTGCAGAAGCAACACATAAAAAGAACCTGCAGGCGCTTTATCGCCTTGGAGAAACTAATGTTCTTGCGCGTGAATTTAAAAGTTTGTGAGGGGTGCGGTGGCCTTTGGTTCCGTGCCCAAGACTTGAACGATGTTTATTGCGCTACGTGCTCGACGAGGTTGCGAGCCTTTCCTGCTCCAAGATCAAGACGGCTTCCCGGACGACGGCGAAAACACCACCTGACGACAAGGCAACACGCCAGCACAGGAGGAATGCAATGAGCGCCGCAGCGATATGTTCTTAAGTTCGTGAGCGGCGTCGTGAAAACAAGCAACAGAGCCGAACCTGGAGTCATCGCAGGACTCGGTGTTCTATTGGGGACAGTCGCGAAAACGTTTGGGGATCTCAACGGCGTCGTAACCAATCCATTGAACTTTTCTCTGGATGCTACGACCATCCAGGACCTGAGGGCTGTTTGGCCTGCGATTGTCAAATTTGCGGAATCAATTGGAATCAAGCTGTAGCTAGTTTGATCAAACGAAGTAAAACACAAGCAGGCTGCTCCAAATGATGCGTGCCACACTGGCACTATAATCACACTCATGGAGCACGCCCCGCTTGTCGGCGTGGTGATGGGCAGTAAGAGCGATTATGAGGTGCTCAAGCCAGCCGTTGACCTGCTGAAAGAATTCTCTATCCCTTATGAAGTGCGAGTCGTTTCTGCTCATCGCACTCCCGATTGGCTTTTTACCTATGCAGAGCAGGCTGAGACACGCGGATTGCGTGTAATCATTGCTGCTGCCGGCGGTGCCGCTCATCTGCCTGGAATGCTTGCAGCGAAAACGCTCGTGCCAGTGCTTGGTGTGCCAGTTCCAGCAACAATGTTGAACGGCATCGATTCTTTACTTTCTATTGTTCAGATGCCCAAGGGTGTGCCGGTGGGTACGCTCGCAATCGGAAAACCGGGTGCGGCGAATGCTGCTTTGCTCTCAGCGCAAATACTTGCCATAACAGATCAAAGTTTGCGCGAACGACTCTGCCAGTGGCGACAAGCTCGCAAAGAAGAAGTCCTCTCCGAGGAGTTGCCGCAGTGAGTGCAATTCTCCCGGGTGCGACAATTGGAATTCTCGGTGGCGGTCAACTCGGCCGCATGACTGCGATGGCTGCGCGCTCTCTTGGCTATCGCATTCAGGTGATGGATCCGGATCCTTCCTGTCCAGCACGATTCGTTGTTGATGCGTGCTTTGAGGGTTCATGGGATGATGCGCGCGCTGCGGCTGATCTTGCCCGCGGTTGCGATGTCATCACACTTGAGATTGAACAGATAGCATTATCAAGCCTAAGCGCCGCCGAGAAGTACGCTCCCGTGCGTCCTGGCGTGGCAATGATGCGCATCATTCAGGACCGCATTCTGCAAAAAAACTGGCTCGTAGAGCACGGCCTTCCTGTCGGTGAGTTCCGGGCAATCCATTCAGAAGCCGATCTGCAGGCGGCGGTGCCTGCTCTTGGCGGGCGCTGCTTTGTGAAAAGTGCGCGCGGCGGATATGACGGTCGCAGTCAAGTCAAAGTTGGTTTTGATGGAACTACTGGTTTCTCTGATGCGTGGCATTTACTGGGTCAGAATCCTGCAGTAGCAGAGAAGGCGCTCGATCTTGAGAAAGAAATTTCAGTCATGGTTGCGCGTTCTCCGAACGGTGAACTGAAGAGCTATCCCTCGGCAGCCAATCATCACGAACATCAGATCCTTGCCTGGAGTGTCATTCCATCGTCCGTTCCATCTGCATTGGAAGAGAAGGCGCAGGAGATTGCTCGTCATATTGCAGAGCAGATGAATCTTGAGGGAGTGCTTGCCGTAGAGATGTTTCTCACGAAGGATGGACTGCTTCTTGTGAATGAATTGGCTCCACGCCCGCACAACAGCTACCATGCAAGCGAGCGAGCCTGTGTAACCAGCCAGTTCGAGCAGATTGTACGTGCTGTCTGCGACTTACCTCTCGGGGACGTTTCCATTGTCAAGCCTGCAGCGATTGCAAATCTTCTGGGCGACCTTTGGCTTGAGCATGAACCGAGATTTGACCAAGCTCTCTCCGTCCCGGGCGTGCGATTGCACCTGTATGAAAAGCATCAGCCTCGAGCGGGGCGAAAGATGGGACACCTTTCCGCGATTGGCGAGACTCCGGATGAGGCTGTAGAGCACGTGTTGCACGCAAAAAGTCTCCTCTAAATTCAAATAAAGAAGGTAGGCTTTACGCCTGCCTTTCTTATCTAATATTGATCCTGATCAGCCGATATCCTCACTCCAGTTTTCGAGGTATTTCTTTACCTCAGCCATGAACTTGCCCGCGTCAGCCCCGTCTACGATGCGGTGATCGAAGCCGAGTGTTAAATGAATCATGTGGCGGATCGCGATTGAATCCGTGCCCGTATCATCCGTAATCACAGCTGGCTCCTTGAAGAGTCCTCCCACACCGAGAATGGCGCTTTCCGGTTGATTGATAATCGGCGTGCCGAATTGCTCTCCAAAGATTCCGGGATTTGTAATCGTGAATGTGCCAGATCCAACCTCGTCCGGCTTCAACTTCTTTCCGCGGGCACGTTCTGCAAGATCAGCGATAGCCCGAGCGACGCCGACGAAACTACGCTCCTCTGCTTGCTTGATCACAGGCACGATCAAACCCCAGTCAAGAGCGACTGCGATGCCGAGGTTGATGTTCTGGTGATAACGGATCGCATCACCTTCCATCGACGCATTGATGATTGGCATCTTGCGCAGCGTTGCAATCACGGCGCGCGAAATAAACGGCATGTATGTGAGCTTGACACCGTTGCGCTGTTCGTACTTCGACTTCTCCTTTTCGCGGATCCTGACAATGCGGGTGAAGTCGATTTTGAAGACTGTGTGCACGTGTGCATTCGTATGCTTCGAGTCGACCATTCGCTGTGCGATGATCGAACGCATTCTTGACAGGGGCACCAGTTCGCCAGGAAGTGAAGGCGTTGCCGGAGCAGCGGGAGCGGCCTGCTTTACGGCCGCCGGTTGCGGGGTAGGAGCACTTGCCGGAGCAGGAACGGATGGTGCTGGTGCTGTTGTTCCTGCACCATGCTTCTCGAGAAACCCGATTACGTCAGTCTTGGTAATGCGCCCACCTGCGCCGGTTCCTGCAACCTGCTTCAGATCAAGATTGTTATCCTTGGCGATTTTGCGAACCAGAGGCGAAGAGCGGACATCCTCACCAACACTGGCTGCTGCCTCCTGCGGTGCAACCGCGGCCGAAGGTTCAACCTTAGCGTGTGCCGGTGAGGGTGGCGCAGGCGCAGTACCGGAGCTTGCGGTCCCTCCGATGACTCCGACAACCGTGTTGATCTGAACCGTAGTGCCAGCAGGAACCTTGATCTCAGAAAGAACGCCCGCTGCAGGCGATGGAATCTCAGCATCGACCTTGTCGGTCGAAATTTCGAACAGCGGTTCGTCGCGCTGTACCGCATCGCCTACCTGTTTGAGCCACTTCGTGATCGTACCCTCGAAGATCGACTCGCCCATCTGGGGCATGATTATTTCTGTCCCCGGGTCAGCTGCGCGTGCGGCGGGAGCAGGCGTTTCCGGAACTTCTGCAGACGGCTTTTCCTTAGACTCAGTTGGTTGCGGAGCTGGCGCAGCAGCTGCGGTCGAGCCTGATTCGTTGATCACACCAACGACGGTATTAATCTGTGCCGTAGTGCCCTCGGGAATCTTTATCTCAGAAAGAACGCCCGCCGCAGGCGATGGAATCTCAGCGTCGACCTTATCAGTCGAAATCTCGAACAGCGGTTCATCGCGCTGTACTGTGTCCCCTGGCTTCTTTAGCCACTTTGTGATCGTTCCTTCAAAAATCGACTCGCCCATCTGGGGCATGATTACGTCAGTCGGCATGGACTCCCTTTCCGCAAAGACCTGATTATGCGCAAATCATGATTATAAATCTGTGTTTCGCGCCTTGATGCCGCGCGAGACCAAACGGTTCAGTTTACGCGAAATGCGATTCCTTCTCATCTCGCAGGCGCTTTACCTCATCCGGAATTAATAGGGCGTTGTCCTTCGACGGACTCTTTCTGGTATCAGGGAGCAGGTCCTCCAGCGATTCAAGCCAAAGCACTTGATGATTGAAGACCTGCCCGAAATAGCGGGAGACGGTGTGCATGACATTTTCCAAATCTGGGGAACCCTCAACTTCCAACTCGAGGCTGGTCACGTCGCGATCCGCAATGCCACAAGGAATAATGAGATTGAAGTCTCGCAAATCCGTCGTCACGTTCAATGCAAAACCATGCGATGTGATTCCACGCGAGATATGTACGCCGATAGCCGCTATCTTCTTCTCTTGTATCGAACCGCCAGCAACCGTCCATACACCGGTCCTTCCGGCGATGCGCTGCGCCCGAATACCATAGTCACCACACGCCCGAATTAAAACCTCCTCGAGCTTGCGGACGTAGTCCACTGCGCCAAGGCGGGGATAAAAGGACCGAAGATCAAAAATCGGATAGCCTACCAATTGGCCGGGGCCGTGATAGGTAACATCGCCACCGCGATTGATTTCGTGTATTTCTACACCGCGCGCTGCAAGCATCTCATCGCTTGCGACGATGTTAGAACGACTAGAATTCCTGCCAAGAGTCAGTACAGGCGGATGTTCGAGCAGTAACAGCACGTTCCCGATACGTTCTTGGTGCCTCAACTCAACCAATGTTTTCTGAAGCGCCCATCCTGTGGCGTAGTCGAGTTGGCCGAGATAGAGAACTGAAAGAACCATGTTATCCCAGAAAGCAGGAAGCCCGACTCATAGCCGGGCTTCTCGTATTTACATTAGACGTTGATCGCCAGTCCTTCGACGCTGCCGAAGCCATCCAGCATGGCCTCCGCCAGCGTTGGATGCGCATGAATCATATAGAGCATGTCGTCGACTGTGGCCTCTAACTCGATAGCCGTAACTGCCTCAGCGATCAGCTCCGTTGCCTGCGGACCGATGATATGTACTCCAAGAATCTCACCGTATTTGGCATCGCTGACGACTTTCACGAAGCCCTCATGCGAATCAACAATGGACGCTTTGGAGTTACCCGTAAATGGGAATTTGCCGACTTTTACAGTATGCCCGTTTTCTTTTGCCTGAGCTTCGGTTAAGCCCACGCTGCCGATCTGTGGCTCAGTGTAAGTACAAGCTGGAACACGCTGACGGATGATTGGCCGCGCATACTTGCCTGCGATCTTTGCCGCAACCACCATTCCTGCCATTGAACCTGAGTGCGCGAGCTGAGGTAACCCGGAAACGATATCACCTATTGCATAGATGCCCGGTTCGTCAGTCTGCATCCATTCATTCGTCTTAATAAAGCCCTTTTCCGGTGTGATTTTGGTCTTCTCAAGTCCAATTCCCTCGGTGCGCGGCGCGCGTCCCACGGCAACCAGGACCTTCTCGGCTTCCTTCACCACCTGCTTGCCATCGGATGCCGTAAAGGTCACCTTGACCCCAGCCTTTGTTTTTTCGACCTTTTCTACTTTCGCCCCGGTGTGCGCGTCGATCCCACGTTTACGGAAGCTGCGCGCCAACTCCTTGCTAACATCCTCATCCTCGACCGGAACCAAACGCGGCAAATACTCAACAAGCGTAATTTCCGAGCCAAAGCTACGGAAAATCGACGCGAATTCCACGCCTACGGCTCCAGCCCCAATAACCACCAGCGACTTTGGGATCTGGTCCATCGAAAGAATCTCAATGTTCGTCAGAACCCTTTCATCTGGAGTGAGTCCGGGCAGCATGCGCGCATCCGACCCGGTCGCGAGTACAACATTCTTCGTTTTGATCTGACTGGCTTTGCCCGAGGCATCGGCGACGTCAATTGTGTGCACGCCATCCTTCGCCGAGCCAGTCAACCGTCCAAAGCCCGGAATCACCGTCACCTTATTTTTCCGCATCAGGAAATCGAGGCCCTTGGTGTGTTTCGTCACAATCTGGTTCTTGCGGTCGAGGATGGTCTTCCAGTTGAGCTTCGCCTCCCCCGAAAGCTCGATGCCATATTCCTTGGCATTCTTCAGGTGGTCGTAAACCTCAGCATTGAAAAGCAACGCCTTAGTTGGAATACAGCCGACGTGCAGGCATGTTCCACCCAGTTTCTCTGCCTTCTCAATCAGGGCGGTTTTCAGTCCAAACTGCCCAGCGCGGATGGCGCAGGTATACCCAGCCGGACCGCCGCCGACAATTGCAATGTCATATGTTGTTTCTGCCAAGGGATGCTCCGTTCAAGAGATTAGCTCGATGGATCGAGGCCAAAAGCCTCTCTAACCCAAACATTTCATTGTACGCGGTGAGGGGCTTCCCAATGAGAGATGTTCTTGGCGCCCGGAAGATGCAAGGCTGCCTTATCCGAGCACCCTGGCAGCGTCCTTTGCGAAGTACGTCACGATAAATCCGGCGCCTGCGCGCCGTATAGACATCAACGACTCCATCATCGCTCGTTGCGGCTCAAGCCAGCCCTTGGCAAAAGCCGCGTGCAGCATCGAGTATTCGCCGGAAACCTGGTACGCGCCAATCGGCACGTCAAATTGCTCCCGCGCAGCTCGAATTACGTCGAGGTATGGCATTGCCGGCTTCATCAATACCATGTCCGCACCCTCCGCGAGGTCAAGGTCGATCTCGCGCATGGCCTCACGCAGATTCGCTCCATCCATCTGATAGCTGCGGCGGTCGCCGAATTGGGGAGCGGAATCGGCGGCCTCACGAAACGGTCCGTAAAAAGCGGAGGAGAACTTCGACGCATAGGAGAGCACCGGCACCTGCTCCAGTCCCTCTTCGTCCAGCTCATCGCGGATGGCGGCTACGCGACCATCCATCATGTCGCTGGGGGCGACAACGTCGGCTCCCGCCTTGGCCAGCGAAAGCGCTGTTCGCGCAATCAGGCGAACACTCGCATCGTTTTCGACTTCGTACGACTCGCCTTGTTTCTTTACAATCCCGCAGTGTCCATGCGAGGTGTATTCACAGAGACAGACATCCGCAATTAGAAGAAGGTTTTTGAGCGCTTCGTTCTTTTTGAACTCGCGCAGCGCTCGCTGCACGATACCGTCGTCAGCCCACGCACCCGATCCTTCATCATCTTTGGCCTCGGGCAAGCCAAAGAGCAGCAATCCTCCGATGCCCAGGGACGCCGCAGCCTCAGCCTCCTTTACAGCCTCATCGATGGAAAGATTGAACACCGCCGGCATCGAGCCAATTTCGTTCCGCACGCCCTCGCCAGGGCAGATAAACAATGGATAAATAAGGGCGGAAGGTTCCAGATGAGTTTCGCGCACCAGAGAGCGCATCGGCTCGCTCGACCTTAGGCGGCGAAGCCGCGTGACCGGGTATTCCATGTCCCTATTTTAGGACACGGCTATCTGCTCATATTCCTGACCCGACGGCGCAGGCAGGAAAACCCATAGAGTGTAAATCGAAAGCACTGTGCCCGTGAGCGGTTTGATAATTGTAAGGAACGACGTCACGATCGCAAGCGTGCGCGCCCATGACGCCCTTCGGAGCAAACCGATTCCAGTAATAGCCGCTAGAAATGCCCTTCCGCAAACGAGGACCGTGATGAAGCCGGGTATCCACATTGCGTGTGGAAACGGGAATCCTGGTCCGAAACTGTAGTAGCCATGATGACCATGACCCCAGACTCCCCAACCGCCAAATACGCCTGCGACAAACGGAAAGGCAATAAGCCACCCCACAACGCTCCAGGCGGCCCACACGATCCATAAAATCGCGACTGTCTGAATGTGCCGTTGCACACGCGAGTACGCCGGAGGACGTGTGAGCTGCATGGGAGGCACAGGACGCCCGCACTTGGGGCAAACCTGCTCAAAGGCTTGCATCGCTTGGCCACATCCACTGCAGAACATTATTCGATCCTCCTTTGGTTGCTACGCATGGAAGATTCTTCCGGTTCCGTGAATCGCAATTACCATAGATTTCATGGCTTTAGTGAAGTCCATTCCGTCTCCGATCGAGGATTGCAGCCGCGTTGTCTTGGAATGGGACAGATTCCTTGAGCTACTTGCGGGCTATGCGGTTTCGTTGGTCGGAAAGAGATGGATTCTTAATTTGGGACCTTCTAAAGACCGCACCTGGCTCGAACAACAGCATTCGCTGGTTGACGAGATGCGGCTGTTGCTGGGTGAAGGATCTCAGCCGGGCCTGGGTTCACTCTTCGATCCAATCAACTTGCTCGATAAATCACGCATTGAGGGGGCCGCACTCGAAGCCGAAGAGATCCGTGATCTGTTAAATCTTGCGGACGACATTTCCGGCTGGATTACACTCCTTCGCCTGCCTCCTGAACGTGTGCAGGACCGGATTCCAGAGCTCAAAGCTATCTCAGCTCCGCTTCTCACGAGTGATCTTCGTCCCTTGGTTGAGTCTCTTCGCAAAAAGATTCTTCCCGATGGCACGCTAACCGATGATGCCTCTCCCGAGTTGCGGCGCATCCGTCGCGAGATGGAGAGGCAACAGCGGGCAATTGAAGATAGCCTGCGCTCCGCATTACGCCGGTTGTCAGAGGTTGGCAGCACACAGGACGACCTGATCACAATACGTGGCGAGCGCTTCGTCATTCCCGTGAAGAGTGAGGTGAAACGCCGCGTGCAAGGCGTGATACACGGCGCAAGTTCCAGCGGACAGACTGTCTATCTGGAACCGCTTGAAACAATCGAGCTCAACAACGATCTGGTTCGGCTGGTTGAAGATGAACAGGCTGAGATTCACCGTATCTTTCTGGCCATAACGCGCCAGATCGCGGCGTATGCCACGACAATTGCCGACGGCGCTCGAGTGTTGGCCGAAGTCGAAACGCTGCTGGTACGAGCACGATTCGCAAAGGAATTCGAATGCGTGCGCCCTCAGTTCAGTGACGAACCATCGTCCACGTTCGAGCTAAAGCGGGCCCGGCATCCGCTCCTGGAAAAACGCCTCCGCAACGAAGGAGGAACCATTGTGCCGCTCACTCTTGGCCTCTCGAACGACGAGCGGCAACTTATTATCAGCGGTCCAAATACAGGCGGGAAAACCGTATCCCTGAAAACGACAGGGCTCCTTTCGATCATGGCCCAATCCGGAATTCCTGTACCTGCCGAGGATGCGATTTTACCTGTCTTCGAGAGCATCCTCGCTGATATCGGCGATTCGCAATCGATCGAACAGAATCTTTCTACCTTCTCCGCTCACATTGTCAATCTGAATCGCATCGCAAACATAGCTACTTCCGGATCGCTTGTAATACTCGATGAACTTGGTTCGGCAACTGACCCCGAGGAAGGAGCGGCTCTCGCCGTCGCCATTGCCGAGCATTTCCTTCATTCACAGGCATGGTCGATCATATCAACTCATCTCACATCGCTGAAGGTCTACGCAGCCAATCACGCGGGCGTTAGAAATGCGGCTGTAGGTTTCAATGAAAACACATTGGCTCCAACTTACGAACTGCGTCTTGGTGTTCCGGGTGCGTCGGCGGGCATCAACATTGCTCAGAGGCTGGGCCTGAACCCGCAGATCGTTTCCGCTGCTCGTTCGCAGCTCAATACGCAAACGCAGGATATCGCCAGCTTTCTGGATCGTCTGCACACGCAACTGGAAGAGCTCGATAAGGAACGCCAGCGCGTGCAGAAGTTGGAACAGGAGCTTGCCCGTGAGCGCAACCGCCTTGCTGCAGAAGGCATGAAGGAGTGGCGCGCGAAGGTTCGCGACCTGGAACAAAAGCTGCAATCGCTATTGAAAGACTTCGAGTATCAGGCACGAGAGACGGTTCGTGCCATCGACGATCGCGCGGCGCAGCAGAAACTTTCCAAGCATGCTGAGCAACGCATCGCGCGCTTGCGCCGCGAATTTCAGGAAAGCTTCAACTCGGCGGTGGTTGCAGACAAAACCGGAGCGGACAAGGGCGATCAACATGCACGCCCTCACGTAGTTCGCAATATTTCTCCCGGAGACACCGTCAAACTGCGAACTCTCGGCCGCACGGGCATCGTGCAACGGGAGATTGATGCAAATACCTTCGAGGTCGCCGTTGGCCCGATGAAGATGCGTGTAGCGCGCGACGAAATTGCTGAGGTCGTTTCGGTGCGATCGAATCCTATTGAAGCTGCGCGCAAACGAGGTGTGTCTGTATCGGTCGCGGATCCTGATCCGGAAATGCGCTCGGAAATCAATCTGATCGGTAAGACAGTAGATGAAGCTACAACTGAGGTTGAGAAGTTCCTGGATCGCGCATATTTGGCTGGTTTGCCACGTATACGCATCGTGCACGGCACCGGCATGGGCATCTTGCGACGGGCATTGCGGTCGATGCTTGAACGGCATCCGCACGTGGCTTCGATAAGCGAGCCAGGTCAGGCTGAAGGTGGCGCTGGCGCAACTGTTGTCGAACTGCGAGCTTAAGGTTTGGTGTCGCGCGATACTATGGACGGTCTACTGGACCAGTGCTACTATACGACACGCAACATAGGGGCGCGGCATGATCCGGGTTATAACAGTCGAGCGCGAGTATGGCAGCCAGGGCGCGGAATTCGCCCATCATCTTGCACATACCTTGCAATGGAAACTCGTTGATCAGTGCCTCATCGATGAAATTGCAGCGAAGGCCGGCATAACCAAAAAGCTTGCCGAGAGCTGCGATGAACGACTTGATCCCTGGTATTACCGTTTTGGCAAGGCCTTCTGGCATGGCTCGATTGAACGGTTACCCGCAACAGCCGATCCAGAATTCTTCGATGCGGAGCGCATGGTCGAATTCGTACGCGACTACCTCCATCAACAGGTGAAGACCGGACACTGCGTTATCGTAGGCCGCGGTGCGACGAGTGCGCTGCTCACCACGCCAGGTGTCTTTCATGTCTTTGTACATGCCTCGATGAAGCGCAAGTTGGAATGGTTCACGAAGAATTTTCCCGAACACGCAAAAGAGGCCGAACAGGAAATTCAGGCAACCGACAAACGTCGCGCCGCTTACGTCCGCCGATTCTACAATCGCGATTGGACCGATTATCGGCTTTATCACCTCATGCTGAATTCCTGCATGGGCTTCGATGCCATGGTGAAGGCTACTGTTGAGGCGGCAGGATTATCCGCGTCAGTTCCGCAGCACGCGCAGCTCTGAGAGTTGTAGCTTTGGGTTGCCTGTTTTTGAATTTTTTTCTTCGCGAAATCTCATCTCTCTTCAAAGCTCCTCCATACATAAATTTCCTCTCTCGAAATATCAGTCATTGCATCGCTTTGATTCGAGAAGCGAAATTCATCGCTTAAGAGCAAGCAACCGAAACACCGCGCAACATCTTCCGACTGAAGGTGTCTCAAACATCTGTGGGTGAGGGGCCCACTGAAAGAAAGAAGAAAGAGGACAAGCCGATCGCTCCTCGAAACCTGCGGATGGCAGCCAGGGAAACGAAGGAGAGGCGGCGAGGTACAACGATGAAAGTCAGACGAGTGTTACAGGTTTTTATACTCGCAACAATGCTGTTGAGCTTACCCGCGGCGTCGTTTGCACAAGTAAGCATCGGAGTTGCAGTCAACATTGCGCCCCCAGCCCTACCTGTTTATGACCAGCCTATTTGCCCAGGAGCAAATTACATCTGGACTCCAGGCTATTGGGCATGGAATGGCTATGACTATTACTGGGTCCCTGGCACATGGGTCCTTGCTCCCACATCTGGCTT
>Ga0081540_1001847_pt1 | contig 17747 bp, 14 predicted proteins | sample TabmetS2T1R1_FD_71024 | JGI IMG/M metagenome (GOLD analysis project Ga0081540, IMG submission 71024) | Tabebuia heterophylla rhizosphere microbial communities from the University of Puerto Rico - S2T1R1 | ecosystem: Host-associated > Plants > Roots > Rhizosphere ... | reverse complement strand
CGGCCGGTTCCCCCGCTTGGCCGCCGATGGTCGTCAGCCCTCCGGGGGGGGGCATGCCCCGCAGCAGGTCCCCCCCGGAGACGCCGCCCCCCGTTCCCCCCTCCACGACCGAGCGGGCGCCCGCCGTCGCCGCCAGCAGGCGCAGGGCTGCACCGACGCCCGGCCGGACGCCACGGGTCCCGAGCTCGTCGCCACGGGCGCGGGCGCGCGCGACGACGTCGTCCTCGTCGACGAACGTCTCGGCGTACGCCCAGCTGGCGGGCGTCGGTGCGCTGATCGCTGCCTCCTGGGAACGACGGCTCGCATTGCTGCGACGGTGCGGCGGCGACCAGGGTAGTTCCTGCACGCGATCTCTGTCCGGCGGCATGGCAGGCGGCCTCTCTCCGGGCCCACGCATGCTCACAGGGAAGACGGGGGCGCGCTCTCAGCGAACACTCAGCTGACCGGGGGAACGTGGTGCGTCCCGGGGGCGTTGCTCCCGTCAAACCGGCAGTCTCAGCTCTTCGCGTCGAAGGCAGCGGGCGGTGCCGGACAGGAGAGGGTGGGAGAGCGGTGTCCTCGTTCGCTATACCGATCAGTGCGGTGCCGGGTGCTGCGGCCGCTGGACGGCTGGCCGGGGTTCGCCTGCGCCGCCGGCCCGCAGCGGGCGACATGACGCAGGGGCGCCCCGTCCAGCCCGAGGAGCAGCCCGCGCCCGTGCCGTTCACGGCAGAGGTCCCCGCGGTCGCCGACGGCGCCGAGGCCGTCGAAGCCGCCGAGGCGAGCTGGACACCGCCGAGTTGGGAGCAGGTCGTCCAGGAGCACTCGCCGCGGGTGTACCGGCTCGCCTACCGCCTCACCGGCAACCGGCCCGACGCCGAGGACCTGACCCAAGAGGTCTTCGTCCGGGTCTTCCGCTCACTGTCCTCCTACACGCCCGGCACCTTCGAGGGCTGGCTGCACCGGATCACCACGAACCTCTTCCTCGACCAGGTACGCCGCAAGCAGCGCATCCGCTTCGACGCGCTGCCGGAGGACGCCGGCGACCGGCTCGCCGGATCGGATCCCGGCCCCGAGCGCGCCTGGGAGCACAACAACCTCGACCACGACGTGCAGGCCGCCCTCGACACGCTGCCGCCGGAGTTCCGCGCCGCCGTCGTGCTCTGTGACATCGAAGGCCTGTCCTACGAGGAGATCGCGACCACGCTCGACGTCAAGCTCGGCACCGTTCGCTCCCGGATCCACCGTGGCCGGGCCGCGTTGCGCCAGGCCCTTGCGCACCGCCGGCCGGAGGTCGCGGGATCCGGCGGCCGCGAGAGGGCCGCCGTCTCGTCGGGAGGAGAGCCGGCGCTGTGACGCACCTCGGTGATCGCATCGCGGCGCTCGTCGACGGTCAGCTGACACCGGAGGCGGCCGATCGCGCGACCCTTCACCTGGTGTCGTGCCGGCCGTGCCGGGACCTGCTCGAGCTGGAGCGGCTCACGAAGGCACGGGTGTCGACTCTGGTAGGTCCGCCTCCGACCGCGGATCTGATGGACCGGCTCTGCTCTCTGCGCGGGCCCGCCGGCCCGCTTCCGCCCCGCCCGGGCCACGTGCCCGGCACTCCGCGCCCGCAGTTCGTTCCGCTGCGCCCGCCGTCCGGCGCCGGCACGCGCACGACGACCATGCGGGCCACGACGCCGCAGCGGCGGGTCGAGACGTCGACACGTCCCTCGGGCCGGCCGGCCGCACTGCTGTCCGGCCGCCGCCTGGCGGCGGTGCTGGGCGCGCTGTCGGTGGTCGGCGTCGGGGTCACCGGGGTGGCGGTCGGGACGACCGCGACCCGACCGGGGGCGCCGCTGTCGCCGTCCGGCTCGGTCGCGTCCGTGGGGACGAGCGAGGTCTCCGCGATCCTCACCGGGTCGTCGACGTCCCCGATCCGCTGGTTCGAAAACCGGGGCGGGCAGCCACTCCAGGGCGGCCAGTACCCCGCCGTGCTCCCCGGTCTCGGCCGCTGAGGCGTGCCCGGGCCCGACCTGCCGGCAGACCCGGCGAGTTAGTGTTGCCTCGTGTTCGGCATCAACGGCAGCGAGTTCATCGTGCTGCTCGTGGTTGCCGCCGTCGTCCTCGGGCCGGAGCGGCTGCCGCACTACGCGCAGCAGCTGGCGAGGCTCGTCCGCGAGCTGCGGCGCATGGCGCAGGGGGCGTCGGAGCAGATGCGCTCGGAGATGGGCCCTGAGTTCGACGAGATCGACTGGCGCAAGCTCGACCCGCGGCAGTACGACCCGCGGCGGATCGTCCGCGAGGCGCTGGCGGATTCCGACCTCAACCCCGACGACCCGCTGGGGCTGCGGGACGCCGGCGTGGACCGCGAGTCACTGGGCCTCGACGACGGCCGGCGCCGCAGGCCGACCTCGCCGGCCGGCTCGAACGGATCGTCGCCGGCGCCCAGTGCCTCGGCGTCGGCGCCCAGTGCCTCGGCGTCGGCGCCCACCGTCGACGACGTCCCGCTCGACCCCGACGCCCCCTGAGCCGCGGGCCCATCGCGTACGCCGTTCTGCCGGCTTTGCGCCGCCGTCCCGGTCATGGCGTACGCCGTTCTGCCGGCTTTGCGCCGCCGTCCCGGCTTTGTCGGGCCCGCAGAGACGGTTCTGCTGCGTAGAGCCGGGATCACGGCGTAGCGGCGGCACGGGATGCGTGCGCAAAGCCGGACTCACCGAGCTCGGGTCGGCGGAGGGGCGCCGCGTCAGCGGGGGACCGGCGTCAGGCCGAGAGAGCGGCCGGCGAGCCCGCGGGCACGGTGCGCGAGCTGCCGGGCGACGCCGCGCAGTGCCACCGCGGCCGGGGAGTCGGGGTCGGACAGCACGACCGGCCGCCCCTGATCGCCACCTGCCCGGAGCCGGACGTCGATCGGCAGCTGGCCCAGCAGCGGAACCGGTGCGCCGACGGAGCGCGAGAGCGAGTCTGCGACGACCCGACCACCGCCCGAGCCGAACAGCTCCAGCCGGCTGCCGTCCGGCATCTCCAGCCACGACATGTTCTCGATCACACCGACCAGGTGTTGCTTCGTCTGCAACGCGATCGAGCCGGCGCGCTCGGCCACCTCGGCGGCGGCGGTCTGCGGCGTGGTCACGACGAGGATCTCCGCGCCGGGCAGCAGCTGCGCGGTCGAGATCGCGATGTCGCCCGTGCCGGGGGGCAGGTCGAGCAGCAGGACGTCGAGGTCGCCCCAGAACACGTCGGTGAGGAACTGCTCCAGCGCGCGGTGCAGCATCGGCCCGCGCCACACGACCGGCTGGTTGCCCGGCACGAACATCCCGATCGAGATGACCTTCACGCCGTGTGCGATCGGCGGCAGGATCATGTCGTCGACCCGGGTGGGTGGGCGATCGACGCCCAGCATCCGCGGCACGGAGAACCCGTAGACGTCGGCGTCCACGACCCCCACGGACAGGCCCTCCGCCACCAGTGCGGCGGCCAGGTTCACCGTGACGCTGGACTTGCCGACACCCCCCTTGCCGGAGGCGACCGCGTAGATCCGGGTCAGGGAGCCGGGCCGGGCGAACGGCACCTCGCGGGCGGCCTGCCCGCCGCGCAGCTTCTCGCGCAACGCGCCCCGCTGCTGGTCGGACATCACGTCGAGCACCACGGACACGGCGTCCACCCCGGGGACCGCCGCGACCGCCGACTTGACGTCGGTGGTGAGCCGATCCTTCAGCGGGCACCCGGCGACGGTCAGGAAGACGTCCACGCGGACGATGCCGCCGTCTGCGCGGACGTCCTTGACCATGTCGAGCTCGGTGATGGGACGACGGATCTCGGGGTCGTTCACCGTCGCCAGGGCAGCGCGGACGGCGTCGAGGTCGACCGGCGATCCTGCGGACGCAGACATGCCTCCAGCGTAGGTGCCCGGTGCCGGCGCTCAGCCCGCCGGGTGGCTCCGGACGCCGGTGTAGAGCGGGTCCGGCGGCGAGGCCTGCATCGGGGGCGCGGGCGACGGCGATGCCTCGGGCGGCGCGGAGGACGAGGAACCGGACGGCGGCGCCGGTGTCCGGCACCACGGGCAGATCCGCCAGTCCGGGTCGAGCTGCCGGCTGCACGAGCGGCAGCGGCCTCGGTCCAGCGGCGTGGTGCAGTAGGGGCACGCCACCATGTCCCGGCCCACGGCGCGCGCGCAGGACGGGCAGCTCTCGGCGCTCGCGTGGTCCGAGTGGGTGACGCGCAGCGCCTCCTCGAACGTGGTCTCGCCGACGCGCGCCTTCTCGACGGCCGCGGCGCGCAGCGTCACCATTCCGGCGGCTCGTGCCTGCGCGGCCACGGACGCCTCCGTCGGATCCTTGAGCAGCACCTGGCGCATCGCAGCGTCGACGTCGAGCACTTCGTAGACCGCCGTACGGCCGCGGTACCCCGTGCCGCCGCACTCCGGGCATCCGGTGCCTCGCATCGGGTGTGCCCCGGCGAGATCGGCCCAGGCGAGACCCAGCGCGGCGAGCGTCACCGGGTCGGGCTCGTACGGCTTGGCGCACGATGCGCAGGGCCGTCGGACGAGCCGCTGCGCGACAGCGGCCGTCAGCGACGACGCGACCAGGAACGGCTCGGCACCCATGTCGACCAGCCGGGTGAGCGCGGCGACGGCCGAGTTGGTATGCAGGGTGGTCAGGACGAGGTGACCGGTCATCGACGCCTTGAGGGCCAGCTCGGCGGTCTCGCTGTCCCGGACCTCGCCGACCAGGATGATGTCGGGGTCCTGCCGCAGGATCGAGCGCAGTCCCCGGCTGAACGTCATGCCCGTCTTCTCGCTGACGCCGACCTGGGTGATGCCCGGCAACTGGACCTCGACCGGGTCCTCGAGCGTGACGATGTTCTTGTCCGGGTTGCGGATCTCGGCGATCGCCGAGTAGAGCGTGTTCGTCTTGCCCGAGCCGGTCGGCCCGGTGATGAGCACCAGGCCCTGGGGCACCGCCAGCGCCGACCGGAACAGGGCGAGCTGTCGGGGGTCGAAGCCGAGCCCGTCCAGCGGCGGCACGGACTCGCCACGGGTCAGCAGCCGGATGACCACCTTCTCGCCGTGCAGGCTGGGCAAGGTGGACACCCGGGCATCGACGTCGCGGTCGCCGACCGTGAACCGGGTGCGGCCGTCCTGGGGGACGCGCCGCTCGGCGATGTCCAGCCCCGAGACGACCTTGATCCGGCTGATCACAGACGTCGCGATCCGCTTCGGGGCGTTCATGACGTCGCGCAGCAGGCCGTCGACGCGGTAGCGGACGCGCAGCGCGTCCCGCTGCACCTCCAGGTGGATGTCGGAGGCGCCGAGGTGGACGGCGTCCGCGAGGACCTGGTTGACGAGCTTGACGATCGGCGCGTCCTCGGTGCCGATGGGCAGGTCGGAGAGCCCGCCGAGGCCGTCGTCGTCGTCCTCGACGCTGTCCACGATGGCCGACACGTCGTCGCCGTCACGCCCGATCGCCCACGCGCGGGCGATCTGGTCCCGGATCTGGCTGTCCGTGGCGACCAGCACCTGCAGGTCAGGCGTCCTGGTGTACAGCTTGACGTCGTCGAGTGCCAGCACGTTCGTCGGGTCCGCGGCGGCCACGACGAGGCCCGTCGGGGTACGGTCCAGCACCAGCACGCGCGTTCGCTCGGCGACGGCGCGGGGGAGCAGGCGGACGACGTCCGGCGCGGGGACCATCCGCGAGAGGTCGATGAGGTCGAGGCCGAGCAGATCGGCCAGCGCCTTCGCGACGTCCCGCTCGGCCGCCAGACCCAGGTCGGCGACGACCTGGCCGAGCCGCCGCCGCGCCCCGCTGTCCTTGCGCTGCTCCTCGAGCGCCTGTTCGAGCTGCTGGGGCGTCAGCAGGCCGGACTCGACGAGCACGTCGCCGAGCCGGCGCCGGATCTGCATCATGCCCCGCGCGTCGGCGTCGACGCTGCGGGCCCGGCGCAGGGCGGGCTCGTCGTAGTTCGTCACTGAGACTGTCTCGGCAGGCTGCGCCGCGGGATTCAGTCGTCCGGCGCAGCCGTGGTCCGGCCCGACGCGCCGTCGCCGGCGACGGCCGGTCGTTCGGGCGGCCTCGCGGCGAGCTCGGCGGACAGCTCCTCGACGAGGTCCCGCAGCTCGGAGCGGACGAAGTCCCGGGTGGCGACGTCGCGCAGGGCGATCCGCAGCGCGGCGACCTCACGGGCCAGGTACTCGGTGTCGGCCAGCGCCCGCTCCCCCCGCAGCCGGTCCTGTTCGAAGGCCACCCGGTCGCGGTCGGCCTGCCGATTCTGCGCGAGCAGGATCAGTGGCGCCGCGTACGAGGCCTGCAGGCTCAGGATCAGGGTCAGCAGGGTGAAGTTCAGCGCCCGCGGGTCGAACTGCAGCCGTGGCGGCGTCAACGTGTTCCAACCGATCCAGACCACGCAGAACACCGTCAACCCGACGATGAACGACGGGGTGCCCAAGAATCGGGCCAGCCGCTCCGACCAGCGACCGAACGCCTCCTGGTCGACCTGGGGCGTCGGCAGCACCGGTCGGCGCGACTCCAGCGGCACCTCCAGACCGGTGCGTCGCAGGTTCGCTGCCTGCTCGCGGCGGCGCGCGGAGACCCGCTCGCGCAGCCCGGGGCGCGCGCTGTCAGCCATCGCCCACGCCCACAGCGTCCCGGGCCGTCGTCGTCGGGGGCGGCACCGGCAGCTCATCGTCCGCCTCGCGCCAGTCCTCGGGCAGCAGGTGATCGAGCACGTCGTCCACGGTGACCGCGCCGACGAGGCGGCCGGCCGCGTCCGTGACGGGCAGCGCGACCAAGTTGTACGTCGCGAGCTGGCGCGCCGTCTGCTGGAGTGACGTGTCCGTCGAGAGCGGCTCGACGTCCCGGTCCAGCAGGGAGCCCACCGGCTCGTGCGGCGCCTCCCGGAGCATGCGCTGGATGTGAACCAGGCCGAGGTAGCGGCCGGTGGGCGTCTCCAGCGGAGGCCGGCAGACGTAGACGGCGGCGGCCAGGGCGGGCGAGAGCTCGACGCGGCGGACGTGGGCGAGCGCCTCGGCGACGGCGTCCTCCGGGGCGAGGATCACGGGCTCGCTCGTCATCATGCCGCCGGCCGTGTCCTCGCCGTACGCCAACAGGCGCCGGACGTCGTCCGCCTCACCCGGGTCCATGAGGCCGAGGAGCCGCTCGGCCTGATCGCTGGGTAGCTCGTTGAGCAGGTCGGCGGCGTCGTCCGGTTGCATCGCCTCGAGCACGTCGGCCGCGCGCTCCCCGGTCAGCTCGGAGAGGATCTCCACCTGGTCGTCCTCCGGCAGCTCCTCGAGCACGTCCGCCAGCCGCTCGTCGTCCAGAGCGGCGGCGACCTCGAGGCGGCGCTTCGGGGTCAGCTCGTGCAGCATCTCGGCCAGGTCGGCGGCCTTGAGCTCGTCGAACGCCGCCAGCAGGCTCGCCGCGCCCTGGGGTTGCTCGACGACGCCGAGGCCCTCGACGTCGTCGACGTCCACGAGCAGCGTCTCGCCGCGGCGCCGCAGTCGCCCGGGGCGGCCCCGACGTACGAAGAGCTTGGCGAGCCGCCATTCGCCGCGGCGGCCGTTCTCGATGCCGACGTCCTCGATGGTGACCGCTTCACCCGGCTCGCCGTCGCCCCCGTCCTTGAGGTGGATGGTGCGGTCCAAGAGCTCGGCGAGCAGCAACGTCTCCATCGGCCGCTGCTCGAACCGTCGCATGTTCACCAGCCCGGTCGTGATGACCTGGCCGGCATCCATGCTCGTCACGCGGGTCATCGGCACGAACACGCGGCGACGTCCGGGCACCTCGACGACGAGCCCGACCACGCGGGCACGGGGATTCCCGGGCCGAAAGACCGCGACGACGTCGCGGACGCGGCCGACCTGATCCCCCAACGGGTCGAAGACGGCAAGGCCCGCAAGCCGCGCGACGAAGACCCTGGTGGGCGCTCCGGTCACGCCGACCAGGCTATTGCACGCGTGACCTGCACGGTCAGGGTGCGGCGTCGGTGTCCACCCGTTGGCTCCCGGCCGCCGGCCGGTCGGAGTCGCCGTTCGAGTCGCCGTTCGAGTCGCTCGTGGCACTGCTCGTGTCGCGGTTCGGGTCGGGAACGGCCCCGCCGGTCTCGGCGCCCCGGTCGTCGTCGGTGCGCCGGCCGAAACCGCGCCGGACCCGGGGCCGACCGTGCCAGTGCCAGGGTCGACGGCCCGTCGTCGACCCGTCCGCGGGGGGAGGGAGGGCGCCCGCCGGGCTGTCCGCGCTCCCGACGCCGGCGTGCTCGATGCGGACGGGTTCGAGCCGAACCACCGCGGAGGACCGGGCCCAGCGGTCGCGCTGACCAGCGGGGTCGCGGTCGTTGAGCCGCTTCGCGGACAGCGCCGCGACGGCGAGCATCCACTCCGCGGTGCCCGGCGCGAGTGCGCGGGGACGGGCGAGCACCGTCGCCGAGCGCGCCCTGGTCTCCTTGCTGGGGACGACGACCTCGACGACGCCCTGCAGCGGCGGGAGGTCCTGCTCGCCGCCTCCGGAGACGACGAGCATCGCGCCCTCGTGCCACACGTGCCAGGCGAGCCGATAGCGGTCGGTCCCCGGCGGCCGCACCCAGATGATGCCGCTGCGCGAGGCCGCGTCGGCGACGAGGGCGAGCTCGGTGGGGTCGAGCGCCGGCGGGACGTCCTCCATGCACCGAGCCTGCCACAGCGCACGTGTGGTAGGAGTCCGACGATGACCGCACCATCGACGCCCGGCTCCTCAGCCCGGCCCGTCCGCCCGCGGCTCAGCTGTCGGCCGCGCCGAAGCTCACGTCGGACACGGCGAGATCCTTGTACTTCTGCGAGGGGTACACGGACACGACCCGCAGCCGCACCGACGTGGTGCGGCCGAAGGCGTGGTCGAGGGTCTGCAGGGCCCGCTCGTCCCGCAGGGTCCAGGTCAGGTCGCCGGCGTCCGTGACGATCCTGAGGGTCTTGACCCGCTCGTTGAGGAGGTAGAGGTCGACCGGCGACCCGTTGCTACGGGTCAGCACCTTCTGGTACCCGTTCAGCAGGCTGATCGAGCGGAGGTCGACCGGCTCGGGAAAGGTGTAGGTCAGCGTCGCGCCGACGCCCTGGCCGTCGCTGTTCCAGGCGGTCGCGCGGTCGCCGTCCAAGGTGTTGGCTGCCGCGTAGCTGACGCCGCCGTCCGGTCGCTGCGTGGTCGAGGCGCGCACGTGCACGGTGCCGGGGTCGACCGGTGTGACGCCGGACCCCGACCCCGCGGCGCTCGACGCCGCAGATCGGGCAGCGTCGGAGCCACCGCCGTTCCGCAGGCCGGCGACCGCGGCGACCGCGACGAGCACCAGCGCCGCTGCGCCGGCGAGGACGGCCGCACTGCGTCTGGCGGTCGGGCGCCGCGGCTCCGCGGGATCGCCCAGCGCCCAGACGGGCGGCTCGTCGCCGGGGACGACGTCCAGCTCCTCGGTCCGCACCGGAACGGGAGGCAGGACCACGGTGGCCTCCGCGGGCGCTGCAGGAGCGGCGGCCGTCGGCGGAGGCGGCTCGTCGTCGCAGTGCGGGCACGGGCCGTCCGCCGGGACGAGCCGGCGGCAGGACGGGCAGGCGATGCTGACCGCCGAGCTCACCTCTCCCGGACGGTCGGCGACCCCCCGCAGTCCGGTGAGCTCGCTGCGCTCCGAAGGCGACGACACCCGACCGACGGTACCGGCTGTCGCCGCGGAGCCTGCTCGTGCGGATGGCTCAGCTCGGCCGGCCCCTGCTCAGGTTTCCGGGCCCGCATGCCGATCCCGAGGCCATGGGCAGACGGCGCGGGCGGCCCCGATCGTTGCGTTCGATCCTCGCCGCCGCGCTGTTCGTGCCCGGGCTCCTCGCGCCGGCCGTCCTGCCTGCGACGCCCGCCCAGGCCGCGCCCCTGGGTGCGTTCACCTGCCTGCCGGTGAACGGTCTGTCGACGCGGTTCGTGAACAGTCCGACAGACCTGCTCGACGGTCGCCTGACCATCCCCGGCTACCGCACGGTGACGATCGGGACCGGACGTATCGACTGGGGCATGGATCCGTTCGGCAGCTCCGCCTGGCGCAAGCTCTTCCTGAGCCTGAAATGGGTGGAGTCGCTGACCGACGGGTACCGCCGCACGGGGAACCGGGCGTACCTGGACCGGGCCGAGCAGATCGTCCAGGACTTCGTCGCGCACGTCCCCCCCGGCGGCGGCCGCTTCCCGCCGGACGCCTGGAACGGCATGTACGCCGGTCAGCGCGCCACCGTCCTCACCTGCCTGGAGTCCGTCCGCGGCGCTGCCTCGTGGCTGCCGGCGGCGTTCGTCGGCTACGGGCGATGGCTCGCGGCCAACGATCCGGGCGACTGGAACCAGGGCGTGAATGCCGCGATCGGCCTGCTCGGCGTGGCGTGCCGGACCGGGAACCGGGCGTGGGCCGACCTTGCCCAGGCGCGGTTCGACCGGATGGCCCGGACGACGATCGACGCGGAGGGTGCGGTCGGCGAGCAGTCCACCGGCTACCTGGACTACCTGCTCGGGCTCTGGAACACGGCCGCGGACAAGCTGGCCGAGTGCGGCCGGAGCGTGCCCGCCGGGCTGTCCACCCGCCTGACCGCGGCGCGCGACTTCCTGGCCTGGGCGACCACACCGGCCGGGACGATCGAGCAGCTGGGCGACTCGACCGCCGCCAGCGCACGGGTCGACGATCCGAGCTCGGCACTCGGCTACGCGGTCAGCCGTGGAGCCGCCGGCACCCCGCCGGCAGGGACCACGAAGGTGTACAGGGCCGGCTGGATCTTCGGCCGCAGTACCTGGTCGCCGTTCGCCACGTCGATGTACTGGACGCAGCGCTTCGGCCCCGCCCGCGTCTTCCACGGTCACCAGGACCACCTCTCGCTGACGCTCTGGGACCGGGGGAGCGCGCTCGTCGTCGACCCCGGCTACGCCACCGGCCGTTACCGCGACTGGCTGCTGGGGCCGTTCGCCCACAACACGACCGTCGCGGTCGGCGCCCGCTTCGACAAGCACGCGACGACGCCGTTGACAGCCTCCGGCGCCGGCCCGGGATGGTTCTCGAGCACGATGGGCGACCGGGCGTGGGACGGCGCCGGCCGCAGCCGGACGACGTTCGTCGACAGCGACCGGCACCTCGTCCTCGTCCTCGACCACGCCCGAAGGACGACGCCGGGTGGCTGGCAGCAGCTGTGGCACGTGCCGACCGGCTCTGCCGTGTCGGTCCACGCGCGGACGACGGCCGTCGTGGACGTGCCCGGCGGCCACGCCAGGCTGCACGTGCTGTCGCCCCCGCTGCCCGGGCAGACGCTGGTCCGTGGATCAGTCGGCGTGGTCGTGGGCGGCTCCGGTCAGATCGCCGGCCGGACCTCGCCGCGCACGAGTGCCCGCGGGCTGGCGCCCGTCGTCGTCGTCAGCCGGCCGGTCCGGACGGCGGCGTTCCTGACGGTGCTCGTCTCCGGTGCACCGGGCTCGACCGCGACGGCGGCGGTCCGGACGGCGTCCGGACGGGTGTACGTCGACGTGACGGTCGATCACGTGGTGACCACGTATCGCCTCACGCGCACCGGCTTCACCCGCTGAGCCCCTCCCGGTGATCAAGGGGGTCTCCCCCGTCGCGTAACCATCCGTTACGCAGCGTTAGTTCGACCGAGCCTGGACGCCGGGCGGTCGGCATGAACGCCAGTCGGCACCAGTCGGCACCAGTCGGCACCAGTCGGCACCAGTCGGCACCGTAACGATCTGGTCATCAGGATCACCGAAATGACCTCTCATGCGTCTACGGTGAGTGATGCGGCCGAGGGCCGCCCGGAGCAGGGGAGAGTCCGTGAACATCACTCGTCGGCGCGTGATCGCCGCCTCGTCCGTACCCGTGACGCTCGCCGCGCTCGCGGCGGGCCAGCTGCCCGCCTCGGCCCGGCCCAGCGCCACCGCAGCCGTTCCGACGTCGACCGCCTCGTCGGCTTCGCCGTCCGTGGCAGCCCACCCGATGTCGCCGGCGACGCCGTCGACGGCATCAGCGGCATCGATGCTCCGGCTGGGGAGCAAGGGCACGGCCGTTCGCACGGCTCAGCAGCGGCTGGCCGCCCTCGGCTACTGGCTGGGTACGGCCGACGGCGTCTACGGCTCGTCCACGATGCACGCGGTGATCGCGCTGCAGAAGGTCGCCGGCCTGGCGCGCGACGGCGTGCTCGGGCCGAGGACCGCGAAGGCTCTGGCCGCGGGCACTCGCCCCGCGGCGCGGACCAAGCGCGGAGACGTGATCGAGATCGACCTCGCCCATCAAGTGCTGCTCGTCGTCCACACCGGTCATGTCCGGATGGTGCTCGACACCTCGACCGGCTCCGGCGCGTACTACTACAGCCTGGGCAGGCTGCACCACGCGGTGACGCCGAAGGGCACGTATCACGTGTACCGCGCCGTCAACGGCTGGGATCCCGGCCCGCTGGGCAGGCTGTACCGGCCTCGGTACTTCAACGGGGGTATCGCCGTGCACGGATACCCCACCGTGCCCACCCGGCCGGCCTCACACGGCTGTGTCCGGGTGACGATCGCCGCGATGGACTACCTCTGGGCGCACAAGCTGCTGCCGATCGGCCGGTCCGTCCTCGTTCGGTGAGCCGGGCAGGGTGAGCCGGGCACGGTGAGCCGGGCAGGGACGCCCGGCGGGAACCTCGCGGGACGGCGGGTCGTCCATCAGGCTCGAGCCCTTGATGGGTGAACAGCTCGGATCATGGTGGAGGATGGGGCCATGTCGAACCTCGGGCCTCTTGGCGGCGGAAGCCAGATGCGGGTTCCGACGCCGCCGCGGGGGGACACGATCGCTCGCTACGCCACCTACCTGGAGGCGCAGCGGGCGGTCGACTACCTGTCCGACCAGGCCTTTCCGGTTCAGTCCGTGACGATCGTCGGGACCGGGCTGCGGATGGTGGAGCGCGTGACGGGCCGGCTCACCTATCCCAAGGTGGCGGGCGCGTCGGCCCTGTCGGGAGCCTGGTTCGGCCTGTTCGTCGGGCTCATCCTGTCGCTGTTCGGCGGCGGCAACGGCGCCGTGGTCCCGGCGGCAGTGCTCTTCGGCGCCGGGTTCGGCATCCTCTTCGGGATCATCTCGTACTCGCTGACGGGCGGCCGGCGTGACTTCACGTCGTCCAGCCAGATCGTGGCGAGCGAGTACGAGGTCCTCTGCCTTCCGGAGCAGGCGGCCCGAGCCGGAGAGCTGCTGAACCGGCTGCACGCGCGCGGCGAGGTGCATGCGCTGGCCGGGCCTGCTGTCAGCCCGTACGGACCGCCGCCGTCGGGTCCGCCGTCGCCGTACGGCCAGCCGCCCTCGCTCTATGGCCAGCCTCCGGGCGGCCAGGGCTACCCGCCCCAGCCGCCGCCGCATTCGCCGCCCGGAGCGCCCACCGAACCCGAGCCGCGGGTCACCGGCCCCACCTACAGCGAGATGATCGAGCGGCAGCGCCGCGAGCGCGAGGCAGCCGACAGGGCGAGACGCGACAGTGAGGCGGCCGAGCAGCGGGCCACCGAGCAGCGCGCGGCCGAGCAGCGCGCAGCCGAGCAGCGCGCGGCCGAACAGCGGGCCACGGAGCATGTTGATCAGCCCACTGTCGTGCAGCCGTCGGTGGACCAGCCCACCGCTGTGCAGCCGCGCATCCCTTCGCCGCAGGTCGCTCCGCCGTCCGGTGCTCCGGAGCCGTCCGGTCCCGCCGGGCAGTCCGGTCCGCGGGAGCAGGAGGAGAACGCCGGTGACTCGGCGGAGAGCTCCGACGAGACGCGCCGCCAGTCCTGACCTGACCTGCCTGACCTGACCTGGCCGCCTGACCTGAGGCGGCTTCAGAGCAGCAGGTCCCGATAGGCCGGGACGTCGATCGCGGGTGTCGTGGTGGCGGTCGCTGACAGCACGCCGTCGAGGATGGCCAGCGTCAGCGCCGAGGCCGCGAGCGCCTGCACGGCGGGCACGGCCTCCGGCGGGACCGGTACCTCGCCGGTCGCCAGGACGAAGACGGTGTCCCCGTCCACCAGGGTGCCCGCGGGGTCTAGCGCTCGGGCCAGGCCGGCGTGCGCGGCCGTCGCCGCGCGGCGGGCCTGAGCAGGGTCGAGCACGGCGTTCGTCGCGAGCACGGCAAGCGTGGTGTTGGCGCGGGGGACCTCCAGCGACCCCGGGCCCCGCCGCGCCTGGTCGGGCTCGGGTGCCGGTGGCACGAGCAGCTCAGCCAACCGGGCGGCGGCGTCCGGCGAGGGCGGTGGCGGCCGGGGTAGTCCCGGCGGCACGAACGCCGCACCGTGCAGAACGCCGGTGACCGGGTCGGCCGGCGAGCCGACGGCGTTGACGACGGCCAGCGCGCCGACGACCAGACCCTCCGCCCCCGGCAGGCGCAGCGAAGCGGTTCCGACGCCGCCCTTGATCCGCCGGTAGGAGACGAGAGTTCCGGCGCCGGCGCCGACGCAGCCCCGCTCGATCGGCCGGCCCCGCGCTCCCTCCGTGGCTCCGGCCTCCTCGGCGGCTGCCGCCTCGACGGCCTGCCGGCCGAGGGCGGCGTCCGGCCTGGCGTGCGGATCCCCGCCTCGGCCGAGGTCGAACACTGCCGCCGCGGGCACGATCGGGACGATCACGGCCCGGCGATCTTCCGGCGGCCCCGCTCCGAAGCCCAGCCCCCGCTCCTCGCACCACGCCTGGACCCCGCCCGCCGACGCCAGCCCATAGGCAGACCCGCCGGTCAGGACGACGGCGTCCACGGTCGGGACGAGCGTGGTGGGGTCGAGCGCGTCAGTCTCGTGGGTGGCCGGGCCACCGCCCCGGACGTCGACCGCGCCGATCGTGCCGGGTGGGGGCAGGACCACCGTGACGCCGGTGAGCCAGCCGCCGCCCACGCGGGTCGCGTGCCCCACCCGGACGCCGGGGACGTCGGTGATCGAACCCCAGAGCAGCTCACCGGCGGCCACGGTCAGAGCCAGCCGTTGCGCTTGAAGCCCCGGTAGAGCACCCCGCAGATGGCGAACATCGTTCCCAGCACGATGGGATAGCCCCAGGTCGTCTGCAGCTCCGGCATGTGCGCGAAGTTCATCCCCTCGATACCGGCGATCATCGTCGGGACGGCGGCGATGGCCACCCAGGCCGAGATCTTGCGCATGTCCTCGTTCTCGGCGACGGACAGCCGAGCGAGCCCCGCCTGCAGGATCGAACCCAGGAGCTCGTCGAAGCTCTGCACCTGGTCGCGCACCCGGGAGAGGTTGTCCTCGACGTCGCGGAAGTACTCCCGGATCTCCGGGTGGACGAGCCGCAACGCGCAGTCGGCGAACTCGCGGCGAGGCCGGTCCGACAGCTCGCGCAGCGGACCGGCGAGCGGGCCGACGGTGCGCTTCATCTCGATGATGTCGCGCTTGAGCTGGTAGATCCGCTCGGTGTCGGTCTTGGCGCGAGGCCCGAAGACGTTCGTCTCGATCTCCTCGATGTCCTGGTTGACCGCGTCCACGACGGCGAGGTAGTCGTCGACGACCTTGTCCGCGACGGCGTGCAGCACCGAGGACGGGCCGAGGGCGAGCACCTCCGGCGTGCCTTCGAGCTTGCGCCGCAGCCCGGTCATCGAGGCGTGCCGGCCGTGTCGGACCGTGACGACGACGCGCTCGGTGACGAAGACCATGACGGAGCCGGTCTCGACGACGTCGCCCCCCTCGTCGCGGTCGTCGCCCTCGACGTAGGCGAGCGTGCGCAGGGCGAGGAACAGCATGTCGTCGTCCACCTCCAGCTTCGGGCGCTGGCCGGTGTTGGCGGCGTCCTCGACGGCGAACTTGTTCAGGCCGAAGGTCGTCCCGAGCTCGTCCAGCTGCGCCGCCGTCGGCTCGTGCAGGCCCAGCCACAGGAAGCCGCCGTCCGCGGATGCCGCCTGGCAGGCGTCCTCGAAGTCCTGCGGAGGCTGGCGCAGGCCGTCGACGTACAGGGCCCAGTCGACGAGGGCGTCCAAGAAGGTGTCGCCGTTCCGCCGTGCCGACGTGCCGCTCAACGCCAGCGGACGACGGCCGGGGACCACGGCGCGCAAGGGGAGCGACCGGGCGAGCGGAGTGCGGTTCAGGGACGTGCGGGGCATGGCAGTCACCTCGGACGGGTCGCGACGGGCGGGAGACGACCCCGCGCGACGTCGTCCGGGCCTCTCAGCGCCTCCCGGAATCCGTGCTGTGGTTTCCGCGGTCGATCGGAGGGCGGGAGCCGGGGCGTCGCCTCGCGGGGCGGCCGGTACTGACAGGGCTGCTATCACCGCTGGGCACGGCCCTCACCTCCTCCGGTCGGCGTCGGACCCTCGCAGGATCGATTCATCGCGTTCCGACCGCGCGTCGGTCGACCCTTCCGCTGAGGGTAACCCGTCCGGGCTGATCTACGATCCCCACCGTGCACATTCGGCCTACCGTGCAGCAGCAATCCCGGGCGGACAGCCAGTCGTGAGCCCCGACGTCGTGCTGGCCGGCGGTCGGGTGTGGACGGGGGCGCCGGCGGCGTCGGGATCCCGACCACCAGACCGTTCCGACGCCGTCGCGCTCGCCGGTGGGCGCGTCGTAGCGCTCGGCGCGGAGGCGCTCGCGCTGCGGATGGAGGCAGGCGAGGTGGTGGATCTCGCCGGCGGGCTGGCGATGCCGGCGTTCGGCGACGGCCACGCCCACCCGGTCCAGGGCGGCCTCGAGGAGGCAGGTCCGGCGGTGCGCGAGGCGGGCTCGGTGGCGGGCGTGGCGGACGCCGTCCGCAGCTGGGCCGCCGCTCACCCGGACGAGGAGTGGATCGTCGGTGCGTCCTACGACCCGGCGCTCGACCCCGTGCTCGCGCCGGGCGGCCGGTTCGACGCCGAGTGGCTGGACGCCGCGGTGGCGGACCGCCCGGTCGTGCTGCGCGCCGCCGACTATCACACGATCTGGTGCAACACCGAGGCCCTGCGGCGCGCCGGTGTCGGCCCCGCCACGCCGGAGCCGGCCATCGGTCGGATCGAACGGCGTGAGGACGGGTCGCCGCTCGGGACACTGCGCGAATGGCAGGCGTGCGACCTCGTGCTCGACGCCGCTCCACGGCCTCGGGCGACGGACGTCGAGGGCGCCCTGCGGCGCGCCGGCGCCCGGTTCGCCGCGGCCGGGGTGACGTGGGTCCAGGACGCCTGGGTAGACCTGGATCCGCGAGCCGGCGGCTTTGGCGCGTTCGACGCCTGGCTCGCACTGGCCGGCCGCGGCGAACTGGCGCTGCGCGCCGCGCTCGCGTTACGGGTGGACCCACTGAGCTGGCGTGAGCAGGTCGAGCCCTTCGTCGCCGCACGAGCGAGGGCGGATGCCGAGGGCGCCGCTCGCGTCTCGGCCGGCACGGTGAAGATCTTCGCGGACGGCGTCGTCGAGGGCGGCACCGCCGCGCTGCTCGAGCCGTACGCCGACGATCCGCTGTCGTACGGCATTCCGGTGTGGGACTGGGACGAGCTGCGCGAGGCCTGCACGCAGTTCGATGCCCATGGGTTCCAGCTGCACGTCCACGCGATCGGTGACGCCGCCGTTCGCGCGGCCCTCGACGCGGTGGAGCACGTGATCGCCGTGAACGGACCGAGGGATCGGCGCCCGGTGATCGCGCACGCCCAGGTGGTGCACCCTGACGATCTGGCGCGGTTCGCCGCGCTCGGGGTGGTTGCGAACCTGGAGCCGCTGTGGGCGCAGCAGGACGCACTGATGAAGCAGCTCACCGTGCCGCGACTCGGCGCGGAGCGCACCCGATGGCAGTACCCGATGGCGTCGCTGCTGCGCTCCGGTGCCCGGATCTCCTTCGGCAGCGACTGGCCGGTGACGTCGCTG